>Ga0315285_10001316_pt1 | contig 26030 bp, 26 predicted proteins | sample YL17G09_36_MG_FD_203698 | JGI IMG/M metagenome (GOLD analysis project Ga0315285, IMG submission 203698) | Sediment microbial communities from Yellowstone Lake, YNP, Wyoming, USA - YL17G09_36 | ecosystem: Environmental > Aquatic > Freshwater > Lake > Sediment | place: USA: Wyoming | collected... | reverse complement strand
CTGCATTCGGCGCCGGCATCATACCTCCGCCTCCATACCTGCCATTGTTCAGGAGGACAGTGCAAATTCTTCTTTCACCATGTTCGCCGTCCACTGTGATGGACACATCCCTGTTTTCATAGGACATAAGAGTGGAGAATAACCCCATCAAATAGGACGGCATATCGCCCAGAGCCTTGAACTTCTCGGTAGTCGCCTTGACAACTTCGGCATCGAAGCCAATGCCGGCGAAGTTCACAAACAACCGCTTCTTTCGTTGTCCATCCTTTGTATATTCAACAACACCAAGGTCTACAGTACGCCGGCTTGGGCTTAGAAGGCATTTGCAAGCCTCTTTATAACGGCGAGGTAGGCCGAGGGTACGTATATAATCAGCACCGGTTCCCGTGTTTACGATGCCAACTGCAACATCAGTCGTAGCACCAGCCTCATGCAGGCCGTTCACAATCTCATGTAATGTCCCATCGCCACCCACAGATACCACGATTTCATACCCCTTCTTCGCCGCCGATTTAGCCAGCTCTATAGCATGACCCGGAGCTTCCGTAACATCATGCTCAAAGTCCAGCCCCAGGCTTTTAAGCAATGTCATAATCTGGGGCCATTTCTTGGCAGTTTTTCCCGCACCGGCAGCTGGATTAACTATGATTCGCATGCGTGGCACGTTCGCTCTCCTCGTAGTATATTATGTTTATGTATCAAACGCTTGACCCCAAAAGTATAACATACCAGTCAATGCCTCGTATATCGAGGACAATACTGCATCATTTATTTGCGACTGCCAATTATGCTAGACTGAGAGGAAAGAACCGGTTTCAACTGTCTGCAAAACAGAAAATGGAAAACAGTCAATCAGCTTTTCGCAAATTGCCAGACCTTCGTCAGCCGGATATGATAATTGCGCTTGCTGGCTGGTCCGATGCCGCCCAGGTGGCTACCGGGACCGTCCTTTATTTAGCCAGAACTCTGGATGCCACTAAGTTCGCTCAGATAGAAGGTGACCAATTCTACGACTTCTCCACCACTCGCCCTGAGGTGACTATTGACCGGGGTGTAATAAATTCGCTGCAGCTGCCACACAACAGCCTTTTTTATTGGAAGAACAGAAAAGCAGACCGTGATTTAGTTTTCTTTCACGGTATAGAACCCCATTTCCACTGGCAGAAATTCGTTGATACCATACTGGACTCAGCCAGTAATCTTCAGGTTAGGAGAATATATGCCTTGGGCGGGCTGTACGATAACGTACCGCATACGATGGAACCAAGGATATCAGGCGTAGTAAACAAAACTGACTTATTGGCAGTGCTGAAAAAGCACAATATTGAGCCAATAAATTACCGTGGACCTAGCAGCCTGCACGGCTTTTTGCTGAGTAGCTGCGCTCAAAGAAACATGGAAGCTATAAGCCTATGGGGGCATGCGCCATTCTACGTTCGGGTTGAGACCAACCCGATGGTCTGCCTCGGACTCGTTAGAAAATTGACCGAACTGATGGAAATCGAAATCGACTTGACCGAGCTTATAAAAGCTGGCGAATACTTGCAGGATATGCTGAACCGCCTGCTGGCTGACAGCGAGGAACTGCAGCTCTACATTAAGAAGCTGGAAGAGCAATACGAAATTGAAGGCATCGGACCTAGAGAGCCGTCACCGGGTGCCGATAGGATTATCAGGGAAGTAGAGGACTTTCTCCGCAACCAGCGCCAGAAGGGAGAAACAGAATAACTAACTCACTGGCCGGGCTATATCAACTATGCTTTTTATCGCTATTGCGTAATATCAATAACCTTGTTCCGGCTACCGAAGCCGCTGTATATAGCTACCTGCCTCTGTGGAACTCCAAAGTAGTCCGCCAATAATTTGATAACTGCTCTATTGGCTTTACCTTCCTTAGCAGGTTCCTTGACCCGCACCAGAAAGCCATCGCCTTCCTTGATGACACCTTCTATTTTCGAATTTGGAATCACCTTGACCCTAATCTTCACCTCTGACGTCTCCCCATATTCCATGATTGTGTAGTCGAACAAGATACACCGAGCGGAACTGATTGGCTAACGTCTCGCTGCTCTCGGTAAACACCCTGATATAGTTGTCACTAAATCCAGAATATATCCCGCTGCCCGTTGCAACCTCCTTTTCCCACAAGACCGTCATATCCTGGCCCAAGAATCTTTTACAGAATCTGCGAGCGCTATCTTTTGCCAGCCGCAGCATCCGCTGGCTGCGCTCTTTCTTCAGCTTTTCACTGACCTGCTCCGGCATCCGAGCGGCCAACGTCCCCGGCCGAGGGGAATAGCTGAAGACGTGAATATTAGCAAAATCGATTTCTTTACAAAAGCGATAGCTCTCCTCAAATTCCTCAATGCTCTCCCCGGGAAAGCCCACCATAATATCAGTTGTGATAGCTACATCGGGCACGGTCTTTCGAATCAAAGATACCGCCTGTCTATAATCGTCAACGGAATAATGCCGCCCCATCCGCCTGAGCACGCTGTCACTACCGCTTTGTAATGCCAGATGGAAGTGACGACATAAGCGAGGGTCTTGCCACAGGCTGAGAAGGTCTGTCGAGATATCCTGAGGCTGCAAAGATGAAAGATGCAGCCGCTCAACCCCAGTAACCGCTAGAACTTGCTTCACCAGCTCCTTGAGATTCACACCTTTTTGCCTATAGTCGCCGATTTTAGTTCCAGTGAATACTACCTCTTTATAGCCGGCAGCGACCTTTTCCTTAACCTGGTTAATCACATCTGCCATCGGCAGGCAATGTTCTCGTCCACGCACTTGAGGCACGATGCAATAAGCACATGAGTCGTTGCAGCCATCCTGAATCTTTATGAAACTGCGAACTCGACTTACGTCATCCTTTACAAGCTTCCCCGCCGAGCAACGAGCCACAGTAGCAGGCTCAACTTTCATAAAGTCCAGAAGATGCATCTTCTCCTCATTGCCTATAATGAGGCTGGCGCCAACTTGAGCCAGCTCTTGAGGAGCTCTTTCTGCATAGCAACCGGTGGCCACAATTAAGGCTTGTGGATTTCTTTTCCGCCACAGCCTCACTACGTGCCGCGACTTGCGGTCAGCAATATGAGTAACCGTGCAAGTATTTAGGACGTGAATATCAGCCGCGTCACCGCTAACAATAGTATAACCGGCCTCTGCAAATTGCCGGGCCAGAAGCTCGCTCTCGGCTTGATTAAGTTTGCAGCCCAGAGTATGAATAGCTACTTTCATTTCAGATTCCATGACCTTACCTGGCAGCAATTATATTTGTCCTGTGCTCGTTCGGTCAACCAACATCATCGGAGAGACATCATAATTAACATCAGTCATTGCAAGTCCGTCATCTTTTGTCATTCTGAGGGAACCCTTCGCCCCTGTCATCCTGGGGAGCGAAGTAACGAAGGATCTGGCTCAGGATAAACTCCGCGACCGAAGAATCTAGTTAGGAAATGGAAGGCCAAGGTTCTTCGCTTCGCTCAGAATGACATTGGGAAGCTTACCAAATGCTTATTACTTTCCGGCTTGCAGCAAACATCCACTTATGGTATAAATCAGGCAATCGGATGTCCGAGGCACAGGTTTGAGCCGCACCCATTGGCGCCTACTAACCCCAACTCAACCACCGCTTGATATACCTGGGGTTAATCCACTAGTAGCTCAATTGCTTTGCAATCGAGGCATCTCAGAGCCTTCCCAAATCGAGACCTTCCTGAACGTTGACAGCCGACTGGAATCTGACCCCTTCCTCCTGCCTGATATACATCAAGCGGTAAGCAGGACTTATCAGGCTCTGCTTACCGGCGAGGAAATAGCTATCTACGGCGATTTCGATGCCGATGGCATCACAGCCACGGCATTGCTGGTCCAGGGGCTTTCCGCACTCGGGGGCAAAGTCATTCCCTACATTCCTCACCGTTACCATGAAGGTTACGGCTTGCAAGTAGCCGCTCTGGAAAAACTACGCAAATATGGTATCAGCCTCATCATTACCGTCGATACGGGCATAACCGCTATTGCTGAAATTCAGAAAGCCCGGAAGATGGGAATAGACATAATCGTAACTGACCATCACCTACCATTAGCCTCGCTGCCGCCAGCCCTGGCAGTAGTTGACCCCAAACGGTGTGATTCCAACTGTCAATCCATCGAACTCGCCGGCGTAGGTGTTGCTTTCAAATTTCTTCAGGCGCTGCTTAAGGGCAGCGGCCGGGAAGAACTAATAAACAGTTTACTAGACCTGGTAGCTCTGGGCACCGTAACCGATATGGTTCCGCTCACGGGCGATAATCGCTATTGGGTTAAACGCGGGCTCGAACTTCTTAACAACACTGAGCGCATTGGGCTTCAAGAGATGATGCGCAGCGCCAACCTGAAACCGGGAAACCTCGATACTGAAAGCATATCATGGATATTAGGGCCTCGCCTGAACGCCGCCGGCAGACTCGACGATGCTGCCACGAGCTATAAATTGCTCCTCACACAAGACCCGAATGAAGCTGCCTCGCTAGTCTCGGAGCTAGAGGAAAAGAATGCCAAACGTCAACGGCTAACCACTGAACTGCTGGAACGAGCCAGAGAAAAAATAATTGCTGCCGGGACCGACTCGCCCCTGCTGATGATAGGTGACGAAGACTACCCGCCAGGTGTTATGGGGCTTGTTGCCGGCAGACTATCAGAAGAGTTCTACCGCCCGGTAATACTTTTCAGATTTGGTTCCGAGACGTGCCGCGGCAGCGGACGGAGCATACCTGAGTTTGACCTCATGGCCGCTCTGGCAGGTTGCCGCGACCTTTTGTCTAACTTTGGGGGCCATACCAAGGCAGCCGGCTTCACCGTGCCCACCGCTAATCTGCCACAACTTGAGAAGCAACTTTCCACTCTAGCCGAAGCTCAGCTGGCTGGTCTGGACCTTCGTCCCCACATCGACATCGATGCTGAAGTGTCTCTCTCGGACTTGACCGGGGAGACTTTCAAGCAGATACAGCGGCTGGCTCCTTTCGGCTCCGGCAATCCATTGCCTGCCTTTGTCAGCCGTCACGTCGAAATCGTTGACCAGCGTCATATTGGCAGCCGGAATGAACATATGGGCCTGAAATTGAAGCAGGAAGGCATAGTCTGGGATGCAATCGGCTTCCGGTTTGGCAGCCGCGCTCAAGAAATAACCGCTTTTATGGATATCGCCTACAATTTGGATATAGACCGCTGGAATGGTGCGGAAAGGCTCCGACTTAAGCTCCTCGATTTCGCCGCGACCTGCTGACCTTTTTTTCACTTGCTAGCGCCAGTTGCTTGGTCCGATAACGCCACATTCTAATTACCAGCCAGGGCACTGTTATCACCAATATTGCTATACCAATCAATTGAGCCTGCTGCAGACCGAAGAGGAAAGGTTCTCCCACACGCACAAACCGTATGCTGAGGTCGCCGGCAGCATAAAGCGCCAGGTAAAACAGAAAGAGCGAGCCCTGTGGCTTGAGCCTACGACGTAATGACCAGAGTATGCTAAATCCTATCAGATTCCAAAGCAGATGATAAATCTGTGTCGGCTGGAATGATTCACCAAGTGGACAGAAACTGGCTGGATTTGTATAAGCCACGCTCCAGGGCAAAGACGTAGGTAGCCCATAACAACAGCCATTTATGAAGCAGCCGATTCTACCTATAGCCTGCCCTACAATCGCCCCCGGAGCCGCAACATCGCCTATTTGCCAGAAGGAGAGCTTCTTAGCCCAGCAATAAATCAGCACCGCTATCAAAGCACCCAGAACTGCTCCGTAAACGGTTAAACCTGCAAAACCAATTATCTGCCTGGGATTAGCCATGTAATAATCCCATTTGTCAATGACATGAAGCAGCCGCGATACTAAAATACCGCCAATTATCCCCCATAAGGCGCCACTGTAGATGTGCTCTTCAGGTATACCAACACGTCTAGCCTCCAGTACAGCCAGGGCGATAACTGCCACCACGGCCAGGACAACCATAATTCCGTACCACCTCACCTCAAGAGCACCGATGCTGAAGACAACGGGATTGATGTTAATAGTAATCATTTATTTCCTTCTACTAGTTGCCAAAAACCGCAGTGACAAAGGCGTTGGCGTCGAACAGAGCTATATCACCAAGCTGCTCACCGGTTCCAATGTACGTGATAGGAATCTTCAACTCATCACAAATCGACAGCACTATACCGCCTTTGGCAGTGCCATCAAGCTTAGCCAGAAAAATCCCATTCACTCCCACTGCTTCAGTGAAATGCCTCGCCTGAGCCAATCCGTTCTGACCGGTAGTGGCATCAATCACCAATAGCACTTCCTGAGGCAACTCGTACTTGCTGACCACGCGCTTAATCTTTTTAAGCTCCTCCATCAGATTAAACTTGGTATGGAGACGGCCGGCGGTGTCAATTATGACTACCTGAACCCGTCTGTTTTGAGCTGCTTGAATGGCATCATAGACCACTGCCCCCGGGTCTCCACCCGGTTGATGAGCCACAACCTCCGCTCCCACTCTTTCACCCCATCGCTTAAGCTGGTCAATAGCCGCAGCCCTGAAGGTGTCAGCAGCTGCCAGAATAACCTTTTTACCCTCATTCTTGAGACCAAGGGCAAGCTTGGCAATACTTGTCGTCTTGCCAGAACCATTTACCCCGACTACCAGAATTGCGTAGAGACTAACTGAATTGGAAACAGCCGCCGCTCTAGATTCAACTGTCAACAGGCTAACCATCTCCTCTTCCAAAGCCGCACGTACTTGTGTTGCTTCATTTAGCTTCTCTGTTCTAACGCGTTGTTTCACCATTTCTATTAGTTTTTGTGTGGTAGCAACACCAACATCTGCGGCAATCAGCAACTCCTCAAGCTCATCCCAGACCGTATCTTCAACTCTGGCCTGGTCAAAAAGCTTGGCAATCTTACCAAACCAGGTTTCCCGGCTACGCCTTACAGCCTGTTGGGTTACAACTAACGTATCTGGCATATCAGCACCACAACTTAACAAATCTCACGAATATTAGCACACAGGTCGAGAATGGGCAAAACGATTAGACATAGGCTGTTAAGCAATTCATGCCTGTCATTGCAAGCGAAGCGTGGCAATCTAAAGTTAATGGTCTGTTTCGTCGTGATTATGCTGGTCGCCACCCAAAAAGAAATGAGCATATACTATATCGCTGAAGCAGCACGGAAGCCAAACTGCAAGAAATAGAAACAAGAAGATAAAAGGAAGTAAAGGAAGCCAGTTCGCCACACTAAAAGCGGTGAAATAGAATAAAGATGCCCATGTACTCAAAAAGATATGTGCCGCGTGTGGGAGTTTGGTTGAGGGTTGCAGATAACCTATGAAAATACCCAGAAATGCCGCAGGATTTACCAGCCACCACTCTTCAATAAAAGGTAAGTGAAATTCTATCCCGATTCTAAGTGCCTCTCCGCCCAGATAAGGAATTATGGCGTCACTCAATGTAGCTGTGCCCACCGAGCCGGTATAGCCGACCAAAATCGCCGCCCAGAGCTTACCCGTGCTGTACCGCCTATACATCGCAGTGGTCACAATGGCACTGAACAGCACATGGGCTGGGTGTAAAACGTAAAAAATAACTTCCGAGACATGAGGCAAGACATTGGTGAATATCAGAATAGTCATTATGACAATGCCAGAGAGCGCTCCAGCAGCGGTAAATGGGGCGTGCCTGGCTAATTCAATTCCTATTCTTCTTAGCATAGCTGGCACCAAACAAAACAGGGCAGGCGAATTGCAAATTTAACTTTGGCAATCAGAGCAAATGCCCGAAAACTCAGAGAAGTGCTGCTCCGAGTGAAAACCCAAATCCTGGGCAATCTCGTTCTCCTCTTCACAAAGCGCCTTATCGGCAAACTCCCTGAGCGCACCACACTGCCGGCACACCATAAAGCGATGGCAACCCTCTTTTTTGCCCAGGCTGCACTTAACAAACCCATTCAACAACAGCACCTTGTGGGCTAAGTTAAGGTCGCAGAACAAATCAAGAATGCGGTAGATAGTGACATGATTCAGGTGCTCACCTTTCTTACTCAGTATATCCTGTATGTCATAAGGTGAGACGGGCTCCTGCACCCCAGCCAAAACCTTGAGCACCTGCTTCCGAGGCCGCGTTACTTTATAGCCGTTAGCTCGAAGAACCTGTATCGCACGCTGAAGCTCAGACATAATTGGGGCTAATTATATAGTACCCTTATTGTTAATGCAATAATGTTGCATTACCGCTTCGGAGAAGTCACTTTATGACCAGCAGTCCACGAAGCAAGATAATGGCTGCTTTCTTATCCAAAGGCTCGTTATTGTTGCCGCATTTTGGCGACTGGATACAGCTGGGGCATCCTTCCTGACACGGGCATTCCTCAATGGCTGCCAATGTCGCTGCCCATAGCTCTTCCATCATCTCAAACCCTTTGGCGGCAATGCCGATACCACCCGGATAGGCATCGTAGATAAAGATTTGTGCCCTTCCAGTGTCAGGATGAAATGGAATAGAGACGCCACCGATGTCATTGCGGTCACACAAGGCGAACAGAGGCAACATAGCGATAGCCGCATGTTCGACAGCATGCAAGCCGCCGGCAAAATCAAGTCCAGCCTCAGCAACTCTCTTAATCGCTTCCTCCGGCAAGTCGAACCACAGAGCTTGGGTAAGGAAACGCAGGGGTGGTAAGTCTAGAGGTTCGTCACTGATTACATCCTCCGTAAACTGCATTTTCTTTTTGAAGCCAACCACGTTGTTGGTGACATCGACTTCACCAAGGCAGACTTTTATGCCCAGGCAACTTCTTTCGCGCTCCGTCTTCAGAATCCGGATATCAATTAATTCCTTGGTTTGCGTGTAATAAGGAACATCGGTCGGCGCCACTACAGCCACTCTATTCTCGATATCAAGTTCTTTCACCAAATAAGACTGACCTTGATGGAGATAAATAGCTCCAGGATGTATCTGGAAAAAGGCAACACTGGCCTCTACTGTCTCCATCAACTGGTAGCCTTGAGAGGCATCGATAACGGCGTAATTCTTACCCGAAGTAGACCTGATATTAATATCCTGTGCCGGATGGGATATTCTAGGGGAAATATACCACCGCCCGCCGCTTTTTCTTAGCTTCCCTTCTACTTCCAACTCGGAAGCTGCTCTATCGAAAGCAGCACCAAAAAACAAAGCATCATCATCAGCCAAGGGCTGCTCCCAGGCAGCACAAAGAAGATGAGGCTTCAGAATATTGATGTTCTCCGAATTTATCAGTGCATTTTCAAAACTTTTACCAAAAAATGACTCTGGGTGGTGCATAAAATATTGGTCTAGTGGATTATCCTGAGCAATAAGAAAGCTGAGAGAGTCGTTTATCCCCCGGCCGCTTCGTCCTGCCTGCTGCCAGGTGCTGGAAATGCTTCCCGGATAGCCGGCAAGCACGGTGGCTTCCAAATCACCAATATCAATCCCTAATTCCAAAGCAGTGGTAGCTACTACGCCAAGGAGTTGTCCGCCAAATAATTCCCGTTCAATCTGTCGTCTATCTTCAGGCAGATAACCCGCTCGATACGGCTTAATCAGCAGGCCCAGGGAAGCACCCAGTTTCTCCCGGCTATAAATATAGATAAGCTCGGTCAATCGGCGGGTCCGGGTGAAAACCAGACTGCGGACATTGCTTCGAATAAGCTCGGCAAAGAGAAAAGTGGCTTCGCTGTTGGAGCTGTGCCGCCCCGTACCGGTCTCATCAATAAGCGGCGGATTCCAGAAAATAAACGACTTACCACCGTGAGGAGAACCATCCTCGCTGATTATGTCAAAAGGCAACCGGGCCAGATTTTCGGCATGCTCTTTAGGATTGGCAATAGTCGCCGAGCAACAAATGAATTGGGGATTAGAGCCGTAAGAGACACATAGGCGGCGAAGCCGGCACATAATATTGGCTACATGAGAGCCGAATATTCCGCGATAGACATGAGCCTCATCTATCACAACGTATTTCAAGTTGCGAAACAATCTTGACCAGGACTTATGATTGGGTAGAATGCCCACATGAAGCATATCAGGATTGGTGAGCACAACTTTAGCTTGCCGTTTTATGCCGGCTCGCTCCGATTGCGGTGTATCACCATCAAACGTAGCACAGCCCCCGGATGAAACAAGCTCAGGGCAACCCAGCTCTTTTAAGCTTCGCAGCTGGTCCTGAGCCAAAGCCTTGGTCGGAAAAAGGTACAGAGCCCGGCTGCTTGGGTCTGCTAAAATCGCCTCTAATACCGGCAGGTTATAGCACAATGTCTTACCGCTGGCGCTGGCTGTGGCTACCATTACATTTTTACCGCGGCGTGCAGCGTTAACCGCCATCGCTTGATGAGTATACAATGAGGATATGCCCAAGGATTCAAGATGCGCCTGTAAAGCAGGATGTAAGAGCTTATCTAACTTGCCAACAGAGGCAATACGCGGCGCAATGCGTTCGGTGTGGACAATCTGTTGTCTATAATCTGGTAAAGTCAGAAGGTGGTGGAGGAAGGCATCAACATACATTCAAATCGGTTCAATGTGCGCAAGCTAAGGGCCAGATAGAATCTCAGTCTGATGGTCTACGATTTCCAGCTCCGGGTAATTATTAATAATAAAACTCATCACCTTGGATAAGGTTTCATCGATATGCTGGCTGTGGTTGCTGACGCAGGTTATGCCCAAAGTTACCAACTGCCACAAATCCTGGTCATCTACTTCAGCGATTGAGATATTGTACTGGTTTCTTAGTCGAGAGACAACAGATTTCACTATCCGTCTTTTATCTTTAAGTGACCGACTCTCTGAAATATGAAGTTTTATCCGGCAAATACCAACATTCATTTCTGGAGAAGAAAGTGCCGATAAATCAGAGTATAAAAAATCCCTCTCAGCGGGGAGACTGCCGAGAGGGCTATCGGGCTATTTTAGCGACTCTGCTTCACTTCCGCGTAGCAGGTACTACAATAAATAGGGCGATCATCTCTCGGTTCGAAAGGCACCTCGCATTCAGCGCCACATTTGGCACATGTTGCTTTATGCATTGTCCTGGGTTGATCATAGCCCCGGTTGCGACTCTGTCGCCTAGTTGCCCGGCACTCCGGGCAGCGACTAGGCTCGTTCTGTAGCCCTCGTGACTTGTAAAACTCTTGTTCACCCACGGTAAAAGTGAAATTACTACCGCAGTCTTTACAAGTCAAAGTCTTGTCCGCTTGAGCCATCTATGCCTCCTTATAAAAGTTATGCCCTGTTTCTGTTGCAGTCTCTAACGGCTCAAGACCTCTACATACACTGCCAAGATGAATACTCCGGCACGCTGGTCTCCCCACTAGCTATAAGAGGAAGCCGAGCTAGGAAACGGCACCAGCCAGGTTTTTGCATACATGAACTAGTGTAGTTTATAATATGCGTCAAGTCAAGTCATAGCTAAATGGAGTTTGGTAGTATGTCAGACAATGCTGAACAAAGTCATAGGCGAGTGAGAGCCACAGTAAGCCTGGTAGCCGGCATCCTGATTGGGCTTACTTTTTTGATGTCAGGTAGTGGTAAAGTATTCGGTTACGGTGAGATGCCAGGCCAAACCATGCAATTCATCGGTGCCATTCTCCCGGATGCCTGGCTGACTCCGAGATTGGCTCTTTTCATTGGCGACATATTCTTCCCCTATATTATTCCCTGGGCAGAGCTATGTTTAGGTATACTGCTCCTCGTGCGTATTTGGCCACGTCTCTTCGCCGCCATTACATTGCCGTTAACCGCAGCCTTTATGGCCAATAACGCCTGGTACATCAGCCAGGGCCAGACTAAATTCACTTCTTGTGAATGCTTTGGCATATGGGAAAAGCTGTTCGGCACACTGACACATGTTCAATCGCTCTCGCTAGACATTATACTTTTTGCCCTGGCTCTGACAATAGTACTCGTCCATCCTGGCGATTTCCTGTCTTCGCCGCCGTGGTTGGCCAAGATACAGAAAGGAACTAAAAGACAAAAAAAATAGAGGATGTACCATGAGACAACTTAGATTTAACATTTCATCGATCCACAATCGTGCCAGGTTAGTCATGTTACTCGCTACTACAGTGCTGCTTCTGAGCAGTGCTTGTACACCACCGACTCCGCCACCACCCCCACCCCCACCAAATCAACCACCCGTTATCGACTCCATAACAGCCGAAAAAGAAATCCCCACTTTAGCGGAAACCCAGATAATCTGCCAGGCTAGCGATGCTGATAGCGATAACTTGACGTATCAGTGGTCGGTTGATGGCGGTACTATCACAGGAGAAGGCAGCACTGTCACCTGGGCCGCTCCTGACACCGCAGGCAGTTATACTGCAAAAGTTACAGTGTCCGATGGCAAAGGTGGTACTGTTACTCAATCGACGACTATAGCTGCCATAAATAAGCCCAACGAACCTCCGGTCGTTACCGGGCTGACAATAGACGGCGCTCCACCAGCCAAAGAAAATACGGCCAGACAATGGGTAACAAAAACCATTCACTGCAATGCCCAGGACCCGGATGGTGATAATCTAAGTTACCTGTGGAGAACTACCGGCGGCAAAATCACTGGAGAAGGTAGCACTGTCGGCTGGACCTCACCCGGCATAAACGGCGATTATTCGATCACTGTCATAGTAAGCGATGGTAGAGGCGGTAAAGCTGAAGGGTCAGTTGTGTTTAAAGTGCTTTGCTGCGGTAGAGGTTAAAGCCATATAACGAGCTTTTACACCAGCTCATAAGGTTACTAGCTTAACGTCACCCCACACGCCCATCCTATCACCTTTAATTATAACAGCACCAACCAGCCCTTGCATGACACTAACTTGTTCAATGACTGCGTCTATATCGTCAGCAGCTATAACCTTGTTGCCGATGGCCGTCGCTGCAGCATCAGCCAGCGCCGTAGAATGCGAAAGGGTAATCACGGCATCAGCAGAACCAAGACTGAGGGAATGCCCCACAGTTCCTGAAGAAGTGCATATCCCCAAAGGTGTCTCCTCAGGATTTATCTCCAGAGCAATTTTGCCGGTAAATGGAGATTCACCGGCGTAAACACCAATCAAACTTTTCTGCGAGACCTTCAGAAAGATATCACCGCCATTTTCAACAATCACTTCGGGTGTATAGACAAGCAAGTCTCTACCAACAGCCTCAGCAATAGCGCCAGCTACGGCTGCCATTGGCCCAACGCCCACTATCCCAGCAGCTTGTGCCATATCTCTAACAATGTCCGGGGCATCTTCGTCCACATCATAAGGCTCCAGGCTATGGAGAAAAAGTGGATGTCTATCAATATACTCTTCCAGCGGTGTACGGTGTTTGTTTACGGCTTTTATGGCCTCGGCTTCAAGGTTGCTTGCTGCTCGAATATAGATGTCGGTTTCCTTAACGACCACATTGAAGGAAACCAAACCATCGTCTTTAATCCAGCGGCGATAGGTCCTGGGCTGGTACATTCAGAAGTACAGCTCCATGGCTCGAGGCGGACAGGCTTTGATGCATAACTCGCAGACAACACACTTATTGTTGTCGAAAATCACCTTTCTGGTTTCCGGGTCGATGGAAAAAGCGCCCGTAGGGCACAAAGTAATGCAGGCACCACAATGCGTACATCGCAATTCGTTCCAAACCACGTCCTGGCTCAATGACTGAATTTTTACACCGGCTTCAGTCAAATACTTCACCCCCTTGTCATAGTTTCTCTGCTCTCCGGTTAATTCCATGACCAAAAGCCCCTCCTCCCCAGGTGTAACTGAAGCCTTGAGAATATTAAACTCCAGGTCGAAGCCCTTTACTAACTTGTAGACTATGGGTTCGTTTGTTAAACGCTTCGGAAAGTGCAAAACCAGTCTCTTCGAAACAGTAGTAGCCATCTTCTCCCTCCTTAACTACGGAAGCGGACGTTCCTCGAGCGGCTTAAAGACTATCCCCGATTCCACGCCGGGCAATGGTGCCACCGGCTCAGTCAGCAAGAACTCGCCCTTCTCTATCCACTCCTTCAAAATGCCGGCAATCTCCACTGCTCCTGGATAGCTGGAAAGAGAAGCAGTGGGGACTTCCTGCCCCTGAACCTTTATCGTTCCGCTCTTGAGTTCAGCATAGCTGACCTCAGCCAGAATGTCCGGTTTTCTCTGGGGATAAGCTTCAGCATAGTCGACCACAGGCGCAAAAATATCGCCGTCGATCACCAATGTGTAGCGGAGCATCTCTTCAGACAGAATCGGTATAGGTACACCAATGCCCACAGTCATCGTGCAGCCATAGCCTAAGAAACTGGTACCGACTAGCCATTTAGGTTTCATTTGCTTCAAATCCCCGATAACGGCAAGTGTCCCAGCTCCTCTTTTCGGCACGCCATTATCTCCTCGTAGAGCATTGGGATTATGCTGTGTTCCCTGCCAGGCAACATAGCCGATGCCGCCACCGAGAAATATCTTAGTACCGATGCCGATGGTTTTATAATAGGGGTCGTTAAATAACGGAGAAAGTTGACCGGAAGTCGAATAATTGGCATTACCCAGCTTCGGTTTGAGCACCCCCATGTAAGTATAAATAATTCGGTCAGACAGATTCACCGCCACATTGTAATTCTGATATGCGTTCCTCACATTAAATAAAACTGCCTCGTTCATGTCCTTGATATTAATCATGGTCTCCAGCTTCCGTCTGGGATAGCAATCTGTGCCATAGGCAGTAGCCACCAGTCTGACGTCCTTCCCAGCTACGAGTTCCTCGATTACATGTCCGCCGCCGTATCTGAACTCGCCGGGATAGATTCTATTCTTGGGGTCGTCATCAGGCAGAGCAGTTGCCCCCAGGAAAATATCTACAGCGGCTATTCCTGTATAGGCAGGCACATCATTCAGATAAACCTTGCCACCACCGAGCTTAATCCTCGGCTTAGTATGCCCGACGTTAAAATAAGCGCCGGAGGAGCACATAGGCCCGAAGGTGCCAGTAGTCACCACATCAACTTCTTTAGCAGTTTGGCTGATACCCTTTTTCTTAGCGATATCAATTATTTCTTCAGCAGTAACTACTACTGCCTGACCTTTTTTGATTTTTTCATTGATTTCAGCAATAGTTTTTGCCATATTGCCTCACCCCCTATCGCTTAGTTCTCTTTATCAAATTCATCGCCAGTTCTGCTGCTTTTCTGCCCGATAGCAGCATGCCCCCGAATATAGCCCCCATACGGGGACCTCCGAAAACAGCATTGGCTGCCATGCCAGCTACCAGAAGCCCGGGACAAACCTGTCTGGTATTTTCAACAATCTCTTTTTCACCAGCTTCCGCCCACATTGACTTCTCACCGCAAACCACCACTCCAGCTCCAGTTTTTCTGCTCACTATACGGCAGACTTCAGCATCATGGCCCGTGGCATCTATTATCAGCTTAGACCTTATCGCTAGCGGGTCGACATGCAAATTCGCCAAAGATACGGCGCTCCAGTTGAGCACCAGCCCGATTATCCTGTCATTCTCACGAATCATCACATCCTCGACGCTCAGCAAATTGAATATCTTTGCCCCGGCCTTTATGCACCGGGAGCAGAGCGTTGATACCGCTTCCACGGCGTCGGCCACGTAATACCCTTTTTGATACTGCTTAGCCGAAATGCCCAGTTCATCCAGAATCTCTTTTGCCTCGCTCTGAACCACAATGCGGTTAAACATCATGCCTCCGCCCCACATGCCACCACCAACGCTCAGTTTCCTCTCAAAGATAGCCACCTTTACCTTATTCTTCGCCAGATAGTAACCGGCAACCATACCCGACGACCCGGCTCCAGCTATAGCCACATCTACTTCCATCGAATCGAGTAAATCTTTCAGATAGCTTTCAGTTATCGCTTTAGATATAGTGACTTCATCCATTGTTTCACTCCTGACTGCCCAGTCATTTCTGTCAACCTGTCTACCTGCTCTGTCACCCTGAGCAAAGCGAAGGGTCTCCGAGATTCTTCGGTCGCTCGGCTCCCTCAGAATGACAACGGAGGCATAATCACTCCTGTGCAACTCTTGTTAGCAACTTTCCAAGCCCTGCTGTTGACACAGTCTTCTGCTCCCCAGTTACCATATTCCGCAGAGTCACCGTACCGCCTTTTACCTCATCCTCGCCGATAATCGCCGCGTAATTGCTGCCCAGGCTGTTAGCCTGCCTTAACTGACCCTTCAGACTTCTATCGCCGGTAGCCATTACCGCGGCGATGCCATCCTTACGCAGAGTAGAGGCCAGTTTCATTGCTTCTAGCTTAGCTTCATTTCCAAGATGTGCAATAAATACCGGCGGCGCCGTCAAGTCCGGCACAGCAACTTTTTGCTTCTTCAAATTCAATACAATCCGTTCCATACCAGCAGCAAAGCCGATAGCTGGCGTAGCCTTGCCGCCCAGTTCCTGGATAAGGTCATCGTACCGTCCGCCACCGCCTAAAGCACTTTGAGCCCCTTCTCCCGGAGGTTGGACTTCAAACACCGTCTTGGTGTAATAATCCAGACCACGCACCAGCCTGTGGTTCAGCTCGAAGGGAAGCTTCAAGGCTTCCAGGTATCCGACAACAGCTTCAAAATGTGCCAGACACTCCCGGCAGAGAAAATCAATGCTCTTTGGTGCTGCTTCCGCGACAACATTGCAAGAAGCTTTCTTGCAATCGAGCAAACGCAGCGGGTTCTTTTCAAACCTGGACTTACAATCTGGACACAAGCCCGACAGCTGGTCGGAATAATAGCTCTTCAAGTTCTCCAGATATCGAGGTCGGCATGCCTTACACCCGATGCTATTAAGGTACAGGTAAAGACCGCTAATATTCAATAACTCAAAAAACCGCCACGCCATCTCGACAACCTCAGCATCCAGAGCCGGGTCGCCATCACCGATAGCTTCAAAGCCAAACTGATAGTGCTGCCGATAGCGCCCCGCCTGCGGCCGCTCATACCTGAAGATGGCAGCCAGGTAATAAAGTTTGACCGGTTGTGGCAAATTGTCCATGCCATGTTCAAGATAAGCCCGGCACACCGGTGCCGTTCCCTCAGGTCGGAGCGCCAGGATATTGTCGCTCCTGTCCTTAAAAGTATACATCTCTTTGGTAACGATATCGGTGCCTTCGCCTATACTCCGGGTAAAAAGCTGAGCGTCCTCAAAAGCTGGCGTATCGAGGCGCTGGTATCCGTAAAGGCGGCACAGACTAACTGCCCTGTGTTCAGCAAATCTCCAGTAACCCTGCTCTTCGGGTAAAATATCGGCGGTACCTCGAGGCGCTTTGTACAAGAAAGGTCTTCCTCCTTCAGAAGCTACATTATAACAGATAGCTTCATCAAAGGCATGCTTAATATGTATACGAACTTAAATGGAGACAGGCTTTCACTAGGTGTAATCTGCCCACAGATGACCCAGCGTAGCGGTCACTCGAAGGCGAGTGACACGTATTCTAATTAATGCTTTTACCTGCCCTTAAAGACAGGCTCTCTCTTTTCTACGAAGGCTCTGGAGCCTTCGATATGGTCCTCAGTTTCGCTGCAGAAAGTAAAGGCCAGGGAGTGATATCTCATGAACTCTTCCATGGGCAAACTGAGACCCCGGCGAATACCCTCCATAGCCAGTTTAACCGCTATCGGAGGTTTTTTGGCTATCTTGTTAGCCAGTTCCATTGTCGCCGGCATCAGTTCCTCATGCGGGACCACTTTATTCACCAGACCTATGCGTTCCGCCTCTTTAGCATCGATGATATCAGTGGTTAATACCAGCTCATAAGTTTTGGCCAGGCCAACCAGCCTGGGCAGAAGTACTAGCGATTCATCCGGTACCAGCCCGACCCTCAAAAATACCTCCCCGAATCTGGCCTTTTCAGATGCAATCCTCATATTACACATCAGCGCCAGGTCGCACCCGTAGCCTACAGCTGCACCATTTACCGCGGCAATCGATGGTTTATTTATGTCGAGCAATATATGTCCGCCCCCGGGCAAGTGCTCACCTTCCAAATGTCTCAGCCTTATCTCCCTACCCTTGGCTATTTTCTCTTCAGGATTTAAGAAAACCTGTTTGACATCGTCACCGGAGCAAAAGCCTTTACCGGCGCCTGTTAGCACGATGACTCTTATATTGTCGTCCTTGTTCGCCTGCTCTACTGCCTGATACAGCTCCTCATGTGTTGTCATGGTCAAGGCATTCATAGCTGCCGGTCTATTCAAGGTAATAATAGCTACCTTTCCCGCGGTCTCATAAATAATTTCTTTGTATTCCATGGCACTCCCTCCACTCATATTGTTGGCTTATTTCTGACCAATAACCTGATGCTACTTGCCTTTCCAACGCGGCTCTCTTTTTTCAAAGAAGGAGGTGATGCCTTCCACGAAATCCTCGGTCTTGCAGCTAAGCTGGAAGGTATAACGTGTTGCCTCCCAATGTGCTTCCATGGTACGCTCCAGGCCCATGTACATGAGCTGCTTAGCCATTTGCACTGCCAGAGGTGCGCCACGCTGCATCTTTTTCGCCATTGCCATGGCGGCTGTCATTAGCTGGTCATCGGGAACAACCTGGCTGACCAGGCCAATTCTCAGCATCTCCTGTGCATCGATAATTTCCCCGGAAAACACAAGTTCGCAAGCCTTGGAAAGGCCGACTATTCTCGGCAGCAGATAAGTCCCGGCGCCGGTATCTGGGACCATGCCTCTCAACACAAACACCTGCCCGAACCTGGCATTTTCGGCCGCAATCCTTATATCGCAATGGAGAGCAAATTCGGAGGCAATGCCTACTGCAGCGCCATTAATAGCGCATATCGTAGGTTTCGGTATGCTATTGAAATACCACAGTGACTGGCGGTATTCGGTGGAATTCTTTTGCTTCATAACCTGAATCTCTATTTCTGACATTATCGGGACATCGCCTGAGATATCTGTACCAGCCGAGAACGCCCCACCCTTTCCAGTCAGAATCATAACTCTTACCTCATCATCTTTCTTAACCTCTTTTATAAGCTCTCCCAACCTCCTCAGCATAGCGTGTGTTATGGCGTTTAGTTTTTCAGGTCGGTTCAAGGTAATAATTCCGACGCCATCTTTCTTTTCATACAGTACGTGCTCCTCAGACATGTTAACCTCCTGTAAAATAAATGTTGTGAGTTATGATACGGCTACACAATTGTAACATAAAAGAGGTCGGGTTCAGATAGTTTTAACCGCCTTTATCCACAAGGCTTTAGCTTCGTAGCCTCGGCCCCGCATGATTCGCGGATACAGTCTCTATTCAGTTAAAGGCGGAAATCGGCAACTACGGCGCTGTGGTCGGAAGCCTCCGTCCGCCGTCCGGTTAAGATGTCGTAGTGCGGCCTTTTTTTGAAGAATACGTGCCCCGCCGCTCGATCAATGCGCTGCCTGATATTATTTTCCAAACAAGGTTTCTAACACCATTTTTGAGACAATTGTCGTATTGACCCGGCAGGAACAAAGGAGTAGGATACAATATACGGCTCCTGTCTACGATGAGGTTTTTCAGCATTTCTGCCAGAAGCATTGAGGAAACTATTGAGAATCAGGAGGGGGGACTGCGATGGTTACTATAGAGGTTTTAAAGGGTTTTGAGCTGTTTCAGGGGCTGGCTGAAGATAGCCTGGCCACAATCGCCGAACTTTGTCATCTATATGCCATGCACGAAGGCGACCGTATTTTCGCGGAGGCGACAAAGGCCAGAGACGTTCACTTGTGCAGTAGCGGCAAGGTTGATATTTTGATTTTGGTGGGGCAGCCGTGGAACAGGAACATCGCAGTTCACCGAGCCGGGCCGGGAGAAGTGTTCGGGTGGTCTGCGCTGGTAGCACCTTACATCTATACCGCGTCTGCCGAATGCGCGGAATCTGGAGAAGAAATTCGCCTTAAGGGCTCCGAATTATTGACTGTGTTTGGTCAGAATCCTATTATCGGGTACACAATCATGGAGAATCTTAGCGCCAACATCAGTCTCAGATTAACACAGACCAGGCAAAGATTAGTCGCCGAATGGATGGGTTCAGCGTGGCCCACTAATTCCAGTGCCTGGGGCGAACCCGGTAAAAGGTAGCCCGGATAAAACCAATTGCCTCTATCCTATATGAGACGATACTCTATAACAGATAAGCTCTCTAAGGAATTTCATATACGAGACGGGGCTTGAAATAAAAAACGACCTCAGGAGAAAATTTCAATCGTCCACGTGTCAGAGTCACACCATTTCCTGCACAAAACGATGAATTGTGACCTGCGTCTATGATAAAAGTGTGGTGATAGCAAATAAGGCTCTTTGGTTCTGTGAAAAAGTACGTTTGACAGTGCCAACCGATTAGCCTAAAGTATCTAAGAGATAGGGCAAATAAGCAAGTGTTTACTCTCCGGCTGGACATAGATTTTGACCTGTTTCGATGTGGGTTGAAGGACAAGATTCTACGTTCGCCAATGCGGAGTTTACCCGAACTCATTATTCAACTTATTGTTGAGCAATTTGACAAACAACTTAGGAATCTTGTCGCTTCTGGAGAGATACTTCGTTTCAAAATAGGCTTCAACCCTGGACCTTCCCGGTTTGCCAAAGGCTTGTCTATAAGTCGCGAATATATGCTAATAGGGTCGCCGGATTCACATCTGCCATCAAGATACAGATATCCACCTCAACCTTCAATAATTCATCTCCCGTGGTTCCTAAAAGATTTACCTAGGCAATCAGTTGTTGAATTGGGCTGGTTTGAGTTCACGATTATAGTTAGGCATAACGATTCTCTTGCAATTCATTTAGAGAAGCCAGTTAATTTGATTTGCCCGAAACCATTAGAGGTTAAGAGCAAGCCCCTAAAAACGGTTTCCCGTTATATAATTCGCATGGGGTACTGGGGACACATAGGACTTCCTGTTGAAGTCCTTACTTCTATCGGCGATGACCTTGTTCCGTCGTGTCAATGTCACCCCGATTACCTGGCGGCATATATAGACGGGCGGATTATCAGGTTCATATGTAAGGTTTGTGGCAAGTCTTATTTCTGCGAATGTTTCAGAACAGCTTTGGAGAAGTACTATTTGAAAGCAGTTGAGGAGAAAAATCCTTATACAGAAAGCGGTTGGGCTCACAAGTTTATAGCTGCCTATCAGAAATCTAAGCTCCGAAATGGTATTTGCCATCTTTGCCGTGACATTCCCTCTGAACTTTTCTATTGCCACCCGATGTATGGTAGCAATGTGAAGGTTCACTATGGCCCGTACATTAAGCGGATAGCTATCGAGAAAAATATCGACGAGTATGAAGCTGAAAATGAAATACGTGACCTACTGGGCATTCCGCACATTGGCGAGGGCTGGGTATCTGAAAGGGAACTGCTGAATATGGTGAAGGACATTTTCTTCAAGAATGAAATCGTTCATCAAGCGAGTCCAGAATGGTTAGGTAGACAACGGCTAGACATCTTTGTACCTGAACTCCGGTTGGCAATTGAATATCAGGGACGCCAACACTATGACCCTGTCCCATTTTTTGGGGGCGAGGACGGTTTTCAACAAACACAGGAACGTGATAAATTGAAAGCAAGACTTTGCTCTGAAAACGGTGTTACCATGGTCTATTTTCGCTATAATGAAATACTTACGAAAGAGTTTGTAGAGACCCGTATAAAAAGAACATTGGATTCTAAGTTGGCCAGCTATCATTGAAAATGAACGACATACCAGCAAAACCCGAGTTTTACTTTCTGGCTTTTTGTTAATTAATTACGTCTGTCTATCAGACATGGAGGACAACTAAAAAGACTGTCCGCCCGCTGGTGTCATGTTTGACCCGTTTGTTGCCTCGGGTACTACAGTGAAGGTGGTGTTGGAATTTGGCTGCAATGCGATCGGCATTGAGTCGAATCCCAGATATGCTAAGATTATAAGGATGAGGGTGCTCGCATTAAGAGAAAATGATATAGTTCGTAGGTAAGTGCCCATGGAAACTTACGCATTGGTAGCTGGAGCAATAGATGACAGACTGTAAAAGCTGGGTAACACAGATCCGCCAAGAAATAGAGGATTCGCGCAAAGTCAGATTATGGCAGGACTCCATTAACATGTTGAGTACAGTAAGCGAGAGCATCTTTTCAAGGAGCGCTCATTTCATTCTTGAACTCCTGCAGAATTCGGAAGATGCTGGTTCTATCCTCGGCAACGGTCGTGGTGAAATCGAATTCCATATTTCACCAACTCGAATCAAGGTGACACATAATGGAGTGCCATTCAACGATGCAAACGTCAATGCTATATGTGGTGTCCGTTCTAGCAAAAAGCCTGAAGAGGGAACCCTCGGTTATTTGGGGATTGGATTCAAATCGGTATTCAAGGTCAGTGACTGCCCACAGATACACTCAGGAGGTTTCCACTTTAAGTTTGATAAGAGTGCTTTCGCGGATCCCACAAACGAGCTATGGCAAATAACACCCATTTGGATAGATGACGCGCCTGAATCATTAGATCCCGCCCTCACCACGTTTATTATCCCTTTCCGCAGCTCAGGAGCATATGAACAGACTCTCCAAGAACTTCAAAAACTCGACGTTCATATTTTTCTATTCCTCAAGTGGTTAAGAAGGCTTAGTATAGTCGATGAGGCGAAGGGACAGAGGAGTTTGATTGAGAATCTAGGGGAAACAAACAGGGTCGCTTCGCTTAGAAAAGACAGCCAAACGCATCGATTCATAGTCTTCCGTAGTATTAGCCCGGTGCCACCAGAAGTTGCTAAAGATACCTCCCTGGAATTCTATAAACGGCAGACAGTTAAGCTACGTGAGATAGTCTTGGCCTTCGGGGTGGACGACGCTGACAACCTTCAGCCTATAGAAGATGCGAGTGCTCTGGGCTCTGTCTCGTCGTTCTTGCCATTAGTGGAGGAAAGAAGCGGAGCCAAATTCCTTATCCAATCGGACTTCTTAGTCCAGCCAGGCCGAGAGGCTATCCAGTACGAGCTTTCGTGGAACCACTGGCTTATTGGGCAGGCGGCTGAGTTGGCTAAAGAGGCCATAGAGGAGTTTAAGAAACATCCAAAATGGAAGGAACAATTCTTACCAATTCTAAGTTTCAAGTCATATTGGGGGCAGCCCTCTTTCGATAAGCTTTTCAGTCCTATGCTGCACCAGCCTTTGTTAAATTATTTGAAGACCACTCAAGTTTATCCGACAGTATCAGGTCACCATGTGAATCCATCGCAAGCAGTGCAGCTCGAAGAAGCGGCAAGGGGACTCGTAGTAGATAACGATTTACCGCTGCTATTCCCAAATAGCACTGGCCTGAGTCTTGCTGCTACAAACCTTGATATCAAATCTATCCCTGATGAGGTACAGTCGCAGGTTCAGAAGCTTGACTTGGGAAGAATAGCACGTAATAAACAATTTCTTGAGGAAAAGGCAAAACAGCCTAATCATGTGCAGTGGTTCATCAACTTATATAAAGCTATGGCTGATACCCACCAAAATTATAAAGAACAACAAGGGCAGGATAGTAGAGGCCGTATAAAGTGGTATGAGTCACCCATTTACATTCTCACAGAAAAAGACATTATTATATCTGCCAAAGACAGTTATTTGAGACAGATAGCAGATGAAGTTCTGAAGCTTCGGTCGAAGTTCTCTGAAGTTGATGCTCTTCTGGGTTCGTATCCACTTATTCATCCAGACTTAGATATCCCCGAGCTTACAGACTTTTTCAAGGAACGTACTCATGTTCAACCCGTCGATTATGGAAAAATCTGCAAAGAAGTATTTCTTCCCAAGGTAAAAGCTGATGCGCAAGCACCGCCAAAGAGTGAACTCATTGCCTATACACGACTTCTTCAAAAGGGTCCTGAAATACGAGATACTATTTGGGTTGTCACTGGAAACGCAAAGATTAAGCCCTCAAATCAAGTATTCCTTGGAGTCGCCTACTCCCCTTCCGAGAACTGGGGGAAGCTCTCGAAGTATACACCCCATATTGACTTTCTGAGCCCTGAGTACCTTCAGGGTGTTTCATCACAAGATATCCCGGATTGGAAGGAGTTCTTTATTCGACTCGGCGCCAAACAATCTGGAGAAAACCATGATGTAGAAACATTTGCTACTGAATTCGTCAAAGACAACCTTGCCTTCGAGTTATCCAACTTCATATCCAAGGACCGACAGCAGCATGGCTACGACCTAGAAGCAACACATAGTAAACTGAGATCCTTGGTCAAGCTAGAGGTCAAAGGTCGTAAGCGAGAAGAAGAAATCGCCCTTATAGGCAACGAGCCTAACGCTGCCCGGCAGGCAAAATTGAATGGCGAACTATTCTGGGTATGCATTGTGCCAGGAATACCTGAGAACCCCGAGTTATGGATTGTTGAGGATGCTATCGCCATCGGGCAGTCGATTATCTTGACCATCCCCGTGAACGTATGGAAGCAATACGGCCGTCGCGTTGTTTAAAAGCCTCACTTTCCGTACTTTTAGTTGCACATTGTGACGAAGTGTTCAGCTCTTCCTAACCTCGTCGCCTATCCATTTGAGGTAATCTACATTGCCACCGATAATAGGCAGGGCGATTATCTCAGGGACTTCGTAGCTGTGCGCTGCTTTGACCAGGTCAACGATTTCAGAAAGCAGCGAGGCTTTTGTCTTGATAATAAGGAGACTTTCCCGGGCTGAATCGAGCTTGCCCTGCCACCAGAATGACGATTCTACCTTTGGCACTATGTTTACGCAGGCGGCTTTTCTCCGGCTTAGCAGCAGGTCAGCTATTTTGTGTGCTTCCGGCTCGGAGCTGGTAGTAACGAAGATTACAATCTTGCCGGTCTCTTTCATGCGCTCCTGCCGACTGCCAGCATCCTGTCCACGGCGGCTTTTGCCTTGAGACGAATCTTCTCCGGTACTTTGACCTCCGGCGCCATCTCCTCCAGAGACCACAATATTTTCTCCAGAGTTATCAGCTTCATATTGGGACATATCGCCTGCTCCGAAACTGGTATAAATTTTTTCCCGGGATTCTCCTTTTTTAGCCTGTAAATTATGCCCATCTCCGTTCCCACAATCATCTCCTGAACATCTTCCCTTCTGGTAAACCTTATCATACCGCTGGTGCTCAATACCTCGTCGGCCAGGGCTATCACATCCGGCCTGCATTCCGGGTGAACTACAACTTTAGCCTCAGGGTACTCATGTCTGAGTTTAATGATATATTCAGGCATTATCCGGGCATGGGTCGGACAAAAGCCAGGCCAGAGAATCATCTTTTTACCGGTTTTTGTGGAGATATAGTGCCCCAGGTACTGGTCAGGGACGAAAATTATTTCTTTGGCGTCTACGCTTTCCACAACGCCAGCCGCATTAGCCGAAGTACAGCAAATATATGATTCAGCCTTAACCGCCGCCGCGGAGTTGATGTAGCAGACCACTGTTGCCTTGGGATGCTCCTTTTTCCTGGCGCGTAGCTGTGGGGCGGTTATCATATTAGCCATGGGACAGCCAGCATGTTTGTCCGGGAGTAACACTGCCTTATCCGGACAGAGAATTGAGGCTGTTTCCGCCATGAAATGAACGCCGCAGAAAACTATGACGCTGGCATCAGTCTTAGCCGCATTCTGACTGAGGTCAAGGGAATCACCGACGAAATCAGCTACGTCCTGAATCTCACCTAATTGATAGTTATGGGCAAGTATAACGGCATTTCGCTTTTTCTTTAACTTCAGAATTTTCTCTGTTAGCTCCGGCTGTCTATCCATGGCTAACTAACCTCCAATCGTTACTGTAAACATTCATCCTCTTTCCTCTGACAAAACCGATAAGCGTGATGCCCAGTTCACCGGCTAATTTGACTCCCATGTTAGTAGGCGCTGATTTGGAGACGAGCAGAGGAATATTTCTTTTAGCCGCCTTAAGCAATATCTCCGAAGAAACCCTCCCGCTGGTGATAATAACGCGGCCATCCGTCGATATATCTTTTAAAACGCATTCTCCAAAAATCTTGTCAATGGCATTATGGCGGCCTATGTCCTCGCTGAAAA
>Ga0315285_10001315_pt1 | contig 26036 bp, 19 predicted proteins | sample YL17G09_36_MG_FD_203698 | JGI IMG/M metagenome (GOLD analysis project Ga0315285, IMG submission 203698) | Sediment microbial communities from Yellowstone Lake, YNP, Wyoming, USA - YL17G09_36 | ecosystem: Environmental > Aquatic > Freshwater > Lake > Sediment | place: USA: Wyoming | collected... | reverse complement strand
GGGGTATGGACGCCCCGGTTTGCCGCGGACCCACTGTATGTTGTGGAAGGAAAACGGAGCATGAAACAAAGACAACCTGGGGAAGCACTTGACGGCCTGACAGGCCGACAGGGCCTGCCGCGCGCCGATGACTTGGCCACCTTGGGGGCTTTCATGCCAGCCGGCATACGCTTGTTTTGGGACTAGTAGTGTCGCAGAATCAACGCACATGAATGTTTGTGAAACAGATGACTCCGGCTCTCCTAGCCCCGTTCACGGGGCTTTGCCCCGCGCCAGCGGGGTTTAGACCAGGCCTTTCAGGCCTGGGTGGCCGGAGTATCTCTGATGTTCAGCACGCTTTAGCGCGCTTTCTCGAGGCTTTAGCCTAAAGGCAGTTAAGGAAGAGTAAGCGCGCTAAAGCGTGCTGGAGAGACAGCCAGAAGAAAGGAAAGGGGGTTGCCTCGCCCCCAGGCCTAAAAGGCCTGGTCTATACCCCGTTGGGGCAAAGCCCCGTAAACGGGGCTGAAGATGAATGCCCCAAATGTGCCGGGAATTCACCTTACGTACATAATTTTCAATCTATTTGACGCACTACACTAGATCAGCGCAACGGCGATCCGTTGGCCCAGCGAACGGGCGGCCTTGTCCATCGTCTGGAGCGTCACTGATTCATTCTCCGGATCTCAGGCATCACATGGCGGGAGGATTTGCCCCTGCAATTTGAACATTCAATATTCATTTTGCAAAGACGTGAACTTCCTCCATCGCGGGCAGGAGCCCGACGTGTATTTCTGGCGGGACTCGACCGGCCACGAGGTGGATCTGCTGCTGGACATGGGCAAGCAACTGATCGCCGTGGAGATAAAGTCCGGCCAGACTTTCTCGGAGGATTTTCTCGCGGGGCTGAAGTACTGGCGGGAACTGCCCGGCAATGCGGACGCCCCGGCGGCGATAGTATACGGCGGCGATGAATTCTATACGCGCCAGGACATTGCCGTCAGGTCGTGGCGGAACTGGGGATGAATCGGCGCTCTACACGGGAGGCTCCGTCGCGTAGTATAGTGGGTAGCTTGCGCCGGCCGGCGGGAGGGTGTTCCCGGCGACGGCGGAGCGCGGACTTTGGGAGTACGGATAATGTGTCTGGCGGTGCCTGGCAGGATAGTTGAGATACTCGGCGGCGGCGGCAGCGCACCGGCCTTGGGGCCCGTGGCGACGGTGGACTTTCAGGGCAGCCGGGTCGAGGTGTCGCTGGCGATGGCCCCCGAGGCCGGCATCGGCCAGTGGGTGCTGGTGCATGCCGGCTTCGCGATCGCCGTGCTCGACGAGGATGAAGCCAGGCGGACCTGGGAGTATCTCCAGGCCGGCGGGGCAGGCGAGATGCCCGAGCAGCTCCAGGCCGGCGGCGGGAAATGAGCATGGCGGCGAGTAAGGAAAACCTTCGACAGCTTGTGTCGGCCTTGGCCGAGGCCGCCGCGGGCGTAGGCGACATGGCCCTGATGGAGATCTGCGGCACCCACACGGTCTGCCTTTTCCGCAGCGGGATAAAGTCCCTCATGCCGGGCAACGTCCGGCTGATAAGCGGCCCGGGCTGCCCGGTGTGCGTCACGAGCTGCGGCTATCTCGACGCCGCGTGCGAGTTGGCGGCGCGAAAGGACGTGATAATCGCCACCTACGGCGACATGGTCCGCGTGCCGGGGCGGACCGACAGCCTCGAGGCCGCTCGCGGGCGCGGCGCGGCCGTGGAGGTGGTGTACTCCGCCCGCGACGCCGTCAAGCTGGCTCGCGAGAACCCCGGTCGCAACGTGGTCTTCCTGGCCGTGGGATTCGAGACGACGACCCCCGCGACGGCGGCGGCAGTGCTCGAGGCCGAGGCTGCCGGCCTGGGAAACTTCTTCATCCTGCCCGGCCACAAGGTGCTCATGCCGGCGCTGGAGGCGCTGCTGTCGTCGGATGCCGCGGCGATCGACGGCTTCCTGTGCCCCGGCCACGTAAGCGTGATCCTCGGCTGGTCGGCGTATCGGCCGATCGCCCAGAAGTACCGCAAGCCGTGCGTCGTGGTCGGCTTCGAGCCGGCCAACATGCTGGAGGGCATCCTGCGGCTCATACGCCAGGTCGCCGCCGGCCAGGCGAAAGTGGAGAACGCCTACAGCGTGGCGGTGACCGAGGCCGGCAACGCACCCGCACGGGCGATGATCGAGCGGGTTTTTGAGCCCGCCGCGACGCAGTGGCGGGCGATGGGCAGCATCCCCGCCAGCGGCCTGGCGCTGCGCGGGTGCTACGCGCGGTTTGATGCACGGGCTAAGTTTCGCGTCGAGTTCGGCCCGGACTACGAGCCGCCGGGCTGCCGCTGCGGCGAGGTCATCCAGGGCAGGATCGAGCCGCCATCCTGCGGGCTGTTCGGCGTCAGATGCTCCCCCGCGACGCCCGTCGGACCGTGCATGGTCTCCAGCGAGGGCACCTGCGCGGCATGGTACAAGTACAACCTTCACCGGCCCGGCCGGTGAAGGAAATCCGAAATCCGAAGCACGAAATCCGAAACAAGACGACGAAAGGATTACCGCGGTCAAAGATGGACTTTCGGTTCACCCGAGAACATGAAAATGCCCGGGCTCTGGTCCCAGGGATTGCTATCCCTGGGCTTCAGGTTTTTCTTTTCCTACTACCTACTACCTACTACCTTCTTTCCATAGCAGATACGCAGAGGTGAAAAGAGGGAGTAGTAGTCAGTAGATAGGGAGCAGGAAAGCAGTAGTACCTTCTTTACTCTACTCTGCGAAGCCCAGGGATAGCAATCCCTGGGTGTTTGAACCAACGACTCTTTTTCCTTCTATTGCAATGATTGAAAACTCGCGGTGCATAGGGCAAAGTTAGATTGCCCTCAAGTCCCGCGTTTTGAATTTCGTGCTTTGGATTTGTTTCGGATTTCGAGATTCGGATTTCGAAATTGGCTTTCCAATAAGGACCGTCAATGGCCCGGAGCCCTGACAGTTACAACCACCACAACCGCGTCGTGCTCGCTCACGGCGGCGGCGGCGAGCTCACTCGACGCCTGCTGGCCGAGAGGATCGTGCCCAAGCTGGCCAACGACCTGCTTGCCCCCCTGGCCGACGGCGCGGTGATTGACCCGCCGCCCGGCAGGCTCTGCATGACCACCGACGCCTTCGTGGTCCAGCCGCTGGAGTTTGCCGGCGGGGACATCGGCAGGCTCGCCGTCTGCGGCACCGTGAACGACCTTGCCGTCATGGGCGCCAAACCGCTGGCGCTGAGCCTGGCCCTGGTGCTGGAGGAGGGCCTGGACCTGGACCTGCTGGACCGCGTGATCAGCTCCGTCGCCGCCGCCGCGGCCGAGGCGGGCGTTGTTGTCGCCACAGGCGACACGAAGGTCGTCGAGTACCACGGCGCCGGCGGGATGATGATAACCACGGCCGGGATCGGCACCCTGCCGGCGGACATGCCTCCGGATGCAAAGACAATTGCCCCCGGCGACGCGGTGCTGGTCACCGGCATGCTCGCCGAGCACGGCCTGGCGGTGATGACTGCCCGCAAGGGCCTGGGCATTCGCACGACGCTCCGCAGCGACGTGGCCCCGCTTGGCGGCCTGATCGGGGCGATGCTCGCCTGCGGCGGGCGGGTGAAGTTCATGCGGGACCCCACTCGCGGCGGCCTGGCCGGGCTGCTGGCGGACCTGTCCGAGCAGATCGGGCGCAACATCGAGATCGACGAGCAGGCCGTGCCGCTCTCGCCGGCGGCACGCCACGCCTCGGAGCTGCTGGGCCTGGATCCGCTGACGGTCGCCAACGAGGGCAAGGTAGTCGCCGTCGTCGCGGCGGCCGACGCCCAAAAGGTCCTCGCCGCCTGCCGCAGCCACTCACTTGGCAGAGCCGCCGCGATCGTCGGACAAATCGGCCAGGCGAGCGACTGGCCCCTGGTCGAGCTGCTGACCGCCGCCGGCGGAAGACGAATCGTGCAACGGCCATACGGCGAGGAACTGCCGCGAATTTGTTAAGCAGGGCCAAGATGGCCCTGCGATTCACGGGCAAGTCCTTGGGACCCCTAACGGAGATGCCCGTGCTACGGCGAGGAACTGCCGCGAATTTGTTAAGCAGGGCCAAGATGGCCCTGCGACCTGCCTTCGCTGAAGCTACGGCGGGCAGGCTCACGGGCAAGTCCTTGGGACCCCTAACGGGGATGCCCGTGCTACGGCGAGGAACTGCCCCGGATATGCTGAGAACGTACGCATTACGAGGTCGAGAATGCATGAGATGTCCATAGCCGACGGGGTTCTGCGGGCCGTGCTGGACGCGGCCGGCGGGTGCGGCGGCCGGCGGGTCGAGCGCGTCGAGCTAACCATCGGGCAGATGCGCCTTGTCGTGCCGGAGGCCCTTGAAATGGCCTGGCAGGTCATCAGCGAGGGCACGATCGCGGCCGGGGCCGAGTTGGCCATCGTCGAGATGCCCATGGAGGCGCGGTGCAGACGATGCGGCTGGGAGTTCGCCCCGCAAATCGACAACTACCTATGCCCCGGCTGCGGGCTGGCCGATGTGGAAATACTCGCCGGCGACGATATCATCCTGAAGTCCGTGGTGTGCGACGTGGAGCAGCCTTCGGGCGATGGCAAACCCAATGCCAACAATGTCAATGCATCGGACGCATAGGAAATAGGTCCATAAGTCCTATGGGACCTATAGGACCTATGGATCCCGGACCCATAGAGAGCAGGTAGTCAGGCACATGAAGATCAACGTGATCAAGAGCGTTCTGGACGCCAGCGACGCGCTGGCCAGCGTCAACCGCGGGCGGATGGACGCCGTCGGCCTGACGTGCATCAACATCCTCAGCGCGCCGGGCAGCGGCAAGACCACGCTGCTCCAGAAATCGCTGCCGATGCTGCCGGCGGGCGTGCGGACGGCGGTGCTTGTCGGCGACCTCCAGACAACCCGCGACGCCGAGCGGCTCGAGCACTCCGCCGCCCAGGTCGTGCAGATCAACACCGGCAGCGGCTGCCACCTCTCGCCCAGCCAGATCGCCAAGGGCCTCGACGCCCTGGACCTGACCGCCATCGACTACTTGTTCATCGAGAACGTCGGCAACATGGTTTGCCCGGCCGCGTTCGACCTCGGCGAGCATCGCCGGGCCGTGCTGCTGAGCGTGCCGGAGGGCGACGACAAGGTCGCCAAGTACCCCACGCTCTTCCAGAAGGCCGACGTCATCCTGCTGACCAAGATCGACCTGGCGGAGTTGCTCGAATACAACTTCGACCGCATCTACGACGACCTGTCGCGGATCAACACCGCCGCCCCGGTGCTGAGGCTCTCGATGCGCACCGGCGAGGGCCTGGGCGCCTGGCTGGACTGGCTGATCGCCCAGCGGCCCGGGAACAGGCCGCGGAATTGACGGCGGGTCCCAAATGAAGTATCCTTCCGCCATGCCCACCCCCATACAGCAATACTTGCGGGAAGTCGAAAGAGATTATACCGGCGGAAAGGCGACCGAGCATACCTATCGCCCGGCATTCAAGGCCCTCGTCGAGTCCTTCGGGAAGCATACCCGCGCCACGAATGAACCCAAGCGCGTAGCTTGTGGCGCGCCCGACTTCATCGTGGAGCGGTCGGGAAACCAGATCGGCTTCATAGAGTGCAAGGACATAGGGGTCCGGCTTGACGAAACGGAGAAGACCGAGCAGCTTCGGCGATATTTCGCGGGCTTGGAAAACCTCATCCTGACGGACTACCTGGAGTTTCGCTACTACCTCCGCGGCGAGCAGAAGATTCACGTCCAGCTTGCACGCATTGATGGCAAGGGCAAGGTAAAGCTGATGCAGGGGGCCGACGAGCAACTTGCCACGCTCTTTGACTGCTTCGTTGTCGCCAAGCCACCCACGATCGCCACGCCAAAGGAACTTGCCGCGCGATTGGCCAAGGTCGCCGATATCATTCGTGATGCCATTGAGAAAGCCTTTGCCCTGGAAGGCGAGGCCGGCACACTTCACGGAGAATACGAATCTTTCCGCGCCACGATCCTGGGCGACATGACTGCGGCGCAGTTTGCCGACATGTACGCTCAAACCGTCTGCTACGGCATGTTCTCGGCGCGGGTCAACATGCCCGACGACAAGGCCGACACCTTCACCCGAGAGCACGCCGCCTACGATCTGCCAAAGACCAACCCATTCCTGCGGGAAGTCTTTGAGTACATCGCGGGGACAAAACTGGACGCCAGCATCGTCTGGATCGTTGACAATCTGGCGGAGGTCCTTCGCCGCTGTGATATGCGGGCAATCCTCAAAGACTTCGGCAGCGCGACGCGGCAGGAAGACCCCGTGGTTCACTTCTACGAAACATTCCTGGCCGCCTATGACCCAACGCTGCGAGAGTCACGTGGCGTTTACTATACGCCGCAGCCCGTGGTGAGTTTCATAGTCCGAAGCATTGATGCGATATTGAAGCGTGATTTCGCCTGCCCCGCCGGCCTGGCCGACAACAGGAAGGTAACGGCAGAATTCTCTGACACCAGCAAGAAGAGCGGAAAGGTCAAGAAGGAAGTCCACCGCGTCCAAATCCTTGACCCGGCCACCGGAACGGGGACTTTCCTTTACGAAACCATCCGGCATGTGTGCGACGCCCTGGCCGCAAATCGCGGCGTCTGGCCGGGAGAACGCGGATACGTCGCTCAACACCTGTTGCCGCGTCTTCATGGCTTTGAACTGATGATGGCCCCCTACGCCGTCGCCCACCTGAAACTTGGCTGGCTTCTGAAACAAACCGGCTATGACTTCGCCGGCAGCGAGCGGCTGCGCGTCTATCTGACAAACACGCTGGAAGAAGCGGAAGTTGTCGCTGGGCCGCTGCTGGCACTGGCAAACCAGATCGCCCGCGAAGCCAACGCCGCCGGCAAGGTCAAGACCCAGTGCCCGATCATGGTCATCATGGGCAACCCGCCGTATTCCGGGCATTCCGCGAACAAGGGCCAGTGGATAGCGGACCTGCTCAGGAAGAAACTTCCGCTGCCGGGCGGAGCGCCTGGTTATTTCGAATGCGACGGCCAATCCCTGGGTGAGCGCAACCCTAAGTGGCTCAATGACGACTACGTCAAGTTCATCCGCTTCGCCCAATATCGAATCGAATTAACCGGCCACGGCGTCCTGGGCTTCATCACGAATCACGGCTACCTGGACAACCCGACCTTCCGGGGAATGCGCCAAAGTCTGATGCAGACCTTCGACGAAATCCGCATCCTGGACCTGCACGGAAATGCCAACAAGAAAGAAACTGCGCCCGACGGATCGAAGGATGAAAACGTTTTCGACATAATGCAGGGTGTGGCAATCGCCCTGTTCATCCGCAAACCCGGCAAGAAGGCAGGCAAAGCCCGAGTGTTCCATATGGACACATACGGCACCCGGCAGCACAAGTACGACTGGCTCAATAACCGTGATATCAAGTCGGTCCGTTGGGCCAGACTCAAGCCCGCGGCGCCCTTTTACCTGTTTGTTCCGTTTGCGGAAGCTCTTGCCAAAGAATATGAAAAGGCTTGGCGAATGCCCGACGCCATGCCGGTGAACTCCGTTGGTGTGGTGACGGCGCGCGACGCGCTGACAATTCAGTATTCCCCCGACGATGTTTGGAGAACCGTGACCGATTTCATCCAACTCCCGGAGGAAGTCGCGCGCGCTAAATACGATCTCGGAAAGGACGCCAGGGATTGGCAAGTCTCCCTGGCCCAAGCCGACTTGCGCGTATCCGGGCCTCGCAAGTCCAAGATTTACCCTATCATGTACCGCCCCTTCGATATCCGCTATACCTACTACACGGGCACATCTCGCGGCTTCTTGTGCATGCCGCGCCCGGACGTCATGCGCCAAATGCTGGCGGGGGAGAATCGTGCGATGATTTGCACCAGGCAGACACGCGATAAGTGGGATGTTCATGCAACCCGGGCGATTTCCGGGCACAAGGCTTGTTCCGCATACGACATCAATACACTGTTCCCCCTGTATCTCTACAGCAACGGCGAGTTGATCCACTCCTCCCCCTGGCCTGCCGGCAAGGATGGCCGGCGGCCTAATCTCGCGCCGGCCTTTGTGGAAGCGTTCGCCGCCAGGCTAGGCCTGAGTTTTATCCCCGACGGGCAGGGGAACTTGAAAAAGACCTTCGGCCCGGAAGATGTGTTCCACTACGCGTACGCGGTCTTCCATTGCCCGACGTATCGGAGCCGCTATGCCGAATTCCTGAAGATCGACTTTCCGCGCCTGCCGCTGACGGGCGACAAGGCGCTCTTCGCCCGCCTGGCGAAGCTTGGGCGGGAGCTTGTCGGCCTGCACCTGTTGGAGCATGTGCCCGCGCCGCAAGCGACCTACCCACAGGCCGGCGACAACCTCGTTGCGCGGACGGGAAAGAGCGCGTACAAATCGCCGACTTCCGAGGCGCCAGGCCGCGTATTGGTCAACGATTTACAGTATTTCGACAACGTGCCGCCGGAAGTCTGGGGCTTTTACGTCGGCGGATATCAAGTCTGCGAGAAGTGGCTCAAAGACCGCAAAGGCCGGACACTGAGCTATGACGACATCGAACACTATCGGAAGATGACCGAAGCCGTACGGCAGACCTTGCGGCTGATGGAAGAAATAGACCATGCGATACCGGCCTGGCCGATGGAATGACGGAAGACGAGAACGGAGTCGGCGCCCTGCTCCGTCTTGCTTTTGTGCATCCTCCCAACGGGACCGTGGGTCTGCGATCTCTGTGTTGGAACACTTTCAGAAAAGGACGGGCAAATGAACCTAGAACGCAAGAATACGCTTAGCGCCCAGCCGACCCGGCGGGACTTTCTTCGGGCCATTGGCTTCAGCGCAGCCGTCGCGGCCGTGGGGTTGGGCGCGCGCCGACTCTTCGCCCAAGATGCCCCCGCCCCGGCCCCCGCCACTTCCCCGGCCCCGGCCGCTGCGCAGGCAGGCGACAAGCGCCCCAACATCCTATTCGCCCTGGCCGATGACTGGTCCTGGCCATTTGCGTCCATCGCCGGCGACAAGGTTGTCAAGACGCCCACCTTCGACCGCATCGCGCGAGAAGGCGTGCTGCTGACCCGCGCGTTCGTGGCCGCGCCGTCATGCTCGCCCAGCCGGGCCGCGATACTCACCGGACAGTGGCACTGGCGGCTCGAGCAGGGAATCAACCTCTGGGGCACCCTGCCGGCGAAGTTCCCGGTCTACCCGGACCTGCTCGAGCAGGCCGGCTACCACGTGGGCTTCACCCGCAAGGGCTGGGGTCCCGGCAGCGTCACCGCCGGCGGGCGGACGCGAAACCCAGCGGGCAACTCGGTCAAGGACTTCGGGGCCTTCCTGGCCGCCCGCCCAGCCGGCAAACCGTTTAGCTTCTGGTTCGGCAGCCCGGATCCCCATCGCCCCTACAAGCTCGGCTCCGGCGTCGCCGGCGGGATGAAGCCCGCCGACGTCCGCGTGCCGGCCTGCCTGCCCGACAGCGAAGCTGCGCGGTCGGACCTGTGCGATTACTTCTTCGCGGTCCAGCGTTTCGACCGCGAGACCGGCGAGATCATCAAGGCCATCGAGGACGCCGGCGAGTTGGACAACACGCTGGTGGTCATCTCCGGCGACAACGGCCTGCCGTTCCCGCGGTGCAAGGCCAACCTCTACGACACCGGCACGAACGTCCCCCTGGCCGTGCGCTGGCCGGCAAAGGTCAAGGCCGGCCGCGTCGTCGAAGACTTCGTCAGCCTCTCCGATCTGTGCCCGACGTTCCTCGAAGCCGCCGGCCTGAGGCCCCTGGAGTGCATGACCGCGCGAAGCTTCATGAACGTCCTGGCGGCCGAGGGCGGCGGGCAGGTCGATGCCAGACGCGACCACGTCCTGACCGGCATGGAACGCCACGCCAGCGCCCGCGCGGGCCATGTCGGCTACCCGATGCGTGCCTTCCGCACCGCGCAATACCTCTACATCCGCAACTTCGCGCCCGACCGCTGGCCCGCCGGCGACCCCGAGGCCTACCGCGACATCGACAACGGGCCAACCAAGTCCCACATGCTCGAGCACAGGGATGATCCGGCCGTGAAACCCCTGTTCGAGCTCGCCTGCGGCAAGCGTCCGGCCGAGGAACTCTACGACCTCAAGACGGACCCCGAACAGCTCAAGAACGTCGCGGCCGACCCGGCCTACGCCGAAACCCTCAAGAACCTTTCAGCCGCCCTGACCGCGGAACTCAAAGCCACCGGCGACCCCCGCGCCGTCGGCGGCGCCGAGATAATCGACACCTACCCCTACAGCGGCGGCAGCGGCGGCGGGGCAAAGAAGAAGGCCGCGGGCAAGGAAAAGGCCAAGGCCAGCGCCAAGGAATAACTCGCAACCCGATTAAATCTCATGCGGTAGCGGCGGGCCTGAGTCGAACGCCAGAGCTCCCCTGAGTCGGCAAAGAAGAATATGCCCTTACGGGCACACTACAAACGCCAGAGGCACGATCCAATCGCACGCGGAGCGTTCGTAGTGACGCCGTGAGGCGTTATGTTTCTTGGCAACGGCTGCCGCACGAGATTCATTCAGGATGCGTATAATCCCCCTCTGATGTTTCTATCTATTGCTCTTCTCGGCGCCTTTGCGGCTCTGCGGTCATCCTTTCGAGGCAGCCGGCCCGGCCGGGTCCTGGCGGAAGGTCTGGCGGAGCATGTCGTAGAGCTGCCCGTGGCGGGCGGCGAGCTGGCGGGGGGCCTTGAAGAAGTACTCCGTCGAGACGGCGAAGAACTCCTGCTCGTTGGTGAAGGCGTAGGCGGGCATGTCGTCCCAGTCGTCGTTCCGGCGGTCCGGGGCGGGGCGGCGCTTGTCCCGGCCGGCAGGGGTATTGTCCCGGCCGGCGGGCGCGGGGGATGGGGCAGGTGCGGGGGCTTCGCGGTCTTGCCGGCCTGGGTCGGCGCCCTCGGATTCATCATCGTCATTGTCATCCTCATCGTCCATGTCCTCGATGGCGTCGGCGTGGCGGCGATCGCCGTCGCGGCCTAGCTCATGGTGGACGAGGTCCAGCCAGTCGTGGATGCACTTGCGCGGCAGCCAGGCCGGGACGCCGTCGATGGCGCCGTCGCCCTCGTCGACGAGGTGCGCGAACTCGTGGATGCCGACGTGCATCTTGTCGCGCGAACGGGAAAAGCCGCGAAACAGGTCCGCCTTGGAGAGGATCAGCGTGCCGTGGAACGATCCGCCTCGGTGGTCGACCATGCCGAGCATCGGGTCGATATCGTCGTCGTAGTCATCCTCTGTAGGCCTGGCGACAAACTCGCCCGGCTTGATAAGCACCTCGCGGAGCGTGGCATACTCCCAGTCCGGAAAGCCCAGGATGGGAATGACCGCGCTGGCGGCGACCAGGACGCGGGCAGCGTCGTCGACCTCGCAGCCGGCGCCGGTGACGGGCGTCTCGTCGAGGAAGATGGCTGCAAGCAGGCGGAATCGCTCCTTGGCGGCGGGGTCCAGGTTTCGGTAGTACGCCACCCGGCTGTCAAGTATGGCGGCAAGGCGATCGTCGAGTCCGCGGCGGACAACGGCCTGGCGACGGCGCATGACCCGCGTGCCGAAGCGATAGAGCATCAGGCCCGAGGTGAAGGCAAGGCCAAGTGCGACGGCCGTGGGAACCAGGCCGAGGTCCACGACGAATCCCACGGTCGAGATCGTCGCCGCGACGACCACTGCCAGAACGGCGGACCATCGCCTGTTCGCGCTGATTCGCCGCGGGGTGGGGATCATGGCTTGCTTGTCGCCTCCGTCGCGGCGGGCGGCTCGGCCGGCCTGGAGGTCCACCCGGCGTCCGCGAGGCCGGAGCGGTCCGCGGCAACATCCTGACCTGCCTGTGTCATGGGCCTTTCCTGTCTGGCGAGCGAGGTGCAAGCCGGCAACTCCGGCGCGACGCCGGCGTCGCCAACACCGGCCGGGCCGGCAAGTAATGCTATGCTCGTGCCTTGGCGCCAGTATCCCACATCCCCCGGCCAATCACAAGGGCCAGGCGCAGCCTCGCGACGAAACCCATTTTCAACAGGCTGGAATGGCGCCTCTTGGAGGGATCAATCCAGGTGATCGGGCGTGGCGTCTGGAGCCAGGGCCTCCCTATGGGACCTTCGGTCCGCCAGAAGCGATCTTCTCTTATCGCCGTCACCCGAATCGCTTGGCGATGATGTACAGTGGCGAGAAAATTTTCGCGTCGACCTTTACGCCAATCCGCACGCGGTCGTCGAGGTAGTCAAGCAGGCAATCGAGCGGGGCTTCGTGGACGGTGATGTCCTCGTTGCGGTCCCCGCCGCCGGGCCCCACCTTCGTAAGCTCGGTGGCGAGGAAGAACGTGATGTGCTCGTCGCACAGGCCGGCCGAGGGAACGCCGTCGAACAGCAGCTCCATACGCCCGGCGTCGTAGCCGGTCTCCTCGGTGAGTTCTCGCCTCGCGGCCGCCTCAAGCGCCTCGGCCTCCTGGCCGGACAAATCGCCGACAAGCCCGGCCGGCAGCTCGATAACCCGGCTGGCAACCGGCGGGCGGTACTGTTCCACCAGCACGATCTTCCCATCGTCCGTCAGCGCCACGACGCACACGATGCCGGTGATGTTCTTGCGCTGCACGAACTCCCAATTCCCGCGCATGACCAGGTCCAGGTGCGAGCCCTGCCAGATGATCCGCTTGTCGTTGTTTGTCACGGCACGCCTTTCAGGTATCAGTAGCCGGTAGTTGGTAGCCAGTAGCCAGTAGTCGGTAGCCAGTAGCCGGTAAAACGGCAGAGCCGCTCAGTGGCTTGCCTCTTAACCGGCTACCAGCTACCAGTTCCCAGTTCCGGGTTCCAGGTTCCGCCGTTGGTATTCCCACCGGCCACCGGCCACCGGCTACTGGCTACCGACTACCGGCTACCATGCTACCCATACGCGCCGAAGCCGAAGAACCAGTGCTTCTTGGCGAACCTGTACGCCCAGTGCTTCTCGGTTATCTCCAGGCCGCTCTGGTGATGGCTGCACAGCGGGCATTTTCCCGCCAGTTCGGAGTAGCCGCTGGACCGGCCAGTGACATCCTTGGCGCCGCGGGCCTTGAAAAACTCGCCCATCTCGCCAGGCCGCTCCAGGAAGACGCACCCGTGCGTCCGCTCGGTGACGAACTGCCTGAAGTCCCGCAGGAAGGTCGAGCCCTCGATCTGGGCGACAAGGTCGTCGCTGTCGCTGACGTTCTCGGCCGCGAACTGGATCGGCGGGCACGGCTCGATGTCGCCCCACGGGTTGACGTGGTAGCTCATCCCGGCCGCCGCGGGGCACAAAGCCCGCCCGCGCTCGTCGTAGTAAGTATCGACGATGATGATCGGTTTGCGGCAGCGCATGTCCACCACGAAGCGCCGCAGATCGACCATCTGCTCAGCCGTCAGGGCAAGCTCCGGGCACGGGTTGGGCCCCGAGGGCCGGTAACCGTAGTACCAGACGTAATGGGCGCCAAGCTCGATCATCCGGTCGAGGTACTTCTCGCTGACTGAGTCGTCGAAGTTGGACGCACAGACGCTCGTGGCGGCGCCGGTTACCAGCCCGTGCCGCAGGCAGTTGGTCAGCCCGGCGATGCTTCGGCCCAGGACGTCTCGCCCGCCGCGGCGCCGGTCGCTGACGGCCTCGCTGCCCTCGATGCTGACAAGAGGCGTGACGTTGCCCGCGGCCGCAAGCCTGGCCGCGACGTCGTCGGTGAGCATCGTGCCGTTGGTGAACAACTGGAAGTAGCAGCGCGGGTGTTTCTCGAAGACCGCCATCATATCCGGGTGCAGCAGCGGCTCGCCGCCCATGATTCCGAAGAACCGCACGCCCTGCCCGCCAGCCTGGCGGATGATCCGCTCGATGGTCTCGATGTCCATCCGCGAACGCGGCGCGTCCGTGCTGACCCAGCAGCCCTGGCAGCGCAGGTTGCACTCGTTGGTGATCGACAGGAACAGAAACGGCGGGAACTGCCTGCCGGCGGCGATGCGTCGATGGAACTTGCGGATGGCGCGCATGTTGCCCAGTCCGAAGTTGACAGCCATCTTCCACAGCAGCCTCGGCCGGGTCGTCGTCAGCATTCGCCAGGCGAGTCGAAAGATCATTGCCACTCCACATTCGCCCGCCCGCGCCGCCACAAGCGACGAACCAAGGCCACCCCGCGGGCCCCGCGAGGGCCGCGCAAACAAGCGCCGCTCATTATACAGCCCGGCCGCGTGGTTGCCAAACGGCATGCTCACGCGGAGCCTTCGCCATAGGTCCTATAGGACCCATAGGACCTATCCGCGCCAGCCAGGCGCTTTGGAAAATAAGCCGGTACGCTACGGAGGCAAGGGCGTTAGAATTGACGGAAGACACTTTTTACCCTGAAGCCTGAAGTCTGAAGCCTGTAGTCTTTATCTTGTGCGGCGTGTCTGCCCCAAAGGAGTTGCCGGCGATGAAGAAGTTTACCTGGCTCGCCGCGGCGTTGGCGCTCGAATCGGCATTGGGCGTTGCGCCTGCCCCGGCGGGGCTGGCCGCGGCCCCTGTTCCGGCGGAGTCGTCCGAGTTGGCGGCGCAGCTCAAGGCGGGCAAGCTGGGTTTCCAGCGGCTGGTGGTCATCCAGCGGCAGGTCCTGAATCCCACGCACGTATACACGTACCACCAGGAAGGCTTCCAGGCCGGCGGGGGTCTGTTCGTTTATGACCTCGCCGAGGGCAAGCTGCATCGGCTCGTCGATGCCGGGAGCGGGCAGATCATCGACTGCGATCCGTCGTACGATGGACGGACGCTGCTGTTTTCGTGGCGAAAGGCCGGCAACGACGTCTACCAGGTCTTCACGCTGGCCATCGACCCGGCCACGGGCCTGGCGGCCGGCAAACCCAAGGCCCTGACAGCAGGCCCGCACTACAATTACAACGCGTGCTGGCTACCCGACGGCGGGATCGCGTTCCTCTCGACCCGCAAGAGCCAGTTCGCCTACTGCTGGACCAGCCCGGTGGGCATCCTGCACCGCATGAACGCCGACGGGACCGATCAGAGGAAGATCTCCGCCAACTATCTCAACGACTTCACGCCGTCGGTGACCAACGACGGGCGGATCATCTATGGCCGGTGGGAGTACGTAGATCGCCCGGCCATCCCCATCCAGAGCCTCTGGACGATCAATCCGGACGGCACGGCCCTTCGGGTGTTTTTCGGCAACCGCGTGCTGAGCCCGGCGACGTTCATTGAGCCGCGTGCGGTTCCCGGCAGCGGCGCGATCCTGTGCACCATGACGGCCCACAACGGCCCGTGCCGCGGCGGCGTCGGCCTGATCGACCCCATTCACGGCGACAACGCCCAGGAGTCCATCCGCAACCTGACGCCGGAGATAGACATCGGCCAGGTCGACAAGGGCGACGGCAACCATGTCCACGGGCCGTACGAAAGCCCGTATCCGCTGGGCGGCGAGCTGTACCTGGTCAGCAAGGCCGGGACGATCCTGCTTCGCGACTTCCACTGCGCCAGGCAGGTGACCGTCCTGCCGGGCCAGGGCGGGCTGGGCTTCTATGGCGCCCAGCCGCTTGCCGCCAGGCCCAGGCCCCCGGTCGTGCCAAGCACGCTGCCCAAGAACGCCGAGCCCTTCGCAACGGTGGTCCTGCAGGACGTCCAGCAGGGGCTCGGCCCCACGGTTGCACCCGGGACAATCAAGCGTATCGCCGTCGTCCAGGAGATCGAGAAGGCCGGGCTTGCGGATGTCGACAAGCGGGCGTTCGGCTTCCAGTTCCCGGTCGTCTCGTGCGGGGCGACGTACGCTCCCAAGAAGGTCTGGGGCTACGCCGACGTGGCGCCCGACGGCTCGGCCGCATTCAAGGTGCCTGCCGGTGTGCCGATTTACTTCATTGCCCTGGACGCCAACGGCATGGCCGTGCAGCGGATGCGGAGCTTCACGCACATGATGCCCGGCGAGGTCCAGGGCTGCATCGGTTGCCATGAGCCGCGGACGTCGGCCAGCCCGGCGCTTGGCCACCCGTCGGCGCTGCGCCGCCTGCCGCAGTCGCTCACGCCGCCTCAGTGGGGCGTCCACGGCTTTGGCTACTCAAAGATAGTCCAGCCGGTGCTGGACAAGTTCTGCGTGCGATGCCACAACGCCATCGATGCCCCCAAGGGTCTGGACCTCTCGGGCGACATGACGGACTTCTTCAATGTCTCCTACGAGATGCTTGCCCGCCAGGGCGAGCCCGGCCAGAACCCCTACACGAGTTGGATCCCAACCTACAACGGCCAGGAGGCCAACATTCTCCGCATAGCTCCGCGAGGCTGGGGTTCGCCGGTCAGCAAGCTCGCGCAGGTTATCAGCACCGGTCATCCGGATAAGGACGGCGTCAAACGCCTCAACGACATGGACGACGCCTCGCGACGGCGGATTTACGCGTGGATCGACCTCAACGTGCCATACTACGCCACGAGCCTGTCGAACTATTACGAACTCCAGGGCTGCCGGCGGATGTACCCGGCCGGACTTGACGCGGCGATCCAGGACGTCGCCAAGCGGCGATGCATTTCATGCCACAAGGCCGACGGGAATGGCAACGTCCAACTGCCTCAGACCGAATGGATCCGCATCGGCCATCCCGAGAAGAACCGCTTCCTGGCCGCCCCGCTGGCCAGGAAGGACGGCGGAACGGGCAAGTGCGGCCAGGCCGTCTTCGAGTCCACAAACGATCCCGACTACCGGAAGATCCTCAAGACCTTCGAGCCGATTGCTGAGCAACTAAGAAAGAAGCCGCGAATGGACATGATCGACCTCAAGGACATTCCCGAAGTGTGCTCTGACAAAAGGTAGTAGGTAATAGGAAGAGGCAGGGAGTAGGAACAAGAAGCCCAGGTAAAGCGTACGTTTTTGGCGGCAGGGAGTACCACCAGTTGCAGACTGTCGGAAATCAAGAGCAGTTCTGAAAGACGCGGGAGCCTTTGGAGTGCGGCGGCAGAGTCCCGATTCATCGGGGCGCCGACGCCGCTTTCGATCGAGCCAGTGCGCAACATCTTGCCACGATCCCAACGAAAGCGGTGTCGCCGTCCCTGCGGGACTCTGCCACCGCACTCCAAAGGCTTCGCCCCCTCGACGCCGCGCTATGTTGGTTGGAGAGACCTGCTATCCGCATCGGTAGAAGAGAAAGTCGCTAGACCCGTACGGGATAGCAATCCCTGGGAGCGGATGTCACATGCAAATGAGATCAGTCGTTACGATTGCACTGGCGGTTGCGATTGCAGCGTTTGCAGTTGCCGCCGCCGCGACATCGGCCGCCGAGCCCCCCGGCCCACCAGGGGCGCCCAAGGCAAGGCCCGCGCCGAAGCCGGCGCCTGAACTGCTCGACGAGGCGCTTGAGGGGGACATGTTGGGCGTCGAGGAGATCATCTTCGCCGAGCGAAACAATGGGCACGACCCCCACTGGTACGCCAACTTCGCCTATTATGCCCGCAGCGACGATGAGAAGGCCTACGGCCCGCCGGGCGGGCGGCTGATGCGGCTGGGCCTGCGCACCGGCAAGGCCGCCGTTATCTTCGAGGACCCCAACGGCAGCATCCGCGATCCGCAGGTCCACTACGACGGCAAGCGGATCATCTTCGCGTACCGCCGCGGCGGATACGAGCACTTCCACCTTTACGAGATCAACCTCGACGGTACCGGCCTGCGGCAGGTTACCCCCAAGGGGCCGTACGACGACTTCGAGCCGACGTACATGCCCGACGGCGGCATCGTGTTCTGCTCGTCGCGGTGCAAGCGATGGGTCAACTGCTGGCTGACGCAGGTGGCCGTGCTGTACCGCTGCGACGCCGACGGCGGGAACCTCAGGCCCATCTCCAGCAACAACGAGCAGGACAACACCCCCTGGCCTCTGCCGGACGGGCGTGTTCTCTACACGCGATGGGAGTACGTGGACCGAAGCCAGGTCCACTACCACCACCTCTGGACGGTCAATCCCGACGGCTCGGCCCAGATGGTCTACTTCGGCAACTTGAACCCGGGCACGGTCATGATCGACGCCAAGCCGATCATCCCCGGACCGGGCGCGCCGCCGGCACCGCAGACCAACCGCATCGTCTCATTGTTTTCTCCCGGCCACGGGCAGAAAGAGCACGCCGGGCCGATCTGCATCGTCGATCCCGACGCCGGGCCGGATGAGAATACATCCGTGCGGGCCATCCCCGGAGGAAACCAGTTCCGCGACCCGTGGGCGTTCTCGGAGCACCTGTTCCTGGCCGCCCGCGACAGGCAGATCGTGCTGCTCGACGATGCGGGGCGAATCCACGTGCTGTACGAGTCCGCTTACGCCGAAGTCCACGAGCCGCGCCCCGTCATGCCGCGCCCACGCGAAAAGATCATTGCCTCGCGAGTCGACACCGGCAAGCCCAACGGCAATCTCTTCCTTGCCGACGTTACCCGCGGGACCAACATGGCCGGCGTCAAACCGGGCGAGATCAAGAAGCTGCTGATCCTCGAAACGCTTCCAAAGCCCATCAACTACACCGGCGGGATGGAGCCGCTGAGCTACGGCGGGACCTTCACGCTCGAGCGGGTACTCGGCACCGTGCCGGTCGAGCCGGACGGCTCGGCCTACTTCGAAGTGCCCGCCATGCGAAGCGTGTTCTTCGTCGCGCTGGACGCCAACGACCTGTCCGTCAAGCGGATGCAGAGTTTCGTGACAGTCCAGCCGGGCGAGACGCTGAGCTGCGTCGGCTGCCACGAGTACCGCCCCGAGGTCCCCGTCGCCAATCGCCCGCGGGCTGTCGAGCGGCCGCCGCGCGTCATCGAGCCTATCGCCGGCGTGCCGGACGTGCTGGACTTCCCGCGCGACATCCAGCCGATCCTGGACCGCCACTGCGTGGCATGCCACGACTACCGCAAGACCGACAAGGGCGGGCCGCGAAGCGGCGGGGTAATCCTCACCGGCGATTGCGGGCCGATGTACAGCCACTCGTACATCACGCTGACGGTCCGCGGGCAGTTCATCGACGGGCGAAACCAGCCCGTGAGCGACTACGCCCCACGCGCGCTAGGCTCGGCCGCAAGCCCGCTGATGAGGAAGATCGGCGCAAAGGGATTCGACTCGTCGCCGGCCGCAAGCCATCACGGCGTGAAGGTTTCCGCCATCGAGGCCGCGACGATCCGACTGTGGATCGACACAGGCGCGGCCTACCCCGGCACCTACGCGGCCCTGGGCAGCGGGATGATAGGCGGCTACTACGAGAACAAGATGGTCAACGCCGACTTCTCCTGGCCGCAGACCAAGGCGGCCGCCGAAGCGATGACTCGCCGCTGCGATTCCTGCCACAACGGCGCCGTCCGCCTGCCGCACGCGCTTAGCGATGAGACCCAACTGAGCTTCTGGCAACCTGATGCCGCGGACCCGCAAGTGAAGTCATCCCGGCATTTCCTGTTCAACCTATCGCGACCGGAGCTTTCGCTGATCGTGCTGGCCCCGCTGTCGCCAAAGGCCGGCGGCCTGGGAATGTGCCTCCGCGACCGCAAGACCGGCAAGATCGAAAAACAAATCGCGGTCTTCGAGTCCACCGACGATCCGGACTATCGTGTACTGCTTGCCATGATGCAGGCCGGCAAGGCACGCCTGGAAAAAATGGGCCGATTCGACATGCCGAGCTTCCGCCCGCCGATGCCGTACATCCGCGAGATGCGGCGATACGGCATCCTGCCCGCGACGATCAAGCCCGGCGACAAGGTGGACTACTACGCCGCCGACCGGGCCTACTGGAAGGGCTTCTGGTGGCCGGCGGCGAAGTAGATGGCGGCAGGATGGAAGATTAATCGCGGAGGTCGCGGAGCTTGCCCGCCGCAGCTTCAGCGAAGGCGGGAACGCGGAGATAAGAAGAAACAGAAGCTGGATGGGGATTCCATGGCCGGTCTCCTCTCAGCGTTCCTCTGGTGAATTTTTTTCACATTCAGCCTATCAATATCTTGCACAATTCCAGCCGATTGTGATATAATCCGGGATTCTTTGCACCCCGGAGGGTTCGAGGTCGCCTGCTTCATCCCCTGAATAAGGACGGCAGCAGCCTCGGATACTCCGCCGGGGCGCCGGCTGGATTATGACTGGACTAGAGAGATTATGAAACGGCTTAGCAAAATACGCAACATCGGAATATCGGCTCACATAGATTCGGGCAAGACGACGCTCAGCGAGCGGATCCTGTTCTACGCGGGGCGGATTCACCGCATGCAGGAGGTCCACGGTGGCACCGGCGGGGCGACGATGGACTACATGGAACTGGAGCGCGAGCGCGGCATAACGATCACAAGCGCCGCCACGCAGGTCGAGTGGAACGACTGCGTCATCAACCTCATCGACACGCCCGGCCACGTCGATTTCACCGTCGAGGTCGAGCGGTCGCTGCGTGTTCTCGACGGGGCGATAATGGTCCTTTGCGCCGTGGGCGGCGTGCAGAGCCAGTCGGTCACCGTCGACCACCAGATGAAGCGTTACCGCGTGCCGCGAATCGCCTTCATCAACAAGATGGACCGCACCGGGGCCGACCCGCAGCGGGTCCGGCGCGACATGATCGAGAAGCTCGCGCTGAACGTCGTGCCGATCCAGCTCAACATGGGCGCCGGCGAGGACTTCACCGGCGTGATCGACCTGGTGACGATGCGGACGATCGTCTTCGAGGGCGACAGCGGCGAAAAGGTGGTCCGCGGCGAGATCCCGCCCGAGTACGTCGAGCCCGCGCTCAAGGCCCGCGCCGAGATGCTCGAGGCCGTCAGCATGTACAACGACGATCTGATGGAACTGCTGATGGAGGACAAGCCCGTCGGCGAGGCCATGATCCACGAGACGATCGCCCTTGCGACGATCAACCGCGACATTGTGCCGCTGATGCTGGGCACGGCCTTCAAGAACAAGGGCGTCCAGCCGCTGATGGACGCGGTGTGCGACTACCTTCCCAGCCCGCTGGACCGCACGGCCTTCGCCCGCGACCACGACAACGAGGGGGCAGAGACGCCGCTTAACTGCGACCCCCAGGCCCCGGCGGTGGCGATGGTCTTCAAGATCGTCGATGAGACGTTCGGGCAGCTCAGCTACACGCGAGTCTACCAGGGCCGGATCGCGCGGGGCGGCACCTACCGCAATGCGCGGACGAACAAGACCCTCCGCGTGGGGCGGATCGTGCGGATGCACGCCGACGACCGCAAGGACGTCGACGAGGCCCGCCCGGGCGACATCGTGGCGATGGTCGGCGTCGAATGCGCCAGCGGCGACACGCTCTGCGGCGAGGGCGTGAACTACTCGCTGGAGAGCATTTTCGTGGCCGACCCGGTCATCAGCCTGTCGCTGACCCCGGCCAGCAGCGCCGACCAGGACCGCATGGCCAAGGCCCTCCACCGGTTCATGAAGGAAGACCCGACTTTCCGCGTATCCAGCGACCCGGAGACCGGCGAGACGCTGATCGCGGGCATGGGCGAGCTGCACCTGGACGTGTACGTCGAGCGGATGCGCCGCGAGTACAAGGCCCACATCACCGTCGGGGCGCCCAACGTCAGCTACCGCGAGGCCCCGACCATCGAGGCAAAGTTCGACTACCGCCACAAGAAGCAGACCGGCGGCTCCGGCCAGTACGCGCACGTCGTCGGGCGGGTCATGCCGCTGCCGGACGACGCGGACGCGCCGTACGAGTTCGAGGACAACGTCAAGGGCGGGCGGATTCCGCGCGAGTACATCCCGGCCGTGGGCAAGGGCTTCCTCGAGGCCCTGAAGGAAGGGCCGCTGGCGGGCTACGAGATCGTCAAGTGCAAGATGTGCCTCGACGACGGCACGTACCACACGGTGGACTCCAGCGAGATGGCGTTCCGCATCGCGGCGATCGAGGCGTTCCGGCAGGCCTTCCGCGCCGCAAAGCCGTGCCTGCTTGAGCCTGTCATGGGCGTCGAGGTCGAGACGCCCAGGGAGTATCAGGGCGCCATCGTCGGCGACCTCAACAGCCGGCGCGGAATGATCCACGCCAGCGAGTACCGCCAGAACTACTGCGTGATTCGCGCCGAGGTGCCGCTTGCCAACATGTTCGGCTACGCGACGATCGTCCGAAGCCTCTCCAAGGGCATGGCCACGTTCACGATGGAGATGGCCCGCTACAGCAGGGTGCCTCGGAAAATCGCCGATGAGATCATCGAGCTGCGCCGCAGGCAGAAGGCGGCCTCGCGAAAGTAGATTCCCGCGCCGCGCAGCGGCGAAAAGAAGATTTCAACGCAGAGTTCGCTGAGAACGCAGAGAAGACGAGACAGGAAAAACAGAAGAAGAAACAAAAGCAGTAGGGGGATTGAAAGGATTAAGAGATTACATGGAGAGAAGTACATATAAGTCTCTTAATCCATCGTTTCATGGTTTGCCTCTGCGTTGCTTAACATAGCCTGCGCCCGCTGGTTCCGCAGCCTGGCCGGTCTGGACGCCCTGGCCGGCTTCCAGCCGCCGGCGGATGTCCCGTATGCCCGCCAGGGCGAATGAGGTGAAATGATCGACCATCTCCTCCAACTCCCCGTCCGCCGGCGAGGCCGACGCCGCTTCCGCCGCCATGGCGGACGGCGCGGACCTGTGCACGTGCCGTCTGCGGACGTCGCCTACAGGCTGGACATGATCTTCTCGGCCGCATCTTTGTTGCCGGCTTCCCGGAGCAGTTCAGCCAGGCGTGCGCCGAGCTTGTAGTTCGAGGTTTCCTTGCGGATTTCCAAGGCGCAGTCTTCCTTGGTCGTCTTGGCGTACAGGGATTGGTACATCCGCATGGCTTCGGGCTTTCTCTTGTCGGCCACCAGCAGTTCCTCGGCCTTGGCGGCCGCGGGAAGGACGATGTCCGGCACGGCGACGCATTCCATGGCCGCGGCCTGGTATATCCTGATGGCCTGCTTGGCGTCGCCTTTCTCGCGGGCCTCGTCGGCGATGGCCAGGAGGATCTTGCCCTTGAGGTCCGGCCGCCGGCCATAGACTGCCAGGCTCTTCTTGTAGGCCGCGTCGCGCTTGGCGGGTTCCTCGAGCGTCGGCACGAGCTCGAGGATCATCTGGCAGCTCTGCTCGGGGTAGGCCTCGGCGGTCTTGCCGATCAGCACGTTGAAAAAGCTGTCGAGCTTTGCCACGGAGAGGCGTTTCTCCTTGCGGAGGCTTACGATCGTCTGCCAGGCCTGGCCATAGGCGATGTTTCGCTGGATGGCCAGGTCCAGCAGGCCCTCGATCATTGCCGTGTCGATCTTATCCTTGGCCTTGACCCAGTCCAGCATCACCTTGGGCGCGGTTGTGTCCTTGGCCTGGTCCTGGCGGGCCTGGTAGTCGGCCGCCAGTGCCTTGAGCGGCTCCACGTCGCCTTCCTTGCCGCCTTCGCGGCAGGCTTCGGCGGCTATCTTGGCCAGGGCCGTGGCGGACTCGGCCTGCTCGCGGCGCTTCAGCGGCAGCAGGGCGGCGGCGCCGACGAGGACCAGCTCGCTGTCGAGAATCTGCTTGCCTGTGGCCGGGTTGAAGACGTTGCCCGTGAAGTAGAGCTGGCTCTGATACCGTCCGGCCCCGCCGGCCCAGGAGGCGGATGTCCCGGCCGGGTTCAACTGGAAGTACGTGAACCACGCATGTTCGACTCCGGACTCGCCCTTGCCGTATACGATAGCTGCCGGCACGCCCAGGGCCTTGGCGACCTCCGAGGCGTAGTACGCCTGCTCGATGCATACCCCGCCGACCTTGAAGAGGTTCGGCAGGGTGAAGTCCAGCGCGTCGATCTTCTTCGGCACCTTCTTCATGTAGGAGTCGTTGTCGTACTTGACGTCGAAGTATGCCGGCCCCAGGTCGGCCGTGCGGAAGTACTTCCTGGCCGCCCAGTCGCGTTCAGCGATGTTCAGCCTGGTGTCGGCCAGGTAGCGGGACAGCTCGAAGGGCATCTCCTTGAGGTCGTACCGGAACTGTCGCTTGGGGTCGCTGTAGTAGTTGAAGCTTTCGACCGTCGTGGCCACCTTTGGCTGCTTCCTGTTGTAGTGGAGCTTCCTGGCCGTGGCGAATGCGACGGCCAGGTTGGGGTATTCCAGAACCTTTTGCGGCTCGGCGGCCTGGAGCTCCGCGAACTGTATGAGTGCCGTTTCCGGCGAGTCGACGTCCGCCAGCGAGCGAAACAGCAGCCGGCGCACTTCGGCGTGGTCCAGAAGCCACTGGGCCAGCGGGGGATTCGAGGCCTTTGACTCATATGAGGGCTTGGAGCTCTTTGAGGCCGTCGAATCTCTTGCGGACTTCGAGCCCTTTGCGGGCTTTGAGATAGTCTTTGGGGCCTTAAGCGGGCTTTCGAGCATGGCCAGGTACGTGCAGGCGCGCATGGCGTGGACAAACTCGTTGCCGGCCTCGAAGTTGTCGGTCCGTCCGGTCGCCAGCCAGGCCATGGCAATGTCCTGGAGACGTTTCGACAGGGCCTCTCGCTTCTCGGGGCCGGCATTGAGACGCAGCTCATCGTAGACCGCCTGGGCCAGCCATTGCTCTTCCCTCGGCCCGGCGAACCTGGCAATGCTGTCGCCATCGGACTTCGCAGCCGGCGCGGCGATTGCCAATCCGGCCACGCCGAGGACCGAAATAATCGCCACTGCCGGCAGCGCCTTGCGAATGAGCCCGTGAAGTGTCAACATGCAACGCTCCTTTCAGGTAAGTGGGACCCCGACAACCAGAAAACAGCCCGCGTCCCATCCGGGCGCCGAGTCCAACACCCGTATCTCTTACATCTTTGACGGCCGCGAGGCCAGTTTATTGCTGAGGTTGAGCGAAAAAGTACCCCTCGGTCCGGGTGGCAAACGCTATCGAGACTGTGCGCCTTGTTCAAGCGACGGCCTCGGCGGACTAAAAAGTATTACAAGAGCTCGCCCGGCTGAAACACAACGCCAACTGCGACCCCGAGCCGCTGGCGCACGAACGCTTCGCTCGACTGATCGGCCAGGAGCAGGGAATAAAGGTCGAGGTTGTCGGACCCATCGAGATATCCGAGCTGGGGGATAAAAGGAGGATAAAAGGGGTCAGGAACCTTTTTCGATAAAAGGGGTCAGGAACCTTTTTCGGGTGATTTCCTGGGTCGATAAAAGGTGATAAAAGGGGTCAGGAACCTTTTTCGGGTGATTTCCTGGGTCGTCCACGGGGGCGGGAGGATAAAAGGGGTCAGGAACCTTTTTCGGGTGATTTCCTGATAAAAGGGGTCAGGAACCTTTTTCGGGTGATTTCCTGGGTCGTCCACGGGGGCGGAGGGTGATTTGCAGGCCGAGCTTGGCTGCGGCGGAGGCGACCCAGTCGGGCGTGCCGAAAGGCCGGCCTCGGGCGATGCATATGGCGAGGGCTTGCTCTTCCTCGGCTGTCTGGGGGCGGTTGACGCATTCGACCCAATCGGCCGGCCAGGCTCCCGGCGGGTCGCTGAGCATGGCGCGCTGGTTGGCGTCGCCTTGGGTTCGCCGCCAGAGGCTGCCCCATCGCCATTGTTCGGCCCGTGCGACCAGCCCGGACCGCAGGGCGTTGCGCTCCACGTAGCGAAGGACGGTCCAAAGCGAACTGCCCTTGTCCAGCACGCCCTGGCGGCGCTCGGCCAGGCTCACGCGACGGGCCTGCACGGGGAACATTTTGTAGCGGCCCTGGTAGACGTGCCCCGTCCCGGCCGTGCGGTGGGCGGCGTGCCACCGCTGCGTATGCGAGACGGTCAGCCAGCGCATGAACTCCGCCAGGTCGCCGTCGGCTCGGGGCCAGAGCACGAGATGCCAGTGGTTCGGCATTACGCAGTACGCCAATGTTCGCATGGCCACACGCTGGTGTGCCTGTTCCAGCGTCTGCTCGAACAGTTCATAGTCGGCCGGGCACTCGAACAGCGGCAGCCGGGCGTTGGCACGGTTCAGCACGTGACAAACCATACCGCCCATCGGAGGTCTCAGGTACCTTGGCATACCGCCAATCTACCCGCTTCCAACCGAAAGACAAGCAAAAAAAGGTTCCTGACCACTGCCGTCCGGTTGTTGCCGCGACGGAATGATATAACTCTTTTGTATTAACGGCGTTCTGCTCAAAAATGACCGTAATCGATTTCATTTTGCCGGTAACATCTGGCTGCCCTAGCCAAGGAG
>Ga0315285_10001313_pt1 | contig 26052 bp, 14 predicted proteins | sample YL17G09_36_MG_FD_203698 | JGI IMG/M metagenome (GOLD analysis project Ga0315285, IMG submission 203698) | Sediment microbial communities from Yellowstone Lake, YNP, Wyoming, USA - YL17G09_36 | ecosystem: Environmental > Aquatic > Freshwater > Lake > Sediment | place: USA: Wyoming | collected... | reverse complement strand
TTTTTCTCATCAATGGATCAAATTTTTTATTTACAATTTATATTAAACCACTTTTCTATCGAATAGAAAGCATGGGTTTTTTAAAGTTGAATTACAAGAAAATTCCTTGTGCCTCAGATTTATTTAAAGACTGAAGAGACAGTTTCTAGCGAAGTTGAAGATAGAGTAATAAACGAACTTAGGCCAGAGTTCAACCTGATTTGCTACAATCCTATTAGAGCTAGCATAATACATTTGATGGTTAAGGCATCTGAACTGAACCACACGATGAGGGTTGAAGAATTAGCAAAGAGACTTGGGAAGAGACATTCCGTAATCATCCATCACTTAGAGCAATTGTCAAGATGGAAGTTGATTGGCGTAGTTAAGACTTCTAGTTATGGCAGCAAGCAGAGGAGATGTATTTGGGGTTTGAACTTAAAGTATCCGAATTTGATATACAACATTTACGGTCATATCCTGAAATTCTTCTACACGCAGAATGAACTGGAAAAGATGTGTAGTGTTAACAAAAACACGAGATCCAATTAATTATTGATTCAATTGTGGACTAATTCTGGCTTAATAATGGCTTAATGTTGGTTATAGCCTTTTTTGGCCTAATTGTGGCGATATTCTGGCACGATGGGGAATATTACATTATAGTGGTATTCATTAGATAAAGTGAATCGCTTGAAGACCATAGCTATGGATTATAATACTTTGGTCTATCCCAAAGTGATCACTAGAGCGCCGAGGAGGGGCGTGATGATACAGGGCAGTTCCTAGCGGGCCTTGCGAAAGTAAGTACCCAAATTAAAGGTGAACGAAAATGAAATATTTGTTTGCATTAATAACAAGCATATTATTGCTCAGTAACATAACAGCAGCATTTGCACTTCCAACCCAAGCTAATGCACAGTCTGGAGGTTCAATCATACCAATAGTCAAGGCCAAGGCAGAATGGTTATCAGTTGTATGGGATGACGATTCAGAAAAACCATATCTACAGATTAAACCATCAGGAGTGTACGGTCAGCCTAAGCAAGTAAACTATTTGGTAGTTGCAACAGACTATGATGGATACGATGATCTCAGCGCTGCTTACGCTGATGTATATCATCCAGATGGATGTTGGAAATACCAGGTAGCAATGCCACATGTTATTTCATGTACTGACAATGCAGGAGAATTAGATGCATGGATAAATAGAGAAACTGGTTATCTAGAAGAACTTTATGACAGAGATTTAATAGCATTTGGTCCAGGTTTTGACTTGGAGGATGTTATTGCAGAATTAGAACAATGTAGTGCTAAGCTTTTCATAGGACAAGCTGAAATGGACTACTGTCAGATGTGTGGACAATTCACATGGCAGCAACTACCATGTCCAGAGTGTGGAGAATGGGTAGCTTCAGACTTTGGTAATGGATACACAGTAGAAGCATATGTTTACGACAAAAGTGGTGCTGAAAGCATACCTTTGGTTAACCATTACGAATACATATGCCAAGCTGGATTAGAAACAGATTTCACTTTGTTAGACTTCGAGACAGTAAGATACCAGATACACAAATGGATAGAAGGTGACAGAATATGGGACGAAACAAAAGGACCGGCTTGTAAGGTAGGAACTTCATGTGTTGACCCAACAATCAGAAACACAGGTAACATGCCATTGACTGGAGTTGGAGTATTGCAAAATGATATGCAGTTCGGATACTCAGGACCCTTGCTAAATCCAAAATACACTTCAGATTGGAACGTAAGATGGGATGCAAGAATAGGAGACTATAACGATAATCCTACAGTTGAATTCAATCCATTCGAACAAGCAACAGCAGTAGGTAACATAGGCTTATGTGGATTAGACAAGATAAGTTTCTCCATATTCGTAAAGAAGATGGCAAGCACAGGTGGTCATATAGGAACTGTAGAACTAACAGCAATACCAGTAACATTCCCATGGTGGGGCACAGATCTTTGCCAAGATTAAAAAAAAGGTTGATTTTTTTCTTTTTTTCTTTTTTTAATTTAACCAACTAATTTATGAAATATTTAAATAATTTACTATTATAAGGTTAATCATGAGAAAATTGGTTCTTTTTGCAGTGCTTTTCTTAGCTTTTATATTAGCCGCGCATTTAGTTAATGCATATGGATTATCAGTACTGCCCGCATTCATCAAAATGAACGTAATAAGAGGTCAGAAGTTCAACGTTTCTATCTCTGTTAGTAATCCGGACAGTAATGAGTGGACTTACTTAATCAGAGCAGACGACAATATCACTGATTGGGTTTCATTTTATATGGAGGGTCAAAACGAACGGATAAGCCAAATAACGGTTCCTGCCGCCACTTCTAAAGATTTTATAGCAAGTTTTAATATACCAAAAGACGCGCAGAACGGAAATTATTTATCTACTATCTTTGTAGAAACCTTATATTCAGGTTCAGGTTCACAAAATTATACTAGTTCACTAAAAATCAAAGTACCTATTACCGTTTCACTTAATGTTATAGGTTCACAAATTTTAGCAGGTTTGGTTAAAAACATTACTGTAACAGACATTGAAATAAATCGATTATTAAGAATAAAGACCGAATTCAAGAATATAGGAGAAGTTGTTGCCACTCCTAGAATAGAAGGTGTTATTAAAAAGAATGGAGTAGAAATTGCTAATTTTATGCATAACACTACGTCTGTATATGTAGGAAACACAAGCATAATAAATGCTGAATGGGATACTACAGGTCAAACAGTTGGAGATTATGTTGCAAATGTGAAGATTTATCTTGATTTTAGATTGCTTGAAGAAGAAAATCTTAATTTCAAAATTCTAGATAGAGGTACTCTAACTGCCGAAGGAATTATCACAAAAGTTACAATACCCGATAAAACGAAAGTTGGTCAACCAATAAAAATTGAAGTTCTTTTTAAAAACACTGGGGAAATGGATATAATAGCTAAAATTATAGGTGAAATTTATCAAGATGATGATTTAATCGATTCAATAGAAGGCGAAGAAACTTTAATAGAGACAAATGATGAAGAGACCTTAACAGCATATTTCAAAACCGAAAACCCTGGAGATTATCAATTTAAGGGTAATGTTCTTTATGAAGGGAAGAAAATTCAAATCGATTCTGCTTCATTCATCGCAGAGCCTGACGGAACTGAAACAAGTATCAATGAACCCATGAAAACAACAGGCAGGCTAATAGAGGGTTTTGATCCTTTAATAGTAATTTTTGTGGCTATAATAACAGTGGGTATCTTAATTGGCATTATAATCAAATCAAAATTTTCTTAAAAAGTTGTATTTGGCATAATCTTGGCGCAGGAAATAATAATGATTTTTTCTACTGAATAGAAAATTTACATTTATTTAAGTTTATTCACGAAGATTATTTCAGTTAAATACTTGGGGGGGTGTTTGTATACATGAGAGAGTTTACATTGTCGATTTCTAATAAAAGTTTGATTGCGATTAAAATCTCTCTTATTGCCGTCATCTTAATAGGGTTAGTAGTATTTGTTGCAAACGTTGCCCCTATCTTTGCTAATGAGTCTGTTACAATACTTTGGACTACTGATTCTTCAGGAACTGATAAAACAGATTTTGAACCTGGAGACATTGTTTATATTCATGGAACTGGATTCAATCCTACTTCTAGAATTGATATTTCTGTAACAAGACCCGATTTTGTTCAAGAGTCATGTAATGTAGATTTTTGTAATATAAGATTCCTAAACGGTCTACAAACTTCTGGCGCAGAAGGTGAGTTTGTTTACCAGTATGATTTGAACGGAATAGTAGGTGAATACAATGTTTTGGCTTCTGACGGAACAAATTCTGCTCAGACAACTTTTACTGATGCTAGAACAATAAACTGGGTAACTTTGAATGGTAGCGATTCATGGACACCTCCCTCACCTAGTAGCAATGGTGACCCTGTAATTGTGATACCTGGCAGTTCTATAACAGTTGAAATTTCTGTGTCAACAAATGGATCTGGCTCTGCTAACGATTGGAAATCAACACGATACAGAATAGAAAGTGGAAGTTGGATATGCGTTAATCATGGCGATCATACAAGTACAGGTACTTATACTGAATCTTTCACAATAACAGCAACAGCGTCAGGAATTTATGACGTAAGTTTCGTTGCTTATAATGATGATGGTTGTTCAAGTGGTGCAAGTGGTACTCTGACCTTGACAAATGCAATACTTGTTGAATCAACACCTATTTGTGGCAATGGAATAATCAGTGGTAGTGATGTTTGCGATGATGGAAACACTGCCAACGGAGACGGTTGTTCAGCATCGTGTCAGGTAGAATCCGGTTGGTCTTGTAATGGGCAACCGAGTGTCTGTATAGCAGACAACCCAACTCTTTCTAGTTCTTGTGGAATAGATATTGCCCTGATTATAGATAATTCTGGAAGCATCAGTAGTAGCGAATTGACAGCAATGAAAGATGCATTCAAGGATTTTGTTGATGCTTTCTTGCCTAGCACGCCAACGCAAATGGCTCTTGTTAAGTTTAATACTGTTGGTGATCTTGTTTTGGATTACAGTGGTGATGCAACCACAATAAAGAATGCAATAGATTCTGTTTCAAGTGGAGGCTCTACAAACTGGCAGGATGGCTTAAAAGAAGCATACGATGAATTTGACAATTCGCCCAAGCCAGACTTGTATGTATTTGCTTCTGACGGACAGCCCAACAAGTATGGTGATACTGGAGCGTATGGACCTGGTAATGGTTTTGATCCTAATGCCTTGGACGCAGCAATTACAATGGCTAATTCCATCAAGTTTTCTGGTATTAGGATAATAACATTAGGTATTGGTACTGGTGGTAATCAAGATTTTATTAGCAATCTCAAGGCAATATCGAGCGATGATGCTTATTATGACACGGATTTCAATACATTGGCAGAAACACTAGCTGCTTTGGCAGATGATCTTTGTGGTGGAACTATAAGCATTAAAAAATTAGTAAATGATGTTCCAGTAAGCGGTTGGGAATTTTCAACAAGTGTCACAGGAGGAACATCAACTCCGCCATCTGGAACTACAGGCAATGACGGTTTCATTGTTTTCGACATAGAAATATCAGATACAACAGCAACTGTTGATGTAACAGAAACAATGCAAGGTGGATATGGTTTTGTAAGCGCTAGTTGTGTTGACCAAGATCTAAATCCTGTTGGAACTCCTGGACAAGGAACCGTAACAGGTATAGTTATAGGAAAGAATGATGCTATTTACTGCGAATTCCATAACTCGCCAGCACCGTGTTCATCTTATAGTAACCAACAAGATTGTGAAGCCAATACTTGTTATTGGTGTGACTCATGTAATAATCCACTCAGAAACTTTTACTATCCTAACGGAAATTGTGTAGATTCTTCTCTCGATTGTCAGTGGGATGGTTGCGAAAAAGATTGTGAGGCACAATGTGAAGGAGATGAAGACTGTGGAGATTATTGTTCTGACAACACTAGATATTTCGATGGAATGTGTGATTTGCTTTCAACTTGTACTTGTTCTTATTCTTCAGAAGATTGTGATGATCATGATTGTGATACGCCAACTCCATTCATATGCGAAGGCATGGGAACGGGACAAATAAGAGAAATGGGATATGATTATAGCTGTTCAAACGGAGTTTGTGAAAAAACAGGAACAAAGCAATGTGGCCCTACATGGGAATGTCCAGCATGCGGTGAGTGTGTTGTTAAAGATTGTGGCGAATATAGCTTAACTTGCTATGACACGGGTAATGTTTCAAGCTGGGTGTTTGGAGATCCACCTGAACATGAAACAAACTGTGTTGATACTTTTGACAACGATTGTGACAATGCAACAGACTGTGAGGATCCCGACTGCGTAGAACAAATGGGACCACAAGGTCATCTTTGTTGCTTAACTAATAGCGATTGTGAATCTTTTGGCGAACCATATTACTATCCAGAAATTGCAACTTGCTTTAACAATCCAGATGTTTGTAATCAAACGTTCGATTATCGTCCTCTTTATCCAGGCGAATGTGGTTTAAACAATGAATGCGTACCAAAAACACCTGGAGAAATAACCCACACTTGTGCAGACCCGTACGATTTAGATACTGTACCATTTATAGGAGGTTCAGTTAGGATATGCAGTGCGGGATGCGACCAGGACACAGATTGTGGAAACAAATGTGTAGGTGACGTATGGAATCACAACGGTTATTGTGACCCTATAGGTTGCCAATGTTATTATGATACCTACAATTGCAACCAAGACGATCATTGTTATACTTATGACACAGGTTGTGAGGATAGGGATTACTATTGTACAGCAAATGGCTGTGAATACACTTACTCGAATAGGAATACAGACAAATATGATGATTGGGTTTACTACTGTTCTGGTGACGAATTAAGAAAAAAGAGACAACTGCATGACTTCTCCTGTGACGGAACATGTTCAGATCATGTAAGTTGGGTTGATGATCAATCAGTGGAAAACTGTTATCATTATACTGAATATTGTGACGGCCAGAAGAGAATGTCTGATACAGGGTTCTGTAACAATGCAGTTCCTGAATGTGATAGTACAATAAATGAAATAGAGAATTGTTCAGCCAACAACTATGATGAATGCCAAGGCACTTATTATTGGCATCATTATACAGAATCATGTTATGAAAACTCTGGTGTTACAGAATGTTTACCAGCTTCATCAACAGGGGATTGTAGAGATCAATTTTGGTGTGATGGTCAAGAATTCTGTAGCATGGAAGGTGGGATGCATTGTCAAGATAATTCATCTGTAGATTGCAGTATGAATAACATAGCAGGAATTTCAGAATGCCTCTATTCTCCTGATGATCTTTGTGAAACTTTTGACTGGAGAGACCCATTCACGAGCCGATGCATGGAAGACGGAAGTAACACAGGGCATTGTACAACTGGCGATAATACAATAAACCATGTCTGTGCTGATGATGACAACACAGATGGCGTATTCAATTATAATTCTATAACGCAGACTTGTACTGCAGAATGTGATGGCGCTGGAATAGAATGTTTACCTTACATTGACCAGAATGACATTTGTTTGTACGATGATGCATGTAATCTAATGACATGTTTGTGTGAGTACGATCATGATGAATACTGCCCTCCAGCTGGAACTATAATTGACGGATACTGTTATTGGGGAACAAGGGATTGCGTTGATGTTAACGGTTGTACCTTGAATAAAGACCCTATGGGATGCAATGATTACTGTGATCCTAACTTAGGTCCAAAAGACAAAACTGGACCGACAACATCAAACTTAGTAGCAACCAAAGTTCCTGAACTATGTAAAATAAACATAAACGCTACTGAAACAGATACATGCTCTAACATTGCAGCTGCAGAATATTTCTTGGGAGGGGCAACTTGTGGAACTCCTGGAACTGGAGACACCATGAATGTAAAAGATGGAGATTGGGATGAATTAGTAGAAGATGTAATAGCGAATAACGTTATTGTTTCTGACGGAAGCTTGAATATTCATGTTAGAGGAAAAGATGCAGCTGGGAATTGGGGTCCTTGTATGACAATTGCGAAAGACATTGACTGCATAGCTCCCGATTGCCCAACTAATATGAATATAAATGGCGAAACAAATGAAGTGCTTGTTTGCGGTAATAATCCAACTCTAGGAGCTAATATTTGTGATAGCCAATCAAAAATCCAATTAGCAGAATACTTTATAGATACATATAATCCATTAAACTGGCATGGTATTCTAATGAATGCTGTAGATGGAAATTATGACGAAAAATGTGAGGATGTTCAAGCTATAATTGATATTAGCCAGTTAAGTAATGGAACTCATTATGTTAAGTTACATGGAAAGGACGGGCAAGAAAACTGGGGAAAATTCGATTATTGCCCTGTTGTCTCTTTCATAAAAGATACAATGCCCCCAGTAGCAAGTAAGTCAGTCGGAGATCCAAAACATACCTGTGAACAAGGAGAAGGATGCAATTATTATGTAACTCAAAACACAGAAATAACCCTGACATGCTATGACTTCAACCCTGATGATAACACAAACGGTGGTTACAACAATCTTCCAGGAGAATATTCTAAAGATGTAACTATTCACTGGAAATATAGAGTTGACAACGGTAATTGGCAAGAATTCAGTAACAAAAGTAATCAAGTCACGTTCAAATATCCACAAGATTCCACACATGAATTAGAATATTGGTGTACAGATTCATGCAATAATGAAGGACAACATCAATCTGAGATAGATATTGTTGACACTCAAAAACCAAACATAACAAAGATAGTTGGCGATCCTAAAGTGCCTTGTGATCCTGAAGATCCAAGTAATTGCGAATACTGGTTAAGAGATCATGTTACGCCAATCGATTTGTATTGTAGCGATGGGCAACCTCATCCGGTTGATCATGTTAAATTATGGTACAGAATTTTATTGGATGGCCGAGTCTTACAGGACTGGACAGACCCAATAGCAGAGGAACATAAACAAATAATATTCAATGAAGATTCTATCCACACTTTGCAATATTATTGTGAAGATGAATTAGGAAATTCTGAAGGTACGATACAAAACCCACACGAACAAATATATAGAGTGGATTCAACTCCACCTGAAACAATAAAGACTCTTGGAACTCCGTTCTGGAGCATTGATGGTAAAGAATGGATAAACTCAAGTACAACAATAACGTTGACACCAACAGATGGTGGACAAATTTGTGCGGTTGGTAATGATAAAACATGGTATAAAAACATTCTAGCAGGCACAGGACAATACGGTGATCTTGGTGAAATCGCCTGCTCAGATCCTGAAAATTATTGTGAAGTACCTCAAGAATATAAATATTGCCAATATTGTCCCGATGGAAAATATCCCAAAGATTGTATTGATGTGTATCAAGAGGATTGTGAAGATTTAGAAGTGCACGGACATGTATACAGCAGCTGGGGAGAATGTGTACAAGCAGAATCAAATCAACACTGCTGCGGTGGTTGGGACTGGACACTTTATACAGGACCTTTCCAGAAACCGCAAGAATCCTGTCATATATTATATTACTTCAGCGTAGACGAACTCGGAAATGTAGAAGATATAAAAGTTAATTGTTTCTATGTTGAAAATACACCACCAGTTTCTAGCAAGACATTAGGAACTCCAAAAGTCGAGTGTTCAGCAGAAGAGAAGGCTATGTATGGAAACAATGACTGCTGGTACTTGACGGATGAAACAAAAGTAGAACTTTCTTGTGGTGATGTTGGTAATCACCCAGTTAATGACGTGAATATTCACTATAAGATTGAATGGAAAGAAAACTGGGGTGATAATTGGCAAACTGTGAAAGAAGAAACTGTTGACGATTACGAGCTATTCTATTATGAAGATCTTCCAAATCAGTACTGGGAATCGTTCCACAGACTCACTTGGTATTGTGTTGACGCTCTTGGAAATGCAGAAACAGAACATATCGAATTAGATATAGTTGACATGACACCACCAGAGACTGTTAAAACAGTTTCAAGTCCAAAGATTGCAGGAACAAACCCAATAGAATGGTACATAACTGCTGACACGAATATAGAGCTTAATTGTTCGGACCAACAACCTCATCCAGTAGACCGTGTAACACTCTATTGGAATGTTTATTGGAGTGAGAGATGTGTCGATCCTTCATGGAGTTTGATAGATAGTGGTAGCTCAGACGGATACAAGCTGATAACTGGTTTGTCAGATTCATGTCACAAGATTGAATATCATTGTGTTGATGCGCTTGGAAATACTGAAAACACAAAAGTTGAGATAGATGCTGTTGATAATCAAGCACCAGAAACCACAGAAGAAATAATCGGACCAGAGTATTGTACAGGAGAAGGAAGAGGTATGAAATGCTTTATCGATGGCATAACAGAAATTAATTTAACCTGTACGGATCAAGACCCACACCCGGTCGGTATTGATAATACTCAATATAGATATAGAGTTTGGAACGAAACAGAGAATGGTTGGAATGATTGGACAGATTGGTTCGTGTACTGTGAGTCTTTCAGTTTCCCAGAAGAATCTTATCACGAACTAGAGTATTATTGTAACGATAGTTTAGGAAACGAGGAGCAGCATCATTTCCAATATTATTATGTTGATCATACAAAGCCAGTAACAACTAAAACATATGGGACCCCACGCTATCCAGACGATGAACACAATGCAGAATGGATAAACTCAAGCACGCCCATAACACTGACAGCAGACGATGGTAACGATGCACATGATTCAGGTGTAAGAGACACTTTCTATAAAGACATATATCTTCCAGATACTGAGGACTGGCATTATTGTTATGATGATTGTGAGACGTTTGATGTCAACTCAATAAAACCAATAGATCCTTATCAGCCAGAAAGTTGGACACTTTATGAAGGTCCGTTCTATAAGTCAGAAGAATCCTGTCACATAATAGCTTACTACAGCGTTGATAATGTTGACAAGGTCGAGGAAATAAAGTGGCAATGTGTATTTGTAGATAACACAATACCGCACACAGAAAAATCTGTTGGCGATCCAAAGCATGCTTGTGAAGGACAGGAAAAATGTGATTGGTATGTCACACAGGACACGGAAATAACTCTTGAATGTACTGATTTAGGAGATCATCCTGTCGATAATGTTAAGATCTATTACAAGATTGACTGGAAAGAACTTTTGGAAGATGAATGGACAGAAGGACAATGGACAGAAGATAGTAATCATGTGACTATAAAGTACAATGAAGATTCTTATCACAGATTGTCTTGGTACTGTGTCGATGCTCTAGGCAACTCAGAACAAGAACGACAAGAAATAGATATCGTTGATACCCAGAAGCCAACTATAACAAAAAGAGTCGGCGATCCGAAAATTGAGGGAACAGGAAACGTTGACTGGTGGATAACACAAGATACACACATCTATCTCGATTGTCAAGATTCAATTCCACATCCAGTTAATGACGTGACTCTATACTGGAGAGATTACTTAGATGGGAAAACGCCAGGACAATGGAATGTTGAAACTGACGGTTCTGCAGACATAAAGAAAAATGAAGATTGTTTACATGTCCTTGAATGGTACTGTGTCGATGCTCTAGGCAATTCAGAAGGAACTGCTGAAAAACCAATCGTGGAGTATGATCAAGTTGATACTGAACCGCCAATGGTTGAAAAGTTTGTAGTAAAGGATGGGGAGAGAATCTACGCTCCGGAAGAAGGAGTAATTACAATAGCAGTTAAATCTGGAGACACGATTAAGTTCTGTGCTAACGTCACAGACATAAAACAAACTGGAGACTTGGGAGTCGGAGTTGAAACTATCCTTGGCAGGCTAGCAGGACTTCAAGACCCAGAATTCGAACTCACTTGGGATGATATAGAACAAGCATATTGTTATGCAGAAACGATGACTGAAGAATGTGGTAAATGGCATTATGAAGTTAAAGCCAAAGACCTGTTAGGAAATGAAGGCGAATGGACAGACGGAATTGAAATACTAATCGATAACGTGCCTCCAATCGGGCAAGTCTTGAACCCGCATGCAGGTAACAACTATTACGCCGGAAAGATATTTTCATTCTACGCGCCTGCAGTAGACTTTGGTGGAAATGATTGTGATTGTTGTCCGTTATTCTATGAAGGCGGAGAATGCGAAGGATACGATTGTCCTGCAAGCGGCGTGGATTACTGCGACGTTTATGCAATAGATTTCAACTTTGAAGGTCTGGACCAAAGCAAGATTAAAGAATGTTGGGAAGACCTATGGACATACTTTGGACAAGTTCTGGTAGACCCGTACATCGAATACATAGGAAGAGTGCCTTACGAGAATGGAGTATGTAAAGGTTACTTGACTATTCCAGAAGACACTAACTTAACAGACACAGTTTTCATGGCGGTCGAATGGGTGGACAAGGCAGGAAATGAAAGATTCGGTTTGGCGTTGAATCCATGGTTTAGTCCAGTAACGATGAACATGGAAGAACGAGGATATTTGACGCTTGTGGATTATTTCGATTCGCCCGTAACCAGCAACGATTTAATAAGAGTCGAAGCAACACTCAATGAAAGCGGGTTGAGTGGAAATAAAGAATGTGTAGGAATCGTGGAGAAGTATGATGAAACAAGCATGATTTACATAACGAGTTACCAGGGAGACATTACAGGAAATGTCATAGATGGATACAGGTGCATAATTACTGGCAGCCTGCCCGACTACTCGGAAATCGATAGCGGAGATTACAGGTTTACTGTCGAATACAGACTAAACGACGATTGGCAAGTAGAAGTTATCGGTTCAGATTGGTTTGATTTTGTTGTCGATAACACAAGACCGACGATGGGTGTGGTAAGTCCTGAAGAAAACGAATCTTACGGAGAATTATTGCCTGTATCATTGCATGTAGATGACGAATCGGGAATAGTGGATCAAACAGTCAAGTTCAGGTTGCAAGAAATCGGAACATTCGGAAACTTGTGGTGCTTAGGAGGCTGTGAAGACACAGGCTGGATAATATTAACCAAACAAGATAACGGTCTTTATGCAGACATAATTAACTTGACAAAACATGGAATTGAAGGAAACGGTAAGTATTCTTTCGATGCGATAGCGTGCGACATTTTATACCAGCCAGATAGTGATCCAGATAATAAACTAGGAATCGACATGCAACTGGACAGAAACACTGTACACTGCAAGCAAATTAGTTTGCACGGAGCAAGTCATGAAGTAAGACCGGAATGTGATGATGGTTGGGACAATGATCTGGACGAACACATTGATTATCCGGCAGATGATGGCTGTTTCAGTCATGAAGACGAAAGCGAAGAGGCTTTGTCCGTACCTGCTGGCAGTATCATAATAACTGAATTGATGATAGACCCACAAAAAGTAGATGATGACAAAGGAGAATACGTCGAATTGTATAATACAGGTACTAAAACTTATGATCTTTATGGATTAACTCTTAAGGATAATGGTACCAACAATCACGTAATCTCATCTTCTGTCTCAGTCGACCCAGGTCAACATGTTATTTTGTGCAGGAATGACAATCCAGTTGAAAACGGCGGATTTGCTTGTGATTATGAATACGGTAATTTTGCCCTAGGAAATGTCGAGGACGAAGTCATTCTCATGCAGGATGGAACATTAATAGATGAGGTTTGGTATGATGAGAACGGCTGGACAATTCCAACAGGTTCTTCAATAAACTTGGATCCATATGCGTATGATGCAATATCAAACAACAACCCATTGAATTGGTGTGAATCGATGACTGTCTTTGGATTAGGCGATCATGGAACGCCGGGAAGCATGAACGATTATTGCCCTGTATGAATGGTGGATAAAAAATGAACTCAAAAAAATTTTTACCAATTCTCTTGATTTTAATCTCAATACCTTTAGTTAGTGCAACAGAAATTTGTATCGATAAGATTCCACCTTCAGCTCCGTCTAACTTAATTATAATAAGCAGTCCTTATGATGCTGACGGCAACATCTCATTGAGTTGGACAGCAGCCACAGACGAGCCTGACTGCAGCGGAATAGACCATTATAATGTTTACAGGAGCGATGATGACATTGATTTTGTGAAAATAGGTGAAAGCGAAACCACAGATTTTAATGATTTTTCGTCTTTACCAGAAGGAACTTATTATTATAGGGTTACTGCTGTCGACAAGGTTAAGTTCATGCCGCATGAAGGGCCAGCAATAGAAGGATCGACGAACGTTGGTCAAGCCCCAACCACAACAACTATTAGAAGAACTGGTGGTGGGGGTGGTGGGGGAATAGTAACTACTACGGTTCCAACAACAACTGTCGTTGCAACAACGACCGTAACACCTCAAACAACTGTTTCTGGCGGAGCAACCACTACAGTCGAAACAACAGTACCTACAACTGCTACAACAACAGTCCCACAGACACTTGGACTGACAGGAGCATTCTTAGCTGGAGTAGCTTCTATAGGTTATTGGTGGATTCTTATAACTATTTTAATAATTCTGTTAGCAATCGGGTTAATCAGAAGAAAGAACGCGATTAAAAAACCATCCGTGAACGAAAGAGATGAAGTTGAAATTACTTCTATTTTATAGGAGTACTATTCGAAAGTGATACTATATCAATTTTTAAACTTTTCGGAAAAAGAGTATTTATCTTTTAGTGAGAAAAAAGTAGATAGTAATTTGAAAGAGGGGGTGTTTGGAAAATGAAAGAAAATAAAATACGTATTTCTAATAAAAGTTCTGTGGTTTTGAAAACCTCTCTCATTGCAGCTCTCTTAATAGGGTTAGCAGTATTTGTCGCAAACGTATGGTCTGTACGTGCGTATGAACCATGTCCCCCTGAAGCTCAAACATTAGGAGTTCAACCAAGTACTAAAGTCTGCAATACTAATGCTGATTGTGATGATGGTAATCCTTGTACTGATGATGTATGTGTTTGCACTACATATTGTAAACACACAAACAAACCTGATGAAACTTCCTGTGATGATGAATTATATTGTTCTAATCCAGATACTTGTACAGCAGGTGTTTGTGGAGGACCAGCTAAGGATTGTTCTTACTTAGATGACTAATGCCAAGATGGCGTGTGTGATGAAAATCTTAATGCTTGTGTACCAGACTATACAAATTATCCTTTGAGCACTCCTTGTGAAGATGATGAACTATTCTGTTCTCTCGATCATTGTGACGGTTCAGGAAATTGTATCTTTTGGAAAGATTATGATTGTTCGGATGGTGTTGGTTGTACCGTTGACACTTGTGATGAAGCAAAAGATAAATGTGTAAATACTCCGGACGATTCTTATTGTGATGATTGTCTTTATTGTAACGGTCTCGAATGGTGTGACTCGAAAAAGGATTGTCAGCCAGGAACACTGATAGATTGTAGTGATAATGATCTAAGAGAAATAGCAACTTGCGATTGGATTCCTGATGATTATCATCCTACATGGGATTATGCACTAGGATTTACGAGTGTATGTGACGAAGCAAAGGATGAATGTACTACAGGCACACAGACCATAACACACACATGTGCTGATAACGATATGTTCGATACAGTTCCACTCGGAAGCGGTTGTGATGCAGAGTGTGATGAAAATCAGGACTGTCCATGTCCAAAAGACACTTGTGTAGATTCTTATTGGTATGATTATCCAGGTTTTGGTATTTGTAAAGGGGACTGTACATGTGATGACAGTACAGAATGTGAGGGACCCTGCGAACCGACGAAGACGGATTGTTCAGAACAAAATCCAGGAACGGGATATTGTAGATGTGATTGTTATCCTTACATAAGTCACAACGGCGAAGATACAATCAGTTGTGATGATGGATACGACAATGATTGTGATGGTTATACAGACTGTTATGACCCAGATTGTGATGTAGAAAAACCAAAAACTGAAAAAACATACGGAACGCCAACAGTAGTATCAGGCAATTATCGTTGGATAACATCTGATACAGAAATAACATTGGATGCCAAAGACAACGGGGGAATTTGTCCAAGCGGTGTTGACAAAATAAAATGGAGAGTTACAAAATTAGATATATCTGATCAAGATTGTATTGAAGAATGCGATTACACTGGTTCTGGTGGTTGGAATGAAGAAGAAGGAGATAAAACAACATTCAAAATAGGAGAAGATTCCTGTCATTTGATTGAATTCTACAGCTTAGATAATTTTGGAAATCAAGAAAATACGCATAAACAATGTGTGTTTGTTGATAATCAACCACCGGTTCTCACAAAAATAGTCGGTGAACCCAACGCAGAATGGGATGGAAAAGACAGTAAATTTTATCCATACATAGGAGATTTGTGTTGGAATAATCAAGAAAATGAGATAGAATGTTGGAAAGTAACAAAAGAAACAGTTATATCGATGAGTTGTCAAGATCCAAACCCGCACCCAGTGGGAATTGAAGAGTTATGTTATAAAGTTGATTTAGATGGAAAAGATGCAACAGAACAATACTGTAACAACATTTGTCCATCTAGCGTTAATAACTGCAACGGTGGAGAACTAAAAGAAGGTTGGTGTTGTATACAAAGTTCTGAAAAGAATCTTAATTTCTTAGAAGATTCTGAACACAATTTGAAATTCTATTGTGTGGATAAATTAGATAACGAAGCATTGGAGGACGAAGAGAAGTTCAAAGTGGGTGGGAGTAAATTTGAAATACAGTTGAACGATAAATGGAATTTAATATCGGTTCCATTCGTTCTATTTAGTAACGACCCGAAAGACGTTTTCGAAGACATAAAAAATGATGTATTAGAAGTCTTAACATACGACGCAGAAGACCCTGATTGTGCCGCAAATGATGGTTGGTGTGTCTACATACCGATCACAGGAGTAGGGACGATAAAACATATTAAACCAGGTTGGGGTTATTGGGTATTGACAAAGAAAGATACAACATTGATTATAGTGGGCAGTTTGATGCATGAAGGAGAATTACCGCCAAGTAGAAGTCTTGTCAAGAGTTGGAACTTGATCGGATACTATGGAACTGATGGTTTGTCAATATACGATGGACCTAACCTCTCTGGCGATGGGAGAGAAGCATTCTGCGCACTCCACTCGTTAGTAAACTTGGGCAATCCAATCCCAATAGAATGGGATGCACTAATAACATACTGGAAAAGCAGTTTCATTGATTTAGATGCATGCAAATACATGAATCCTGGTGCCGGATATTGGATTGGAATGAACGTAGCAGATTCAGACTATAGATACACCACAGATTGTTCAGGTAACACATGCTAATGGGTTTTTATCTTTTACTTTTTAGTTATTAAATAGTGATGAAAATGAATTCAAAAAAAATGTTAGTGTTCACGATTCTTTCTTCAATATTCATATTCGTTGCTAGTGTTCTTGCTTCTGTGCCACCTAGTTTACCACATACATTCTATGGTAACTTATACCTATCCAATGGTAACCCAGCGCCGGCGGGTTTAACACTCATCGCTAAGATAAATGATACAGAATACGGGAGCATAACGACTTCTTTCGGTAAATATGATTATTTACTTGTAACAGATCCAACAAATACGAACAACGGTAAAACAATTTACTTCTATGTTAGTGGCATTCAAGCAAACCCCACTTATGTATTCAAGAACGGCGGGTTCACAGAGTTGAATTTAACTCTAACTGCTCCGTTACCGACTACAACCACAACAACCATTTCAGGTGGAGGCGGCGGGGGAGGGGGCGGAGGCGGTGGAGGCTCAACAACCACAACAACCACGACAACAGTAACAACTACAATATCAACAGCTGGCGGAGAAGCAAAGATAGAAATCATAGATTTGATCATACCAGAGAACGTGACCGCAAACGAACCGTTTGATATAGAAGTAATAATTAAGAATACGGGAGATGCAAAAGGCTCTGACGAAATAGCATTGTCTTTGCCTGAAGGATGGACAGCAAAAAATTATGAGGCAAAAGTCACTCTGAAACCCGGCGATACTAAAAAAATATACTTTACCATCACACCGGACGAGAGCTCGGGAGAAATAGAAGTCAGTTCCTCGTCGGATGTTATGATTTCTGAAAAGATAACTCCAAAAGTGCCAGAAAAGGCTAAACCATTGGGAATAACTGGCTTCTTGGCTTTAGCATCCGGATACTGGTGGATAATTATAATCATAGCTGCTGTATTATTGTTAGTCTATTTTGCGAGAAGAAAACCTTCTAGGAAGAAACCATACGAATACAAGCGCAGATCAAAGAAAAAGTGAATTAAATAGGCGTTTAATCCTAGGTTCATCGAAAGATTTATATAGTATTGGTTCAATAATGGTACATATGGTTCAAAATAGGGACAATCTGAATTCAGAGATAATATTGCTTCTAATCAAAAGTGAAAGCCATCTGAGAGGCATAGCTAAACAGTTAAATGAATCGCACTCAACAATCCTAAGGAAATTAGATAAATTAGTGAAAGAAAATATCTTGGATTATAAAATAGAAGGCAAGAACAAGGTTTTTTTACTAAAAAAAAATTTACAAGCGAAAAACTATGTTTTTAATGCGGAAAGATGCAAACTGATTAAGTTATTAAAACAATATCCCGAACTGAGCATCATCATAGAGGATATACTTAAAAAAAGTGAAGAAAGACTCATAATCCTGTTTGGTAGTTACGCGAAGTTCATGGCAAAAAAAGACAGTGATATAGATGTGTACATCGAAACAAGAAATAGAAAGATAAAAGAAGAAGTCGAATTGGTTCATTCAAAAATTAAGGTAAAAATAGGTGGTTTTGACCCTAGTTCACAATTAATAAAAGAAATAATTAAAAACCATGTCATATTAAAAGGCGTTGAAGAATTTTATGAAAAAACTAAGTTTTTTGAGTAGACTTAAAAAAGAAGGGAAATTAGAAATAATAGAATCTTCTGAAGAAATATGTAGTTCATACCTAGATAAAGCAGACAACTGTTTGAAATCGGCAAGAATTTTACTGCAAAACAATTTATACGAAAACTCTATTTCTATGTCATATTACACCATGTACAACTCATTAACTGCTTTGCTTTTCAAAACAGGGATAAAATGTGAGAATCATACAGGTTCGATAATTCTATTCAAAAAGTTATTTAAAAGAACTGACCTTTTCAAGATAATATCTTTCGCAAAGAGGGAAAGAATAGACAGACAATATTATGTAACTTCAAAGAATAATTTTGTCCTTACAAAGGAGTCTGCTCAAGATTTACTCATAAAAACAGAAGATTTTTTGATTAAAATTAAGTTAATAATAAGAAATCTCAGGAAAGAAGAAATAGAAAAATTAAGAGAAAATTTTAAGGAGATATGAAAGTTATCATACAGATCAAAGAAAAAGTGAATTCCCCTAAAAGCTTAAATTCTTTTCTATTCAAAACATAAAAAGATAACTACCATAGAGTAATTACATGAACGGAAAAAATATTCAGTCAATCTTGGACATAAGTCAAACTTTTTCTTCTGGGAAGAGGTTACTGATGTTGTTCATGTTAAAGAATGAGCCGATGGGTTATACGTCCATAGTTAAATCGTTCGAAGAAATGGAAATACCTATTGGCAGCAGTGAGATATACAAGCACTTAAACCATCTCATGAGTCAAGGTTTCATAGCGAAAACCACCAAGTTCTATGTCCTGACTTTAAAGGGTTTCAGGGCAGTAGAGAACACGATGGATATAATAAAAACACCAGCAACGACACCAGAGGTCAGATTATCCTTCAGAAGAGTACAAGATGATTAATTCTTCGAATTCTTCTTCGTCGAACATTGCATGTTAGTGCAAGAGTTGAACCATCTTTTCCCCTTGAACCTGACGGAAATTAGGGGATAACCGCATTCTTCACATTGCTTGTCCAAGCATTTTATCTGTCCTCTCTGTGGCAGAGGAGTTGAAAACTTGCAGCCGTTCTTGTATCCAGAACAGCCAAGGAATCTCTTACCAGTCCTTCTTGAGACGATTATCTTTAATTCCTCCCCGCATTCAGGGCAATGCCCCATGAATTTTTCCTCCTGTCTGAAGGAAATGTACGCATTCGACAAGGCCTCACCGATTTTGTCTTTATTGTTCTTGAATTCGGACAATATTTCTGTGAGCACTTGCTTTGCCTCACCCACGACCTCTTCTCTCTTCCTTTTTCTTTCGTTAACCTGTTCCATTTCGTCTTCGAACTTCCTCGTCAACTCTTCACTCACTATCTTCGAACAGAACTCATTCAGGACTTCGACCACTTTTTCGCCAAAGTTAGTCACTTCTATGCTCCTACCACGAATATAGCCTCGGTCGTAAAGCGTTTGCAGGATTTGAGCCCTTGTTGCTTTAGTCCCCAAGCCTCTATCCTCCATCTCCCTTATTATCGAACCCTGATTATAACGGTTTGGTGGTTGCGTCTCTTTTTCGAGCATTAACAACTCTTTAACCTTTAGCAATTCCCCTACCTTCAATTCAGGTAAGACTTGCTCTTTGAGTTTGACGAATTCGCCGTAGTATCTTAACCACCCAGGGTCTATAGTCTTGACGCCGGGAAGAACAAAATTGTGTTTGTTAACATCAAGTGAGACTTTAATAACCTCTCTGATAGCAGGGTTACCGAAGATCGAGAAGAATCTTTTGACGATTAAATTGTAGAGTTTATGCTGTTGATTAGTCAGTCCCTTTGGAACTTCTCCAGTAGGATAGATAGCTATATGCGCTGGGTCGGTTTTCTTCCCTTCCATCGGCTTTAAAACGCCTTTTGACAAGACTTCTTTGGCCATAGAGCCGAATCCCTCTATCTGTGATATACTGGTCAGGATTCTTTCATAGCCAATCTTACTCGGTAGTTTCTGTGACCCTGTTCTTGGGTAGGATATCAATGCTTGGTTGTATAAGGTCTCTGCTATACCCATGGTCTGGGTCGGTGAAAAGCCGAAGCATCTGTAAGCCTCTGTCTGTAATGTGGTGGTATCAAAAGGAACTGGTGGAAGCTGTCTGTAAGTCTTCTTCTGTATATCCTTTATGGTCGCATCCTTGTCTTTGCATTCATCGAAGACCTTCTGAGCCTCTTCCTTGTTCCATACCTTATCCTTCTCGTAGTTTGCGACCAGGACATTCACATCATGCAAACAATGCAATTCCAACTGCCAGAAAGGAACTGGTACGAAATTCCTGATTTCTTGTTCTCTGTCAGCAAGTATCTTTAACGTCGGGGATTGTACTCTTCCGCTTGAAACTACGATAAATGCCCTTTTAACATAGGCTTTCATAGCCAATGTTAATGCCCTAGTCGTGTTAATGCCCCAGTAGAAATCTAGATAATGCCGTGTTAAACCAGCCTCAGCCTGGCCAAGATCTATGTGTTCCATCATGGTCTCGTAGGATTCGATAAGGTCTGGCTTCGTCAGAGTGGAGAATTTCATCCTCTTCGCATCTTCTCGGTTGCAGATGAAGCGTAATATATTAAAGCCGATGACTTCCCCCTCTGTATCGTAGTCTGTTGCGATAACGAAGTCTTCTGACTCTTTAATCAAACTTTTAATGTTGTTATAATACTTTTTTGCGAATTCATAGCCTTTTTTCGTGAAGGTAGGGATCCATTCCACGTCAAAAACAGGGTAATCCCATCCACCGCCCTTTACAGTATCTAGGACGAAAAGATGGCCTACAGCAGGGACAACGATGTGTTTTTTGTTCTTTCTAGAGAATTCGAACCAGTATACGCCGCCTTTGCCCGTTTTTTTTATATCATCCTCGGCTAAGGCATAGGCTATTCTCAACGCAGATTGAGGTTTTTCACATATTATTAACGTATGTGAACCAGTCATAAAACAAAACTAATAGAAGGATACTTATAAGCTTTACTCCAAGATAACGGGCTGAGAACCGTATTCTTCCCTTAATTTCTTTTCCAATTTGCTTATCTTGTTTTCCATCGAAGATTCTTTTTCTTGGAGCATTAACTTCAAATTCTCGATTTCTTTTCTCATGTTTTCCACGTTTTCTGACTGATCTAGGACTTTAGAACCTTTGCTTAAACTCTGTTCTAGTTCATTCATCCTGCTCTTGGTTATCGATTCCTTATCTTTAAGTATGCTCTTCAGAGTCTCTATCTCCATGTTGATTTTTTCCAAGTTTCCTAGTTCTAACTTGGTGACGGGTCCTTTACCTGCCCCTTCCTCTATCTCGCTCATCTTCTTTCCCATCACCCCGACTCTATCTGCCAAGATTGCAAACACATCAGGTTTTACCGCTTCCAGTTGTGCAATCCTTACTTCCCTAGACAATTTTCTGAGTTCGTTGTTCTCTGTCAAGAGTCTGCTCGTGTTATCTTTCAATAACGAAATTTCTTTCATCAAGTCTTTGGGCATAGCAACTTCCATTCTTCTGCTTTCCAACAGTCTTAACCTGTTGTCTATCTGCTTTCTGTATTCGTTCAACTCCTTCCTCAAATTTTCCGTTGCTATGTTTGTTGATGACCCGTTCTTAATGTTTTTTAGTTCGTTGTGCACTACATCGACAAGGTCATTGTAGTATTTTTCCATGGTATTCATTCTTTCGCCGATTCTTATAAGATTTGCTGCTGAATTAGGACTCAATTCCCCAGAACTTTCAAAAGACTTCAGTTGAGAAATTTTGTTGTTTATCTCGACGTACATTTCTCTAATTTTGTTGTATAACTCTCCAGTTTCTGTTTGTTCCGTCTGTCCGGCTGTTTCAGGAAGAGCGCCTTTATAAGAAGTAATGGTTTTTTCCGCCGCTTCAGATAACCTGTCGAGCCTGTCAGACAGTTCTTCAATCTTAACCTTGTTATCATTGATCATCGTTTCCTTTTCGACTAAGCTAGATTTCAATTCGTTCGAGGTTTCAAAAAAGTTAAAGTCATGCACCTTTTGTTGTAGGATATTGACATCTCTCTCGAATTCACTCAAATTGCCGAGTTTTTCGATCAACGTCAGGTTGATTTCATCGATTTTTTTCTTCAGGATTGCCACATCCTCTCCTGCTAGTGTCAAACCGTGTAGATTGGTCTTAAAATCTTCTAGTTGTGATTGTGTGTTGAGAATCTTTTCGTCGAGTGCCCCAAAACGCCTTATTAGAACATCGATGTTCGTTAATTCGACAGTCCTTCCAAACGATTTCACTGCCGAAGAAAAAGTTTCCAAATCTTTTTTCATGTGCTCTATTTCAACCTTGCTGTCCTCATTGCTGACTTTAAACGCCTCGAAGTTAGGCAATACTGTTTTTTTGATGGTCTCATTTATCTCATCGTTTATCGTGTTCAGTGTGCTTAGGTTCTCGGACAATTTCTTGACGTTTTCATCCAAAGAATTCAACCTATTTTCATAATGGGTCATCTTCTTGCCGACTTCAGCGGGTATTTTCTGAATATCAGCAAACCGAGAATTAAGATTATCAAAATTATTCTTGAAGTCAACCAGACCTAAATTTATTATGTTGAGCAAATCCTCGATCTCTTCTGCCCTTTCCTTCAATTTCGGGAAGTCCGTTGAGATATCCTTAATTTTTTGCTCGAAGTTACCCATGGTCAATTCTAAGTCCGCAAACTTCTTCCCTGTCAGTAGGTTGCTCAGTTTAATCTTGTTCTCTAATTTTTGAATTTGTTCTGTGGGCATCGAGTCAGATTCCAAAGTCTACACCTTTCTACCTCGGCTATACTATATTTTTTATTTTCTTGATATTTAATTTTCCCCTTCTTAACCAAATATACCAAATTCCTACTACAAGAAGAATTATGCCTTCTTGCCAAATAAATTCATGCACAGCTTCTACGTACTGAAAACCGAAATTTAACCCGATCAGAATTATCCCCACAACTCTGAATACGTTGATAAGGAGCAAAATCGGTATCCACATGCCAAGGAACTTCAGTTTATTCTTTATTTTCCCCGGCGTCGCAAAGACCAGAGCGAACAGCGAATACGAACTCTTCCAACCTATGCAATCTCGGGAAATGTCTATCGGATATTTACTGTCTCCGAGGAAAAGCAAAAACCCCGATGTCGAGACTTTGTAGTTGAGGGATTTTATTATAAAAGCTAAAAAGTCAGTGAACGCTATTTGCAGCGGGTAAAAGTTTAAGTCAAAATAAATTATCAGGTAGAACGGTATCAGTAATATATTGAACCTCAACAGGAACAGAAAAACTTCCTTTATAATTTTCTTTCTCTGTGTCCTTTTATCCATTGTAAAATCCCCGATCTCCTCGCTTCTTTTATTTTCTCTTCAAAAACGTCCTTTTTAACGGCTAATATACCTTTCATTTTTTCAATGGAAATATCTTTTTCAGTTAAAACCGGGAAATCGATTTTTCTCATTAAATCGCTAGGTTGTCTTGGGATTATCAGTGCCTTAATCTTGTAATCATTAAAGATTTGGGCATTCTCTGTCGTCTTAATCAGTATTATCCTATCCTCCAAATCTATATCATCGTGCAATTCTTTGATTAAGTTACTCCTGACTTCTTCTATTTCCAGGACTGGGATGTAACCCTCCAATTCGAGACTTCTGAAAGATTTCAATTCTTGAATTAACGCATCTTTTTTATTCAAGTCGTTCTTTAATCTTTCTAAATTGTTCCTTAATGCTTCTAAAGAAGCCAAATCAACTTTTTGTTCAACTCTGTTTCTGTAATAACCTATTCTTTCTTCGTTCATCCTGACTTTATCTCTCAAGCCCTCATTATATTTTTTAAGTATGGCGATGTCTTTTTCTAAACTCTTAATTCTTTCCTGCAACTTAACGACCGTCTTTTGAGAGATGACTTCAGGGGTCTTCTTTTCAACTATCTCAGGTTTTTTTGCCATATTGGTTTCTGTCAAAATTCGGTTGATTGCGTCATTCATGTTATCCACTCTTCCCATAACTAACATCTCCACAACCCTGTCGTAATAGTCGCTCAAGCCAGTAGAAGAGAGCATTTCTGCTGCCTTTCGAAATAATCTTGAATAAAATTTGAACGCTCGAAGTGCTGAGGCTAAGGCATCTTTTTCATGCTTATCCTTCAACTCTTCAGAGAACTCATGAGTCAATTCATTCTTTTCAACGACCGATAATGACTGTTCAGGATGAAACGTCCTGCACCCAAGAGTACTCGCGAGTTTTTCTACTTTTTTTGATAACGGAAACCTATCCCCGGCAACTATCAATGGTTTGCCCCTTTCTGTGATGGCGTTGATTATCTCATTCTTTTTGTAGCCCCTTTTACTCTTAAGAAATAGGATTTCGCCTTTAGTATCTATTATCGCCAAAGCCGCCGTTGTTCCGGGATCATAACCCACGATAGTCGGTCTTTTCACGCATTCCCTCCGTATTCTTCATTTAAAATTTTGTAAAGACTCTTAGCCAAACTTTTACCTATACCTTTGACTTTGGATATTTCATTCTCTTTTGCGTTGGCGAAACTCTTTATGCTTTTGAACTCCTTCAATACCCTCTTTGACAGGACAGTCGAGACTCCAGGCAAACCTGAGATAAAATATTCTTGTAATTCTTTTACTTCTTTCGGCTTCTTCTTCCCACTTATCCCGATTCCTATCTTTGTTATCGTTTGTTCCCTCTTCGCCAACCAGAAAATTGTTCTTGCCGATTCCTCTTCATTTCTTGTCATCACAACTGGAATTTCATAATCTAAGATAATGGATGCCAATGCAGACCTTAAAGCGTTCTCGTTAATTCTTTCTTTGAAATAGTTACCTTCGATCAAAAATATTGGTTTTGAAAAATTCTCCTTTAACTCTTTAGCTTGTTCAAACAACCTACCATCGATTATAGATGAAATAAAGTCATCGTCAGTTTTTCTCTCCACGCATACTCTGTCTGAACAGAGATAGTCCCCCACGCTTAAAGGAATAGACTTTATTAACGCTCCCATGTCTTTTACGTATTCCGTTATCTTGTTTTCCTCTCTATAATCCACAAAAATGAGCACTTTGTCCTCTGGCTTAAGGGTTCTTTGTACCATTTGCACACTGTATAGTTTTATAGTCTAAAAATAAAAATTAATGCAAAAGGTGAATCGAATCGAGGTCAAGAATCTTATTTTACTTTTTATAACGGTACTTTTAATACCATCGGTTTTTTCAGAAGGTGTAGAGCCATTTACAAGCGTGCCTGGAGCCATACTTGTATATTCCATGCCAGGTTATCTAGATGCTTACGTGAATGAAACAACTACTTTTCTCGTTAAAGTAAGCAATTCTGGAAATATAACACTGAATAATATCTTTATAGAGATATCTGGCATTCCTTCACAAACCTTTTCTATCAACCCAAATCGAATAGACAATCTTGATCTAGAACAATCTTCGTATTTTTCAGTCTCGATAAACACTCAGGATATCAGCATCCAACCTTACACTCTGGGAATCAACTTGAAGAGCGATGAAACTTCTGGGACTGCATCCTTAGTCCTGAACGTGAAAGAGTTACCGAGGAATGTT
>Ga0315285_10001312_pt1 | contig 26063 bp, 16 predicted proteins | sample YL17G09_36_MG_FD_203698 | JGI IMG/M metagenome (GOLD analysis project Ga0315285, IMG submission 203698) | Sediment microbial communities from Yellowstone Lake, YNP, Wyoming, USA - YL17G09_36 | ecosystem: Environmental > Aquatic > Freshwater > Lake > Sediment | place: USA: Wyoming | collected... | reverse complement strand
GAATCTTTATTGCCCAAACTAACCTTATTTGGCTCCTGAACAAAATAATACTGACCAATTCTATCTACATTTACCCAGTAATCCTCACGATCATATCTTAAAACATTTTCCCCATTTTGATACTTGGCAGGATCATACTGGTGATAAAAAAGATAAAAAATATGGGGTTCGCCATAAAACTTGCTGACATAAATTTTACCAACTTGTGATTCCAGTTTGGCTAATTCTTGATAAAGACCTTTATAGCCCCTTTGCCAATTCCAATCGGCCACCGCAGGATATAAAACAAAATATCTAACTCCAAAAGCAACTAAAGAAGCACCGATGACTAACATCAAAAGAAAATTATAAAGATAGCGGAAATAAATTCTTTTACTAAAAAAGCTAATTGAAATAATAACGCCAACTGCTGAAAAAATAGGTAAAATCGGCAACATAAAAATAGCTCTTACCGGATGAGCCGCGCCTGTCAAACTATTAGCCAATGGCGCAATTAAAAGCCAAGATAGTAAAATAAAAAAATCTCGTTTTAGTTTAAATAAGTAAATTAATCCGAGAATCAAAAATGGCAATTCCCAAAGATAAACAACCCCCTGGCCAGGAACGCCATATTGAGACAAGCCAGCGCCTTGAGTAAATAAGAATCGATATGAAAAATGACTGAAATAATTTTTAATAAAAACCTGGCTATAAACAACCAGCTTGTTGTAGCGTAAAAAGCAAATTGTTCGAGGACTTTTAATTTGGCACTCGCCTCTTTGCTGATTAATTTGGGCAATAATCCCGGGATCTTGAAAGATGCCAACTTTATAAAAACGCTCCCTACTGCCCGCAAAACCAGAAAAGATAAGAGGTAAAATCAGAAGCAAAAATAAAATTAGTGGCTTGGCAACATTTAGAAATTTAATTTCTTTTCTGAAGATGAAGAAATAAGCCAAAAGAAATAAAGTCGTGAAAACTCGACAGCTATTATAAGTATAAAAAGTTAAAGCAAATAATGGCAAAGAAAAATAATATAATAATGTTTTTTCTTTGGCTTTCAATAAAAAAAGAGCTGCCAAAACGGTTAAGAAAAGCCCTAAATTGGCTTCTAACGCCATTCGACTAACCTGAATATGCCAAGGAGAGATGGCCAACAGGAAACTGGCCAGGAAAGAGATTGGTAATTTAGTTTTTGAAAAAATCATTTTAACTAGAAAGAATAATAAAAGCACTGTTAAAGAGCCAAAAAGAGCTGAGGGCAATCGGGTGGCGAATTCGTTTAAGCCAAAGATGGCCACCGAAGGCACGACTGAATAAATATAGAAAGGCAATTTATATTCACCAAAACTTTTAAAAGCCAAAGGCAAAAATTGACCCCATTCATCTTTGCCGGTTTTCAAAATTGAATAGGCATTATAACCAATTGAGGCTTCATCAGAAATAAAGGTGGGATTTTTATCAATTTGCCAAAGGCGCAACGAAAAAGCTAATAAAAAAATCAGAAAAACAAGGCCTGATTGCCAATTCAAAAATCGTTTCATTTGCCTGTGACTAGATAGAATAACAGCTGATTAAAAGGGTCGGTCGTAGTCAACAAAACCTTAATTCCCAACGGCGGGCTTTGGCGCCAATCCCAATCACCCGGGACTTCCTTAACTTGAGAAACTAAATATAAAGTTTTGGGGGTTAAAATTTTATCTAAACTCCCCTCTTTATTAAGAGTTCCAAAATAAAACTTATCTAATTTAAAACCATCAAAGCCGTCAACAATATTTTCTTGACCAAGATCGCCTGTAAATTTTTGCTGAAATTGAGCCGGAGGATATTTAGCCCAAAAAAGAAAACGCACCAGTGAAGGCTCATAAGTATTATTAATAAAAACTTGATCATATTCATTTTGATGCTGACCAATATAATTCATCGCCTCTTTATAACCATCTTGCCACCACTGCCAAGACTCTTTTGAATAATGAACATAATATTGATGAAAATAAAAAGTGGTTTCGGCAAGCAGAAAAATAAGAACCAAAAAGACACCAGTCGCTTTAAGGAGTTTATTTTTAAGCTGGAAAAGATGAAGAAAACCTAAAGCTGTCAAAATTATCAGCGGCGGCAACATTAAAAATAATCTGGTGGCGTGACTACTTCCCCATTGGGTTAAAGCCGCAGGAATGGGCGAAAGCAAAAGCCAAGCAAAAACAAGTTGAAATGATTTTTCACCAATATTTTTTAGACAAACCCAGATACCGATTAAAAACAAGGGTAAAAAGATTAAATAAAGTTCACCCATACTTCTAACTCCTTGACGGGGATTGGGATCGCCAGAAAGAAATAAGAATTGAGGAGAAAAGGCGGTTAAATAATCGGTGGCAAAAACTTTACCGTAAGCAGTGACTTTATTATGAAAAATCCGCTCCATACTGGTTCCTTGGCTTCTCTTAATATTGATCTCGTCAATCAACTTTTCATCAGCAAAGATACTAATTTGGGAGAAACGATGAGTGGCCTGACCAGAAACCAAATTAACCACAAAGGGCAGAAGAATAATAAAGGCAGTGATGAAGGAAATTGTTAACCATTTTTTCCCCACCTTAAAAATTTCCTTTTTAAAAATTAAAAACAAAGATAAAAGCAAAAGGGGTAAAAATAAATTAGCCGTACTGTAGGCATAAGGCGTCAGTGACAAAAGAATGGCGCTGAACAAAAGTAGCGCTGGTTTTTTTATGCCTTTCAAGAAAAATAGGGCTCCGCCTAAAAATAAAGACAAAAGCAAAGTCACCTCAAAAGCGGCCCGACTGTAGTGAAGATGCCATGGACAAATCGCTAAAAAGAAGGCGGCCAACAAAGCCAATTGGCGATTCTGAAAAATTTCTATAATTAAAAGATAAAGTAAGAAAATGCTCAAAACGCCGAAGAAAATTGCCGGCGCCCGAACCCCAAGTTCGTTTAAGCCGAAAATACCCACAAAAGGGACGGCTGAATAAATGAATAAAGGCGCTCGCCATTCAGCCAAAGAATGGATATAGGTTGGCAAAAATTGTCCGTAATAATCCTTGCCTGTCTTTAAAATCGAGTAGGCATGATAACCAACATCCAGCTCATCACCAAAAGGTCCTGGAGGCACTCTGCTAATTCCCCAAAATCTTAAAACAGCCGCTAGTAAAAGAATTAAAAATAATAAGGATAATTTCTTCATGTTTTAACAATTAACCAACCAAGTTGGCCATTTTTAAAATAAATCCTTTTCAGAATTTGAGACTCGTCGATATCGTTCAATGGTAAACGCCAAGGACTGCCGATAAATAAAGTATTTTCTTTAAAGCGATCCTCCGGCCAGTAAATAGTTCGAAAATTAAATTTATAAAAGTTTTCTAAATCTTTGCTTTTTTCTTTTTGTAAAATCTTAGGATTATATTTCCCGTAAACTAGCATATAAAGATGGGGCGTACCGACAAAATATGGCCCTAGAGTCCCGAATATATTATCAATAACAATTTCATTATATTCCGATTCATGATTCCAAGCAAAAAGGGCTGCCTCTTTTAAACCATAATCCCAGTTTTCGGAAAATTGAATTGGATAATGAATAAAATAAAGATCACCGACATAAATTATATTTAAAATAATGATCACAAAACCTAATGAAAATAAGAAAAATTTAATTCGCTGTTTAAGTTTAATAACAAAATTTAATAAAAACACACTACCGAAGGCCACTATTAATTGTGGCATCGGTATCGTTGTCAAACTTCTTAAAGCATGTTGATCATTATTTGCTAATGAAGCCGCTAAGGGACCAATGAGAAGCCATAATATAAACAATTTTTTGGCCTTTTTATTTTTTATGATTTTTCCAAAAATTAAAAGCCATAGCCCTATTAGAAAGAGGGGTAATTCAAAAAAATAAAAAATCCCTGAATCTGGCGCACCGGGCTGAGAGAATTTCATCCCCTTAAGGAAAAGGAATGAAGGATCCCAATAATTTAAATATCGTTTAATCCAAAAGTTACCAAGGATTATAAAGTTGTTATCTAAAATCTTGCCTGTCATGCTTAATGTCTCACCCGATTGATGTAATTGATAAGCTATTTGTTCATCTTGAGCGATAAAAGTCATTTTGGCTCTTGTCTGTCCTTCTGGTCCAAGCATCATTATTAGAAGTGGTAAAAGAAGCAGAAAAGAAATTATCAGCATTTTTACCGATGCCGTTTTATATCTTAAAAGCTCTTTTCTGTAAATTAATATCATTCCCAATACTAATAGCGGAACGAATATTCTTTCAGCATGATAGCTATAAATTGAGATGACAAAGAAAATACCTGAAAGCCAAAGGAATTTGCCTTTTAATTCCAGCGCTCGATGAAAAAGCCATGCACCAAGTAAGACAAAGAAAAGGGCGACAATCGCCTCAAATGAAGCTCTGGAAAAAAAGATATGCCAGGGTGAAATTGCTAGGAAAAAAGCAGTCAGCATTCCTAGAGATTTATTTTTTGTAATTTGTTTAATCAATAAAAAAACTACCAAGAGGGTAAACGCTCCTATTAAAGCAACGGTGAATCTAATTCCAAATTCGTTAAGACCGAAAATGGCGATGGCTGGTGTCATCAAGTAAATCAAGACTGGAGGTTTGTAATCACCCACTGATCGAAAAACCAGAGGCAAAAAGGAGCCATATTCATCCCGAGCCGTTTCTAAAATACTATAAGCATTATAACCTACGGCAACTTCATCAATACTCAGAGAAACAGGATATTGGTCAAGTTTCCAAAATCGCAGCATCCCCCCAAGTAAAATAATCGCTAACAATAAAATCAAAAATTTATTATTTTTCATATTCTTGGCAACAAGAAAAAATTAAAAACAGCGGTTCGCCAGTTAAATCTTTAATCGTTTCTTTTTTATTGGGATTATCTAATTTCGATAATAATTCTTTCTCCTCTGGAACCATAATAAAAAGATTAAACTTATTGGGTTCCCAAGAGTTCTTTTGATCGATGGTTATCTTATCGACTTGTTTTATCCAATATCTATAACTAAACTTTTCTTGATTATTTTTTATAAATTTTTCTGGGGAGTAATTAAAATAAAAAAGCAATAATGGTCCTGGATCAGATCCATAACTGTCGGTAAGAAAAATCTTTTGATAACCTTCTAGATTTCTATTAAGAAAAATCGCTAAGTTTTTATATCCGTATTGCCATTTTTCTTGAACACGCAGCGACTCTTTAACCATAGCGTCATAAGAAACTATCGAGATATTAACAATTAATAAAATCCAAAAGACCGCCAAATAAATTTTTTTAAGTTTTGTAAGAGCATAGGCGCTCAAGACGGCTAATACCGGTAAAACTAAAATACTTTTTTCTTCATCAGGGGAAGGCAAACTTAACACTGAAGGAATTATCCCTACCAAAAACCAAAAAATAAAAAAATAAAAAACATTTTTTTCTTTTTTAAACATCAACCAGACGCCCATCAAAGTAAAAGGCAAAAAGACAAAAAAAATCGGCCCAAAATTAGTCAAACCATGCAAAGGATTACTGTCTCCGGAGGCAAAATAAAAACGAGGATTAAAATGTCTTAAAAAATTTTCAGCGAGCTTTTCTACAAAAAAAGTCTTATTATAAAAAATTTTCCCAAAAAATGGATAACCCGCTTGAATATCTTCACCCCTCATCATGTCAATCTTGCTAGTGATGGTCGTGTCACTAAACAAAGTTAAATCATGTTTTAGAAAATCCAATTTCGCTTGAGGAGCTTTGCTATATAAGAAGAACAAGGGAGCTAATAATATAAGGAGGGTAAAAAAAGTAATTAAAATCTCCTTCCTTTTTTTAAAAAACCATAATAAAAGCAAAAATGGAAAGATGAAGAACCAAACTAATTTAGCGGTATATAAAGAAAATGCCAGAAAGATAATCGAGATTGGCAAAGACCATTTTTTTTTCATCGCTAGGAGCAAAAAAAAGAAACCTATTAAAAATAAAGAAAATGATAGATGAGAAGCCGAAGCTATTCTTGATTGCCATAAAGACCATGGGTTGATGGCGAAAAAGAATGTTGCCCAGAAGGCCAATTTTTTTTCTTGAGGTAAAAGCAACCTTATAATCCCAAATAAAGATACTATCGCCAAAACTCCAAAGAGGGCAAAAGTTAGTCTCACCGCAGTCTCATTCAAACCCAAAATTTTTACGCTAGGGATTAAAAGATAGGTAGAAAAGGGTAATTGATAGCCTTCAAGGGAAGAAAAAATTAATGGTAAAAATCTGCCCGTCTCATCTTTGCCTGTTAATAAAATGCTTTGTGCTCGCCAACCCAGAAGAGCTTCCTGCGAATGAAAACCCACTGGATAGCGGCTAAGCCCATAAACTCTTAAAAAGATACTGACAAAAATAATTAAAAGGAGAAAACTGAAAGAAAGAGGTTTTAATTTTTCCCAAAAATTTTTTGCCATTTTTGCCCAGTCCAAATAACCGAAGTTAAAAGCCAATATTTTAAGGTTCCATTATATATTTTACTACTTTGGACGAGATACTGATAAGCTTTTGAGCCAGCCTTAGCCGCACTTTGACCGTGATGATGAAGAATCTCTGCGGTTGGCAGGTAAAAAACTTTAAAGCCAGCGCGTCTAACGCGCCGGCAGTAATCTAAATCTTCAAAATAAAAAAAATAGCGCTCATTTAAATATCCGATTCTCTCAATCGTCTTTTTTGGAATCAGCATTGCCGCCCCAGTGACTGCTTCAACCTCAACTTCCTTTTCAAACATTGGGACGTATTTTTCATAACTTCCTTTCAGACCAAACCAGTATTCTTTTATTACTCGCCAGATTGTAGGAAAATGATAGACTGAAGGCTGGATTGAACCATCAGGATTTAAAAGCCTTGCTCCGATTACTCCTACTTCAGAATGACTTTGGATAAACTCTACTAGCTTCTCCAAGGCTCCAGGTTTAACTTCGGTATCGGAGTTCAAAAGGAATACGCTTTCGCCTTTTGAAGCTTTAATTCCCTGATCATTAGCAGTAGCGAATCCCAGGTTATGTTTATTCACAATTAGCTTTACCTTTGGAAATTCTTTTTTTACCATTTCTGAAGAGCTATCTTTTGAAGCATTATCAATAACAATAACCTCGCCATTAGCCATTAACCATTGACCATAAGCCATCAAGCTTTTCAGGCAATTTTTAAGGAGTTCCCTGGTGTTAAAACTAACAATAATAATTGATAAATCTGGCGATTTAATCATTTGAATTGCTCAAAAATTTTTCTATCAGAAACTTTTTTCTCTCGGCATTCCTTCATTCTCCTGATAAAGGCCTGGGGGAATTTTAATTTTGCGGCCATTAATGATTTTAAGTGCCCTGGTCTGATAAGCCAAGGTAGAAGGTAAAATTTATGCTCGACTATCATCTTCCAGTCAGTGGTGTTTTTCCAAATAAATAAAAGCCTGTTCCTCTCGGAAATAAAACTAATATATTTCTTAGAATAGTGCTTACCAATGACGGCTTCGTGTTGATGATGAACAACTGCTTTTGGTTCCCATAAAACTTTGTAGCCTCGTTTCCAAGCTCGATAGGAGAGATCAATATCTTCCCAGTAAAAGGGTTTATAAATTTCATCAAAACCGCCAAGCTCTTCCCAAATTGATTTTCTGAAAGCAGCGCTTCCCCCCGAAGCCCAAGCAGAAAGGTGAGTCTTCGTTGATTTTGGTCCTGGTTCATGCTCTACAGTGCCATTGCGCCAAAGAATCTTTGCCCAGCTCCATTGAAGTTCGTTAAACGAAACCGCAAAAACTTTTTCGTCATTAAAATTAGGCAAAATATTTTCTAAAGCCTCTTTTCCCGGCACGACATCCAAGTTAAGTAAAACCACAATCTCACCCTTAGCGGCTTTAACTCCTGAATTACAACCAGCGGCAAAACCCAGATTTTTTTGATGTTTAATAAGTTTGACTTGAGGATAATTTTTTTCTAAAAACGCGTTTGAATCGTCTGGAGAGGCGTCATCAACAATAATTACTTCATCAGGGTTGGTCGCTAAAACCGCGGGTAAATTTTTTTCTAAAAGCTTTCTTCCCTTCCAGTTTGGAATAACGATTGAGGTTTTCATTTTTTCCTTGCCTTGACCACTTGGTACATTCCCAGTAAAAATTTCTTTTCTACTATCATCTCAAACCCCGCGTCTTTAATCAATTTTCTTAACTGCTCTGGGCTAAATTTCCGAACATGGGTTCCCTTCCACACCCAACCCTTGGTATTTTCCCAAAAAAACCAGATAATTCTGAAAAGGAGGCTTTTGGTGTGAACTAAAATCACTAGATAGCCATCTTTCTTTAAAACTCTCCTCATTTCCTTTATCACTTTTTCAGGCTCGAAAAAGTGTTCAATCGAGTCAAGGCAAAAAACCGCCTCAAATTGATTTTTTTCAAATGGTAGTTTCTCTGCGTCAGCCATCAGAAATTTTAATTTGCTGCTTTTAAATCTCTTCTTGGCATAATCGACTGAACTCTGAAGAACATCAACTCCTATAATGAGGTCTGCTTTTGATTGCTCGAGGATAAACTTGGTGGCAGTTCCGTCGGCGCAACCAATGTCCAAAATTTTTCCTCGACTCGGTTCAATCAACTTACCGAGATTTTTAAACCGAAAATAATGCCAGACTTTTTGGAAGAAATTCTCTTTAATTCCCCGCTGATACCAATCAGGTGGAACGTTTCGATGAAGGATGGCTGCTTCTGATAACTTCATATCCAATCAATCCCATCAAGGCCAAAAAGGCTAGAATGGAAATTCCTGCTCCTATTTTAAATGATTGAGGGTCATAAATAAACACTACTCGATGATTTCCTTCAGGAACCACAACCCCTTTTAAAACATAATCTACCTTTAGGATTTCCTTCTCAAAGCCATCAATTAAAACCTTCCACCCCGGGAAAAAAACATCACTAAAAACCAAAATTCTTGAATCTGGCGTCCTACTGTAAACCTCTACCCTGCCGGAGGAATAGGCGGTAATTTCTGCCTCACCTAAACTCTCTTCCTTTTTGCAATCTACATCAACATCTTTCTCAAGAAAAATTTTCTCGGAAGGATTTCCCAACAAGATAATCTTATTCATGGTCTCAAGGGGACTGGTTGTCTTTTCCCATCTGCAAGACAAGAAAACTTTCGGCAAGGCTTTCTTATTTTCAAAAATTTTTGTTTTCCCCTCGCTAAAAACTAATGGATAATCTTTAAAATTATCAAGATTATCAAAGCTTAAAAAATATTTAACAGAAAGAAGCTTAAAAACATTCGACTTATATCTTCTCCCATAGACTGTCCTTTCAAAATTAGTAGAAAGACTTTCAAAGGGAATTTCCTCTTGGCCCTTAGCAACAAAAAGGCTGTAATTTTTATTATGAATTGGATTATAACCCTCTGCTCCTTCTAGGCCATAAACGGTTTGATGGTTCGTCCCAAAAATTTCCTGATGAAGAGGAATAAAACGGCTATAACCGAGATTTTCTCTAAGAAATTGGGTCGTCTTCGTTTCCGGATAAACTAGGTTAATATCGATAAATGACAAAAATTTTCTTCCTTGTCTTGTAAGGTCAAACGAGATAATAAGCAAAATTAAGAAGAAGAATAGATTCCGTTTCTTCTTTGACACAAAATACGAAATTATTAACAGAAATCCTGTTAGACAAAAATAAAGGATCGGCAGTATTAGATTACGCATACTAATTGTCAGTAGTTTGGGGGAGAAAAAAGAAGCTTGTCTCCACAAAAATAATAGAATTAAACCAAGCGCTACAAAAGAAACGATTAAACTCAAAAAAGATTTTTTTCTGTTTTGAAGATCGAGGTCCTTATTCAAAAAATCAAAGCCTGTGGCGGCCAAAAAGGAAAAGGCAAAAGTGGCAAAAAACAAAAGACGCGCTGGAATTAGCGACGAAAGAAAAGGAATTCTAAGAGAGTAGGGTAAGGAGGAAATTGGGTTCTTAATAGCTAAAAAAAATGAGAGAAAACCGATCAGAAACCAGAAAATAACATCTTTATTACACCTCCTAGAGAATAATAAATAAAGAATAAACAAAACCGCAGAAATACCAAAGTAGCCACAAAATTCGTAATAATTAATCTGTCCCCAGTAATTGGCAGTCGCCGGATTGCCAAAGAAATCAGGGGCAACAAACATAATAAGTTGGCGCAGGGGAATAAAAAAATTGGTGATAACATTGATATTGCCATAAGCTTCCATCCTTCCCGATTCTCTTAATAAATCTATAAAGGGTAAAAGTTGGATTGCGCTCAATAACAAAGAGAAGAAAAGACTAAAAATGATCAGAAAAATTGCTTTACTAAGCTTTTTAGAAAAAATAAGATGAAAAATTGCGTAAATAACAACTAAAAGGTATCCATAAAAAGCAAATTGAATAAAACCCGCAAGGATACTCAAAGTTAATGAAATGCTTAAAAGTAAAATCCAGATAACTTGTGCTTTTTGGAATAACTTATCGACCGCCAAAAGAGCTAGGGGAAACCAGAGCGTGGTATGACCAAGACTATTGAATTCGCTTGAAAGCAAAAAGTAACTCCCAAAAGAAAAGCAGACTGATCCCAAAAGAGCAGCAATTTTTGTTAATTTTTTGTTTCTTAAAAAAAGGTAAAAAAAAGTTCCAGCTAAGAAAGGTTGTAATATCACCAAGATAGTCCATGCCTTATTAAATGAAAAAATAAAAAATAAAAAATTTAAAGGATACAAAGCCGCGGTTGAGGGTACAGCCAGAAGAGGTGTTCCACTAAATTCATAGTTATTCCATAACGGTAATTCTCCTTGTTTCATCAGTTTAATGGCTAGATAACGCCAGGGGTAAAATTGATTTGTGGCATCATTAATAGTGATGTTCTTCAAAGGATATTCGGTAGTCCTATTTTGCCAACTTAAGTCTCTCCAGGGATAATAGGCGCCAATTAAAGTGTCACCAGGAAAGGGCATTTGTCCTTTAAAAACAGGTGAAAAAAGAAAGATGGTCACCAAGAGGAGAAAGAAGATCGGCCAAATTTTTTTTAAGACTTTTTTCATCTTTTTTTTCTCAGACTTATCAAAGTTAAAGCCGAAAGCAGAAGAAAAGAATTGAATGATATTAAAACGCCAATCTTAAATGATTTTGGATCGTAGATAAATCTAATTTCATGTTCTCCTTTTGGTAAGAAGACGGCTCTAAATGTATAATTGGCCCGATAAATTTTGGTCGGCTGATTATCAACGAAAGCTCGCCAACCGGGATAAAAATTATCAGATAAAAATAAAAAACCGGCGGCGGGGTTTTTGGTCCTAATCAAAATCTGATTATTAAAATAGGAGTTTTCATTAATTATTACCTCATCTTCGCCTAATTCCTCTTCCGGCAAATTTAGCGGCTTTTCCTCAAGGAGTAAGGTTTCTCTAGGGTTGAAATCTTTGTTCGTCAATGTCCTTAAAGTTTCCTCATCTCCTAAAACTTGGAAATCGTGAACAATAAAAGCCCTTGGCAGAACTTCTTTGTTTTCATAAACCTGGGATAGACTATATTGAAAAACTAACTCGTATTTTTCTTTTGGATATTTAAAATATTGAGGGTCCCACTCGCTTACTGGATCGGAATTAAAGGACAAAAGGTATTTTGCTCCCAAAAGATTAAGAAGCGGTGATTCTTGTCGATTGACTATCACCCATCGGCTACCGGCTGAAATTTTGAGGAAATTTTCCTCGTTGATTTGATTGGCGAATTCGCTATAACGCTTAATCATCAACGGTTCATAACCCTCGGGAGAAAAAAGATTGTAAGGAATAAACATACTTTGGGGGATAAGGCCATAAAAACGATAAAGGCCTGACTGGTTTTTTAGAAAATCAATTAAACTGGTTGGTGGATAAAGATAATCTTTGTGGCTAAAGGGTGTGTATTTAAAACCAAACCGGAAAAGATCAATCGTGACTAAAAGAAAAAGAAGAAGAACCATTGCTTTTTTCATTTTTGAAAAGGGCTTGAGTTTGATAATTATCACCAAGACCAAAGAAATCAAGAGAAAAATCGTCGGCAAAATTAAGTTTCTTTTTACCACTGTTAAATTAGTTAATAAATCCTTATCTGGCCAAAAATCTGGTTTTAGGAAAATAACTACTAAAAAAATCAAAAAGAGGAAAACAATAAAACCCAAGGAAAAGAAAAAAACTTTCCTCTTATCTTTCTCAAAAAGGAGTTCAAAGCCATAGGCGGCCAAGATCGCCAAAGAAAAATCAACTAAGAATAAAAATCTGCCCGCACTAGCACTGGCTAAAATTGGCAGACCCAAACTAAAAATAAAATTGGATAATGGGTTGGCGAACACCATCAATAACGACGCCAACAAAAGAATTTTAAAAAAGGTAACAATTTTATCCTTCTTATAACTCAAGAGGGCGGTAATGGCCATAAGAAGACCAGCAACACTAATATAAGAAACTGATTCGTTATAAGCTCCCCAACCCCAAAAATTACCGGTAGCCGGGTTGCCGTAAAAATCGGGCGCCCAAAATAAAATTAGATTTTTCAAGGGATTAAGGCCAAAGTGAAAAGCGGCCGCAGTTGGATCTGCCCCTCTAATAGAAAGCCGCCAAAGCTCTAGGCCCGGCAAAAGTTGAACCGCCGCTAAAAGAATACCTAAAAATAAAAAACCAAAGACAAGCAAAAGGCTTCGGCTGCCAACTTTTTCTTTTGCCCAAAAGATTTTAAAGAGCAAATATAAAACAGCCACTACTAAAGAAAAGGCGGCAATTTGTGGATAACCTGCCAATAAAGAAAAACCGATAGCCAAAGCACCAATCGCTACCCATAAACCTGATGGCTTATTAAAAAGTTTATCTATGGTCAGCAAAATCAATGGCAACCATAAGCCGGCGTGTCCAACAATACCATACTCAAGCCAAACCAAGTTAAAACCGCTAAAAGCAAAAATTAATCCCCCAATTAAGGAAGGTAAAATCTGTAATTTTAAATTTCGTAAAAAAATAAAACAAAAAAGACTGGCTAAAACCGGCTGAAGAATAATATAAATCGACCAGGCATTGATTTTGGAAAAAATAAAAAAGAGAAAATTAAACGGATAAAAAAGTCCTGATTGGAAATTAGCTAAAAGAGGCGCCCCTCCTAAAGCTTGGGGAATCCATAATGGCCAGATGCCTTTTTGCATAAGTTCCATGCCATAAAGACGCCAAGGATAAATGATGGAAACAACATCAGAGAGCAGGCCATTTTTGAAAGGCACGCCGGCAATTAAACCATTCCAAATATAATCCCGCCAAGGATAATAAATACCAACAATTAAATCAGCGGGAATGGGTACTAAACCCTTAAGAAAGAATTTCCAAAAAAATAAAAGAGAAATGAAAATCAGCAGGCAGGATGCTAGAAAATCTTGCTTTTTAAGAAGCCGTAATAATTTCATCAAATTCCTCGCAGAATCTTTTTTTAGAAAAGGTACTACTTAATTTTATCACGGCTTTAGACAAGCTGTCTAAGGTTGTCGGGTTGGTAATCAAGTCTTGTGTCATTCTGATCAACTCTTTTTCATTTTCCCAGAGAAAACCAGTCTTTCCTTTTTTAATGATTTCTTTGGCGCCGCCTTTACCGACGACTACAGGCACACAGCCGGCGGCCATCGATTCGACAATGGCAATGCCAAAGTGCTCCACTTTTTCCGGCTCTTTTTCTTCATCAATGCCATAACCGGAGGCTGACCAAAAAATTTTTGCTCGGCTATATAGTTTTGTAATAGTCTTAAAGTCTGGATTTTCTAGAAATTCGATTGGGTAAGATTTTGCCTGCCGCTTTAATTGATTAAAGACTAATTCTCCGCCGATATCGGTTGCTCCTGCCAAGATGAGTTTCCAGTTGGAAAGCCCCTTAGCGACCATTTTCTTAAAAACACTAATTAAAACATCCTGCCTTTTGGCTTGCAAAAGCTGAGAAAATCTACCGAGAGAAAGAATGATATTTTCTTTTTTGCCAGCTTTAAAAGACTGAACATCAATTGGTGGATAGATTACTTTTGAATTTACACCGTATTCTTGATCAATAAATTTTTTGGTGAAGCATGAATTGCAAACAATAAATTGAATTTTTTTAAGTTTTATCTTATTTAAGAACGACTTTCCACCAACACCATGAAATGGAACTTGAAAATGCAAAATATTTTTCTTTGAGAATAAAAGAGGTATGCTTCCATCACTTAACCAGAAAAAAAGGTCATATTTATGACTCAATTTCCATCTTTCGAGGATATTTTCTCTTATGGGGATAAAATTTACTCTACTAAGATCAAGGTCAAGCCTAGATTTTAGTTTCTCCTTTAATTTTGGTTCATCCCAAAGCAAATCGACTTGCCATTCCTTTTGGGACAAATGTTCTGCCAAAGTAAGAGTGTAACGCTCACCCCCGCCAAGGGTGTCTAAATAAGGGTCAAAAAAACCAGCTTTTTTCATTTTTAAAGCTTTAAGAAAAACTGTTCAGGTAATTTTCCCCAATTAGCAATCAGATAAGTAAAACCGTAAAGATTCCATTGATAAGTTTTGAAAAGAACAGCCATTAAAATTAATGTTATCACAATCCCCAACCATGGCCTTTCCTTCTTCAAAAAAGAAAGGATCATTAAAACTAAAAAGATAAAAATTGAAGCCCGGTAAATAATAACATTAGTTGAATATTGGTGAAAAACATTATATCCCCAATAGAGAGTTGAAGAAAAAGGAAACAGAAACAAAATAATCATTTTCATTGCTGTCGGCCGAAACAGCATTTCTTTAATAAAAACAGCTGAGGCGATAATTAAAAAGGGGACAAAGACTAAAGAATACCAAGGATAATTCACTCCCCCAAAGAAAAGAAAAACAAACAGATAAGACAAAAAGCCAATGATAATTTCTTGATATTTTTTAAATTCTTTAGCCAAAAAGGCAAGGGCAATAAAACCAAATGGCCACCAACCTTCAAGTGGAAAACCAGCAAAATGAGGGCGATAAAAAGAATAAATGAAATTCAAGGGACCAAAGAATCCCCGGCCGATTTGATTAAAAAAAACATTGAAAAATAATTTAGGACTGACGAAAAATGCATAAACATAGAATAATGAGCCAAAAGCGAGGGCGGGAAGAAAGAAAAAGATTATCTCTTTACGGCTAACCTTCTGGAGAAAAAGAATCACCATCCCGGCAATAATGACCGCCACTCCAGTCTCTTTAAAAGTAGCGGCTAAACCGGCGGCGATCCCAGCGATGATCAAAAGTAATTTTTTTTGATAATTTTTTTTAATCCATTTTTGCCTAAATAAAACCAAGAAAATTAATGAAATTAAAGTTAAAGGGATAAGAAGATTTTCTATTAAGGCGTACCTCGAAACTAAAATATAGACACTGACAGTGGAATAAATAAGGAACGAAACTATTGCTGATAAAGGGTTCTGGTCAATTAGATAGATAAGCAAAAATAAAAGAATGCCCGTAATAATTGAAACATAAATTGCGGCTAGGCGGTATTGTTCTGGAATTACGTCAATAAATGATTTAAGTTTATCAGGAGTTTTTAAACCAAAGATAAGCCCCGCTAAAAAGGAGTGGTCTAAGAAAGGCTGCACAAACAGAATGTGCTCTTTGCCTTTTCCCACATCAATTTCGGCCACAGCCACAACCGGATAATCAAATTCTTTGGTGTTATTTAAGGAGGGTTTCTCTTTTTTATAGGCAATACTAATATCCTTAAAGGTAATATCACCTCTATTGAGATGTTCTTTGTAAGCATCTAAATTTGACCAAGCCGTAGGAATACCGGTTTGCAAAAAACTCTTCGCCGCCCAAATATAATTTTTCTCATCGAGGATATCGTTAGTTTTGGGGATTTCTCGATAACCAAGTTGCCGGTAAGCCAAGTATCTGTTCGACAGGAAAATCACCAAGATTAAGGAGAACAAAAAGATTATTTTTTTATTCATCCCTTTTTCTCTCCTTTTTTTGCATTTCCCAAAGTCGGACATAGACAATCATTGTATGAAAGGCTTGATAATTTGATTCAACCCAGCCTTCAACCCCATCAAGAAAACCTCTCTTCTTAATTAAGCGATCAAAAAGAGTGGTGGCTCCCATTCTTAAAACCCGCCACCAGGTGACTTGAGGATGATCGGCTTTGAATAATAGGTCAGCTTCGATCCCAGACCACACGATAGATTTATCAAGGGCGGGTTCAATCCTTTCTGGCTGAAGATGAATCATCGGGTTCTTTAAAAGACCCATTTCGCCTTCAAAAACCGGCTCCTCATGAAGCTCACCCACCCATTTCTTAAGATTTTTCTTTTTGAAAAGTCGCTTCGCATAATCAGGAGACCAACCACCATGTTTTAATTCTTTACCCAATAAAAAGTTTCTTCGGGGAATGGCGTAAACAGAAATTGATGATTGATGATTGATGATTGATGATTCAATTTCTTCCTTTAATAAGGGAGTTATGCGTTCATCCGCATCAACCCATAGAAGCCAATCACCCCTGGCTTCTTCCATTCCTTGATTATGCCAGGCGGCAAAATCCATTTCTTTCGTTTTCTGCTCTATCATCCGAACTTTAAACTTTCGGATAATCTCTGCCGTTTTATCTATTGAATCAGGACTAATTAAAACAAGAATCTCATCCGCCCACTTGACCGATTCAAGACAGTCAGCAATAAATTCTTCCTCATTTTTAGCATTAATGATGACACTAATTTTTGGTTTAGCCATAACTTCCTTTCCCAAATCTCATGAGATAGAAGTCGCGGACCCCAATTTTTTCCCAAACTCGACCTTTGAGTAAAATTTTTATGCTGTCACGAAAGAGAGCAAATTTTGTCCTCAACCGAGCGTAACGCAAGCCAAATAAAAGCCGATTTCGAGTTAAATAGTAATCATTTAATGAACTGCCGATGGCTGAGGAGGCGGCGACCTTGTGCCAGATTTTTGCTTGAGGAACGTATAAAACCCGCCAGCCGGCTTTTTTGGCTCGCTGGGACAAATCCGCATCTTCCCAATACATAAAGAACTTTTTATCTAATAAACCTATTTTTTCTAAGACTTCCCTTTTAATCAACATGCAGGAACCGCTTGCATAATCGGTCTCGACTCCAGAATCATATTGACCTTTATCCACTTCATCCACTCCTCGGTGTGAACTTAAGATATTATCCCAATCAACTAGGCCGCCTGCGTACCAAATCACCTTGCCTCTCTCATCTTTTGTATATCGTTCTTTGTGAAACTCATATTCGGGAGCAAAATAGATTTTAGGAGAAACAATGCCAATTCTCGAATCGGACTCAGCTACCTCGATTAATTGTCCCGCTGAGCGGGATCCCGCTCCGCGGGAAACTAGGAAGTTTTCATCTACTTCAAGATCATTATTAACAACCAAAAGATAATCGGCCCCTTTTCCCAAGGCATATCTCATACCCACATTATTTCCTTCGGCGTACCCTAAATTTTTTTTATTTTCAAGGAGAATCATTTTGAATTTTGACTTGTCATTTTCCATTTTGCTTATTAATTTTTGAATTTCTTCTACTGATCCATCGGTTGAGCCATTGTCAACCACTAAAAGAAACACCTGGCTCTTTGGTGGTGCTTTAATCTTTTGAAGTGATTGAAGGCACTCCAAAGTCAAGTCTTTGTTATTCCAATTAAGAATAATGACGAAAAATTTCATTTCAGCTTAAGGAGGATTTTTTTGAATGGATTTTTGCTTTTTTTGACTAACCAATACTGAAGTTGGTCAATCACTTTTTCCAGTTGAGAAAAAACATTTTTTGTTGGACCAGAAGGAAAGCCTTCTTTTTCCCAAATTCTCAGATAAACGACCAATTGGGAAAAGGTTTGCAAAAACGACAAAGCCAAACCATGAATTCCATCCTTGTAGCCCTCTTCGGCAAAGAATCTTCGCAAAAATTCGTCTAGGGGTTTTTGAATTAAGTCAGGCCAGGAAAACTGATAGCCGGCTTTCATCTGTTTTTCAGCTTCCAGTTCAGTGTAATGAATCAGTTTCTCCAAATATTGAGTAATTGATTGGTAATTCTCGTGAATCAGCGGCGTCTTCAGATAACCAATTTTGCCTTTAACCTCGACCTGCTCGTGAACTTTACCCACATACTTTCCTTTTTTAGTTCTAAAAAAATGAAGCTGGAGGTCTGGAGACCAACCGCCGTGCTTAATCCACTGGCCAAAAATGAAATTTTTTCGGGGGAAATGAAAGCCAGCAAAACCTTTAAGCTTAATGGCTTTTAAGATTTCTTTTTGAAGCTCCAGAGGAACAGTTTCGTCAGGGTCAACCAAGAGCACCCACTCGGTTATCACCTTGGATAAGGCAAAATTCCTTTGGCTAGCAAAATCATCGAGCCTTCTTTGATAGATCTTGGCACCAGCTTTCTCAGCCAGGGCAACCGTTTTATCGGTCGACTGATCATCAATCACAATAATGTCGTCAACCCAAGCAACGGATTCCAAGCACCGAGTTAGGTTTTTCTCTTCGTTCTTAACTAAAATGATAGCCGTAATGCCTGTTTTCATCATACCTATATTTTACCATTGAACTGGTAAATTCGAACTTTTTGATTGTCGAAAATTTCTTTCAAGTCTAAGGCTTGCTTATCAACGCTTAAATCCTGATCACCAACTAAATAAAGATAGGCAATCTTGTTCTGAATTAAAAATTCTCTGGCGAAGGGGAGATTATCTGTTTCAAAAAATCTCTTTTCCTGGGTTAATCTTCCCTCCAAATCATAGCCCAAAATCGTCGCCGCGTTTTGATCTTCGAGAAAGACTCTCCGACCGGTGAAAAAGGAAACATAAGGAGAATTGTAATGAGTCATCGGCACCGGCGGCTCTTTGTATTTTCTCTGCTCATAGGAACTGTAAGGAAAAGTAAGAATAATTTCTCTTTTTTGAGAATGAGTTCTTAAAAACTCTAAGCCTTCGAGTTCCCCTGCCTCAAGCAAGGTGGTTGGCGTGGGCGCATTGAACCAGTAAATCGTCTTGAGAGTGCTGGGAAGAGCGAGGCAAACGAAAATAATAATGATGAACAACTTTAGAAACAAAAACTTTGCCTTTTTTAAAAGCCAATCAAAAGCAAAAGCGGCAAAGAAGGAAGAAAGAAAAATAAAATAATAGAAAAATTGAATTGAATTCCAAGGAACGGCTTTCTGAACAAAAAAGATGGGCGGCACAAAAGCCACTAAAGAAGCCAGAATTAAAAACCGATCAATTAACTCTCCTTTTAAAAACCTTTTGGCAAAAGAAAAAAACCCGATAAACCTTACCCCTAGATTGCCGATAACAAAAATTAAAAAAGTAAAAAATTCAAGAAAGGCCAAACTGATAAAATCATCAATCAGAACATAGGTTTGCCGCCTTAACTCAAGACCTGGCCAATTGAGTCTATCCGGAGCTTGGACCATCGTTCTGATAAACCACCAGGGTTCAAAAACCATAAAGCCAGTTGTCCCCCTGCCTGTAGGAAGATAGACCAGAAGACTAAACGCCAAACTCAAGAAAAAAACGATTAATAATTGCTTGTTTCGCTCTCTCACTAGCTGCCAAAGACCAAGTAATAATAGGGTCGCCAGGATAATCAAACCGGCATAAACCTTGAAGCCGATTAAAGAACCAAAGACGAGAGAGATAATGAAGAAATAACTTCGCCCGGTTTTTTTAGGCATGTAATAAAGGAGAAAAAGCCCGGTCATGAGAATGATTAAGGAAAGGGCAAAAGGCGGATTCAGAAAAGCCGAAGCCGGCTGAACTCCCCAGAAAGCCGTTTCCCAGTTATTACTGCCATGACCAATCAGTTGGGGTAAATAACCGAAACTGCCGACAATTGAAGTGAAAAAAACGGCCCAACAGGCAATCTTTTTGCTCTTTGACCACGCGCGGACAAAAATAAAGATTAAAAGATTGAGCAAAACCGTTAATAAAAGCGGCAGAAAACGGAAATAGAGATCTAATATGGGAATTCGAGAAAAATTATGAATTTGAGCCATAAAAAGGTCAGCAAGAAAGTGATAGTTTTTTAAAGCTTCGCCGGCAAAACCCGGATTTTGAGGGGGAAAATATTGACTCAATTCAGAGATTAAACTGGTATGCCAAATGCCATCATAACCATTGACTCCCCAGAAAGCGAGACCACCTTGGTATGGCGTCCCACTTTTAGACATTAAGACAAATTGGATTAAGGAAGCGAAGCCAATCGTCAGAGAAGGCATTAATTCTGGCTTCCAAATCTTAAGAATCTCTTTTTTCTGAAAACGATAACGAAAAAGAAAATAGATAAAGAAAAAGATAAAGAAAGGAAAGATGAGAAAACGGAGGTGAAGATGAGAAAAAATAAAACTAATCAAGGTAAAAAGGACTATTCCCAGAGAAAGGGAAAGGCCGATCTTTTCCAAAAGAGTCAGTTTGAGCTTCAAGTGACTCAAGAGAAAAAAACCAGGCACAAAAACAAGGGCAAAGAACGTTAAGAAAAAAACAACCAGATGAAAAAGCAGTGAAATAGAGTTCATCCTTCTTCATTTTATCATATTTAACCCTCCTTGCCTTCTGGTAATCACATGGAATATAATTTTGAGAATGGTGGCGGTAATATTCAATCTTCTCAAAGTCTTTGCCTTGCTGCCGGTCTTCCTTCTGCTCTCGATTTTTGTTTTTTACACTCCTGGTTATCTCCTGATTAATCAAGCACGGCTTAAGCTTCGAGACGACGAAAAAATTGTCCTTTCAACAGGGCTGGGTCTTATTGTCTTTTTAATTATTGCAATCCTGTTTGCTCTTTTAAAAGTTAGGTTTCTCGTCCCTTTTATCTATTTGGGCCTTACTCTTTACGCCCTGTACAAATTCAAAAACGAAAATTTTTTACCTTTCGCAAGAATCTTCAAGCAAAAGCTACTAATGCTTTTCCTTTTTGCTGGAACCTTAGTCGAAGGATTTATTAACTTCCCTAGTGGTTTTCCCTTCAAAGAAGGTTATCTTTATTGGAGCTCTCAAGGTCATGACGGATTGTGGCATGTGGCCATAATTGAAGCTATAAAAAAAACATTTCCTCCTGATAATCTCCTCTTTGCCGGTGAGAAATTCTATAATTACCACTACTTCGCCGATATTATTGAGGCCGAATTCAGTCGAATTTTTCCCTTCTTCTCGATACTTGATCTATATTTCCGCTATTTCCCTTTTATAATCTGTTTACTAATAGGACTGGCCACCTACGCTTTTTTAACCACCTGGCAAAAAAACAAAACCGTTGGACTTTTAGGCGTCTTCTTTACATATTTTGTCGGTAGTTTTGGATACGTTGTTTTATTAATACAAAAAAGGGGTTTTTTGGGCGGTGAAACTATCTTTTGGGCCTCTCAATTAAATACCATTATCGGCAATCCTCCACACGCATTCTGTTTTATTTTGTTACCAGCCTTTTTGCTCTGTTTTTATCATTATCTTAAAAAACAATCTTGGGCCCTTTTTGCATTTTGCGTTCTCCTGGGTGGCTTTTTATTGGGATTTAAAATTTCTTCAGCCGTTGTTCTATTATCAGGCCTAGGTATAAGTTCATTACTGGCTTATGTTTTTCAAAAAAGAAAGGACCTTATTTTACTTACGATAAGTCTTGGCATTACAAATTTTATAATTTTTCGGGCTATTACTAGAGGCAATGGGCCTTTTTTAATTTTTGAGCCCTGGTGGTTTATCCGGACGATGGTTGTTGCCCCCGACCGACTAAACTGGCTCGATTTAGAATTAAGACGACAGTTTTACTTAGCTAAAGGCGGTTGGCGCTCCACCTTAAGAATCTTAGAATACGAGTCAATTGCCTTTTTAATATTCCTTTTGGGAAATTTAGGTATGCGTTTTATAGGTTTTTGGGGGGTTAGCAAAAACATATTTTCAAAAGGGTTTTTGAAAAACCCTATCGTAAGCGTCCTCTTGTTTGGAATGGTTACTGCTTTCCTTGTACCTTTATTCTTTCTGCAAAACGGTATCGTTTCTAATCTTATCCAATTTATGCAGTATTTTCTTCTCTTTTTTGGCTACTTTGGAGCCATTACTTTATATGCCATCCTTAAAGCTATAAGACCAGCCGTCTTAAAAAGTCTTTTTTTAGCTATTTTTATCTTTTTTTCGATTCCCACCGTCGTCGGTAATCTAGTTGAATTTTATAATAAGCCCGCATTAACCATAGTTTCCAATGAAGAGATAGAAGGATTAGCACAATTAAAACTCCTCACAAACGATAGTGATATCATTTTAACTAAACCCTTTAATCCCTATGCCCACAGCCTTTACAAACACCAACCCTGGCCAATCTATGCCTGGGATTCTACTCCTTACATCAGTGCCTATACGGCAAGACAAACTTTCTACACTGACGAGGGTATGCTGAAGCAATTGCATCTCCCGACCGAAGAGCGTCTTAATGCCGTAAAAGCGTTTTTTGACAAAGATATCCCCCTAGAAACTAAGGCTGATTTTATCAAAGATAACCATATTACTTTTATCTATTTAAGAGATGAGGAACTTGATGAAAATCTAAGTTTAACTTTATCCAAGTTAAAACTTAAAAAGATTTTTAGCAACAGCGAAGTGACTATCTTTCGGGTAGAAAATATAATGATTTAAAATAAGTTATGGTTATCACACCCCTATGGCTCAACCTCCTGCAAGTTATTGCCTTATTTCCAATTTTTCTAGCTTTAAGCCTGTTAGTCTTCTATTTACCCGGCTATTTTATTCTAAGCAGGTCAAAAGCTAGTCTTCGTAGTGATGAAATAATAGTTCTTGGCTTTAGTATAGGAATCATCGCTTTTCTTGTTCAGGGAATAGTTTTCAGGATAATCCATGCTCCCTTTTTGTCTTTTTTGTTATATTTAGCAATTATTGCGTATGTTCTGAAAAAATTTAGGTTGACAATATTTACTCCAATCGCTTGCCTATTTAAAGAAAAATTCTTAACCGCAATCTTGCTCTTTGGAACTCTAGTAGAAGGCTTCATTAACTTCCCCAGTGGTTTTCTTTACCCTGGAGGTCATTTATATTGGAGCTCGCATGGACATGATGGTCTTTGGCATATTGTTGTGATCGAGGCAATAAAAAAAGATTTCCCTCCCAAAAATCTGCTCTATGCTGGAGAAAAGATTTTTAACTACCACTATTTTGTGGATATTCTCATTGCCGAATTCAATCGCTTGTTTCCTTTTTTTTCTTCCTTGGATCTTTACTTCAGATATTTTACCTTTTTAATTGCCTTTTTGATGGGAATCGCCGTCTATTCTTTCCTCACTACTTGGCGGAAGAACAAAACCATTGGTCTTTTAGGTGTCTTTTTTGCTTATTTTGTCGGTAGTTTTGGTTATCTCGTTCTGTTAATCCAAGGAAGAGGTTTTTTGGGCGGGGAAACTATTTTCTGGGTTTCACAAGGTAACACGATGATCGGTAATCCTCCTCAAGCCATCTGTTTTGTTTTAATTCCTACCTTTTTACTGGCGCTTTACCATTACCTCCAAAAGAATAAACGTCTCTTTTTTCTGATTAGCTATCTGCTTGGCGGGTTTTTAGTCGGTTTCAAAGTTTATGCTGCCGTAGTAATTCTAGCCGGTTTAACAGTCGTCGCCATCACACGCCTGTTTTTATCTCGACGGAAAGATCTTCTCCTGCTAGTAACTCTTATCGGTCTTTCAAATTTTATAATCCTGAAATTAATTTCCAAAGATAGCAGCTCCTTTTTAGTCTTTGAACCCTGGTGGTTTATTCGGACAATGGTTGTGGCTCCAGATAGAATTAACTGGTTTGATCTAGAACTTCGAAGACAGTTTTATTTGGCCAAAGGTGGCTGGCGATCTTTTTTAAGGATTACCGAATACGAAACAATAGCCTTTTTAATCTTTTTGGTAGGAAATTTAGGCGTTAGGGTTATTGGTTTTTTGGAAATAGGAAAAAGTCTTCTCCGAAAAACTTTTTTTAAAGAGCCTCTTGAAACGACCCTTTTTTCTGCTATGTTAATCAGCTTTCTCGTTCCTTTGTTTTTTGTCCAAAAGGGCGTTGCCTACAATCTTATTCAGTTTATGCAATATTTTCTTCTTTTCTTTGGTTTTTTTGCCGCCGTCAGTCTTTACAGTTTCCTTTGTCTTTTCAAGAGCAAAAAGGTGAAAATCTTTATCTTTATTATCTTTTTTGCTTTATCTATTCCTACCGTTATCGGCAATCTTTTGGATTTCTACGGCAAAAACCCTCTGGTAATTGTTCCTAATCAAGAACTTAAGGCTTTAGCTTTTCTTAAAAATCAAAGTAAGGAAGAAGATATTATTTTGACCAAGCCTTTCAATCCCTATGCCCAAGGTCTTTATCAATCTCGGCCCTTCCCAATTTATGCCTGGAATTCAACTGGTTATGTCTCTGCCTATACTGGCCGACAAATTTATTGTACTGATGAAGGTCAAATTCGCATCTTGAGCATTAATCCTGAAGAACGGATTAGAAAAGCCAATGCTTTTTTTGGCTTGGAACCAGTTTATGATCAAAATGGAAACTTGTTACATTATGTCCCTGCCGACAACATTCCTTTAGAGCAAAAAACAGAATTTCTGAAAAAAGAAAAAATAAATTTCGTCTATCTTCGCCAAGAAGAAACTGATGAAGTTCAAAAAGAAATCTTTACCCAGCTCGGTTTAAGAGAAATTTTCGGAAACGAGGAGGTCGTTATCTACGAAATAGATTAATCTGGCGGGAATTTTATTCTTTTCTTAAAGCCCTAATAAACCGTTTACTATCAACAATCAGTTCCTGGCCAACAAACAGCCACAGACAGCCGAAATAGGTTAAGCCGCCAGAAATGATTAAACTTACCAAACCTATCAAATTTCCTGGAAGAAACTCTCTTAAGACCCAAACAATTACTCCCATAATAATAGTGGCGATGAGAGGCTTCTTTATTCCTGCCCAAAAGCTGAAGTGGAGATATTTTTGGGCCAGATAAATCGCCACCACCGAAGAAAAGGCGACCAGAGCGGCGCCGAGAGCGACGCCATTATAACCATATTTAATCGCTAAAACCGGATAAATTAGCCAGGTTAAAGCCGTCCACATAATCATTAATTTAAAAACAATTTTAATTCTCCCAACCGCCGCTAAAGCATTGGTCAAAGGCGTGGTTACTGACGCCCAAGCAGAATTAAGAATGTAGAAAGTCAGAGCAACGAGAGCTACTTCCCACTTCTGGTAACGAGGGATAATTTGAACCAAAGGCTTGGCGAGAAGGGCGATGCCGACGAGCATCGGGAAAGTTAAAAGAGAGACAAAATATAAAGTTTTCTCAATTGCCTTCTTTAATTCTTCTTTGTCCTCCTGCATTCGAGCATAAGCCGGAAAGGTCACCTTCATCACTGAATCCATGATAAAACGCAAAGGCATCTGCGCCCATTTCTGCGCCCAGCCTAAAATCCCCACACCTTGAGCACCTATAATTTTCCAGAGGAAAACGTTCATCAGTCGGTCTTTGACCACGGCCAGAAAAGTATTGGCTTGATATGGCACCCCAAATTTGAGCAGGTGTTTTAAGGATTGTTTTTCAAAAGCAAAACCAATCTGCCAAGGAGAGAGAAGATAAATGAGGATGACTCCAGCCAAGCCTCTGGCGAGAACGGCCCAAGCATAGCTGACCACGCCAAAGCCTTTCCAGGCTAAGAGAACAGCGATGCCATAAAACAAAAGGGCTTCAATAATCTCGACGACAACTAAGAGGTCAAAACGGAGTTTTCGCTCCAAAAGAACTGAGGGAATGGTTTTTAAAGAAGCCAGGAAAAAGCTGATTGTCAGCGCCCATAAAAGCCAGACACCAGCACTACTGATTTCATAAAAACCGCGGAGAAAAGGAGTTAACAGAAAAATCAAAGCGACCAAGGTTAAAACTAGCCCTTGCTGAATGGTAAAAGTGCTTCGGATGTCCTTTATATCCGGCTTTTCTTTTTTCTGAATTAAGGCGGCGGCGAGACCGATGTCCGAGAAATAACCAAGAATGGCGAC
>Ga0315285_10001311_pt1 | contig 26063 bp, 20 predicted proteins | sample YL17G09_36_MG_FD_203698 | JGI IMG/M metagenome (GOLD analysis project Ga0315285, IMG submission 203698) | Sediment microbial communities from Yellowstone Lake, YNP, Wyoming, USA - YL17G09_36 | ecosystem: Environmental > Aquatic > Freshwater > Lake > Sediment | place: USA: Wyoming | collected... | reverse complement strand
TCACTCCCCGCCATGACCTTGCCCCACGCGACAACAGACGATGAGATTGTCGCCAACTGCATCATCAGCCTGCGGACTCTGGCGACCCAGGATTGGCAAGTCTTCTTCGAGAGCATCAGTCGGGTGGAGCAGGTGTTGCGCGGCGATCCGGGAAATGTCTATCCCAAAATGGATAGGGAGACGCGCGACCGTTATCGCAAGGTGATTGAGGAACTGGCTCTGGCAACGGGATGGAATGAGCAAGAGGTCGCTCAAGCAGCCGTCAACCTAGCACAGGCCGAAATCGCCAATCGAGAGACTAGCAACTCTCCCGCAGGTTCGCGACCTGGGGGTTTGAATGTGCCCCGCGCCGCCCATGTCGGCTACTACCTGCTAGATTCTGGGCGCGCGCTGCTCGAAGCCCGTCTGGGCTATCGCGTTCCCGCGCGCGCGCGCGTGCGCCGCTGGATATTCGATCATCCGACGTTGGTGTACCTAGGCGGCATCGGGTTGTTCACCCTAATCATTTTGCTCGGTGGAATGGGCTACGCCAGAGACGCCGGTACGACTGTCCTGCAATTAGTTGGGGCAGGCGTACTCCTTCTTATCCCTGCCCTGACCGTGTCCATCAGTCTGATCAATTGGATTGTTACCCTTGCCGTCCCACCCAGGGTTTTGCCTAAACTGGAGTTTGAAGACGGCATCCCCGCCGAGTGCAAGACCCTGGTGGTCGTCCCATCGCTTTTGTCTAGCGCCGCCGAAGTGAGATCGTTGCTCGAAGAATTGGAGTTGCACTTTTTGCGCAACCAGGATCCGCATCTGTACTTTGCCCTACTCACAGATCTAGCCGACGCGCCGCGACAGCACATGTTGAAGGATGACCCATTGGTCGAGCAAGCCGCGTGCGGCATTCGCGCGCTCAACGAGAAATATCACCGGGAAACGTCCAGCCCATTTTATCTATTGCATCGCGACCCCAAGTGGAACCCGCGCGAAGAACAATGGATGGGCTGGGAGCGTAAGCGGGGCAAATTGCACCAGTTGAACCTCTTGCTGCGAGGTAGCGGAGAAACGGCTTTCAGCGTGCAGACGGGCGATTTGAATGTATTGCGCGAAATCAAATATGTCATCACCCTGGACACAGGCACGCTCATGCCGCATGGTACCGCGCACCGGTTGATTGCCACGCTCGCGCATCCACTGAATCGCGCCGAGTTCGATCCGCGCAGTGGCGCGGTCATCGCCGGGTATACCCTGCTGCAACCCGGAATTGAGATCACTTCGACCAGCGTGAACCGCTCGCGCTTTACGCGCATCTTTGCCGGCGACATTGGCTTGGACCTATACTCGCGCGCCGTGTCCAACACGTACCAGGATTTGTTCGGCGAGGGGATTTACGTTGGCAAGGGCATCTATGACATTGACGCGTTTGAACGCAGTCTCGCGGGACGGATGCCGGAAAATGCGCTGCTCAGTCACGACTTGATCGAAGGGATTCACGGGCGCGTCGGGCTGGTAACCGATGTCGTCTTGTTCGAGGACTATCCCCCGCATTACTTTGTCTACATTCGCCGGTCACGCCGATGGATCCGTGGGGACTGGCAGTTGCTGCCCTGGCTGCTACCGCGAGTCCCCTCAGTAGAAAAAGGAACGATCTCGAATACACTTTCCATTATTGCCCGATGGAAAATTCTGGATAACCTGCGCCGCAGTTTGCTTGCGCCGGCTTTGCTGATTCTATTTGTCGCCGGCTGGCTGTGGTTGCCCGGCTCGCCGTTGACGTGGACGCTGGCTGGGTTGCTGGTACCCGCCGTGCCTGTCTTCACTGGCTTGGTGATCGGGTTGATTCAAAGGGTGAGAGGGAAGTCTCGGCACGGCGAGCGTGTCTTCCACCCGCTCCAAAACGGCGCGGTGCGCTGGATTTTGGCGCTGGCTTTTCTTCTCTATGAAATGTTGGTCACGCTTGGTGGAATTGTAACCACGCTTTTTCGATTGTTTGTCACTCGCAAACGCCTGTTGCAGTGGACGAGCTACGCGGATACGGTGCGTGTGTTTGCCGGCGGGGTGACCTGGCAGCAGATGCTCACGGCGATGCTTTCGTCAGTGGTGCTTGCCTTGCTGATCGTCTTGTTCAATCCTGCCGCCCTCTTTGTTGCGCTCCCGCTCTTGGTCGCGTGGCTGCTTGCACCCGAGATCGCCTACTGGATCAGCCGTCCGATCCGCTACGCGCCCACCCCGCTTTCCGCCGACGATCACCAACGGTTGCGCCGCCTCGCTCGGCGCACCTGGCTTTTCTTTGAACAGTTCGTCGGTCCTGAAGATCACTGGCTGCCCCCGGACCATTTTCAGGAAGCACCGCGTGGGATTGTCGCGCACAGCACCTCGCCCACGGACGTGGGGATGCTACTCCTATCCGACTTGGCGGCTTATGACCTGGGTTACATTGGAGTGTGGGATCTGTCCGCGCGATTGCGTGATACCTTTGAAAGCATGGAGCAGCTCGAAACCTATCAAGGTCATTTTTTGAACTGGTATGATACGCGCAGTCTCGAGCCGCTGTCTCCACGTTACGTATCCACCGTGGACAGCGGCAACCTGGTCGCTTGTCTACGTACGCTGGGGCAGGGTTGCCAAGACTTGCTTCACAAGCCCGTCCTGCGCTGGCAAAACTGGGAGGGCTTTCTCGATATCCTGAATCTCCTGGACGACATCCTGAAGGACCTTGTTGCCGCCGGTCTCAAGTCGGCCGTCGCGCCTTGGCAGACCCGCCTAACGCATATGCGGCAACAGGTTCTGGCGGTCCAGGATGATCCTGATGCATGGGCGTCGCTCCTACTTGGGATAGCCGACGAGTGTGAAAGTCAAATGACCCAACTGTTCGCGTCGCTGGTCGAATCCAGCGGGCAAGCCCTGAGCGCCGAGACGTTGCGCCGGCTGAGCCTCGCTACCGACCAGGTGCAGAATCACCTGTACGGTATGCAACGCGAGATAGAGCAACTCTCCCCCTGGCTGTTGTCTGTGAGTCAACTTCCCGATCTCTTCGCGCGCTCCAATGCGCCTCCCGCCATGCGCGACGCTTGGCAAGCGTTGCGAGACGCCTTGCCGACCGCGCCAAGTCTGGAAGAACTGGACCAAGTCTGCAAAGCAGGACTTGCCCGGTTGGCTGAACTGCTAGGTCAATTGGACAAAGACGCTCTGCGAGGATCACCCGAACAGGCGCAAGCGCGTGAGTGGTGCGCGCGCCTCGCCGAGAAATTTGAATCCGCCGCGACGACTGCCAACGCTCTGTTGATCGGCTTTCGAGACATAGGCGAAAGGTCCGAGCAGTATTTCCAAGCCATGGATTTCGGCTTTTTGTTCGACCCGCAGCGCCAACTATTTCACATCGGCTACAACATCACGGCAGAAAAACTGGATAACAACTATTATGATTTGCTGGCGTCCGAAGCGCGGATCGCCAGCATTGTAACCATCGCCAAGAATCAAGTCCCCCCAAGCCACTGGCTGCACTTGGGTCGTCCGCTGACCCAAGTAGACGGCACGCGTGCGCTTTTATCTTGGGGTGGAACGATGTTTGAGTACCTGATGCCCGCTCTGATGATGCGGAGTTACGAGGGGACGCTATTGCAGCACAGTTGCCTTACTGCCGTGGATTACCAAATCGCCTATGGCAATCGGAAGAAAGTGCCGTGGGGCGTTTCCGAGTCGGGCTACTATGCGTTTGACGCGAACCAGAATTATCAATACCGGTCCTTCGGCGTGCCCGGACTGGGCTTCAAGCGTGACCTGGATGAAGATTTGGTGGTTGCGCCCTACGCTTCGCTGCTGGCTCTCTCGATCCGCCCACGCAAGGTGATGGAGAACATCGCGCGCTTGATCAAATTGCAGATGCTGGGCATGCACGGCTTGTACGAGTCGGTTGATTTTTCGCCGACCCGGCTCATGCTAGGGGAAACCCATGCCATCGTGCGTTCGTATATGGCGCATCACCAAGGGATGATCCTATTGGCGCTCGTCAATTACTTGCACCATAACGTAATGGTGCGGCGCTTCCACGCGGATCCGCTCGTGCGAAGCGTCGAAATGCTCCTTCAAGAAAAAGTGCCCTACGACGTTCCTCTCGAGTTGGTGCAACCGGAGGATGCGCGCACTACCCAACGCGAGCCCGCTCACCGTCAGGTTGTCGCCCCGCCCTGGAGCGTGCCCGTGCAGTCTCCTGCGCCCCAGGTTCATTTTCTGTCGAACGGGCGTTACGGTGTGCTGATTACGAGCGCGGGTGCCGGGTATAGTTGCTGGCAAGACACTGAAAGCGCTTCTAGCATTGATCTCACGCGCTGGCGCGCCGACACGACACGAGAGGATTGGGGAACCTGGGTCTATCTTCAGGACACGGAAAGCGGCGATCTGTGGTCAGCCGCCTACCAACCGACGGCCGCACCACCCGAAAGCCAGGATGTGCAGTTCTATGCCCACATGGCAGAGTTCCGGCGCAGCGATCACGGGATTGGTCTGACGATGGACATCACCATCGCGCCGGACGATGATGTCGAGATCCGCCGGATCTCGTTGACCAATCACACGGATCGCGTCCGGCACATCGCGCTCACGAGCTATGGCGAAATCATCCTTGCGCCGCAAGCCGCCGACGCGCGCCATCCGGCATTCAACAAGATGTTCGTTGAGAGCGAGTATCTGCCCGAAACGAACGCGCTGCTCTTTCGCCGTCGTCCGCGTTCGGTGAGCGAAGAACCCATCTATCTGGCGCACTCGGCGGTTGTCTCGCCGGGGCACAAAACCACCGGCGCGCACGAAACCGACCGAGCCCGATTCCTGGGTCGGGGACAGACGCTTCGCGCTCCCGCGACGTTGGGTCCGAAGGGTGGCGGGCTGCCTGGAACTACCGGCGCAACGCTCGATCCGATCATGGCGCTTGGTCAAGAAATCGAACTACAACCTCACGCGTCGGCGCAAGTTTGCTTCATCACGCTGGCATCCAAGTCGCGTGAAAAAGCGTTGGGCTTGGCGCGCCGCTATCAAGATAGACGCGTGATCGTGCGCGCGTTTGAGCAAGCCCGCGACCGCGCTGAAGTGGAACTGCGCCAACTCGACCTGACGACGACAGACCTGGAACGCATCCAGCAACTCTTGTCGGTCCTCCTTTATCCCTACGCCGCGTTGCGCGCCAGCCCCGCGACCCTCGCGGCGAATCGTAAGGGACAACCTGGGTTGTGGCCCTTTAGCATCTCCGGCGATCATCCCATCTTCCTGGTGCACATGGATAAGTCAGAAGACCTTGCGTTGGTGCAACAAGCGCTCCAGGCACACGCGTACTGGCGCAAGCGGCACATCAAGATTGACTTGGTCATTCTCAATCAACAAGGGACGACGTACGGCCAAGAATTGCGTGGGCAACTTCACCGCGTGCTTGTGCACCAGAATAGTGAGGATTGGTTTAACCGGCGCGGCGGCATTTTTATTCTGTATGCCGATCAACTGGGCGAAGGCGAACGCGTGCTGCTGGAAACGGCGGCGCGCGTCGTGCTCGATGGAGCCAAGGGGTCGCTGGCTCAGCAATTGCAAGTGCTCCTCAAGCAACCGACTCGCCTGCCCCCTTTTATTTCCGTGGCTCCCGATTCGAAGGTGGAATCCACGCCGCCGCTTGCGCGTCCCAGCGATCCCAAAGGGACTTTTAGTCTGCTCTTTGATAACGGACTGGGTGGCTTTAGCGCGGATGGGCGCGAGTATGTCATTTATCTTGAGCCGGGTCAGTGGACGCCAGCCCCGTGGATCAACGTCATCGCCAATCCCGATTTTGGTTTCACCGTTTCCGAAACCGGCGCGGGCTATACCTGGTTCGGCAACAGCAGCGAAAACCGGCTCACGCCCTGGTCAAACGATCCGGTCGCCGATCCACCGGGCGAGGCGCTTTTCTTGCGCGATGAGGAGACGGCGGAGGTCTGGTCGCCGACGCCGCTGCCGTGCCGCGCGCCGGCTCCATACCTAATTCGCCACGGTGCCGGTTATTCCATTTTCGAGCACAACAGTCACGGACTCGTCCAGAGATTGCGGCTTTTCGCCGCGCCGGATGCGCCGGTCAAGGTGATGCAACTCCGCCTGGAAAACAAGTGGATGCGCGCCCGACGGATTACCGCGACCTTTTACGCCGAATGGGTATTGGGCATCACACGCGACGCCACCCAACAATATGTGGTCTCCGAATTTGACGGCGACCATCAGGCGCTCTTGGCGCGCAACTGCTACAACACAGAATTTGGCAAGCGGGTTGCGTTCGTGGCGGCGAGCAAGCGGCTTCACGGCTTGACGGCGGATCGCACCGAGTTCCTGGGTCGCATGGGAAGCATCAGTCATCCCGCCGCGCTTGACCGCATCGGACTGGCGAGCGCAGTGGAGCCGGGTCTCGATCCGTGTGCCGCGCTGCAACTTCACTTTGACCTCAAGCCAGGCGAATCGGAAGAAATCTTTTTCTTGGTCGGCGAGGGCGCGAATCGAGAAGAAGCGTTGCGATTGGTTGAGCAATATCAAAACGTGGAGCAGGTCGAGACTATCTGGAGTCAGGTGAGTGAATCCTGGGACAAGTTATTGGGGACCGTCCAAGTAGAAACGCCTGATCCGGCGATGAACCTCCTGCTGAACCGCTGGCTGCTCTACCAGACGCTGGCGTGCCGAGTGTGGGCGCGCTCGGCGTTCTATCAGTCGTCCGGCGCGTTCGGCTTTCGCGATCAGTTGCAGGACGTGATGGCGTTGGTTCACGCCGCGCCGCACCTCGCGCGCGAAAACATCTTGCAAGCCGCGCGGTATCAGTTTGAAGCTGGAGATGTGTTGCATTGGTGGCATTTACCTTCCGGGCGCGGTGTGCGCACGCGCTCTTCCGATGATTTGCTGTGGCTGCCGTTTGTCACCGCGCAATATGTGACGGCTACCGGCGACGTATCGATCCTTGATGAGACTATGCCATTTCGCAAAGCGCCTCCGCTGGAGGCGGGTGAGGCGGAACGCTACGACCAATACCCGACCACCGCCGAAGTTTTCACACTCTACGAACATTGCCGACGCGCCCTAGAGAAGGGAACAACCACCGGCGCGCATGGCTTGCCGCTGATGGGCAGCGGCGACTGGAACGACGGGATGGATCGGGTGGGCATCGAGGGTCGCGGCGAAAGTGTGTGGCTCGGTTGGTTCCTGTGCGCCACTTTGACGGGCTTCGCGGAGTTGTGCGACGGCAGAGGCGATAAAGAGCAAGCCGCCACATATCTGCAACGCGCCAGTGATTTGAGCAATGCGATTGAAGCGAACGCCTGGGATGGCGCGTGGTACCGGCGCGCCTATTACGACGACGGCACGCCTTTGGGATCGGCGACGAACGGTGATTGCCAGATTGATTTGATTGCACAATCCTGGGCGATCTTGTCCAAGGCGGGCGACCCGGCGCGCGCGGCGCAAGCGATGGAATCGGTCGCCAACCGCCTCGTGCGCCCGGACGAGCGACTCCTGCTACTCCTCACGCCGCCATTCGACAAGACACTGCGCGACCCAGGTTACATCAAGGGGTACCCACCCGGCATTCGCGAGAATGGTGGACAGTACACGCACGCGGCGTTGTGGGCAGTGTGGGCGTTTGCAGAACTGGGTCAGGGTGATCGCGCTGAATCCCTATTCCATTTGCTCAACCCGATCTACCACAGTGATACGCCGGAAAAACTCGCGCAGTATATGGTGGAGCCGTACGTCGTCGCGGCGGATGTTTACAGTGCACCATCGCACGCCGGACGCGGTGGTTGGACGTGGTACACCGGGTCGAGTGGTTGGATGTACCGTGTGGGACTCGAGGCGATCCTGGGAATTCGACGGATGGGGAAACTGTTGCAGATCGATCCATGCATTCCCAAACGGTGGCGGAAGTATCACGTGACCTATCGCGCGGACGAAACGACCTTTCACATTCGCGTGGACAATCCATCGGGCGTTAACCGAGGTGTCAAGCAAACGACCCTGGATGGCAAGGTCTTGCCGGAAAACAAGCTTCCATTATTGGGCGATGGCGGCGAACATGAGGTCCATGTCCTGATGGGCTAATGGCTGTTTTTTCCATCGCAAGCCAATAAATGAACTCAGCCACGGCACATGCAAAAGCGCAAGCATTGCTGGGGATGTCTCGCGATGTATTGGACGCGGTGACCGATCATTTAATTCTTGCGGAAAGTATGAGCCGGGACGAATTGAACCAGTTCATTGTGCCACCGGCATCGGCGCTAACGCCGTCGCGGTGAGACAGGGAAAGAGGTGAATGCAATGAACCAAAATATTTCGATGAATGAAAAGAATCGATTTGCTGACAGAGACGATTCGGAAGAATGGGTGGTGCCTGCCCACCCAGGATGTTCGAGTGGAGGTATGGTCGAGATTTGATCAAGCGCCGGATCTGCTCAAGAACTATTTGTGCAAGGATGGCTGTGGATACGTGCGGGGGTATTACGATGGGGTCGGCATCTTTTATGTGATGCGCTATCACCTGCGTGATGAAGAGTGGAGAGATTCGCCATCAGCCCCCGTCTAAAATCGAGATACCGGATGCGACGCGATTCAGTATCGTACAAGCAATCAGGCAGGGCTAGACAGTCCTGCCTGATTCTTGATGTACTCACAATTTGCCGCGCGTTTCTCTGGGAGAACAAGTGCTTTATTCTTCTTTGATCCTAGCAGTAAAATTGTGTGGACCCATTTCACCCAGCGAGACTTAGCTCACTTTGGTGACTTGAGTCGCCTGGGGACCCTTGGGGCTTTCACCAATCGTGAATTCGACTTGGTCGCCCTCGTTCAGGCTGCGATAGCCGTTGCCCGCATCCTGAATCTCGGAAAAGTGGACGAACAGGTCTTTGCCTCCCTCATGGGCAATGAACCCATAACCCTTTCCCGCATTGAACCATTTAACCGTTCCGGTCACTCGATCAGCCATTTTGTGGCTCCTTTCGTAAGAACGTTCCGAAACTTGGCAACCTGACAAAAGAAAAAGCACTTGGGCTCCACATTTCCTGACAGCGCCAAGTGCCCATTCAAACTCAGAATTTGCTGTTCCGTACTAATTTCAGTATACTCACTTTAGCATTTTTGTCAATGTCGCCATGGAAAAAGCGTTGACCTTCTTGGATGATCGCTTGCTTGGGGCGACCTCCAACGCTGTGGAACGCGCCAATCGGCGCTATCGCAAAATGCAGAAAACAGTGTATCGCGTGCGGACGTATGCCCACATCGTTGCGCGTTTCGCACTCGACTTGTTCCGGGAAGCCGCGACGCAACCCCGGGCTACCACCCTAGATTTTCTACACTCGGCGAGAACTGGACCATGAACATTTCTGTAGACGTGCTACAGTCTCCGAAATGGCGCCAAAAAATCGCGCGCAATAGAAAACCATGCAAGGGTTTGTCGCTCTTGCATGGTTTTGTCTGACTAGTAACGACCGACTCCTGTTTAATACTCCGGCATCTGCGGCATGGGGGCTGATGTCCCCTTCTCCGGCATGTCCGTGATCAACGCTTCCGTCGTCAGGATCATCGCCGCGATAGATGCCGCGTTCTCCAGCGCGCTGCGCACTACTTTGGCGGGGTCGATGATGCCTTTTTCAAGCATGTCACCATATTCTTCCGACATGACTTCAAAGCCGATGTTGAGGTTGTTCTTTTCTTTCTGAATACGGCGCACGTCTTGCAGGACCACCGCGCCATCATGCCCAGCGTTCTCCGCGAGTTGGCGCAGTGGCTCTTCGAGCGCGTGTCGGAGAATCTGCACGCCAGTTGCAATGTCACCGGTGCCGCCAACCCTGTCGAGCGCAGGAATCACGTTGAGGAACACGACCGCGCCGCCGGGGACAACGCCCTCTTCGACCGCCGCACGGGTTGCACTCAACGCGTCTTCGACGCGATGCTTTTTCTCTTTCAACTCAGTCTCGGTCGCTGCACCGACGCGGATTACCGCCACACCGCCGGCGAGTTTCGCGAGTCGCTCTTGCAGTTTCTCTTTGTCGTAATCGGACGTGGTCTTGTCGATCTGCGCCTTGATCTCGTTGATACGACCCTTGATCTCCTTGTCCGCGCCTGCGCCTTCGATGAAGGTCGTGTCGTCCTTGGTCGCGATGACCTTGCGGCACTGACCCAGGTCGGTGATCTGCGCGGTCTCCAACTTGCGGCCCAGTTCCTCGGTGATGACCTGACCCCCAGTGAGGATTGCCATATCGCGTAGCATTTCCTTACGGCGATCGCCAAAGCCGGGCGCTTTGACCGCGATCACGTTCAGCATCCCACGCAGTTTGTTCAGTACGAGCGTTGCCAGCGCCTCCCCGTCCACATCTTCGGCGACGATGACGAGTTCGCGCTTGCCCAGCTGCACCAGTTTTTCCAGCAAGGGAACGATATCGGTGTGCGCGGAGATTTTCTTGTCCGTCAGGAGGATGTAGACGTTCTCGAGGACCGCTTCCATCCGCTCCGGGTTCGTGACGAAATAGGGCGTGATGTAGCCACGATCAATCTGCATCCCTTCGACGTATTCGGTTTCGAACGCGATGCCCGTCTTGCTCTCTTCGACGGTGATAACGCCGTCCTTGCCGACCTTGTCCATCACATCCGCGAGCAGTTTACCGATTTCGGGATCGGCGGCAGAATTCGCCGCGACGTGGGCGATGTCTTCCTTGCCCTTGACCTGCTTCGCCATTTTCTTGATTTCTTCGACGAGGACGGCGGTGCCCTTTTCAATCCCGCGCTTGAGCAGCATCGGGTTCGCGCCGGCGGCGACGTTCTTCAAGCCCTCGTTCACAATCGCTTGCGCGAGCACGACCGAGGTAGTGGTGCCATCGCCCGCGACATCGTTCGTCTTGGTCGCGGCTTCCTTCAGAAGCTGCGCGCCCATGTTTTGGTACGGATTCTCGAGTTCGATTTCTTTCGCAACGGTCACGCCGTCGTGCGTGATGGTCGGCGCGCCATATTTTTTGTCGAGCGCAACGTTGCGACCTTTGGGGCCGAGCGTCGTCCTGACAGCATTCGCCATCGTATCGACCCCAATCTTGAGATGATGGCGTGCCTCTTCCGAGAACGCTAATTGTTTTGCAGGCATTGGGTACTCCTCCTAGTCTGATTTTCTGATGACGCGATTACTTTTCGAGCACCGCGAGAAGGTCTTTCTCGCTCATGATCAAGTACTTCTTTTCGTCGAGTTTGATTTCGCTGCCCGAGTACTTGGCGAAGACAACCTTATCGCCGACCGCCACTTCCATCTCGACGCGCTTTTTGCCGTCCTCATCCCATCGGCCCGGGCCGATTGCGATGATCAAACCTTCCTGCGGTCTTTCCTTCGCAGTTTCGGGCAGTAGAATTCCACTCGCGGTTTTCTCTTCCTGTTCGAGTGGCTCTACGATTACGCGATCCGCAAGAGGTCGCAGTTTGAACTTTTTCTCAGCCATCGTAAAATCCTCCTTGAGGAAATTTGACTTTCTTCGGTTGGCTGTCCTGGCTGGTACTCCAACCGAGTTACGCGATTTGCACGTTGATAGGATTCGACAGGAATTGCGAGGAAGAATGGAATAAACGGCCACGACAGGTTTACCCGCTGATCCGCTTCGATTGTAAACACAGCATACCGCCTTTTGAATGAAAAAGGAATCACTTGGACTCGTTCCTTTTTGTCGTGAAAGCAACGAACACTCTGTCGTAAAATACGACAATTTACGCCAAACGCGTTACTAGAACCTTCTCTACCTTGGGACCTTTCATCGCAGTGATAGTTAACTTGACGTTGTCGACCTTCATCTGGTCGCCCTCTTTTGGAATGCGGCGCAGCGCGTGCAGGATGTATCCCGCGATGGTCTGATAGTCTTCGCTTTCGGGCAAATGAGTACCTAATTGCTCATTGACTTCTTCGACACGCAGCTGTGCGTCAATCTGCGTGGTGCGTTCATCGATGGTTTCAACCTGCGGCGCTTCCCCTCCTAATTCGTCGCCTAGGCGCCCCACAATCTCTTCGAGCAATTCCTCTAGCGTGACCATGCCCGACGTACCGCCAAACTCGTCGATAACCACGGCGAGCTGGATCTTGCGCGACTGCATCTCGGCAAGCAAATGGCCAATCGTTTTTGATTCTGGGACGAAGAGCGCAGCGCGCGCCAGTGCCTGTGCCGTCTGGTCGAGCGCGGTCGCGCCCTCAGTCGAGATCGCGCGCAGTACGTCCTTGATCGAGAGGAAACCGGTAATGTTGTCGATGGTGTTTGAATAGATTGGGAAACGGCTGTGACTGGTCGCGCTGAATGTTTGCAAAAAGTCCGCGATCGTGGTCTCCTCGCCCACGGCGATCATTTCAGGGCGTGGGATCATCACCTCGCGGACCAATTTGTCGTCGAACTCGATCACGTTGTGGAGCATTTCCTTTTCACGCGGCTCCAGCGCGCCGCTCTGCTGTGTCTCGGCGATGAGCTGTTTCAGCTCGTCCACGCTGTAGACCGTCTGGTGCCCCCCCAACGGCTCGACGCCGACGAGCCGCACGACCACGCTCGTCGCGTTGTCTAGCAGCGCGACGATGGGGCGTAACACCAGATCAACTAGCGCGACCGCCCGTACGGAGAAAAGCGCAAAGCGGTCAGCTGATTGAAGCGCGACGATTTTTGGCGCCTGCTCGCCGAACACGACATGGGCAGACGTGATGAACGCAAAGGCAATTACCAATCCGACGCCGTGCGCGATGCCATTCGCGAGCGCGGGATTGCCTGAAAACGTAAACGCAATCCGAATCAGTTCGCCCGCCAAGTTCTCGCCCACCCAGCCAAGCCCAAGGCTGGCAATGGTAATGCCGATTTGCGACGCGGCGAGTACTCGGTCAGTGTCGGCTAACAAGTGCTGCACGCGCGTGGCAGCTGGATTCCCCTTCGCCGCGAGTTGGTCGATGCGTGGGCGTGGCACCGTCACGTACGCAAATTCGACGGAGACGAAGAATCCGTTCGCGCCCAATAGAATCAGCATCGCCATGAACTGCAAAATGACCGTCGTGATTTCAGGATTCATTGCAGGAACTCCTTGCCACAATCATAACACAGACGCCAGAGTTGTGCAATTTGCGCGTTGATAGGATTTGACCGGAATCATGAGAACGGACAGAGTAAACAGCCGAGACAGGCGAACATCAGGTCAATGTCCTGATGGACCGACTTTCCTGAAGTCAATATATCCCCGCTCAACGTTTGTAGATACCAGTTGCACGCGAAGCCGGTCGCCGACATCAATGCCCTCGAACCCGTGTATTAGCCGCCCTTCAACCGGCACAGTGAGAAGCCGGACCCAGGTGCCTTTCGATGAAGCGCCGGTGACAATAGCATCAAACTGTTCTCCGATTCTCGATTCAAGCAGAAGCGCGGCGGCGGACTTGCCGACCTGCCGTTCGACTTTGTTAGCGGCATCCTCTTCTTCTGTGCAATGAGTCGCCAGAACATCCAGCTCATCTTTGCTATAGGGCAAAGATTTTCCTTCGATAGCAGCTTTCAGCAGGCGTTGGGTGATCAGATCGGTATAGCGACGATTCGGCGCGGTGGAATGGGTATAGTCCTTGACCGCGAGACCAAAGTGTCCCGGCGCAGTGTCGCCCGGAAGTTCTGCAATGTATTCACCCGCGCCCAAAAGCTTGATCACTGCGAGAGACAAATCGGGAAATCGAAGCGGATCGGCTGTTTTCTCCTTTACCAGAAATTCCTCTAGCGCTTTTGAATCTGGATTACCCGGCAGCGTGAATTTGTGTTCCCCGGCAATCTCGACAATTCGGTCCCACCGTTTTGGCGTGCGGACGACCCGGCGGATCGAAGGAAATTTTCTGGACGAGAGATACCGGGCGGTCACGCCGTTTGCCGCAATCATGAAATCCTCGATAATATCCTTGGCGCGGTTCTTTTCTTCCACTTGCAAATCGCGGATTGTATCGCCCTCAAAGATTGGTCGCGCCTCAATGGTTTCAAGACTCAGCGCGCCGTGAACGTGCCGGAAATTCTTCATCCTTTGTGCGGCGCTGCCCTGCACGCGCAAATTCTCAGCCAGTCCGTTTACGGCAGTAATCGCCTCGGGCACAGTTCCGTTCCCTTCCAACCATGCCGCAACGCTGTTGTAGGCGAGCTTCGCATGATTGCGGACACGCGCCCGGTAGATATCAGAATCCTGGAGGGAGCCATCCGCGCCAATCACCATTTCAACGACAATGGATAAACGATCTTCATTGAAATTCAGGGAAGTGAGGTTGGTGGAAAGATTTTCAGGAAGCATGGGGAATATCTTGGCGGCGGTGTAAACTGAGGTCGTGTTGTGGCACGCGTGTTCATCAATGGCTGATCCATTTTCAACGAGCGCATCCACATCCGCCACGGCAACCAGAATCTTTACTTTGTCACCGGGCATTGCTTCGGCAACGGTTAGCTGATCCAGGTCGCGGGAGTCGTCGTTGTCAATGGAAGACCACAGAAGGTCAGTCAGATCGCGCACTGGTCTACCGGTCATTGTTGCAGGTGACTGAATCTTGCCGAGTTCGGCGAGCGCTTGTGCGGAAAAGTCAGGGAGCAATCCTCGCTCAAGCATTGCTCTCTGAGCGATGTCCTGTAAAATCGCACGATGCTGCTGATGATTCGGATTCATAGGATCTCCTTCCTTCAAAATTTCACCTTTTTGTAAAAAACCGTCTTCACCATTTCCGCCGTGATGATATAAAACACCACAATCATCCCGATCAACAAAAGGAACGAAATTGGCAGCGGGTTGAATCCAAAAATCTCAGCCACTGGGGTGAAGGGTAAAATCAACGTCACGACAACAATTGACAGGGTTGCTGTCAACAGATATTTTCCGGGTTTACTCTTAAAGAAAGGTTTCCGACTTCGAATCACCAGCACAATCAGCGACGCGGAGACAACGGACTCGAGGAACCAGCCGGTTCTGAATTGATCCTGGGTCGCATGGAGGAGGAGCAAAAGTACCCCAAAGGTAAGATAGTCAAACACCGAACTCACAATGCCGAAAATCATCATAAACTGGCGAATCGCCTTGATGTCCCAGCGCCGTGGGTGGTCAACCATTTCGCTATCCACCCGGTCAGTCGCGATCGTCATCTCCGGAAAATCAGTCAGTAGATTGATCAACAAGATCTGCTTGGGCAGCAAGGGGAGAAACGGCAGAACGAGGGATACTCCCGCCATGCTGAACATATTTCCGAAATTGGCGCTGGTCGCCATGAACACGTACTTGAGCGTGTTCGCAAAAGTCATCCGCCCTTCGCGCACGCCCTGCACCAGAACGCCCAGGTCTTTTTCGAGTAAGACGATATCCGCCGCATCTTTGGCAACATCCACCGCGCTCTCAACAGAAATGCCAACATCGGCCGCATGGAGCGCCGAGGCATCATTGATGCCATCGCCCATGTATCCCACAACATTGCCGGCTTTTCGGAGAGCGAGGATAATACGCTCTTTCTGATTGGGTTCGATTTCGACAAAGACGTCCACGTCTGCCACCCGTTTGAGGAGCGCGGCATCGCTCAACTGAACAAGGTCTGCACCCGTTAGGATTTTTGTATTCGATAATCCCATCTGTTGGCTGACGTTCGCGGCGACGAGGTGGTTGTCGCCTGTAATGATCTTCAGTGAAACGCCGAGGTTTCTCAGGTTGGTAATGGTCTTGATGATATTGGGCTTGGGCGGATCAAAAAGAACCAGGAATCCTAAGAACGTCATGCCAGCTTCGTGATCTTTGCTGATGCGTGACTCGGATCCCATATTCTTGTAAGCAACGCCCAGCGTACGCAAGCCCTGACCGCTAAATTCAGTAAAGTGCTGTTGGATGCGGTCCCGCACTTCAGCGATCTCGACAATGTTTCCACCAGCGGTCTCCGCCGATGAACAAACAGCGAGCACATTGAGCAGCGCGCCTTTGGTCACCATCAGATACGTATCGTCATGTGAAACCAGGATGCTCAAGCGCCTGCGCAGAAAATCGTACGGGATTTCGTCTTGCTTCTGGTAGCCAGCCAGGTCGAACTGCCGATGCATACGAATGCCTTCGTCAATCGGGTTCGTAAAGCCAGTTTCGTAAGAAGCATTGAGATAAGCGTAAAGCAGGACTCGATCACTTGGCGCGCCTTCTACATCTAGCGCGGATTGTAGGTGCACAACCCCTTCGGTCAGGGTGCCGGTTTTATCGGAGCAGATCACGTTCATACTGCCAAAATTTTCAATCGAAGCGAGTCGCTTGACGATGACCTTTTGCTGAGCCATTCGCTTTGCGCCGTGCGCGAGGTTGATGCTAATAATCGCCGGTAACAATTGCGGGGTTAGTCCAACGGCGAGTGCCAGGGAAAACAGAAACGAGTCGAGGACGGGCCGCGACAAATAGACGTTGATGGCAAAGATCGCGACAACTAGGACGAGTGTCACTTCCATGAGAAAGTAACCGAATTGCCGGATGCCGCGCACAAATTCTGTTTCCTGCGGCCTGAGTTTCAGCCGCTCGGACACTTTGCCGAACTCGGTTTCCTTGCCGGTGCGAATAACCAGAGCCGCTGCACTACCGCTCACCACATGAGTCCCCATCCATAGCGCGTTTGTCCGCCGACCCAGCGGTGTCTCTGCCGGCAACACCGTCACCGCTTTTTCGACGGGGAAAGTTTCTCCCGTCAGCATAGCTTCGTCAATGAAAAGATCTTTGGATTCTTGAACCAGCCCGTCACCGGGAACAATATCGCCGGCGTTCAGAATGACGATATCGCCCGGCACAATCTCTTCGATTGGAATTTCTTTGGGACTTAAATCCCGCAGTACCGCTGCTTTGATTTGTACGATGGCGAGCAACTTTTCCGCGGCGTTGCTTGCACTGCGCTCCTGCCAAAACCCGAGGAGGCCGCTTATGAGAACGATGGTAAGAATAATAGAAGCGTTAACAGGATCATGTAAAAAAAACGACAATCCCGTTGCAAAGAAAAGAATGAGGATGAGCGGACTCTTGAATTGAGCCAGTAAGAGTGTCCACACATCCGATCGCTTTTGGGGCTTGAGGAGATTAGCACCATAGCGTGTGAGCCGCTGTCTAGCTTCAACGCTCGTCAATCTTTCCTTTGCCGCTTCGAGTTTCTGGAGCATCTCTGCGACCGAGATGCTCCAGAAAGCCGACGGGAGTTGGTTCATCCGATATTCCTTTCCCAATACTGGTGTGGCTACGGCTTTTGCTGTCTCCGTTTCTGTTCCAGTTCTTTCTCTAGTTGTTGCTGCTCCTCTTGCCGCTGTTTTCGTTTCACTTCCTGCTCGCGCTCCAGTTGTTGCTGCTCCACTTGCCGCTGTTTTCGTTTCACTTCCTGCTCGCGCTCCAGTTGTTGCCGCTCCACTTGTTGCTGTTTCCGTCTCTGTTCCTGCTGTTGTTGCAGTTGTTGGTGCTCCTCGTGTGGCAGTTTGCGTTTCTGTTCCTGTTGCTGTTCCAATTGTTGCTGCTCCTCTTGGCGCAGTTTCCGGTTCTGTTCCTGGTGTTGTTCTAGTTGTTGCTGCTCCTCGTGTGGCAGTTTGCGTTTCTGTTCCTGTTGCTGCTCCAGTTGTTGCTGCGCTTCTTGTTGCAGTTTCCGTTTCTGTTCCTGTTGTTGCTCCAGTTGTTGCTGCTCCTCTTGCTGCTGCTCCAACCGTTGCTGCTGTCTCTGCCTTTGTTCCTGTTGCTCCTCCAGTTTCTTTTGCTGCCCCGACTGTTGTTGGTCTGTCATCTTGTTCTCCTTCTTGATCGCGAGTCTGGTCTACATTCTCGCGTGTCGCGCACCCTACTCTTTTTCGATGAATTCGTTTCACACAGTGCTGATCGCGATGCCTGCGCTGAGGGAATATGTGGATTGTTGGCAAACGCTTGGGCGTACCGCAGTGTGCGCACAACGCGTATGGGCGAGAGGCGCGTGTCTCCCTCGCGCTCGCTCGATGCTCAGCGATTTACACCGTTCTCACAGGGATCGGATTTCGCGGCGGGACTAGCCCTCTTTCAATGACCACTCAGCCGAAGACCCCGGGACAAAGCACAAGGTCTTTCCCTTGTGCTCTCCATCGAGGATGCTGAAGCAGTTCATAATCCCCAAGACGCCTCCGCCGACATCTTCGATGACCGCTCCCGCAAACTCCAGGTGTGTACCCGCAGGGACGAACGTCCCAGGCATTCCGGGCATCCCCAGCTTATGGTTCAAGGTAAAGTGTTGCCCGACCTTGCGGCCGGTAAATTCGAGGAGGATCGCGGGTACGAAGAACTCATTATCGTTGCCCATGAATTTGACCTTGACGAGGTGCTCGCTACAAACGAGCGTGATAACCCCCTCTTTGCCGATTCCGACGCCGGCTTGACCGAGATGCTCCTGAATGTATTTTTTCACTCCCTCGAAATCGGCGACCTCCATCGCTTTGGCGATTGGGTCGCTATCCTTCTTAGCCCGAGACAGATCGAGGGTTTTCAGGCGTACGGCTCGTCCTTTTTGAACATCCACACTTACCTCCCGCACTCTCTTTTTTTTGCATCTTCTTGATGAACTCGTAGAGCCGAAGGTTCACCGCGCATGCCTTTGCGTTTTGCACTGCACAAGGCAGTATGTGATTGTGCATCAATCGTACTGGCAAATGCTACTTCGGAAAGCGCTGTCGAACCTTGGCGGCAATCTGGCGATCGGTCATTTTGTCAACTGTTTCAATCGCAACGATGCGCCCACTGAGCCCCTTACGCTCAAGCCGTTTTTCGAGCTCGCCCTTTGCCTCACCCGGACCAAAGATGAGAATGGATTCTGCATCACCAATACAGGTGATCACCTTATCATAGTATTTGTTGAGATGCCCCGTAAATCGCCGGTCTTGCATGTCGTCGGCCGAGACCTCCTGTGCCCCACCAGAAAATCGGACATGCTTTTCCATGTTTGAGGTTATTCTTTTCGTTTCCTCTCCTGCGTCCGTGACAATTACGAAAACAGTCTCTCTGTGGTCAATCCACAAACCCACTTGTTGTTTCACAGATTCCTCCTTTGTCTATGAGGCCCACCTAACAGCTGCCGCGTAAGCGGCGCGGGTCAGTATTGCTACACCTGGTTGTCGGCGGGGATAGACATGAACGGTCTGACCGCAAAGTTCGTTTTTTATCAGCTTGACGCTCACATCCCAAAAGGGCTGATGTTTACGAATCGGCTAGCTGGGAGTGTTTCGGGCTTTGCGAGCCGCTTGTTTCACGCGCCGCACGTGCGTGCGCTGACCTTTGGATAATCGTTTGGTCTTGGTCTTGCTTGTCTTGTTTACCATCAGTGTCAACTCCTTCAGTTGATGAGCAGTTCGGCGACCTAGTAGAAATGGAAGCCGTAGATCGCTGGCGTAATTGCCAGCGGGAACAGCCGAGGACGTCGGAACAACGTCCAGAAAAAGAGCCGCTCATAGTGTATACGCTTGATGCCGCGAATGTCCATTTGCACGTTCACGAAATGGCTCGCGCGATCATGAAGGCGACGGCGGCGGCTAGCCCGCCAATCAGCACCGTTTGAATTGCACTGCGGAGCGGCGGCGCGCCAGTGAAGTGACCTTTGATATAGCCAAAAATCGCCAGCGCGATCAGAGTTGTGATGACCGATATGGGAAGCGCGGTGCTTGCCTTTGAGAGAAACAGGTATGGACCGAGCGGGATAAACCCGCCGGCGATGTACGCGCCGGCAATCGTTACCGCGCTGATGACCGCGCGCTTGGGATCGGGTTTCTCAAGCCCCAATTCAAACCGCATCATAAAGTCAATCCAGGCTTGTGGTCGCTTCCTTAGCGCCTCCACAATCGGTTTGCTCTCTGCGGCGGTGAGACCATACGATTGGAACACGTCAGCCACCTCGCGCGCTTCAATCTCCGGCTTCTCGACGACTTCGGATTCCTCTCTAACTCTCTCGCTAAAGTAGTGCTCCGCATCACTCTTGGCAGCCAGATAACCGCCTAGTCCCATCGCGATTGAACCGGCGGCGATTTCTGCCAAGCCTGCAGTTACAATGATGCTGGTTGTGTCAATCGCGCCCGACAAACCGGCGGCTAACGCAAACGGAACTGTCAATCCATCGGACATTCCAATCACAAGGTCTCGAACTGTAGCAGAGCCGGTAAAGTGGCGTTCGATGTGGGGTGCTTGTGGCATGAGAGTATCTCCCGTTATGCCAAAGCTGTCCGGTTTCTATATTCCTCGTACTCGGGCAGTAAGCGATCGTATTCCTCATCCATCAACGGCGATGAGATCATGAAATCCGCGGTCGCCCGATTGCAGGCGATGGGAATGTTCCAGACGACCGCCATCCGTAAGAGCGCCTTCACATCGGGATCATGCGACATGGACTCGAGGGGATCCCAGAAAAAAATCAGAAAGTCAATCTCACCCTCGACAATTTTCGCGCCAATCTGTTGATCACCCCCGAGCGGACCACTCTCGAGTTTGTGAATGGGAAAGCCAAGTTCTCGCTCTAACAGCGCGCCAGTCGTGCCCGTGGCATACACCGTGTGATGAGCGAGAAGATCGCGATTGAATTTTGCCCATTCAACTAGATCGCGTTTTTTATTGTCGTGCGCGACAAGCGCAACCTTTTTGTCGCGTTCGATCGTTATTCTTTTGTATGCCACAGTGCCTCCTGGTTGATTTCGCCTCAACTGCTTCCACAGTTGCGTCATGTTACAGCAGACTCTTGAACCTGCGACAGGGCAGTAACGCTAAAGACCCCCGCAGAGCGCAGATGACGAAAAGCCGCGCGCGCCGCTGCGGGGCGTGGATGTCTGCCGTTTATACGCAGAGCGCAGTCGGGTCTGTTCCAGTCGCGCATCAAAACGGCAGAGGGTGAACCCGGTCAGATTACCGGCCGATCAGGATCAGAATACCTGCGGCAATGGCGAGGATCGCAAGAACTATGCCCAACTGCCCCAGGCTAACAAACGCACTTACCCCTACCATGATTAGGTAGATGGCGAGCAGAAGCATTCCCAGGTTCTGTGTGATTTTCATTTTGTTCATCTCCTTGTGTGAGAATTGCGATTCGTAATACCGCAGACACCGCGTGCTGCGGTCGCGATGTTTTTCTTGGCTTGGCGACGGTGGACGCAGAAGATAATCTGTGTGGGGCCGATCACACGACCGTCGCCCGCGCCCCTCGTCCATCCAAAGATGACCACGGCGGTCGAACTACATGTTGCGCATAACCGTGGCGATCAGCAGGAGTGCCCACCCTGCGACCACGAGCTAAAAGGCAAACGCAGAGATAGTAGGAATGACCACAAGAGTTGCTATGACCCCTACGACTCCGAGGATCAAGGCAATGATCCAGACGATCTGTGATGGTGCACTGAGTTTCATTTTCATTTTTTCCTCCTGAATGGTATGTGTGAGAACTGGCTGGTTCGATGACTCTCCCGGCCCCGTGGCAGACCGCCAGTTGTGGAAAGCCCCCGAACCCGTGTCAAGCGTAGCGGCGAATCAGTCCCCTACGCGGTTAGTCCCCTAGCAACGCGCTTGCCAAACTCGGGGTCAGCTTTGGTAAAGTGATCTACCATGCTCTGCTGGATTGGCTTGGCTGCCTTGCCCAAGGGGTCAGTGATGTTATCAACCAAATGGTCTTGGTCCATCTTGCTCAGTGACCGATAACGTTCACCCGCCTGGGTGTAGTCGTCGGTCAAGGCGATTTTCTTCTGTAGGATGTTATCTTCAATGTGATAAGCGGCTGGAGTTCCTGTTACCGTCGCCTCATGTGGCGCTCCGCCTGCCAAAGTGTTCGGCTCGTAGTTGACCGTTCCGCCACCATAAGGCCCATATTGCATCGCTCCATCGCGCTGGTTATTGGTCACTGGTGACAGAGGGCGATTGATGGGGAGTTGGAGATAGTTCGGACCAACTCGATACCGCTGGGTATCGGTATACGAAAAGACCCTGCCTTGGAGGAGTTTGTCGGCGGAAAGCTCGATGCCGGGAACGATGGCGGCTGGGCAGAAAGCGGCTTGCTCCACTTCGGCAAAATAGTTTTCCGGATTGCGATTCAACACCATTTTGCCCACCGGCATCAGCGGGAACTTGTCCTCGTGCCATGTTTTTGTTGCATCCAGTGGATCGAATTTCTGCTTCAACTCGTCGGCGATCTCCATCATCTGGATCTTTAGTTCATACTCGACCGTTCTGCCAGAAGCAATCGTGTCATACAGGTCGCGGGTAGCAATGTCTGGGTCTTCCCCCGCCAGCCGTGTAGACTCGTGGCGGTCAATCGTTTCTATCCCGGCGGTTGGTTTCCAGTGATACTTGACGTAGATCGCCTTGCCCGCTGCGTTTACCCACTTGTAGGTGTTGACACCAAAACCTTCCATCTTCCGATAACTCTTGACCGTGCCCCGGTCGGAAAAGAGCCAGGTGATCATGTGGATTGATTCGGGAGTCAGCGCGATAAAATCCCAAAAACGACTGTTCGCGGACGAGCTCGTGGGGATATTTGTATCGGGGGCAGGCTTGAAGGCGTGCACTATGTCCGGGAACTTGATGGCGTCTCGAATAAAGAAGACCGGCAAGTTGTTGCCGACCAGATCATAATTTCCTTCTTCCGTATAGAACTTGACGGCAAAACCCCTGGGGTCGCGCAGCGTGTCCGCGGATCCCCGTGCCCCAACCACCATGGAGAACCGGACGAAGACGGGTGTCTGTTTGGTTGGGTCTTGAAGAACTTGCGCGCAGGTATACTGCGCCATACTTTTTTTCACCTGAAAGTAGCCATGGGCGCCGGCACCCCTGGCATGAACGACGCGCTCCGGGATTCGCTCGCGGTCAAAGTGCGCGAGTTTCTCAATCAGATGCACATCTTGCAGCAAGACCGGTCCACGCGCACCAACCGTCAGTGAGTTCTGGTTGTCGGCGACTGGGACTCCTTGATTCGTCGTAAGACGCTTGTCTTTCATGGTACGCTCCTCCTCTTTTGCCTGGCGCGTTGATTTCTGTGACTGGTATGCGAATTCTCAAGGTCCATCTCGTTGCAAGGCAACCGCGATTCCACGTCCAACGTCAACACCATTAGCGATTTGGAATAATCACGGTCATACCAATTCTCATCCCCTCGCGGCGGCGTCCTCCCCACCTCAAATAAAGTTCGCGCGCCCGCGCTTGGTCATCAAGCGGAACCTCCACGAAATTCGGTCGGAAGTGAGAGCCGTTTTGGGATGAATATTGCATCATGCTGGTCGCCTTGCCCCGCGCATCGGTTACCAAAATCTCGCGCAGGTGGCGAACATTTTTCAGATTCACTGACATACTCCTTGGGCAAATACGGCGGCGATGACCAAAACAATTAACAGTGTGTCCCGCGTGGAGGGTTGAGGTCCATCCCGAACGCTGTAAAGATTTCTGCGGCATACCCCTCGAACTTCTTGATGTCCTCATCCGACACCTTGCGGCGGTTCAATTCCATGGACGCAACAAAATCGCGCTCACCGGGTCCCAGGTTCAATGACATCATTGCCTTTCGCTCTTGTGAGGACTAGCCAGTAGTGACCGATGTCCCCGTTCATATTCCGCCAGGCGTTGCTGGACTTGCGCTCTGGCGTGTTGAGCGCTATAGCCGTACTTCTTCTGAAGCACACTGACTAGGATGTCATACTTGCCGTTGATGCTATCGCGTGTCGGCAAGTTTGCTCCACCACCCTTTGATCGGTTCACGCAACTGATTCCAACTGCCGACTAGGACGTCAAGCATGGGTTAGACCTCCTTGGAACTATCCTTCGGATCGTTCTGTATCCGTGCATTCCCTCTTGGGCGGACGGAGACCGGCGAATGCCCGGTAATAAAGGTTGTCCGAAAAATTGATTTTGTTTGGGCGATCCACAGCTCTAGTGAGAATCCGGTCCGTCAGACGACAGCGCGTAAGCGGAACGCCATGGAGTATCCAGCGTCATCCCGAATAGAGCACCTTGCCACTCCGGATCAATGACGAGCCGCGTGGTAATGACATCCATCGGCGAGTCCTCCAGTGCCCACCAAGTCGCGCCGTCGTCATTGCTTACACTGATGCCTAGCGGATCCTCGATGCCGAGTTCTGCGCCCCGCGACGCCAGCGCGATGTACGCTGGGCGCGAGTTTTGCGGGTCAACGACAATTGCAGTGACCGTCAAACGAGTGGGTGTTTGTAAACCGAACTGAACGTACTCCCACGTTTCTCCACCATCGAGACTGCGGTAAAGGCCCGCACTAACGGTAGAAAGGTAGATCAGCGTCGGATCCGCGCCGGTCGCAATCGCCAGGGGCGCATCCGGCAGACGACTGACCAGCGTCCACGCGGTTCCGTGACGCGCGTACAGATTGCTCGTCGTGACCGCATATATTTGCGGCACGTCACCGGTTGTTACAGAAATGTCGCGCAATTCAGGGGCGAGTACGCCGATGGCTTGCGCCATTGGTTGCTTGAACGATTCCTTAGCCGCAATCGCCGCTTGACGAACATCATAATCCGGCTCATTCACCGCAAGTTGTTCCAAGCGCGGCAGGGCTTACCACGCGTCTATCGCGCCAAGAGAGGTGACGGCTTCCCGGCGTACGCTCGCAGCGGGATCGCGCGTCGCTGCAGTCAATGCGGCAATCGCTTGGTACTCGCGGCGCAGACCTAACACTTGCGCGGCGCCCGCGCGCACACCGGCGTCAGTATCGTTCAAGCCGGTCATTAGCGCCGGCACGACTGCCGGCGAAGCATGTTTCAATGCTGTCAGAACGATGCTGCGCTGTGACAGCGGTTCGCCTTGCTTCAAAGATCGAAACAACATCTGAAACGCTCCAGGTGAGTTGGCAGCAGCCAGGTTACGCGTATTCTGTTCGAAAGAGACGTTCGCGGCAGCGGCACTCGCGTTTCCTGGCGGCGCGCGATTGGGATCATTCAGAGGTGCGGCGGGACTGGGCGCGCGCATCGTCCACCAGGCGACCACGAGCATCGCGGCTAGAACAAGCCCTAACAAACCCAAAACCAAGTCAATTGGCTTTGTCTTGAGTGTTGGCAGGATGGAACGGGGAAGTTGCCAAGGGTTACCGGTATGTATATTTGTGTGTAACATTGTTTGCTCCTGTGTGAAGAATTTTGACTGTGCCGTATGTCATTCTGTTGGCGGACGAGCAACCGAGTTGCGCGCCTGTTGGATGAGTTGCTTCAACGCTGGAACAACCTGATCGAACTCAGTGGATTTGACGAAAAAGAAATCCGCGCCAACTTCGGTGCACTTTTGGCGGTACTGCGGATACGGATAGTTGGTCAGGACAATCACCGCCGGAGCCGGCGTCGCTTTTTTCAGGCTTTGCAGTACGTCCATGCCGCTCCCGTTGAGTAAGTGGATATCCAAGAGGACCACATCCGGTTTCTGTTTGAGGATCGCGTCGATCGCCTCTTGCGCGTCTCCCGCTTCGCCGGTCACCTGAACTCCTTGCACATCAGCGAGCATTCGCTTCAACCGCTGGCGAATGATTAGCGAATCGTCTACCAGAAGAACCTTCATGGATTTTCCCTTCCAACCGAGCATGCTGAAATGGGCGGCATGCCGATCTACTTGGAATGTGAAAAAATCACGCTCTGAGATCATGTTTGATACCTTCGAACTGCTCTTTAGTAATCTCGCCCTTGGCATAGCGCGTCTTGGTGATTTCCAACGCCGAGCTGCCCGCTGCTGCCGCCGCATGTCTCGGCGTGCGCGCCAGCAAGATCACGCTCAACACGCCCGCGCCGATAATGAGCGCAAGCAAAGTAGGCGAAATGATCGTGCTAATTCGGCTCATCATTCCTGGACCCATTCCGAAACCGACGAACCCATTCATCCCCGCGCCGCCAAGCCACAGAGCGGCAAGCACGCCGAGAATGATCATTAGAACTATTCCTAACTCGGACAAGCCGAAACCAAACAGGGTTTCGCACTTGAGCAGATTGAGTATACTTGGCTCCAAGCTAACCCGGGAGCCAAACGATGTCTACACAACCACTGTCCGAAAAATATGCTGATCGCTTGCATGGTGTGCTGCATTGCTATGACCGGATTGTTCTCACGGGTAG
>Ga0315285_10001310_pt1 | contig 26074 bp, 30 predicted proteins | sample YL17G09_36_MG_FD_203698 | JGI IMG/M metagenome (GOLD analysis project Ga0315285, IMG submission 203698) | Sediment microbial communities from Yellowstone Lake, YNP, Wyoming, USA - YL17G09_36 | ecosystem: Environmental > Aquatic > Freshwater > Lake > Sediment | place: USA: Wyoming | collected... | reverse complement strand
CATGACCTGCGGATTCTCGAGGCACTAAATCTAAAAGAACAGAAGGCATTAAAACCGCGAGAATTCAAAAGGGTTTGGAAAATCAATCAAGTCACAGCCAGAAGAAACGAGCTGGTCGAGCTAAGGATTGTCAATGATATCGGGGTGTTCAAAGGCATCTGGGATGGGGAGAAAAAGACGTATCACTTCTGGGCAGCGCAGGGCGATTACAGGCAGCCAGCGGGATGGGAACGGCTGCCGGACAAGCCGCATAAAACAATTATACCGGACAGATGCGTTAATTGCGAATATCTCAAATGCTTCAGACGGCAGAAAACAGAAAAACCAATCATCGAGAAATTGAAGGTCAGCGAGGCAGGAAGTGTACTGGGTAAGTTCGGACACAGTCAGAGTGTTCGCAATGTTAGAAAACAACATGCGGCAGAAACGGCGACACTATTTGAATGATTATTGATGATTGATAATTGCCGGCCACGGCACGGCTCGTGGCCGTGCCAGGGATAATTGATGATTGAAAAATGACAAATCAACCATTGACAGATGAGCAATTGTTTGGCGTGCCGGAGAATCCTTCGCATGAAGAATTGCCGGCGACTTTATGTCCATACCAAAAAATACGATGCTCAGCCTGGGACGGCAAGTCCGGATGCCAGGCAGAGATTTGCGTAATGAGTGAGGCAGGAAGTGGAACATCTGTTTGATGTCGATATTGCGGAAAAGTATGGGGTGAATGCGGCGATTGTTTTGCGCCACTTGCAGTTCTGGATTATCAAAAACAAAGCTCACAATAAACACCTATTCGATGGTCGCACATGGACCTACTTCTCAGTGAGAGCCTTTACGGAGATTTTTCCTTACTGGACTACCCGGCAATTGAGGGTGATATTGGACAAGTTGATAGAGATGAAAGTTTTGACAAAAGGAAATTACAATCCCAAGGGCTACGACCACACATCCTGGTATGCCTTCACGAATGAAAAGCGATTTGTCAGAATTGACAAATCGAATTGTCAAAACGGGCAAATGGATTTGTCAAAACGGGCAAATGGATTTGCCGGAAATGACAAACCATTACCAAATCCAATAACCAATGGTTTAACAGATGAATCAACCAAATCCAAAGGGTTGGGATTGATTTCTTCTGAAAAAAAGCTGGAATTGGATTTGCAAATAAAAAAAGATCTGAATTTCTTCATAGAACAGGTCATAGGCACGGAACAAGTCCCGGGAATATTCCAATTCTTTACCGCACGAGAAACCCAGACTTTCAAACGCATCGTTGCTTATCTTGTAGAGCAATGCCAGGTAGGCAAGTTGCCGGGTTCAATATTCAGGGATGCCGTGGAATGGGCAAGGACTGCGAAAAGTTCGACGGCCGCCAATAAAAAAGGGCTATTCGTTGCGAAAATCAAGCAGGAGACAGGGTTCAACAAACAAAAAAAACTATTGGATAAAATAGGGGAATATTAACGTTTTTTGGAAAGGGAAAAATATGAAGAACGTTAGAAAATTTGCAAAGGGCTTTTTGCCTGTGCTGGCAATGATGTTGGTGGTGATTGGGATATATGGATGTATCTCACGCATCGACCCCGTAACCGGTCAAAAGACTTATATAATTGACCCGAATTGGGCAGGAGTCTTTGATTCGGCAGCAGGGGTAGTGACTGTGGCTGCACCAGCAGCTGTTGTGGTTGCCTCAACATTCTTCCCTGGTGCCGTTCCGATTGTCACGCTTATCGTTGGCATTTTAGGTGGTCTTGCAGGAATGTGGGCAAAATTGAAACCGCAGATTACTCAGGCAAAAACATTGGCTGACCAGACCCATACAGTCCTTGCTTCGGCAGTTACGGCTATTGAGGAATATAAAAAGGCCAATCCTGCGGAATGGGGAAAATTAAGCGCTGAGCTGCAAAAGTTGATACCAAAAGGCTCGAGCGCGGACGATGTGATTAGCATCATTCGAGGGATATTGCCGGTAGCGAATTAAATAAAACGGCAAATATTTATAAACAAATTGACAAACCCCCATCCGTCACAGATTGATGGATGGGGACATATTAAAAACCGAATCGATGCCCGGCTTTGCCTTCAACAAGAGTCGAGGCAAGAAAGGAGAAAGTTACAATGCAACTCTGTGAATTGAAAATCAAGCAAATCAGAATCAGCGGGGACAACCCGCGAATAATTAACAAAAAGAGTGAGGAATTCCTCGAGCTGGTCAGCAGCATAAAATCGATGGGGGTCAAAGTGCCTATCCACGTGCGAGAGAAAACCAGCGGTAAATATGACTACGAACTAATTGCCGGAGAACGTCGGCTGCTGGCGGCCGGAGAAGCAGGCTTGGTTACGATCCCCGCCCTTAATCACGGTGAACTAAGCGATGATGCGGCATTCGAGGTCACGTTCGCCGAGAATTTCGCACGCGAAGACCTGACAATCCTCGAGCAGGGCAAGGCGGTCGCGACGCTGATGGCTAAATTCAAAGACGACATTGTGGCGGTAGCGTCGAAGATAGGCAAGCCCGAGCAGTGGGTGCGGCAGCGGGAGCTGATAAACAGCAACCTGTCGGAGAAATGGAAAAAGCTGGTCCTCGAGAATCCCGACTACAGTTATTTCACGGCGGCGCATCTGGGTTTGATAGCGAGGTTTCCGCAGCATATTCAGGATGGGGAGATAGTGAAGAGCCTTCAATATTGTCATGTCACGGTCAAAGAGCTCGATAAAAAGCTGGCTGAGCTATTCCTGCTTTTGAAAAAGGCGCCGTTCGATACGGGCAAGTGCGTGAACTGCACAAAGCGAAGTTCCTGCCAGCCGACACTATGGGCGGAAAAGCCGGAAGAGGTAACGGGCGAAAAAGACCGATGCCTCGACAAGAAATGCTGGCTGAACAAGGATGTGGCAACTGCGAAGGAAAAGCTCGCGGAGGTCCAGGCGGAATATCCCGGGCTGGTTTATGTGGAAGGGAGCGGTTGTTATGAACAAGACACAATCGACCGGAACAAGAAAATCTACGGCAAATCCCTGAGCAGATGGCAATATGAGAAGGTCAAGAAGACCGACAAAGGCGCTGTGCCGGCATTAGTAATTGATGACAGCGGCAAGGGCAAGATCCTTTATGTGAATGTGAAGGTGAAAAAGGGGCAGGAGGAATCAGCGGCCAGGCCGCCCGGCAAACCGAAAACGCTAAAGCAACTGCGGGCGGAGCTGGAGGAGAACCGCTGGGCAGCGGTATTGAAAGAGATGTATTCGGAGATTATGAAGTTAAAGCCAGAGGATATAAAACACCCGGACAAGTTTTTTATCATCGTGGTTCTGGCGACAGGTCTGGGTATCGATACATCAGCTCCGAATGATTCTGCTTTTATAACACAAGCGATCGACCTATTCAGAAAGGATGCCAAGAAGGCCAAGTGCTGGCTGCAGGCCCAAATCTGGAAAAGCACCCAGGAAGCTATGAGATATTCATACACAGATGGTAATAAGGAAGAAATCGAACTGGGCAGGATAATCGCACCACTGCTCGGCATTGACCTCGACGAGAAATACAAAGAGGTCTGCAGCAGGGATGAGTTCAAAGAGCCGGCGGAATGGGCGAATCTGAAAGCGGATGGAACACCAAAAGAGATATCAAAAAGCAAAGATAAAAAATCAAAAACTAAAAAGGTAAAGCTTGAAACGGCGGACAAGGTCAAGAAGTGTCGCATCTGCGGATGCACTGAAGAGAATCCCTGCCAGACATCGGAAGAACCATGCCACTGGATCGAAGGGCACGGTGATTTGTGCAGCGGCTGTGCCGGCAAAAACAAATAAATGAAAAAGGCGGCCAAGGCAAAGAAGGCCAAATCATAGGGTGTAAATAGCGGCCCCGGCGGTCAAAGCGGCACCACGGGGCACACGGGCAGCAGAATGATTCGACAGGTTCAGCGATCCTGAGCGAAGTCGAAGGAAAGGCTAACAAAATGGATATGTTTGAAAAAATAGAAATCGGACTCTATGGGTATTTACTCGCTCTTTCGGTGGAAGAAAAGGCGCAATTGATTGAATGTTATGAACATATTGCCGGAGGGATTATTCCTAAGATATTCAGGGAAGCATTTAAGATGGGCTACAAAACTGCAACTCGTGACTTGAATAGAGAATATCTCCACAAAAATTGACGAGGAGAACTATGGGTGTTATTTATAAACCGGCAGGCAGGGCGGCGGAGTTTTCGCATTTGGCGGCGAACCTGTACGTGGGCTGTTCCCACGGATGTATGTATTGCTACGTGCCTGATGTTACGCACAACAACAAATTCTTCACCGAGCAGTCGGTCCGCTGGGATGTGCTTTATCAGCTGCGAAGAGAAGCGCCAAATTTTGCGGGGACGGATGAGAGGGTTTTGCTTTGCTTTGCCTGCGACCCTTATCAACCCTTAGATGATAAAGAGGAAATCACCCGGCAAGCCATTAAAATCCTGCGGGCCTGCGATGTGCCGTTTCAAATACTGACCAAAGGAGGGATGAGGGCGGCAAGAGATTTCGATTTGTACGGGCCGCACGATGCGTTTGGGACAACGCTGACGCTATTAGATAAAGACAAAAGTCTGCTGCACGAACCGCACGCAGCGCTGCCGGAAGACAGGATTGCAGCCATCGAACTTGCGAAAATTAAGGGCATTGAGACCTTCGTCAGCCTGGAGCCGGTCATCGAGCCAGCGGCGACGCTCGAAATAATCCGCCAGACCCACACAATCGTTGACCAATACCGAATAGGTAAGATGAACCACTGCGACACGCTTACTGCTCAGGCCTGGCGAAGATTCGGCATCGCGGCGATTCGACTCTGCAGAAAATTCAATAAGGATTATTTCATTAAATCAGACTTAGCCAAACATTTAGATGGCGTTCATTTTTATAACACAGACAGAAGAAAGGTCAAAAGATAAAGAAAAGAAAAGTCAAAAGATGATAATAAAAATAATGATGTGGCTTGTCGTGGCAGTGGCACTGGCGGGGGCATTTCTGAATACCCGGGGCAAATGGCAGGGATTTTTGCTGTGGCTTATCAGCAATGCCTGGTGGTGCTGGTACAACATCATTGCGGGTGAATATCCTCAGGTATTTCTCTTCGGGGTTTTTTGGTTTATATCTTTATACGGGATTTTTCAGTGGCGAAAAATACAGAGAGAAATCAAAAATTATAAACAGGCGGTAAAAGATTTTGGCCAGACAAGAACAAATGAAAGAGAACTTACCAATAAACAATTAGCACTTCTACTCGAGGAAAACACATATTTGCGGAATATTCTTCAGGGCATGCCCTATCATAAAAAAGCAAAAAAAAGATTGAGAATTAATATCCCCACTACAACAAAACAGAAAGATAAAGATTATGGCGAAGAAAGAAAAAAACAAAAGCAAAAAACCGGAAAACGTGGTAGGGGTGTTTCCGAAGATAAGTTCGGAAACCAAAATCAAGGACGTGGTTTTCGCTGAAAAGGGGCCGAAGATTCATTTCGGCAAATTTGAGGTAAGTACGGTGCAGGCGGATTTGCTTAAAGGACTGGCTGAATCCGGCGAGAAGGTTTTGATAACAATTTCACCGATTCAGGGACGATTGCCAGGGACGGAATAATACATGCGACAGCCGCGGACAGGGCCTCAAAATCGCAAAGATGTTGTCACCTGGAGAAAGGTATTTACTGCCAAAGAAGAGCAGCAACTCATGGTCTATTTAAGAAAGCGAGCCAATACGATCGCCGGCAGGCGGATTTATCTTATGTGTGATATCTTGCTAAATACCGGCCTGCGTATTCAGGAGTTGGCCAAGCTCCGGCTGCAGGATATGCCTGCTGTCTTGGGTGAGAAGGTGATTGAGGTTTACATGGGCAAAGGCAAAAAAGACAGGATGGTACCGATCGGTCCACGTCTGGTCAGGGAGATTGATAAATACGTGCGCGAAATCAGACCGAAAACCCTACCACGTCACATTCGCCGCAGTGACACAAGCAGACCTGTATTTTACAGTTCGCAACAACGTCCATATCTGCAGGCAGTCAAGGAAACCAACAAGAAAACCGGCGAGTTGAAGGTCAGGACCCGGGCATCTGTTTCGCTATATAGGATGATAAAAGGCCTGGGCCAGGCTGCCGGCATAGCCAAAGCGATTCATCCCCATATGTTCAGGCATACCTTTGCGGTTAATGCTTTAAGGTCGATGGAAGATGGAGGAGCGGGGATTGATATATATGCGTTGCAGAATCTAATGGGGCATTCGAGCCTGGAGACAACGGCCAAATACCTGCATTTTATTAGCGGTCATACGAACGGGATGGGTGAGCGTTTGGACCGCAGTTATGATGAGTTTTTGTAAGCCAATGTAAACCTTTTATAGAGTAATGATGACTTTGTTTCGGAATATATTCGTAAGTCGATGTGATTCAAACAGTTCTGTTTGTGGTAAATCACGCTCAAAAACACAAAAAATAAGGGAGCGGACATTCAAACGGCTGTTTGAAAACAGCGTTTTTAATTCAATAAAAAGGTTTTTAGTTGTGCAATATGGGTTATTCGCTCAAAAATGAGGCGGACATGGGTTTGTCCACTACCCCCTGTTATTTGCTTAGGAGTGCAGGTTTTGTAAAAGTGGCAATTTGGAATGTCCGCTTTTTCAGGCAAATGTGCGTTTTTAAGCTAAAAACGTGGGGACATAGAATCCTTGTTTTCAAATCGGAAATGGGGTTTTTGGGAAGGGTTAAAATTAGAGTGCGCGCATCAAAACATAATGATTTGGGTCCTTCCCAGAGGTTGCAACTTTCTGTAGTTCCTGATGGCGCGCAAAAAGCGAATTTTGCGCAGGGAAATGCGTGTCCAGCCACAGGGAAATGGCCGGACAAAAGATGCATGGTGACACGATTCACTTTTAGCGGCCATCGTATGAAGCCGGAAGGACCCAAAGGAAGGATGCGGCGATTTTTGTTTGGCGATGGTGACATGATTGACTTTTTGTGCGGACAGGCGATTTAAGAAAATTGATTGAGGTGAAGAATGCGAGAATTGGCTATTTCAGAATGAGACATCTTGATTTATTCACAGGGATAGGCGGGTTCGTTTTGGCCGCCCAAAATATATGGCAGGAAAATTATGAACCGGTCGCCTTTTGCGAGAGTGAAGAGTTTTGCTGTAAGGTTTTGAAAAAGCACTGGCCTGATGTGGAAATAATAAATGACATCAACAACGAACGAATTAGACATTTTGAACAGATTGACTTACTTACGGCTGGAGTGCCTTGCCAGCCTGCGAGTATTTCAGGGAAGAAACGTGGAACTGCTGACGATAGATGGCTCTGGCCTGTTACCCTCGATACCATCAGGGCAGTTCGACCACGCTACGCAATCCTGGAGAACGTTCCAAACCTGTTTGCCCTTCAAGAAGGAAACGTCTTCGGCGGAATTTTATCGAGACTGGCCGAAATCGGGTATGACTGTTGGTGGGAAATTATACCGGCTTGTGCCGTTGGTGCGCCACATAAGAGAGACAGGATCTGGATTGTGGCCCACAATAGTAGCGACCGATGCATGCGGTGTAATGAAAGGTCAGGAATTTACGGGCAAAACAAGACATGCGATGAAGCTGACAAACGCCGTTCAAATGTGGCCGACACCGAAGGCAACTCCATCGGGGCCGGACTTTGCAAGAGCAAACAGGAAAGAATCGGGCGGGGACGATTTGGCGACGGCGGTGGCAAGATTACTGCCTACCCTAAAAAGCAGGGACTGGAAGGGCAAAAGTCAGCGAGGCAATTATGGCAACAAAACAGATTGTCTGCCGAATGTAGTCAGTGGGCAGTTGAACCCGACGTGGGTCGAGTGGCTGATGGGATTCCCAATAGGGTGGACAGACTTAAATGTTTAGGCAATGCGATAGTGGTACAGGTGGCTATGGTTATTATGAGGGCGATAAAACGAAGTGATGAATGAAAATAATAAATCAAAAATCAGAAATCATAAATAAAGAAAGGCAGGTGAAGTAGATGCATTGATAATTGATAAGTGATAATTGATGAGTGCAAACAAGGTGATAAGTTACGCGGTGCGGGATGGGGACAAGGAAATGTAAAAAGCTAAGACTCCAAACCTGAAACCATCCCGCATTTTGAAATTTTAAGTTTATTAACCACGGATTAACACGGATTGACACGGATTATTAAGATGAATGAAGCGGGAATGAAAATCAAGCCAGGATTGCGCAGGTTGAAAACAGGGGTATAACATATCCCCTAAAACGTGATTTATGAGCTAAAAACGATGAGGTAAACAATGGCACTTAAAAATTATACATCGACGGTGTCGGTCTCGCGCTCGATTTCTTATATTGAGGAACAATTAACAAAGCACGGGGCAAGACAGATACTGAAACTCTATGATGAGGCAGGCAAGGTATCGGGCATCTGCTTTATGATGCAGCTCGGCGGGCGGGAAGTGCCATACAAATTGCCCGCAAGACTGGCGGAATGCGAGAAAATACTGCGGGCGAACATGTCACGCAGGGCAAGGCCGGAAACCTTCAAAAAACTGGCTGAACAGGCGGAGCGGACGACGTGGAAGATAATTTCGGACTGGATTGAGGCGCAGATGGCACTGATTGAACTGTCGCAGGTCGAGATGATAGAGGTATTCCTGCCATACCTTTATGACCATCAGAAACAGCAGACTTTATTCGAGTCGATGAAGGCGAAGGGATTTAAGGGCCTGCTGCCGGCAGCGGCGGAAAAAGTGATTTAGGATTTCAGATTTAGGATTTGGGATTGAAAAAATAAATGAGAAATCAAAAATCAAAAATGAGAAATCGTAAATCGGAAATCAAGGTTGAGCCGCAGGTCAAGCAGTTCAAGATGAGCGAGATTCACCCGGCGAAGTATAACCCGCCCGGCTACGGCACGCTTCGCCGTGACGAGCCCGGCTACGGCACGCTTCGCCGTGACGAGAGGACAATAAGCGAGAGAGATATAAAGAAAACTACCGATGCATTTTTGCATGCGGAAAGCATAATAAGTTGTGGAAACATTTTTTTGATAAAGGAGAAATAACATGATTTACAAATGGAAGTTTCAGCCGAAAGGCAATGTCAGCGCACAGGCGGCGGGCGATTGCATCGAGCAAATCGCCAAAAAGAACAGGGGGGCAATAACGGCAAAAGCAATTGTTAAAGAGGCGAAAGCCAAAAAATCGCCCCTGCACAATCTCTTCGAATGGGACGATACAGTGGCAGCGAAGAATTACCGCGAAGAACAAGCCCGGCAGATTCTTGTCCAGCTTGTTATCATTCAAAAAGGTAAAAACAATAAAGATTTGTTGAAAGTTCGAGCATTCGTCAGTGTGGAAGAAGAAAGAGGTATTCATTACACGCCATTTGAAAGAGCGATGTCGAAGCCGCATCTGAGAGAGCAACTTCTCCTTCAAGCGATGGGCGAATTGCAGAATTGGCAGCAGAAGTATGAAGACCTGAAGGAATTATCTCGAATATTCGCTGCGATTGCAGAAGTGGCGGCAGAACAGCAGAAGAAAATTAAACGCCGAAAGGCCGGATGAAATTTTGACCGGGTTGGGTGAACCAAGGCGAGGCGGGTCATGGTCTGGCACGGCGCGGCAGGTATGGCTTGGCGAGGTAAGATCAGGTATGGTAAGGCAAGATGCGGCAAGGTCAGGCATGGCAGGCAGGTCCCGGCGTGGTTTGGTTTGGCAGGGCAAGGCAAGGTTCATTTCGGCATGGCAGGCAAGGTTTGGATTAGTTTAAATTTTATTAACTGAATCGGCGAAAGGGCAAAAAATGACTAAAAAAAAAGAGACAAAACAGACAGAGCAGGTAATTGAGATACCGGCACTGGATATTAAGTTGATGGAATTAAAATTAGAAGGCGATAGTCCCCTGATATGTCACGCGTGGAGCAATAAAGCCAAAGAGTTAATGCTCAACCGACAGATGAAAAAGGCACAACAGGCGAAAAAAGCAAAGGACCCGGAACAGGATTTCGAGGAGTCGCTTTATCCTTATCCGGGCGGCGGATACGGGTTCCCGGCAGTTGCTTTCAAGGCGGCGGCTATTAATGGATGTTCATTTGTGGACGGCGTAACAAAAGTGCTGGCTCGCGGGGCTTTTCATGTCGTAGGGGAGTTGGTCAAGATAGAAGGGTCCAAGCCCACGCCAAGAGAAGATATGGTGCGGATTGGCATGGGAGTGGCCGACATCAGATATCGTGGCCAATTTAAAAAATGGTCGGTCAAATTGCAAATAAGGTTTAATAGCAATGTTCTCTCCGTCGGGCAAATTTCAAATTTGTTTAATATAGCCGGATTTGCAATAGGTGTGGGCGAATGGAGGCCGCAAAAAGGCGGCTCTTATGGCATGTTTCATGTTGCCTGATATCAATTTTTCGAACGTTAAACATAGCAAGGAAGCTGATGTCTAAAGGGACAAACGATAAATCACCAGTCCAAAGCCGCGATTCACGTGCAGAAATTGCCGCCGCCGAAATCATTGAAACTCAAGAAGAGGCGGCGGCATTCATTGGACGTAATTCTCGGACAATCCGCAGATGGCAAAAAGAAGGGATGTTAGTAGCTTATAACAAAGAAGGCAAACCTGTTTATTTACGCAGCCAATTGAAATTATTCGCGGCGAACGAAGGGAAAAAACCAACACAAACAAAATTAAAAAAGGATGAGGCGGAGGCGGGCATAAAAACAACCCGCGATGAACGGGAAAGGTGGGAGTTCGAAAGAGATAAGGGCGGATATATTAGAAAAGATGATGTAGAGAGGAACAACATTCAGAAGATCCTGACGGTCAAACGCGCCCTGCTCGGACAGGGCAGGAAACTTGCGATGCAGTTAGCGGCGCTCACGGACCCGCGAAAAATTCAGGTGCTTTTGGATAAGGAAAACAGGCAAATAATCGAAGGATTTGCAAGGTGAGAACATTGAAGATTTAAGATTGAAGATTGAAGATTTACTATTGAAGTGAATAAAAATTGAAAATCGCAAATCACAAATCGAAAATTAAAATCTGGTCGGCGGCGGAGCGCGAGGCGTGGAGGATGCCGGAACGCATTACGGTCAGCGAATGTGCTGACCTTAACCGCGTTCTCGATGCACGCTCGTGCGCAGAGCCGGGGCCATGGCGAACGGACCGCGTGCCGCAGATGCGGGCGATTATGGATGCCTTCTGCGACCCGGAAGTAGAAGAAGAGACAATTCAGAAGCCGCCGCAGTTCGCGGGGACGGAATCGATTTACAATATGATAATGTCGGCGGTGCTGCAGGACCCGGGACCGGCACTTTTGGTTATGGCCAGGGACGAGGATTGCGATTATGCAGTCGAGAACCGGCTCAAACCGATGGTGCAATCGAGTCCGGCAATGGTAGAGCATACAACGGGAAGGGTATGGGACCTGTCGAAAAAAGAATTCTATTTCGATAACATGACGCTCTATTTCGCCGGCAGCAATTCGCCGGCAGGCCTGTCGGCAAAGCCAATCCGGTACCTGTTCCTCGATGAGGTCAATAAATACCCGCCGTTTATGGGTAAAGAGGCCAATCCCATCGATTTAGCCAGCAAAAGAACGCTGACATTCTGGGACAGGAAAATCGTCAAGGTCTCGACGCCGACGACGACGGATGGTTATATAACGGTCGAATACAAAAAATCGAACCAGCAGCAGTATTACTGTCCCTGCCCGCAATGCGGAGAATATAGTATCTGGAAATTCATCCAGCTTAAAATACCGAAAACGCTGAGGGACCCGGATGAAATCCGAAAAAATAAAAATGCTGTATGGTACGAATGCGAGCATTGCGCAGTGAGAATTGAAGAAATGGAGAAAGAGAGGATTGTCGCGGCGGGCGTCTGGCTGCCGAAAGGACAAACAATCGATGCGAACGGCAATATAAAAGGTGAGCCGGAGCGGTCAAAAAGACACAGCGGGTTCAATTACACGGCATATATCAGCCCGTGGATTAGCTGGACGGAGATTATGGCGCAATGGTTCGAGGCGAACACGGAAGAAGGGATTGCCGTCGGCAAACTGCTGGATTTCAAGAATTCGATTGACGCGGTTGCATTCGAGGAGACGGGGAAGAAATTAAAGACGAGCGAATTGAGGAAACTTGTCGGCGGATTTTCTCGCGGGACGGTGCCGGCGGATTGCGTGACATTAGTGGCGGCGGCGGACTATCATAAATCAGAGGCGAGGGGGATTGTGCGGATAGATTATGAGGTAAGAGGGTTCGCTACAGGTTTGAAAAATTATATTATAGCAAGCGGGACAGCGCCGTCGTTCGAGGAGCTCGACAAAATGGTATTGCTAAGCGCATTCCCGTGGGCGGATGGGACGGCAAATGAGAAAAAGTTATGGCTGCCGGTGGTCTGTCTATTCATCGATTCAGGATACAAGCCGGATGATGTTTACGAGTACTGCCGGCAGAGACCCGGGCTGACAATACCGACCAAAGGCGAGGTCGGTCCGTGCCTGAAACCATTGCGGCCATCGGAACTCGAGAGCGCTACGGAGAGAAGATTGACAGCGAGGCAGCGAAGCAGGTACCGCGGAATGCAGCTTATGATTATCGATACGCACTTTTTCAAAAACCAGGTGCAGAGCTGGGCGGAGCCGCGATTAGATGAGCAGGGCAAAATTATCACAGAACCATTGACGGCATTTTACGATGAGATTCCGTTTTACTACCTTACGGAATTTTCGAACGAGCAGAAGGTCAAGGTTAGGGACACCAGGGGCGGAGTCAAATGGATATGGAAGCCGGTTGCTCAGGGTGCGCAGACACACTCGCTTGATACGGCGGTCCTTGCGGCGGCGGCGGGATTCTATAAGGGTGTGCATTACCTAAGAGGTGCTGGCGAGAAGGTAGCGCCCGCAGCGGCAGCGGGTCAAAAGAAAAAAATAGTACTGTCGGAACTGCAGAGGCAGAAGAGACTCAGGTAAATGATTAGTGATAATTGATTATTGATAATTGAAAATGAACGAAAAGAAAAAACAGGTTGGCTTGAAATGCCCGAATTGCGGGTGCGAGGACTTTCGCGATGAAGAGGGCAGGCCCTGGGACACGGTAAAAACTATCCCGATATTTGGGGCGATCCGCAGGTATAAAATATGCAGATATTGCGGCAAAAAAGTCAGGACAAAAGAAACTATTGAAAAAGAAGATTAAACCATTTATTATTGATGATTGATTATTGATAATTTTAAGTGAGGTGAAAAATGCCGCGAGATAATATTAAAATTGAGATTAAGATGGAAGGCGTCCCCAGTTTCAAACAATTCTACCGGAAATTGATAAATGATTTGAGAAAAGCATGCGGCGGAGAAGTATTGAAAAATTAAAATATTCTACCGGATACAGAAAACCGACCATAGAAGAAGTTAAAAAATGGGCGTTTATAGATCCAAAAAAATGAGGTGAAAATATGGCAATAACAAAAAAACAATTGATTGAAATGCTGGCAGAATATCCTGATGAAAGTATCATAATCGTTCAAAAGGATGCTGAGGGCAATGATTATTCTCCACTTGCCGAAATTTGCGAGGGGCATTATGAACCGGACAGTACAGATTCGGGCGAAATATACCCTTGCGCAAAGGGCAGGGGTGATGCAATCGTTCTTATACCAATAAATTAAAATCTGCGTAATCAGCGAAATCCGCGTCATTATGATTTCAATGAGGTGAAAAATAGTGAAGAAAAAACAAAAGCCTAAAAAACAGAGCCGGTTCATAACCAGAAAGGTCATATTGAATGGAAAGCCAATCAGCGGAGCTATCTTTATCGGTAATTTATATGAAGATAAACTCTATCCAGTCCGCGCCGAGTTTTTGGTAGGTCTCGACCGAATTTCAGTAAAATACGAGCAATAAATCATCGAAATCTGCAAAAATTCTTTCCTATTAGTAGCCCATAAACAAAAAAAAAGGCTACCGGTAGCCCATCTCCTGAAAAATCCGGTTTTTGTCATTGACAGAATTTGTTCGATTAGTCGAAAATCACTAATGTAAAGTCCCTTCAGGTTACGGCAGGGCGCTTCGCCCTGACGAGTACAAGGGCAGTTCTTTACAATATTTATCCGCCGTAGGCGGATTGGTCAGAGAAATTAAAGCGCCGTGCGGGGCCGCACCCCTGCATTTGGCGCTTTTTTCTTTGATCTAAGAGGCGCCACGAAGGCACGAAGACACAAAAAATAAAAACTTAGTGTCTTAGTGGTAAAAAAATAATGGCTGATTACGCGGCAATCATAACGGCAATCGATGCGGCAATCCTGGAATGGGCAGGCGAGCCGGTCTCCATGCAGGAAGGGGGACGGTCGGTGACATATCGAAGCTTAACCCAATTAATTGATGCGAGAAAATATTACGCCAATTTGCAGCAGCAGGTGACCAATAAAAAACCATTCGGGATAATAAACCTGAAGGCCGGAGGGGCAAGATGAGAAGCAGTTTTGAGTTTTTAGTTTTGAGTTTTTAGTTTATCGACAAAAAATGAAATTATTAGGTTTTGAAATCAAAAAGAACCAGGTGAAAAAGTCGGTTGTGATAAGCAATATGCCGCGGGAACGAATCCGATCTTACGATGCGGCGGCGATAAGCCGGCACAATGAAAACCACTGGCTCTACGCCGATGCAAGCGATGCGGATTTCTGGATTCGGCAGGACCTGCCGACGACACGCAACCGCGCACGGTATGAAATCCGCAACAACTCATACGCCGAGGGGATAATCGCCACGCTGGCGAACGACCTTGTGGGGACAGGGCCCGACCTGCAGTTGGCGACAGGCAATCCGAATGCAGATACTGAACTCGAGGAAAAATTTTATCGCTGGTCTCAGAATTGCGACATCGAGGGCAGGATAACTTTCGGGGAAATACTGGCCCTGACAGGCGGCCGACAGCAATGCGAATCAGGAGAAGGGCTTATAGTTTTTGAAAATATCGAAACACAGAAGAACTGGACGAGGGCAAGAGCGGAACCATTATTACGGCTTCGGGTGATTGAACCGGACAGACTGGCATCGCCTTTCGGCCTGATGACGGGAAGAATAAACGATGAAAGAATAAGGGATGGCATCGAATACGATGAAAATGGCCGACCGGCATTTTATTACATACTCAACCAGCATCCGGGGTCGGCGGCCAATTTCGGCGGATTCGGCGATTACAATAAAATTCCGGCTTCTCAAACTATACATCTCTACCGGCAGAACAGGCCCGGGCAATCGCGGGGGATGCCGTGGATAACACCATCACTATCGTTATTCGCGCAACTCCGCAGATTTACTCTTGCAACAATCCAGAATGCGGAATCGGTGGCCAATCCGATGGGGGCAATCGAGACAGATGCCTTTGGGGCAGAACAACCCCCGGTTGATACAATGGATGAGGTCGAGATTCCCCGCAATTCGCTTCTTACATTGCCTATGGGCAGTAAGATGAACCAGCTCAAACCGGAACATCCGGCGACGACCTACGAGATGTTCAAGAATGAAATCATCAACGAAATAGCGCGCTGTCTCTGTATGCCGTTCAATGTGGCGGCGGCAAACTCGGCAAAATACAATTACGCATCGGGCAGATTAGACTGGCAAGTTTATTACAGGTTCATCAGGACGATTCGGAACTGGTTAGAGGCGCATGAATGCAACCGCATATTCTACGCCTGGCTGGGGGAGGCGGTTCTCATACCCGGGTATTTCAAATATTTCAATAGTGTTGTAGAACTTGCCAGGCCGGAATGGAACTGGCCGGGCAGCGAGCATGTGGACCCGAAGAAAGAGGCCGATGCGCAGAACACGCGGCGCTTAAGCCTAACGACAAATCTCAAAACGGAATACGCGATGCAGGGCAAGGACTGGGAGCGGGAACTGGGGCAGATAAAGAAAGAAAAGGACTTGTGCGAAGAGCTGGGGATACCGTGGCTGAGTACAAAGACAAATTCGAAAAATGAAAAGGGACAGAATAATGAAACGAACAGCGAATAATTTAGACACGAGACCATATCCGAATGAGCATAGCTGCCGGCTGGAAGACCCTAATAAATACAAAAAATTCAGCCGGGTCAATTGCGATCAGAAACATGATGGTAAATGCATCGACGTGATTTACGGCATAAAGAGCGAAGGCGGCAGCGAGATACAGGCGTTACGGTTCCCGAAAGAGAACTGGACGGCGGATGAGGCGCGCAAGGTCTGCAGCGCAAGAGGAGGGACATTCGAGGCGGCGAAGGAAGAAAAGAAAAAATCATCCGATGATATTCAGATGCAGACGCGTGATATCACCACGCGTATTTATCAGCTCAGGGCAGATACGCTCGATGAGAAGACACGATCCATCGAGGCGGTAATTGCCACGGAGAACCCGGTCCTTGTTATGGATTGGAACCGCTGGCAGGTCATCGAAGAAGTGCTGTTGATGAACGGGTGCAGAATGCCGGAAAACGGGCAAATACCAATGCTCGACACACACGATCGTTCGACCGTGCAGAAACAACTCGGCAGCACGCGAAATCTCCGTACCGAAGGCGATAAACTTATCGGGCAAAATTATTTCAGCAGTTCCGATGAGGCCGAACATGCATGGACGCTGGTAAAAGAAAAACACCTCAAGGACAACTCCATCGGGTACAGGGTAATCAATTCGGTGGTCATCGAAAAAGGTCATGAGGCAAATGTCGCAGGCAGGGTTTTCAGGGCCTCGCCGACACGCGACCTGCGGGTAACGACCGAATGGGAAGTCAAGGAAAACAGCGTCTGTCCTATAGCCGCTGATGAGGATGCGAAAAACAGATTTGAACAGAATATTACTATTTCTAAAGGAGAAAAAACTATGGACAAGAAATTCAGAGAATGGCTGATCGCAAGGGGCGAAAATCCGGATACCCTTGACGATAATAGGCGGACGGAGCTGAAGGCCGAGTACGATGCTGAAATGAAGCGCAGCAAGCCGGCTGACCCGCCTGATTCCGGAAAAGAGAGACGAGGGACGAAGGATGATGGACAGAAAGGCGAGCAACGGATAAGCCCTCCGGCTGACCCGCCTGCTGCCGACCCGAAAGTAATCGCCTTTGAAGCGATCAGGATGGAGCGGCAGAGGGTCGAGGCAATCAAAAGCCTCGGCGGGGATGATGTGCCGGCGGAGGTGATTTCAAGATGCATCACGGATGGTAGCGACATCGACAAGGCACGGGCCGAGGTGCTGACAGCCGTACGCAGCAGCCGGGCAAAGGTGGCGCCGAACATCGAGGTCCTAAGCGGAGTCAACCGCGAAATACTCGAAGATGCAATGCTGCTTCGAGCGGGAAGCGAAGATGTCGTCCGCAGCGACAAGGCCAAGGGCGAGCAGCGGGTCGAGGCGGCCCGAAGATACCGCGATATGACGCTAATCGATGTCTGCCGGCAGGCCCTTCTATTCGCGGGTCAGGCGATCCCGGTCGGGCGTGAAGAGGTCATAAGGGCGGCGTTCACGACGATGGAGTTGCCGATTATACTCGGTAATATCGCCAAAAAGAGCATGCTCAAGGGCTACACCAGCGTGCTGTCAACGTGGGAGAAATGGTGCGGTGTGACGAGTGTCTCGGATTTCAAGGAAGTGACCGGGGCACGTCTGACCGATACGGGCCAGCTTGAACAGGTCGGCAACAGCGGAGAGGTTAAATACGGCGGCGCCGCCGAGGAATATGAGAAGTACAGTGTTGCAACTTATGCCAAGAACTTCGGCATTACGCGGCAGAACATCATCAACGATGACCTGCGAGCACTTACCACAGTCCCGCAGGCGATGGGAGCCAGAGCGAGACGCAAGGCGGGAGACCTTGTCTATGCACACCTGCTGGCAAACGGGGCAATGACGGATAATGTAGCCCTATTCCACGCGGACCATAAGAACCTCAATACATCGGCTGCGCTTGCCAAAGACAAATTAGCCGCAGCCATTGTGGCTCTTATGAAGCAGACTGACAAGGACAACCAGCCCATCAACGTCGAGCCGAGAATACTACTTGTCCCACCTGACCTGAAGTTCACAGCCCTGGAATTGCTCAAGAGCGCAACCCTCATAATCAGGGGCACAACCGATGCGATAGTACCATCTTACAATGCTATGTCAGACCTCAATCTTGAGGTGGTCAGCGAAGGGCGATTGAGCAACCTCGCATATACCAATTATTCGGCAGTGACATGGTATCTTACGGGCGATCCGAACATCGTCGATACCATCGTGGTGGCGTTCCTCAACGGCAGGCAGGAGCCGACGCTCGAGCAGTTCAACGCGGGCCCGAACGTGATGGGACTTATTTACCGCGTATTCATCGATGTCGGATGCAAGAGCCTCGACCACCGCGGGATGCAGAAGAACGTCGGATAAACAACGGATGACAGACAACAGAAGATGGACGATGGACGAAAAAAAAGAAAGGAAATGTTATGAAAAAAGTCCAATGTTCCTGCGGGATGGATAACCAGCTGGTCGAGACCGAAGAAGGCCTGCGCTACGATATCACCAAACACGGCAACGGTGAGTTATGCAAAGGTCTGTGTTTCAATTGCAGGGCACCATTAAAAGGATTGTCTCCGGAACCGGCGGCCAAAACGGAGCCGGAACCGAAACCGGTCGAGAAGCCAATTGATGAAGCCGTCAATAAGCCGGTTGAGAAGCCAGTTGAGAAACCACGGGGAAAGAAGAAGAAAAAATTGTAGGACAGTTCCGATGGAATTGTAAAGAATTAAAAATTGATTAACCCTTTTTCACAAGGAGAAAATTATGAATACAGAAGCTCAGAATTTACAGGAAGGGGATTTCCTGGATTATACGCCGGCGGCCGCGAAGACGGCCGGGCAGGTCGTACAGGTCGCCGGACGCGCTGGAATATGTGCCACAGCCATTGCCGCTCTTGTACGCGGCTCCGTCAAGGTCAAAGGTGTGGTCAAAATGAGGGCGGCAGCAGTCGCAGGCAATGCCGGTGGCAATATCGGCTGGGACGAGGACGGCAATCCGTACGGCGGGACGGCCGGGACAGGCGCTGCCACGACGACGCTATCGAATGCAGATTTTCTGGTTGGCACATTGACAAAGGACCTGACAGCCACCGATGGTGAGGCCGAGATTGAATTGAACGAATTCGTTGCGATGCAGCATAGAAATTACGACATCATATGCGGTGAATTGCTGGCAGGCGGGGTGGAACAGGAACTCTGCGAGGTAAGTACCACTCAAAATTATCCAATAGGTACCCCCCGTGTAATGCCAAATGGAGATGAGGCCATTTATTCCAAATCAAGCGGTGTATGCTGGGCCGGTCGCGGTAATAAATTCCATCTGGCAATGTCCGATGGAATCGATTTTACACTCCTCGGAGCAAACCAGGCCATCGGGGATAAGCAGGTGACATTTGCCGCCGCCACGCATCCTGCCTTCCTGAAAGATGAACTTAAAGGCGGATTATTACTAATCAGTGATCAGGATGTCGGTTCAGACCAAGACAAACAGGTCCAACAGAGAGTTATTACGGGCAATGATGCTTCACTATCCGGTGCGGCCTGCACCGTTTATTTTAAGAACGGTCTGGTTCGCGCCGTTACAACTGCAACATACGCTTTCTGCATGCCTTCCCCCTATAGTTCGATTAAATTTGGTACCGACACCGGGACTTCGATAGCCGGGATACCCGCTTCTTATATCAGCGGCAGCGGTAAATTTTTCTGGCTGCTGAAAAAGGTTAAAATGTGGATAGCGCCTCAGGATGCCGTCGGCAAAACAGCTCACAGTAGAGAAGTGGTATTCAGACATGATGGCAGCCTCGATATACATGACCCGACCAGCGCAACTGCCAAATACCAGCAACATGCAGGATACATCATCGATAACAATAATGCTGCCAATGGCGCTACTTTTGTACAGATAAATTTGTAGCACTTTCGCCGATTCGGTTTGGGGCGACAGCCATTAAAACCGGCTGTCGCCCATACTTGAGATAAGGACATTATGGGCAGCAGATTCGAAACGAGCATGCAAAAGGCGAACAAAAAGGTGTTCGACGAGTTCAAATTCAAAGACGAAGACAAAATCACCTTTACACCCAAGGGCGGTGAGGGATTTGAAACGGACGCGATACTTGGGCCGATAGACGGCGAAATCAGGGACGATGAACTGGGCGAGACATCGATAAAGACACGCCAAATCACGATACCGGTCCCGGAAGCAACGGTGGAATATGCAGACGGCATCGTAACTGCAGAAGGAGAAGATTGGGCAGTAACTAATATTATCGGCATCAGCTCGGGATTTGTGGACCTGCAGTGCCGATGGAATGAGGCGACGAGCAAATATAATAAAATGCATAAGAAAAAGGTGTAGGACATTGACGATTGCCGAATGACGAATGCCGAATGCCGATTGCCGAATGTCGATTGAAAGAGAAAAAGAATTAAGAAATCATAAATTATAAATCGTAAATCGAAAATGATAGCGGGGAATATATGAATGAAACGGTAACGACAAACCTTATGACTCCGGTTATGCAATACGGATTTGCCGGATTCAGCGTAATCCTTTTAGGCATTCTTATATGGCTTATCCGGGAGTTATTGAAGGTGTTGAAAGAAAACAATATCGTAATTGCGGCAAATACGCAGGCCATTCAGGCGGTAGATAAACACTCCGCTGATACGCTTAGTGTTGCTATTGAGCTGAAAGATGAATTATTAAAACGGCCCTGTATAGCAAAATTCAAGCAGGAATAAGATGATTTGGGATTTTAGATTGAGGATTTTAGATTGAGGATTTCAGATTGAAGATTTCAGATTGCCGAATGCCGAATGCCGATTGAGGATTGAAGTAAAGAAAAATTGAAAATGGGAAATCGAAAATCGAAAATCGTAATTGCACTTCTGCTGGTTTTGGGGTTGGGTATAGTTTGTTTTGCAAGAACTTTGGGGTCAAGCAGAGACCCTTACGCAGTTAGAGGTGCGGCACCCAGCCCAAGACTTACACGAATTGGTGCAATTAAACATATTGAAGATTTCTCGGACACAACCTTCGGTTCTGGCCATTGGGTTTCCAACGAGGGAACTCCGACATTATCATCTGATACCACAAATTATCAAGCAACTGATGGCACGACAGTTGCCGGAACAAAGATGCAGACGCTTGCTTCCGGGACATCGGCTACGATGTATAAGGTCTGGAGTCCTGCGAAGAATGTAAATAACTGTCATCTTGTCTTTAATGTTTATGTGCACGAGGGCAGTGGAAATTCATCGTGGACAAATATCACATCCCTTTATATTTACTTAAAGGATTCAAACGATGTAGTGGTGATATATCATCTTGTGACAAGTGCTGCAAGTTCGGGTTTCACTGGCGGCCCCCTTGTGCCTGGCTGGTTGTCATTAAGTGTTCCTCTCGTATCGTCCAAAGGTTCAATGAATTTGGCTAATATAACGACCATAACGGTTAATATCAATAAAGTTGAAGGTACTACTCCTGCTGTAACCTGCGGTCGGTTGATGTTCTACACGCAACCCACTACTCCTGGCATTGTCTGTTTTGGTTTTGATGGCAGTTATGTTAAACAAAAAAGAGCGGCGATGTATCTGAACTCAAAAGGAATGGTTGGCACTTTCTATGCCAGCAAACCGAATACCGGCAATGGCAGCGGCTATATGACAATGGCTGATTTGCATCAGCTTAAAAGTGCAGGGCATTTGGTTGCGATGTATCCAAATCAAGATGGTATTAACTGGCAAAACAAGACTTTAGAGCAGAAAAAATCTTGTTTGCGAGTCAACGGGAAATGGTTAACTGATAACGGATTTGGAAATGGGGCAAAGATAGTCTCAACGCCTGGGTACGGCTGTAATCGGGATGACTACGATTTAATGATGGGTGGTTTTTTGGATGTATTGACTAATTTCGGTTATGGCTGGTATTATCCGTTGACTTTTTATAATCTAAGTTTTCAACCCTACAGTCTTGGGACAAATGGAACTAATCATTCAGCTGTGCTGACGGCTGCTGCCGCCGACCACGGCATTGCGGTATTTGTCTTTCATCAGTGCGATGACCAAGGGGCAGGCGATGTCAATTATCCATATTTTAAGAGCGTAGTCGATGCGGCGAAGGTTTTGGTTGATGAGGGGAAACTGGTTGTAAGAACACCGAGCGATATTATAAACGGGAATTGGGGGGAGACTCCCGAAAGTGACCCCTGTTCCGTGACTGCAAATAGTCGAGTTTCGACTCAATTTGATAAATATAATGATACCAATCTTGCGAACATTCCAGGTCTTTCCGTCACGCTTGATGCCGGTCAGACTTATACTTTTGAAGTTACCTTGTTTATATCATCAGGAACGGGTACGGCAGATAAATGTGCAGTATCTACCTCAAACACGTTAACGGCAACTTCGATTGTTTATGATGTTGGGACTAATTCCGCCGCTGGTCATTATGCTCTTACTCGTGCTACGGCGTTAGGTACATCAGTCGCCCTTGCAACTCTTGCCACCGTAAACGCAAGCATTAAAGGCACTATCACTGTCAATGCCGGTGGCACTTTAACGGTTCAATTCGCACAAAACATGGCGACTGCATATACGAGTTCCGTGCTGGTGGGTTCTTATATGACTGTTAGGAAGTGAAAATGAAAAAATTATTTGCCTTATTATTTATTTTGTTAATGACATTATATCTTTGGGCTGCCGATGAAATTGAGTTTCCTGGCGAGACGGGACTGACCAGATGTTTTACTATAATAAAAAAGTCAAACCATTATCACTGGAATACCAATACTTCCGCTTTCGCCTCTTCGGTTGTCAAAGAGTATCGAGGTATAAATCTGACCGAGAACACTGGCAAGGGATTATATCTGGGGACATTTCCAGATGTGAATACACCTGCGGGGGATTATTTGATTTTCTGTTACGATTCAAATTCTACTTTGTTCAACCCGAATACCACATATTCAGATGGGTATATATTGAGCTGGACTGGCTCTGCGGAATACAATCCTGCCGTTGATGCCAATACTGCTGCTATCTATTCCAAAAGGGCAGATGCAAATACAACATTGGTACTTGCTGATACTTCAGCGGTGGATACCAATGGCGAGGCAAGAATACGATTAACTGGTTCAGATACGCCGCTTGCCACGGTCGCAAATCAAACGATAATCATTGAAGATACCAACGAGCTGCAGCAGACCCTCGCCGGGCTGGTCAGCGACATAAATGCTATAAAAGACCAGGTAAATGACCCGAACGACAGCGCCACGATTGCAGGCAGAATAGCCGATTTGTGGCTGTCAAACAGCGGAGGATTCCCATAGAAAAATTAAAAATCAAAATGCAAAAATCAAAAATGTGGAAGAATTTATTTGAAAAATGATTAAAAAACTTGCTATAGCACATTTGCTCGAAAAGACCACTTATGCAGTCCTGCGGAGGAGATTGAACGGCAATATCTACAACACCACAACAGGTGCGGAAGAAGCGCTGTGGACGTGGAATAACAGCCGCAAGGCCGCGTGCGCAGTTGTCCTGCCGGACAGAGGGGGCGGATATTACACAGAGAATTTCCCGAAAGGGTGCGACGACGGGGTCTGGGATGCGTTCTACTTTGTCCGCTTAGGCGATGATATCGATATAAACGACCGGATGCTTTATCTTGAGAAGTTCATAAACGGTGCTGCTTCCATCGAGGAACGCTCAATGTTAGCGGCGGGGCACACAACAGGAAAAACGGTCTATGCAATTATCCGTTCGCAGGATGATGCCAAGGTCTGGGATGTCGGAGATAACTTACTTGAAGTGGTTGGGACATGGGACAATGCACGCAAAGCGGAATGCGCTTATGCAATGGACGATAAAGGGGGCGGGTACTATACGAAGGTATTCCCATCATCCTGCACAACGGCGGGGACATATCATATATTCTACAGCGAAAAACTGGGTGCATCTTATGATATAAATGACCGATGGTTCGGGCGGGATAAGGTGCTATGGTTCGGAACGGCCGAGGCGGATGAGGTAGTGCCGACGGGGGCACGGGGCAAGGCAATGGTCAACCTCCGCAACCTCGTCGCCGAATGCGAGAGCTTCCAGGCATGGACAGGGGCGGCGGACAGCGTTGAGGCGAGGAATTATCTGTTTATGACGGCATACACGCCGGCGGACGGCGTATTTATAAAACCGTTCGGACTGGTATGCAGGACGGATAACGATAAGGATGAAACAATTGCAGTCGATGCCGACAATGTCGGGGGGGACCTCGAACTGCGGTTCGAAGATACTATCCCCGTCGATTATAAGAAAGTGCCGAAAAATGCGGAGCTGTATTTTCTCAATAAGGTAGAGACGGTGCTGGCGGAGATGTGGACTTTGAGCCGACAGGCAGGGAAGTTCGCAATCAACAGCATAACACTCATCGAAGGACCGACCCAATACAAAGAGAAGGCGGGAAAATTTATAAACGGAATCAGGTTAATGGTCAACTGGGGAATTGTTGAATAAAAATCAAATATCAAAAATCAAAATGCAAAATTATGGAATCCGCCAAGGCGGATAGAAATTATAGAAGGAGAATAAAATGGGAAATCAATATGTAATATCCGCATTTAAACATGCAAGTATCCTGATTAAGGGTGTGCAGAACCTCAACCTGACCCCTAATCTGCAGCAGATTATCTCATCGGGAAGCGGCGCGGTGGACCCGACATTCGTCAGCATCGGCCAGATGCAGCCGGAGATAACATTCGATGCGACCGCAATCAAGACGGCGCTGGCCGGCGTGGGCGGCATCAGTGGGGCCGCCATGAGCAGTGATACCTTTTATTTCCAGAGAATGCTGGCCGGCGGCAAACGGGGAGGGGCATCCACGAATATAAAAGTGGTCGCGGTAGCCGGCATTATCATCCCGACCCAAATCAGGGCCGCCCAGAGCAGGGAAGCAACTATCGGCTATCGCGCAGTACCGGTAAGCAGTAATGGTATCCTTGCGCCTATAACGATGACGACACTGCAGTCGCTGGAAACCGGTCAGGATGCAGCCAATGAAATCTATACGCTTGGCCCTGTCACAGTCAACGGCACAGCATTGCCCGGCGTCGATGATATGACGCTGGATTTCGGCATCAATCTTGAAATCATCTTCGCCGACGGCGGAATATATCCGACCTTTGTCGGAATAATGAACCGGGCACCCTTCTTCACCGTTAAGACATTCGACCTCGATGCACTTGCAAGCTGGGACATCGACGGTATCGTCCAGGGAGCGACCGATTCGACGATTATTTTGCAGAATCAGGTGGAAGGAGGGGTCCGCGGCGCTGCCCCAATCACTTTCAGCGTCAATGCCGGCATGGCCCACTTCGAAAACATCACGGGCGCTCATGGCCAGCGAATCGGCGGCTCAGCGCGGGTCACCCCGACATGGGATGGTACCGCTGATATTATCGCGATTACCGGAATAACATAAGAAAAATCAAATATTAAAAATCAAAAGGCAAAATTGTGGAAGCTACCTTTTGGCCGGCAGGATTAGCTGATAAACGGGGCAGGCAGGGGCGAAAAGGCCCCAACAGGGTGTAACAGGTCGGTTTGGCAAATAAAAACTGCCCACGAGGTAGCCAGGAGCATACAGGGGCATTGTAGATTGAAGATTTACGATTGACGATTGAAAAGGAATAGGTGGATTTATGGCAAAAACAGAGAAACCAAAGCCGGAAGAGACAAAGGAAGTGCTGAACCCAAAGTTCGAAAAGGCGGTGGAAGAACTAAGACAGGCGGAACAGGCATATTATGAATTAGTCAGGCAGAATACGGCAGGAATGCCGGAAGAGCAGAAACAGCAGCACCAGCAGGCCTGCCAGTCAGCGCTGACCGCCAAGAGAGAGGCGAAACGAGTGATTGAGGATTTGAGATTGGCGATTTAAGATTTCAGATTGATAATAAAATCAAAAATTGAAAATTGAAAATGGGAAATGACAAATGAGTGGATTTATTTATGCTATCCCCACAAGCGGGAGGGTGGATTTCGAGA
>Ga0315285_10001308_pt1 | contig 26096 bp, 23 predicted proteins | sample YL17G09_36_MG_FD_203698 | JGI IMG/M metagenome (GOLD analysis project Ga0315285, IMG submission 203698) | Sediment microbial communities from Yellowstone Lake, YNP, Wyoming, USA - YL17G09_36 | ecosystem: Environmental > Aquatic > Freshwater > Lake > Sediment | place: USA: Wyoming | collected... | reverse complement strand
AAAACCGCTCTTCACCCTGCTGGGAAACGGCCCGGCCACGATCGGGGTCCAGCTGAAGGACAGCTTCCTCATGGTCCCGGTGAAATCCGTTTCCGGGATCTGGTTCCCCACGGAAGAAAAGTTTGAGAGCTGCCAGCTCTGCCAGCGGGAAAAATGCCCCGGCCGCCGCGCGCCGTATGACGCCAGTCTGTTTGATCGGAAATATCGGTAAAGGGAGGATTCAGGAAACAGGAAACAGGAATCAAGAATCAGGAATCAGGATTCAGGATTCAGGAACTGCGAAAAAAGCCTCTCGCAGAGGCCGCAGAGAACGCAGAGGAAAAAGCTCTCCTCCCTGCCGTTTTTCCAACCTGCCTAGGTCCCGTCAGAACCACGGCCGGAAATTGGCTAAATAATGACCTGAGGGTTGTTTCGTATTTTCTGGAAATCAAAATGCGGATATTTTGCATTTGGATTGCAAAAATGTATGCATTAATTTGGTTCAAAGGAAGTAATATCTTATTATCAAGTAATTCCAGGAAGTTATGTCCATAAATCTCCTTTGTTTAGAGGAATAATAAGGAAATTTCCGTGTAAGTTGGAGCCCGCTTTTAGAGTCATTGTCAGGCCGATTAATACTTTCTTCCTCCCTTCTGTTGCATTATTTTGGGGATCGGAGTAGATTTCGGGGGGTAATCGGTAAATGGGATTGTGATTTCGTTTTGATATAGGAACTCTCTGAAAAGTGCAGTGGCACGATCTTTATCATTTTATGATCCTTAAATTCCACCAATAAGGAGGACTGAAATGAAGGGACTAAAACGCAATTTGTTAGGAGTGACGGTCATTTTTCTTTGCAGCATTCTTTCAAGCACGTCCAGCATCGGCGCCGAGAAGAAGAACCCATTCGTGGGTACCTGGAAACTTATTTCTTTTGAGACTCGCCGCTCGGATGGGGCAGTGATGTACCCCTTTGGAAAAGATCTACAAGGTCTAATCATGTATGACGCGAAGGGGTATTGGTCCTGCCACATAATGGGAAAAAATCGACCTGCATTTGCTTCAGGTCAAATGGCCAAGGGTTCACCAGAAGAGATCAAAGCTGCGTTTGAGAGTTCCTTGTGTTATTGGGGAACTTATGACCTCGATGAGAAAGAAAAAATACTGAAGCTTCATATAATTGATAGCTTATATCCGAATTGGAGAGGTGCAGACCAAAAGCGGTTCTATGAATTTTCTGGGAATCGGTATTCGATCAAAACGCCACCAATGCGCACGGGCGAAGTGGAAATAGTGTCGGTACTAGTCTGGGAGAGAGTCGATTGATCCAAGACAGAAAAGGGGCAGGGCAGAGTTATACAAAGGTTTGGAATCAAAAGCGATTTCGGAATAATTGATATTTGCCTAACAATTCCCTTGAGTGGCCCCTTGGGGTCGCTTAGCTTCTCATTCAGAAGTTTCTTGTTCTGACGGTTTCGTCTTGCTAAAAGGTTAAGATCTCCATAGCATATCTGCAATCGGCTGGCCTTTTTGCCGATGGGAGCTATTGGCACGTTAGGTGGCAGAATGGTATAATGGGTCATGAAATTTGAATGGGATCCTAAAAAGGCGCGCTCAAATCTAAGAAAGCACAAGGTATCATTCGAGGAAGCGGCAACGGCAATAACCGGTCCGATGGCGGCAACAGGCGTTGACCCTGACCATTCAATCGGCGAATGTCGATATATCACTTTTGATGATCTCGTAAAAAGTCTCTTGAAGCGTCACCCCGGCGAAAGCCGGGGTCCAGAACATCTTGAAATAACTGGATTCCGGCTTTCGCCGGAATGACGAATTTTATGGAATTTCGACTTTTTACGAGACCATCACTTTTGGTATTTCGGAACGGCGCCGACTGTTGGTAATCGCGCACACCGAGCAAAGTGATTCTATTCGCATTATCAGCGCTCGCCTCGCGCGCAAAGGAGAACGAAAAATTTATGAAGAAGGCTAAGAAAACCAAAAAAGACGAATTGCGTGTCGAATACAAACGCTCCGACTTTTCAGGATCTTTGGTGCGGGGTAAATATATCAAGCGGCTTCGTGAATCATCAAATATCGTTGTACTCAGACCAGAAGTCGCCGAGGCCTTCCCAAACGAAGAGGCGGTGAACACGGCACTTCTGTCACTGATTAAGCTCGCGCAAACAACTTCGCGCCGAACAAGGAGCGGAAGCGAACGCTCGAAGGCTCCCGCTGCTTAGCCCTCGCGTTATTGAAAGTTTCGAGTTCTGCTATCTATCCATCATTTCCTGCCCATTAAAAATAAATGCGATATGGTTTCTTTATATTGAATCGGGATGCATGACTTCTTTGGATAATCTTCAATCCCTAAAGCATCCCTTGACCCAACAGTAGTAGGTGCGCCCTTCCGTGTGGGAAGATCCCTTCCTATTATTTCGAGAGCCTGGAGGCGATGAGAAAAGTTTTTACCGAAGAGCGGTTAAGAATCGTTAAAACCATCAAGAAAGAACATCCCTCCTCAATTTATGAGCTCGCCAAGATTCTGGGGAGAGACGTAAAAAACACCTTTGATGATGTCCAAATTCTTGCCCAGGCAGGGCTGGTGGAATTGAGAAAGATAAAAGAGGGCCGAGAAAAAACAACTCCTATGGTGAAATACGATAAGATTTTACTGGAGATCCAGGTTTGATAGGTTTGCAGGAAGTCGTCACCCCGGTGTAAACCGGAGTCTAGAGCCTTGATAACTGCTTTGGATAACTGGATTCCGGCTCCCGGCTTAAAACCTGCCGGGACAAGTTTCGCCGGAATGACGGGAAAAGGGTTTTTCGGACTTTTTACGAGATCATCAGGTTTAGGCACTCAGATCATTATCGGATAAGTTCCGTACTTCTTCGCCGCTTCGAACATGGCCACCACATTCTCTCCCTTGCACCCCGGATGGACGGAGTTCGAAGAGGATAGGATGTATCCTCCCCCGGGGGCTGCTTTCCGAATCGTGTCCTTCACGATTTCCACCACTTCTTCCTTCGTCCCGAAGGGCAGGGCATAGGTACAGTCGATATTCCCCAGGACGCAGGCTTTTCCTCTCAGGTGGTCCTTCACCTGCTTGATATCCATGCACTGGGGTTGGATGGGGTGAATTCCGTCGAATCCTACTTCCAGCAGGTCGTCCAGGATGGGCCAGATATTTCCGTCCGTGTGCTTGATGATCGGAACGCCCCCTTTATGCGCCGCCTCCACGATCTCCCGGTGGAAGGGCTTGAGGAATTTGCGGTACTGAACGGGGGACATGAGGGTGGTGGTTTTGTGCGCCAGGTCCCCTTCCAGGATGATCACCTCGGCTCCCTCTCTGATTCCCGCTTCCACAACCCCCTTGGCGAAATCCGTGGTCACGCGGGCCAGGTCGAGGGCGAATTCGGGCTCCTCGATGTAAGCCAGAAGAAGCCGCTCCATGGCGCCCATGACGCTCCAACTGAAGCGGAAGGTCCCGGGCAGAGTGAGGAGGACGGCCCTCTCCGGGAGACTGCCCCGGACGAATTTGAGCATGATAAAATCGGCCGGGTCGGGAATCATGATTTTGAAGGTCTTCATGTCCTCCGGGCCTTTTACCGGCCCGTCTACGGGAAAGGGCTCTCCGTGCTTGGAGAGCTTGTAAACGATCCCGTAACGGTCCTGGAGTAGGTCCTTGCCCCCGGGGATCCGTTTCCGGCCGGTAAAGAAAACGCAGTTCATGGCGTCGAGATCCAGTTCCCGGGTGAACTTGATCTGGATCCCGAGGAGCTTGACCATTTCTTCGACGCTGCAGTCGACCAGCGGCTTCAGGGGAGGAAGGTCGGAGGTGAAATGCCTGCCTACATTCAGGATCGACTCTTCGTTGAACCCTAAATCAAAGATCGGCACCCGGTCGGGCACTCCCAGCTTCAGCGCAGTCATGAATCTTTCCCGGTTGTTCATTGATTCCACTCCCTTTTAAGAAAATTAATTGGACGCGGATAAACGCGGATGAACACGGATAAAAATTAAATTTGACGAATTCGTAAAAGATCGAGATTCAATAGAATGCGTCATTCCGGCGAACCCCGGATCGGGTCCGGGGCAGGCGCCGGAATTCAGTTATTTCAAAATGTTCTGGACCCCGGCGTTCGCCGGGGTGACGATCCAAGAGACTTTTTACGAGACCATCAAATTTGGACCGGCAATACAACAGCCGTTTGAATCCTGAAAATCTGCGTTCATCTGCGTCCCATGAGTTGTTTAGTTTTTGCCGAGGAGTTCCTTGGCTTTCTGGGCGGCGAGGTAGGCATCGGGGGCAAACCCGTCGGCCCCGAGTTTGCGGGCGTATTCTTCGGTCAGAGGAGCCCCTCCCACCAGGATCCTGGTTTTTGGATTTTCCTTGCGGATGGCCTTGATGGCCTGCTCGATATTCAGCATGGTGGAACTGAGAAGGGCCGAAATCCCCGCCAGGTCGGCCTTGTTCTCCCGGCAAGCCTGGGCAAAAGTCTCGGGATGCACGTCGGTTCCCAGGTCGACGACCCGGAACCCGGCCCCCTCCAGGCAGATCTTCACGATATTCTTGCCGATGTCGTGGACGTCCCCGAAGATCGTCCCGATGACGAAGACCCCCTGGCCCCCCAGGCCCATGGAAGGCACGCTGGCCTTGATGACTTCCACGGATTTGGTCATGGCATGGCCGGCGGCGATCAATTCAGGCAGGAAGGCGGTCCCTTTGGAAAACTCATCCCCCACCTGATTCAAGGCGGGAAGCATGGCTTTTTGCAGGATCTCCTCCCAGGGGGTTCCTCTTTCCAACTCCATTTTGGTGTACTTGACGGAATCCTTGCTGCTTCCTTTATAGATGCTGTCGCGGATCGCTGCCAGGCTGCTCATAAAAATCTCCTCCTCCAGGGGAATCGGGTTGGGATCTTCGATTCGGGGTGGTCGAATTTGAAGAAAATGGTAGGGGGTTAAATAGATGCTGTCAAGGCATATTTTCAGGTCAAGGTTAAGGCTAAGGTTAAGGCTAAGGGAAAGCAGCTGGAAAAGGATAGGCTCAACCAATTTTTGATAATCGTAAGGATCGGGCGGGCATGAAAAAATTGGGCTGGGAATGGAGTCCCAGCCCAATGAGGTTGGATTCAACGGGGAAGGGAAAGGGCCTATGGGCTGCAGTAGGTTTTATAATCCGAGCAGCAATCCCCGTAGTAGGTACACAAGGTGTCGCACCAGCAACCGCCCGCGTAGCCTCCGCATTTCCCCTGGCAGCTCGGCCCTGCTCCTGCCTGGGTCACGGTGAAGGTCTTCCCGGCTATGGTAATGGTTCCCGTCCTTGAGGTCGAGGCGGTATTGGCCGCCACGGAGTACTGGACTGTCCCGTTTCCCGACCCGCTGCTCCCGGACTTTACCGTTATCCAGGTGATGTTGCTGGTAGCCGTCCAGGCGCATCCGGCGGGGGCCGTTACACTCACGCTGCCCGTACCCCCGGAAGCAGCCAAAGGCGCGCTGGTGGGACTAATAGAATAGGTGCAAACTACATTCCCTTCCTGGGTTACCTGGTAGGTCTGGCCGGCAATGGTCAGAGTGCCGGTCCGCTCCGTGGAAGTGGAGTTGGCAGAGGCGGAGAATTGGACGACTCCCGGACCTGTCCCGTTTACCGGGGTAATGGACATCCAGGTGGCATTGCTGGAAGCGGTCCAGGCGCAACCACTTTGGGTCGTTACCCTTATGCCTCCCGTACTCGTACCCCCGGCGTAAGGAAAGAGGAGGCTGGTGGAATAGGTGCAGGAGGGGGCCGCTCCTATATAGGCAATGGTGTAATCCCCGAAATTGACCGAATTGGTCAGCTGGCTATAGGCGATCCGGAAATAACCGCTTTCGCCCCATCCAGTTCCCCAGCTGTTCTTCACGGTAAAATACTTACCCGGTTCGTCATAGCCCACGATGGTTATCGCATGATAACCCTCGAGATAGCCGGAGGAATAGGAATATACCCCGCTCGTATAGTAAAAGAAGTCCGTATAAACCGCCATGGTGGTAACGAGCGGGCCGTAATTGTAAAGGGCATTCTTGATTCCCTCCACGGTGGGAGATGTGGTGGCCACATATTGCCAGCTCTGGATGTCATAAGCCGAAGCCTGCCAGTTGGCGCAGGCCTTGGCGCAATTCCCATCGGTCGCCGTATAGGGATAGCAGGCTTCTACGGGGACCCCCTTATCCCGTATGAAATTCGAGACCAGATCTACGTATCCACCGTCACAACTGCCTGCTCCGCTGCAGGAAACCACCACCTGTTCGGAAAGATTCAGGTCAACGTTGGGGGTCTTCTGGGAGATCAGGGTGTTCGATTCGAGGGCAGCCGTGGCGGCAAAAGCCCAGCAGCTCCCGCAGTCACCCTGGTCCCGTACTCCGGCCACGAAATTCCCCCCGTTATTCCTCCAATCCAAAGCGGTCGGCAGGGCATAAGGGACCGCCAGGGGAAGGAGCACCGGCGCTTTGGCGGCATAGGTAGGGAGAATGAGACCCACTCTCTTCTTCTTCTCTCCCAAAGGGAGCTTGGAAACCGACGTCTCACCGGCGACCCATTGGGCGCCCATCTGCTGAATTGCGGATTGGACCGAGGACAACTCCTGGGCGAATGAAAAGGAGCTAAGCAAAAAACAGGAAAAAATGACCATTGCCCATATGACCAAGACTTTTTTCTTCATTTCCTCTCTCCTTTCTCCTTTCTGGGCGGAAATTACCACCCCGAGCGGGGATGGCGATTTTTTGAGGATCTTCATATTGGCACGGGGTATTATTTAATCAAATGATAAAATAGTCAAGTAAAAAATATCCGCCCGTCCGCCGCAAATCAAGAGGGGTCAAACCAGCCGGGGGATCTCTCGGGCGGCGCGTTTCCGATGATCCGCCCCTTCCCGGAGACAAGAACCTTTCCTCCGGGGGGGCGAGTTTCTTTTAGCGGTTGCATTCCCGGGCTTCCGCTGATAATTTAGAAAGCAAAGCATGGCGAGAATTGACCCAGGATTTTCCAAAATCATCCGCTCCGGAGCTCTTCCCGCTCTTCTGACCGCCCTTTTTTTTCTCTTTTCCGTTCCGGCCTACGGGGCCAGCCCCAAGAAAAAGGACGGGGTATATCACCCGGTGACCAAAGGAATCACCCTCTACCGGATCAGCCAGGCCTATAAAATTTCCATCGCCAAGCTGATGGAGGCCAACAAACTTTCTTCTCCGTCCGCCGTCAAAGTGGGCCAGAAGCTGTTTATTCCCGGGGCCAAGGTTGTTCTGCCGGTGGAACCCTATGCTCCCCTTTCCCCATCCGAAAAGAAGAAATTGGAGCAATCCCTGGGCGCCGGGGAGCCTCCTCCTCCGCCCGCTGAGGGCAGCAGGGAGCGGCAGGATTCGGAAAAGCCCCCCTGGTGGGGGAAGGAGCTGGACATCATCTGGCCCATCCAGGGGAAGATCAACTCTCCTTTCGGGCCCCGAGGAAAGGGATCCCACGGCGGGGTGGACATCGGTTCTCCTTCCTATCAGGAGGTGAAAGCGGCCATGGACGGAGAGGTGATTCTGGCCAGGCATACCCGGACGGGCTACGGCAAAGTGGTGATCCTCCGGCATGATCAGGGGTTCTCGACCATCTATGGTCATCTCAACGTGATCATCGCCAGGGAGGGTGAGGCCGTACGTCAGGGTCAGTCGGTCGGGGGGGTGGGGAGCACGGGAAGGTCCACCGGACCGCACCTCCACTTCGAGCTGCGCCACCAAGGGCGCCCCCTGGATCCCCTTCCCCTCTTGCCCCCGACGATCGAGGAACTTCTGGAAAAAGCCACGAAAAAATAATAATATAAATACCGAAGAATTTTAATGGGACGCGGAGGTACACGGATAAACACGGATGAAGCGTTAAGAACAAGAAAAAAATGAAAATAATTATCTCTCGCAGAGGCCGCAGAGAACGCAGAGGACACAAAGATAATGAAATAATAAGGAAACCATTGGATATCTTATTTTCCCAATATTCCATTATTCCATTATTCCAATTTAAGTTGAGGTAAAGCCGAGCAAAAATTTTAATTTGCCCACACCCAATTTTGAAAGGAAATGCGAATGAAACTCGATTCCGACCTGTACGCCTATACATGGAAAAGCTCCATGGAGAACAACTGCAACAGCTACGTCATCGGGGGAGACGTCCCGGTGATCATCGACCCGGGCCACCAGCATTTGGTGAAAAATTTGATCAAGCAGATGGAGAAGGATGGGAACCGGCTTGAAGACATCCGCCTCATCATCGCCACCCACGGACACCCGGACCATTTTGAAGGCGCCCAAACCTTCGCCCGCGGCGGAGTGCAGGTTGCCATCCACCAGGACGAAGAGAAATTCCTGAAGGAAATCGGCGGCCAGTTTTACCGTGCCATGGGCGGGGAGATGCCCGAGTTGAAGATCAGTTTTTACCTCAAGGAAGGGGAGCTGAAAGTGGGCTCCAAAACCTTCCAGATCATCCATACCCCCGGGCATTCGCCGGGGTCCATCAGCATCTACTGGCCGGAGAAGAAGGCCCTATTCACCGGCGATGTGGTCTTTCCCATGGGCGTGGGGCGGACGGATTTTCCTGGAGGGGACGGAATGCTCCTGCGGGAATCGATCGAGCGGCTCGCCCAACTGGACGCCGAATATCTTCTGTCCGGCCACGGGGAAGTCATCAAGGGACGGCAGAACATTTTGCGCAATTACACCTACATCCGCACCAACTACTATGATTATCTGTAAGTTGATATTTTTCCCCCATAAGAAAAGACGGGAGCCTTTTTTTCAGCTAATTTCCTGTTAACGCTTTTTTTCTCAGACCGTTCGGTATCCTTCAAACTAACCCCTAACCTTCTGGAGCAGGTCATGAAAGGGAGTTTCCAGAGGGTACCCATGTGAAGGCCCCAGGGAGATTCTTGCATCTCTTTGGGGCCTTTTTGTTTTCCTTCTTCAACCGTCGGAAAGGAGGAGAAAATGCCGACCATCGATGACTTTATCCGGCCGAAGGAATGGGTTTCCCCTTTTATCTCCGGGGTGAAAAAACCTTCCGCACTCTGGAAACCGCGCGTTATTGGTTTGACTTGGGGGCGCTGTAGATACATAATCGACCTGGATTCACGGGGTGGCAGATGAAAGGTCGCTGCCCTATTCCCCCTTTCAAAAGGGAATAGGGGGGAGAAAAGGAGCAAGCCATGGCCGGGATTTATGAAAGGGTTCGAGAAAGGCTCGATCAGTTTCCCCAGGGATTTCCCAAGACCAAAAGCGGGGTGGAACTGGAGATTTTGAAATCTCTCTTTTCACCGGAAGAAGCGCCGCCCATATTTTTGGATTCCATGGCTCTCATTCAGACGATGGCCAAGGAGAAGAACAAACCGTTTCCGTTCGATTGAAAGAATTCTTTAGCCACAGAGAGCACAGAGGACACAGAGAAAAAGAACCTGCAAGCCCGAAACCCGAAACTCGAACCTCGAAACAATATTACCTCTGTATTCTCTGCGGCCTCTGCGGTGAAATGTTTTTGTTTTTTTCGCCGGAACAGGAGAGAGGCATGGGATTCAGGGAATTGAATGTGGACCTGACCGATGAGCATATCGCCCTGCGAGATGCAGCCCGGAAGTTCCTGGAGGAGGTTTGGAGGCCCGCCTCCATCGCCCTGGATAGGCTTTCCGATCCCCAAGAGGTGATTGCCAAAAATTCCATCCTCTGGGATGTATTTCGTAAGACCCAAAAACTGGGCTACCACAAAATGGTTTTCTCCAAAGCCGTCGGTGGGCTGGAGCTGGATATCCTAAGCATGTCCTTGATCAGTGAAGAGATGGGCTGGGCGGCTCCGGACCTGGCCGTCAGCCTGGCCGTATCGGTCACTCCTTTTGCCTATGCCCAGCTTTCTCCTGACCCTGAAGTGCGTGATCTAACTCGAAAGTTCTGCGAAGACAGGGAAGCCGGGATGGTCGGATGCTGGGCCATTACCGAACCGGACCACGGGTCGGACTGGATTCTCCTGGACAGTGAACAAGGGAAAGATCCCAAGATTGTCCCGCGGGTAAGGGCCGTCTCGGAGGGGGAGCACTATATCCTCAATGGGCAGAAATCCTCCTGGGTCAGCAACGGCACCATTGCCACCCATGCGGCTGTCTGGATATCCCTGGATCCATCCAAGGGAATGGAAGGGGGAGGAATCGCGCTGGTCCCCCTCGATCTGCCGGGGGTCTCCCGGGGAAAACCGCTGAATAAAATGGGGCAGCGGGCGTTGAACCAGGGAGAGATCTTCTTCGACAACGTGCGCATTCCCAAAAGCATGATGATTGCCCGGGAGCCCATGGGCTTCAAGTTCATGTCTCATGCCCAGTTGGCTCTGGCCAACGGGCTGATGGGGCTCTGTTTTGCCGGAACGGCCCAGGCCGCTCTCGAGGAGGCCCTGAAGTATGCCAAGACGAGGGTCCAGGGCGGGCAGCCGATCTGCAGGCATCAGGCCGTGAAAATGAAGCTCTTTGACATGTTCGTATCGGTTGAAGCGGCGCGCTCGCTGGCCCGGCGGGTGGCCGTTTACAATGGAGGTCTCCTGAAAAAGCTGCAGCTCCCGACGGTTCATTACGCCATGGCCGCCAAGATTCTCTCCACCGAAACGGCCTTCCGGGTGGCGAGTGAGGCAATACAGATCCACGGGGGGTACGGGCTCTGCAAGGATTCCTATGTGGAAAAGATTTTCCGGGACGCCCGGGCGGCCATGATCGAGGACGGGACGAATGAGGTCCTGGCTTTAGGGGGAGCGGATCGGCTGCTGAGCGCGAAGGTGAGGGGAGAGAGTTAAATTCGAAATGCGGAATTAAAAGGCGATTAGCCACAGAGGGCACAGAGAAAAAGATGGGGTCATGGAATGCTGAAATAATGGAAAAAAAGAAATCCGTTTTAGGGCTTTGGGCCAATTTGTTTTTTCCATATTCCAGTATTGCAGGGCTTTTCCCCTCTGTGATCTCTGTGTCCTCTGTGGCCAATAAAATTGAAGGAGGGTGTGGGGATGGGATATGTGAAGACTTCGGATGAAATCGCCAAGATCTACCGGGAGACCTATGATTTCTATGATGCGGAGATGCTGACCGTGGTCTGGGAGACCAAGCCGGAAATCGTCAAACGGCTGCTCCCTCCTCCGCTCAAGCCGGGGAAAAGGCCGATCGCCCTTGCTTTCGTGGCCAACTATCCCCGGACCAATTTCGGGGTGAGCTACCTGGAAAGCGCCCTTTTCTTGCGAGCGGAATTCAACGGGGAGGAGGGGAATTACTGCCTGGCCATGCCGGTCACCAATGACATGGCCCTGGTGCTGGGGCGGGAAGTATTCGGGTATCCCAAGAAAATGGCGAATATCCAGTTCCGCCGCCAGGGGAAGGAAATAGAGGGCCTGACCGAGCGGCACGGTCAATTCTTTTTTGAAGTGAAAGCCAGGATGACCGGGCAGCTCAATTTCCCGGAGGCGCAGAACATCTTGATGGAAGTATTTCGCTTCGGTCCCAGCCTGGTGGTGGTTTCGTTCAATTTCAAATATTTCATGGCCCCGGAAGGAGACGGATTCGATTATCCCCCGAGGCTCATGCGGGAGGAGGTGGAATTCCGTCCGCGGGGCATCGAGATCGGAGAGGCGGAGTTGAAGTTACACCCGTCCGAATTCGACCCCTGGGCCGAAGTGGAGCCGGTGAGGGTCCTGGGGGCGTTTTACACCATCGGCCACAACTCCATGCGGAAGGGGAAAATCGTGGCTGAATCGGACCCGACAGCCTTCACCCCCTATTCTTTCATGAAGACGGATTTTTGAATCTCGGGGGCAGGGGGGATTTCTGGGAAATCTTATCAGCAGGCTGATCCGTTCCCTTTTTTCAAAGAACTGAAGTGTTTGAGGAAATTATTTTCATCCGTGTTCATCCGTGTCGCAGTAAAATCTGTTAAGAAAAGGAGGAATTCAAATGGCCACGTTCTTGATGTTCGGGAAGTACTCGGCGGAGGCGGTCAAGAAGATCAGCGCCAGGCGTACCAAGGATGCAGCCGGCCTGGTTAAAAAGTACGGCGGCAGCGTGAAGGCGATGTACTCGCTGCTCGGAGAAAAAGATCTGCTCTTTATCCTGACCTTTCCGCGGATGGAACAGGCGATGAAAGCCTCCGTGGCCCTGAGTAAAATGACGGGCATCGCTTTCACGACCTGTCCGGCGGTGAGCGTGGAAGAGTTCGACAAACTGATGGCCAGATAAAAAAGTTTCAAGTTCCGGGTTTCGAGTTTCGGGTTAGAAGAAGAAACCTGATACCTGCGACCTAGAGCCTGAGGCCTTTCCTATTTACTTGTCCCCCTTAAACAGGTGGATCTGCGTCTCCTTGTCCCATTTTTCCGGATTGGGGAGGGCGTTTTTCTCTCTGCAAAGTTTACCCACCCCCAATTATTTAAGCTATTGGGAACGGCCAAAGTAAGTTGACATGATCAAAGGCAGCATATTGAATCAAGCCCATACGAGCCAGAAATCCCCCCATCCCCCCTTTATTAAAGGGGGGCAAGGGGGGGATTTCTGGAGATGTCGGGCACATCGCGATGTCACCTTATTTTTGTCGTTCCATATAGGTAGGGTTCAGACTTGAGGAGTTCGGATCATCAGTCCCGCCCGTGGCGGGAGGGAGCATCGGTTTCTAAGCACCTTTCAGCCTATCCTCCGCGCAAGCAAAATTCCTTGACATCTTTTCCGGATACTGCTAAGAATGAAACCGCTTGGGGATCGCAGCGGTAAACGTAGCCGTGTCTTGGAACCATTCCTTCCATTCTATTTGTTGATTTCCTTCATATAGATTCCACCGTTTCTAGGGTTGCTGAACTGAGGTCTACACAACCTAGAAGGAGCAGGCGATGCCAGCTTCCCATCCGACAGGCGGGGGAGACCAGGTTGTGCTCAGGGTGGATGACCTCTACCTGCGCTTCGGGGGGATGATGGCCCTCTCCGGGGTAAGCCTGGAGGTGAAGGATGGAGAAATCCTGGCCATCATCGGACCCAACGGCGCCGGAAAGACCTGCACGCTGAACTGCATCAACGGATTCTACCGTCCCCAGCGGGGAGAGATTTTCTTCCAGGGGAAGAGGATTACTCCCCTTCCTCCCCACCGCATCGCCGAGCGGGGCATTTCCCGCACTTTCCAGAACATCGAGCTCTTCACCGGCCTGAGCACGCTGGACAACCTCATGGCCGCGCGGCACATCCACATGCGGCGCGGGGCCATGGCCGGATTTCTCTATTTCGGCCCCATGCGCCGGGAAGAGATCGCCCACCGGAAAGTCGTCGAAGACATCATCGACTTCCTGGAGCTGGAACCGGCCCGGAAGAGGACGGTGGGCCTCCTTCCCTACGGCCTGCGCAAGCGAGTGGAACTGGGCCGGGCCCTGGCCCTGGAGCCGAAAATTCTTCTCCTCGACGAGCCCATGGCCGGAATGAACGTGGAGGAAAAGGAGGATGTGGCCCGGTTCATCATCGACATCTCGGAGCTGAAAAAGATCCCCATCGTGCTGGTGGAGCATGACATGGGAGTGGTCATGGACATCGCCCAGCGGGTCGTGGTCCTGGATTTCGGCCAGAAGATCGCCGAGGGGACTCCGCCGGAAATCAAACAGGATCCGCGAGTGATCAAGGCTTACCTGGGGGAGGGAGAGATTGGTTAGCCAAGAGGAAGCGTCCCGCAACCTGGACACTCTACCCAAGCTTCTGCGGTGGAATTACCAGAAGAACGGCGACCGCAAGATGGCCATGCGGGTAAAGGACCGGGGCATCTGGCAAAGTTACACCTGGAAGGACTATTACGAAAAAGTCAAATACTTCTCCCTCGGACTCATGAAGATGGGTCTGGAGAGGGGAGACAAGGTATCCATTCTCGGAGAGAACAAGCCGGAATGGTACTGGGCCGAGCTGGCGTCCCACTGTGCAGGAGCCATCGTAGTGGGGATCTTCACCGATTGCATTCCCTCGGAAGTGAAATATTACCTGGAGCACTCCGACTCCAAATTTGTGGTGGCCCATGACCAGGAACAGGTGGACAAGCTGCTGGAGATCAAGGGTCAGCTTCCCCTGCTGAAAAAGGTCATCTACTGGGACCCGAAGGGGCTCTGGCATTACCGTGACCCGCTCCTCCTGTCCTTCGAGGAGGTCCTGAAGCTGGGCGAAGTCCAGGAGAAAGAAAATCCTCAACTCTTCGAGCAGAAGATCGACGAGGGGCAGAGTTCGGACATCGGGGTCATCTGCTATACCTCCGGGACCACCGGCCTGCCCAAGGGAGCCATGCTCAGCCAGAGGTGGCTGGTGGACGGGGTAAGGGCCTGGGCCTCGATGGACGAATGGAACGAAAAGGGGTACCAGTACCTTTCCTTCATCCCTCCGGCCTGGGCGACGGAGCAGGGCCTGGGGATTGGCGGCTCGCTGGTGGCGGACGTGTCCGTGAATTTCCCCGAAGAGCCGGAGACGGTGCAGGAGAACCTGAGGGAAATCGGCCCCCAGATTCTTTTCTACGGCGCCCGGCTCTGGGAGAACGTGAACCGGATGGTACAGGCCCGGATGATCGATTCTTCGGCCATCCGCCGGCTTCTCTACCGGATCTGCCTCCCTCTTGGATACCGGATGGCGGATATCGTCGGGGGGGGGAAAACGTCCTCCTGGTTCGATCGGATCTTATACGTCCTGGCTTACCAGACCATCTTCCGGGCGCTCAAGGACAAGCTGGGCCTTTCCAACGCCCGGTGCGTGTATTCCGCCGGGGCGGCGGTCAGCCCGGAGATCATCCGCTTCTTCCAGGCCCTGGGGGTTCAAATCAAACTCTTCTACGGGAGCACGGAACTGGGGGTCGTTTCTGTTCCCCGGGGGAAAGAGATCCGTCCCGAAACCTCCGGGCCCATCGTTCCCTGGGCTGAAGTCAAGCTCTCGGATGACGGGGAAATCCTGGTGAAGAGCCAGTTCATGTACTCCGGGTATTACAAGGATCCCGAGGCGACCTCCCGGAAGCTGAAAGAAGGATGGTATACCACGGGCGACTTCGGGCATATCGACGAAAAGGGGCAGCTCATCGTCATCGACCGGATGGAGGACCTGAAGGCGCTGGCCGGGGGAAAGAAGTTCTCCCCCCAGTATACCGAAGTCCGATTGCGCTTCAGCCCGTACATCAAAGACGTCCTGGTGGTCGGGGGGGAGGACAAGGAATTCGTGACCGCCCTCGTCAACATCGAGCTGGAGAACGTGGGGCGCTTTGCGGAGAGCAAACGGATTCCCTACACCACCTTCACCGACCTGTCCCAGAAACCCGAAATCGTCGAATTGGTCAGGAAGGAGCTGGAGAAGGTCAACCGCAACCTGCCGGATTACGCCCGGGTGAAGCGCTTCGTCAACCTGCACAAAGAGTTCGATGCCGACGAGGCCGAGCTGACCCGCACCCGGAAGCTGCGCCGGACCTTCGTGGAAGACCGGTACAAAGACCTGGTGATGGCCCTGTACGGGGACAGCCCGGAATACGCGGTGGAAGCGGCGATCACCTACCGCGACGGGAGAAAGGGAGTCATCAAAACGGAAATACATATAAACAAAATGAATTGATTGGACACAGATGAACACAGATTAACACAGATAAAAAGAGTGCCTAAAGTTCGAAGTGGTCAAAGTGCCTAGAGTTATTACCCGGAGCAATAATATCTTTACTTTTTAGGGCTCTCGGCTTTCCCGATTGGCCAAACGCGAATATCAACTATTTATTGCCCCCGGTAACAATAAAAATTTTTAATCTGTGTCCATCTGTGTTTATCTGTGTCCAATTCATTCTTTGTTTTTAGCCTTGAGGGACTTCGTCTGCGTTCATCTGCGTCCAATAAAATAAATGAGAGGATCGGATGACTGATTTTCTCCAGCTGGCCATAACCGGATTGCTGACTGGCGGACTGTACGCCATGGTGGGCGCGTCCATCGTCCTGGTTTACAAGTCCACCCATGTGGTCAGCTTGGCTCACGGCCAGTTCCTGGCCTTCGGGGCCTTTTTCTTCTATGTTTTCATCGTGGTCCTGGCCCTGCCTTTCTGGGCCGCGATCCTGCTGACCTTCCTGATGGCTGCGGCCATCGGCCTAGCCGCGGAACGCTTCTCCCTGCGGCCCCTGATCGGCCAGCCCCTCTTCTCCGCCTTCCTGATGACCTTCGCCATCTTTATGACCCTGGACGGCATATTCCAGCTCATCCTCAAAGGAGAGACCCGAACCCTCCCCCGATTTTTGAGCACGGAAACCCTGTCGGTCGGGGGGCTGAACATTCCCACCGGCGGGATTCTCAGTTTCGGCGTGGCCCTGGCCATGTTTTTCCTCCTGGGTCTCTTCTTCCGCTTCACCAAAGTCGGGCTGGGAATGCGGGCCACGGCGGAAGACCATCAGCTGGCCCAGTCCACGGGGATCTCGGTCCGGACGATCTTCTCCATTGTCTGGATCGTCTCTGCCCTGGTTGCGGCCGTGGCCGGAATCTCCCTGGCCCGGGTCATGGACATCCACTACCCCTTGCCCTGGATAGGGGTGAAAGGGCTGGTGGTAGCCCTTTTCGGGGGCCTGGATTCGCTGCCCGGGGCGCTCCTGGCCGGGCTGATCCTGGGGATGCTGGAGAATTTGAGCGCCGGCTACCTGGACCCTCTGGTGGGGGGTGGAGTGGGGGATGTGGCGGCCTATGTGATGTTGCTCCTGATTTTGCTGGTTAAACCCTTTGGCCTCTTCGGATTAAAACGGATCGAAAGGATTTGAGATGCTTCCCTGTGGAGTCTACAACGAGCGGTACGCGCAGGATATGGCCATTGTCCGGACGAAGCGGCACTGGGCGATTCTCCTGATCTTTTTATTTCTTCTTTATCTGTTTCCCGTCTTCGACCTGCAGTACTTCATCAGCTTCATCAATTATCTCTGCATCACCTTCATCATCGTCCTCGGACTGCAGGTGGTCACCGGGTTTTGCGGTCAGGTCTCCTTCGGGCAGGCGGCTTTCATGGCCATCGGCGCCTACACTTCGGCCGTTCTGACCCTGAAATTCGGGTTCTCTTTCTGGCTCGCTCTGCCCCTCTCCGGCCTTTCCGCCGGGGTCATCGGCCTGATCGGCGGAGCCCCTTCGCTGCGCATCAAGGGCTTTTACCTGGCCATGGCCACCCTGGCCATCCATTTTCTGATCATGTGGCTGATCATGCATGTGGAGATCACCGGGAGCACCCAGGGCCTCCATCCGGCTCCGCCCAGCATCGGCGAGTTCCAGTTCGACAGCGACGGGAAGATGTACTATATTATCGTGTCGGTGATGCTCCTGATGACCTACGGCGCAAAAAACATGATGCGCACGCGTCTGGGGCGGGCCTTCGTCGCCATCCGGGACAACGACCTGGCCGCCGAGGTCATGGGAATCAACCTCTACCGCTACAAGCTGCTGGCCTTCTTCATTTCCTGTTTTTACGCCGGGATCGCCGGTTCTCTCTGGGCTCACTGGATCCAAATGGTCCATCCCGAGCAGTTCACCGTGCTCCACGCCGTCTGGTACGTGGGAATGTTGATCGTGGGCGGGATGAGCCTGACCGCCGGGGCCTTCTTCGGGGTCATCTTTCTGCGGGGACTGGACGAACTGGTCATGTTCTCCTCTCCTTTCCTGGCCTCGAACTTTCCCTGGCTGGGAACCCATCCGGCGGCTTCTCTGGGGATCACCGCCTTCGGCCTGATTCTCATGGTCTTTCTCATCTTCGAACCCCGGGGGATCGCTCATCGCTGGGAGATATTCAAGACCTCTTACCGGCTCTACCCGTTTGCCTATTAGGAGAGGCCGTAGGGGCGGTTCGCGAACCGCCCCTACGATTAGACTTTAAAAAAAAGAGGATAAGGCTATTTTTCCTCGATGGGATATTCCAGACTGGGTTCATCAATCTCAGAGAAAGGAGGGCCTTATGAGGAAAGCAGGAGGAGGGTTCATTCTCGGTGTTTTGGCTTTATGCTTTTTGCTTTTCGCCCCCTACGGTGATTCCCAGGCTCAGGAGAAATCCGTAAGCTACTTGAGCCTGGCGGATTACACCGGGGCCATTGCCGGGCTGAATGTCCCCGCCGACATGGGAGTTGAGGATTACTTCAAAGAGCTGAACGCCCGGGGCGGAGTGGAAGGGGTGAAGGTCAAATTCATCGGCGTAGACACCCGCTATGACGTGGCCCGGGGCGTTTCGGCGTACAAGCGATACCGGACCGAGCATAAGCTCCTGGTGGTCAACGCCATCGGCACCCCCATCGGGAAAGCCGTGGGACCCCTGGCGACGAAAGACAAACTGGTCCAGATCGTTCCCGGGGACGGGGAGTTTCAGGCGAAGTTGGGAAGGATCTTCATCTGGGGTCCGGCCTACCAGGACGCATTTTCCGCATCCATGGACTGGGTCATCAGCGACTGGAAGGCCAAGGGAAAATCGGGGATGCCCAAGTTCGGGTTCATCAGCTGGGACAGCCCCTATGGAAAAGAATTTCTCCGCGGGGGGAAAGAGTACGCGGAAAAGATCGGTCTGCCCATGGTCAAGCCGGAATTCTTTCCCCCGGGAGCGCTGGATCACACCGTTTACCTGACCCGCCTGGCAAGCGGAGGGGCTAACTACATCTTCGCCGGTGGAGTGGACCCGACTCCCACGAATATCATCCGCGACGCCCACAAGCTCGGCTTGACCAAAACCATTCAGTTCCTCAGTGATTATTGGGGACCCACCGAACCGGTGGGCATCCGGGCTCATCCTGAAGCCCTGGAAGGGGCGGTCATCACCTCCTACTACCTGCGCGGCGGAGATGCCAAGAAGCATCCCTCCTCCGCCCTGTGGACCAAATATCGCGGGAAACCCATTGCCGATTTCAACGAGACCTACCTGGCCGGCATGGTCTGGGGAATGGACTTCGAAGAAGGCCTGAAGATCGCCCTCAAGGATGTGGGGTACGAGAAACTCGACGGGGAGGCCATGTTCAAGGCCTACCAGAAATTAGCCGGTTTCAAGAGGCAGGGGATCACCGGGCCGAATTTCTACAGTCCTTCATCCCGCAGGGGAAGCCTGGAGGTGAAATTCTACCAGGTCAAGAGCTCCAAGGCGGTGGCCATCACGGATTGGATCAAGGCCCCCGATTCCGTTTCACTGCACAAATTCTAAAAAAAACATTCAGCCACAGAGGGCACAGAGTTCACAGAGAATTGAAAGAAGCGAAAGACGGGATGAGGATACGGGCAAAATGCATAGGGCGGCAGGCATCCTATTTTTTAACGTTATTTTTTAGTATTTCGGTGCTGTTTTCCCTGCGTTCTCTGTGTCCTCTGTGGCAAACAATTTTTGATGAAAGGAGGGGAAGGAAATGAAGAAATTTTCTTGGTTAATATTTCTGGTCATGATCGTCTCCCTTCTGGGAGCCTGTCAGTCTGCACCTCCATCAAAGGATTGGACCATCGGTCCGTTGCCGGTTCCGCCAGCCTCGCCTGAACCTCCGCCCTTGAAGGTGACTTTGCCCACGACGCTTCCCGCCATGCTCGGCATCCTCCGGACGCGCATCTATTTTTCAGGGGAGGGGTATCAGCCCAATGAGATGGTGGTGGTGGAGATGGACGTTCCGCCGGGGGTGGAGATTCCGGCGGTGAAGCCGGGAGAACCGGTGGGGGTCGCTTTTGCCCATGCGGATGAACAAGGGAATTTTACCGCCGATGTGGAGGCGATGACGAAAATTCAGACCTTCTTGCGGGGAACGATCCTGCCCACCCTGGCCCCCGACCCCAAATCCTTCAAGCCCATTCCCCACGGAATTTACACGTTCCGATCGATCGGAACAGAATCGGGAAGGGTGGGGGTATCCAAAGTCGAGTTCGTCCCGCCGGGGAAATAGGGCCTGAGTCGAAAGGACTCCCATGCTCCGCTTGAACAACATCGAGGTCATTTACAGCGATGTGATCCTGGTTTTGAAAGGGGTGTCCCTGGAGGTAGCTCCGGGAAAGATCGTCGCTCTCCTGGGGGCCAACGGGGCGGGCAAGACCACGACCCTGAAGGCCGTTTCCGGGATCCTCCACACCGAAGAAGGAGAGGTGACCGACGGGAGCATTGAATTTGAGGGTCAGCGGATCGATCGCCTGGACCCGGAAGAGATCGTGCGCCTGGGGATCGTACAGGTGATGGAAGGCCACCGGCTCTTCGAACATCTCACCGTAGAGGAGAATCTTCTGGTGGGGGCGTATGCCCGGGGGGACGGCTCGGCGGTGAAACGGGACCTCCAGCGGGTCTATGAATACTTCCCCCCCCTGAAAGAACTCAGCCCCAGGACCAGCGGATACCTCTCGGGAGGAGAGCGGCAGATGCTGGTCATGGGACGGGGCCTCATGGCCCACCCCAAGGTGATGCTCCTGGATGAACCGTCCCTGGGACTCAGCCCGGTTCTGGTGAGGGAGATCTTCAAGATCGCCCGGCGGATCAACCAGGAGGAGAAGACCTCCATCCTCCTGGTGGAACAGAACGCCGTGGCCGCCCTGTCGGTGGCGGAATACGGGTATGTAATGGAGAACGGGAAGGTAGTTCTCGATGGGCCGACCCCCAAGCTGAAAGACAATGAGGACATCAAGGAATTCTACCTGGGCTTGAGCGGAGTGGGACAGCGGAAGAGCTACCGGGAGGTGAAGCACTACAAGCGCAGGAAACGGTGGCTGGGGTAATTCACAGGGGGCAGGGGGCGGGGTGCAGGGTGCAGGGGGATTCGCATTTTTGGCGGTTTTATCCCTTGGTAGGTCAGCATCCCTAACCCGGCATAGCCGGAACCAAACAGGAAGTTGTTGTAGGGGCGGCCCTATGTGGCCGCCCGCAGGATGGGCAACCACGCAGGGTTGCCCCTACAATTTGTGATCATTTTGGCGTCAATTTAGCCGGTAAGGGAGTAAAGCCAAAAGGAGACTGAAGGATGAAGGGAAAACTGGAAGACATCAAAAGCCGGCTGGTCATCAAGGCCGTGCGGAATGTTCGCCGGGGGTATCACGAAGAGGAGGCCGCCCGGGGAATGTACCGGCCCGGGATCCGGCTGGATTTGCAGCGGTCGGGCCTGCTGACCGAGTCCTTCCAGGAAACCGACGGGCAGCCCATGGTTCTGCGGAGGGCCAGAGGCTTTGCCAAGGTCCTCAACAAAATGGATCTGTATATCCAGGATTGGGAAAGAATCGTCGGGAGCAACGCCTCCACCCCCCAGGGCCTTTATTTCGGCATCGATATGAACTGGCGGTCGGTCAAACGGGTGGTCAGCGGCCAGGAAGGTCGGACGCTGCTGGACGACGAGGGGCGTGCGGAACTGGCCCGGCTCATCGAGTACTGGCGAGGGAAATCGATGAGCGACCGGCAGCAGGAACTCTTCACCGGGGACCTCCTGAAGTACTGGCAGTACGAAGGGACCTTCCTCTGGTCCCACTGGTCGGAGCTGGGAATTCCCGATTATGAAAAGATTTTTCAGGTGGGGGTAAAGGGGCTCATCCGGCAGGCCCGGGAGCGGCTCCTGGCGCTCGACCGGGAGGTTCCGCTGAATTACCTGGAGCAAAAAGAATTTCTCCAGGCCGTGGTCGTCGCCCTGGAAGCGGTGGTGAACTTCGCCCGTCGCTATGCCCGGATGGCCCGCGAGATGGCCGCCCGGGCAGGCCAGGAGGAAGATCGGAAAAGGCTGGAAGAAATAGCGGCGGTCTGCGAGTGGGTGCCGGAAAACCCGCCCCGGTCCCTCCGGGAAGCCCTCCAATCCTTCTTTTTTATCCACTTGGCGAGGTATATCGAATACTCCACCCTGGGCATCGGAGTGCGCTTCGACAAGGTCTTCGGGCCTTATTACGAGAAGGATCTCCGGAGCGGAAAGATCACCCGGGAGGAAACCCTCGAGCTCCTCCAGCTCCTCTGGGTGAAATTTCATGAGTTGGGCCTGGTCTATTCCCCCCTGCTCTCGGGGATTTACGGGGGGGTGGAGTCTTTGCAGGCCATGACCATCGGCGGAGTGGGCCCGGACGGCAGAGACGTGACCAATGAAATGACCTACCTGCTCCTGGAAACCGCCGAAACCATGAAGACCCTGGAACCGAGCCTGGTTCTGCGGTACCACGACGGGACCCCGGATCGACTTCTAACCCGGGCTACGGAAGTCCTTCGAACGGGGGTCGGTTATCCTTCTTTCTTCAACGATCGGGCCCTCATTCCAACCTTGCAGAAATGGGGAGTTCCCCTGGAAGATGCCCGGGACTACGCCGTTACCGGATGCGTTTATCTCGAGATTCCGGGGAAGAACATCGCCCGCCGGGCCATGGGGGCCCTGGTCCTGCCCAAATGTCTCTGGTGGGCCCTCCACCGGGGAATCAACCCCCAAACCCAGGAGCAGTGGGGGGCGCCCACTCCGGATCCCGCCGCCTTCCAGTCCATGGAAGAGGTGATGGACGCTTACCTGGAGCAGGTCCGGTTCTTCTTCGGAAGGCTGAACAAGATCGAAAACACCTGCCGCTCTCTCTATGAGAAGTACCTTCCCCGGCCCTTTTACTCCGCCGTGCTGGAGGGGTGCATCGAACGCGGGCAGGACAGCCGGAAGTGGGCCTATCCTTCCAGGGTGCACGATTTCTGCGTCATCATCGGCCCGACCAACGTGGCCGACTCCCTGGCGGCAATCAAAAAAGTGGTCTTTGAAGACCAGAAGATCACCATGGCCCAGCTTATCGAAGCCCTGGACCACAACTGGGAGGGATATGAGGAGATCCGCCAGATGATGCTCCGGGCGGCCAAGTACGGCAATGATGATGACTACGCCGATGAGATCGCCGCCCGGGTGCACCACCGAACTTCGGAGGTGATGGCTGAGTTCACGGACCGTTTCGGCAATCCCTGCCGGGGGGATGGAAGCGGAGTCTCGGGGACCTACGGCCTGGCTTTGCACACCCCGGCCACCCCCGACGGGCGCCGAACCGGAGACCCCTTTTCCGACGCCACTCTCTCTCCGTCCCAGGGAAGAGATGGGCGGGGCCCCACGGCGGTGTTGAATTCAGCGGCCAAGATTGATACCTGCAAAACCTACAATCACCTCCTGAACCAGAAGTTTCTTCCCTCCATGCTGGAGGGCGACATGAAGCCGATCTTTGTCAGCTACCTCAGGACCTGGGGGGACCTGGGGATCAGCCACATCCAATTCAACGTGATTGACCGAGAGACCCTCCTGGCGGCCCAGAAGAACCCGGAGAAGTATCCCGATCTGATCGTGAGGGTCGCCGGCTACAGCGCCTATTTTGTGGACCTCAGCAAGGGTCTCCAGGATTCCATCATCGCCCGGACGGAGCAGCGGTTCTAACAACCAGTTCATACCCGCAAGGAGTCCCGTGAAACATGAGACCGGGGGATCTTTTCACCCCCTCCCAACCCTCCCCCCTCGAGGGGGAGGGAGAGGGTGGGGGGGATGCGGAAAAAGGGATCATCTTCAACATCCAGCGTTTCAGCATCCACGACGGGCCGGGAATCCGGAGCACGGTCTTCTTCAAAGGGTGTCCCCTCCGGTGCGATTGGTGCTCCAACCCGGAATCCCAGGATCCTCTTCCTCAGCTGATGACCCGGGATATCCAATGCGTCGCCTGCGGGAAGTGCGCCGGGGTCTGCCCCCAGAAAGCCATTTTCCTGACCCCGGGGGGAAGCCGGCAGATTCGGTGGGAGGAATGCAACCGGTGCTTTCGGTGCGTGGACGCTTGCCTTTACGGATCGCTCACCGTCATGGGGCGGCTGGCCGGAGTGGACGAAATCATCCGGGAAGTGGAAAAGGACCGGCCCTTCTACCAGAACTCCGGGGGAGGGGTCACGCTGTCCGGAGGAGAACCACTCAGCCAGCCGGAATTTGTTCTACAGCTTCTTCGCCGGTTGAAAGAAAAGGGCATCCACACCGCCCTGGACACCTGCGGATTCGCACCGGAGGAGGCGATCGCCGCCGTCCTTCCTCACGCCGATCTGGTCCTGTACGACATCAAGCAGTTGAATGACGAGAAGCACATGGATTCCACCGGGGTCAGCAACCGGTTGATCCTGGCCAACGCCGGGCTGGTCTGCTCGCGGGCCAAAACCTGGTTTCGAGTCCCCCTGATCGAGGGGTTCAACGATTCTCCGGAAGAAATCGAGACGCTGGCGCACATGGCCAAAGAGATGGGGGTGGAGAAGGTCTCCTTTCTTCCTTACCACCCAGGGGGACTGGCCAAGAGGCTCCAGATCGGGAAAAAATCCAGCCCCGGGGAAATGAAGCCTTCCCCGGAAGAGCAAATTCAAAAGCTAAAAAGAATTGTCGAGGAACGGGGCGTGGCGGTTTCGGTGGGAAGCTGACGGATGGAGCCGCCCCGGTTCCAGGTTTTTTTCTTGGCCAGAACCTTGGCCTTTTGCCGGATCATCTCCGTGCTCTCCGCGTCCTTTGCGGCAGGGTTGGAGCGACGCCGGGGGAAAAGAAAGGAGGGGTTATGAGAAAGGGAAAAGGTTGGCTTCTCTGCGCATCATCGGTCATCCCGTTCTTTTTCATCCTGGGGATGGGCCCGTCTCTGGCCCAGGAGAAATCCGTAACCTACCTGAGCCTGGCCGATTACACCGGCGCCATCGCCGGGTTGAATGTGCCCGCGGACCAGGGGGTGGAAGACTACATCACCGAATTGAACAACGTTCGGGGGGGAGTGGAAGGCGTCAAGATCAAATTCATCGGGGTGGATACCCGGTACGACGTGGCCAGAGCCGTGTCGGCCTACAAACGGTACCGAAACGAACCGAAACTCCTGGTGATGAACACCATCGGGACCCCCCTGGCCAAGGCCATCGCCCCCCTGGCGGCCAAAGACAAAGTCATCCAGCTGACCGCGGGGGATGGCGAGTTTGAGGTGAAGAAAAGCAGGATTTTCCTGTGGTCCCCCTCGTACCAGGATTGCTTTGGGGCGGCCGTGGATTGGATGATCGGGGACTGGAAGGCCAAGGGAAAAGCCGGGATGCCCAAGATCGGTTTCATCGGGTGGGACAATCCCATGGGAAAAGAATTTCTCAAGGGAGGGAAAGAATACGTGGAGAGGACCGGATGTCCCTTTCTGAAGCCGGAATTCTTCCCCCCCGGGGCTCTGGACCATACGGTTTATCTGACCCGTCTGGCCAACGGCGGGGCCAATTATATTTTCGCCAGCGGCGTGGATCCCACCCCCACCAACGTCATCCGGGATGCCCATAAGCTGGGATTAACTCGAAGCATCCAATTCGTGAACGACTTCTGGGGGCCCACGGAACCGGTGGGGGTGCGGGCCCACCCGGAAGTTCTGGAAGGAACGGTGATCACTTCTTATTATATCCGGGGAGGGGAGGCGAAGAACCATCCCCTGGCGCAGTTGTGGGCGAAATACCGGAAAAAACCCCTTGCGGATATGAACGAAACCTATGTATGCGGGATGATCTGGATATTGGACTTTGAAGAAGCGCTGAGGATCGCGCTGAAGGAAGTGCCTTATGAGAAACTGGACGGAGACGTGATCTTTAAAGCCTACCAAAAGCTGACCGGATTCCATCGGCAGGGATTGGCCGGGCCCAACGCGTACAGCCCCACCTCCCGGCGCGGCAGCAGGGACCTGAAATTCTACCGGGTTAAAGACGCCCGGGTCGTCCCGATCACCGGCTGGATCAAGGCTCCCGACGCGGTCTCCCTGTACAAGTGGTGAACCCGCGGAATCCGATCCCCCCTCCCTCCTGATTCATCCGAAGACTCAGGAGGGAGCTCAAATAAACCTCCCCAAGCGTTCGTATTTATCCTTCCTGCTTTATCCGTGTTGATCCGCGTTCATCCGCGTCCCATTCAACCTTTGGTCTTTGGGTCTTTTCCTAATCTAAAATCTGTCCTACTTACGTTCAAATTCTGAAATTTTTATTAACCAAAAAGCATCCCCCCCACCCTAACCCTCCCCCTCGAGGGGCATAAGCGCTAACTTAATCCCCCCTTTGAAAAAGGGGGGAAGGGGGGATTTCAGTGGGGGCCGAGCCATGTTGAATTACAATGCAAATCTCAAAGACAAAGCCCGTCAATTGCGAAAAAATTT
>Ga0315285_10001306_pt1 | contig 26112 bp, 18 predicted proteins | sample YL17G09_36_MG_FD_203698 | JGI IMG/M metagenome (GOLD analysis project Ga0315285, IMG submission 203698) | Sediment microbial communities from Yellowstone Lake, YNP, Wyoming, USA - YL17G09_36 | ecosystem: Environmental > Aquatic > Freshwater > Lake > Sediment | place: USA: Wyoming | collected... | reverse complement strand
GTTGTTCTCTATCATACGGGACCGTGCGGGAATCAGAGCCCGCGTTACAGCGTGAGCGGCCAGACGTTCTCGGAAGCGGAGCGGCTCGGACGAATCCTCGGAAGCGCGGTTCTGGAAGCGATCGGGAGACTGGCCGCGGGAGACTTCAAGCGGGAGGTGACACTGGCCGGCCGGATCGCGTCGGTGGAACTGCCGCGCCGGACGATGCCTTCCGTCGCCGAGGCGCGGAAGAAGCTGCGGGAATGCACTGCCGCTTACGAGCGTCTTAGGCGGGAAAACGCCGGACACGGGCCCGTAAGGACGGCGGAATGCGCGGTCTTCGGCGCCGAGGAATCCGTCTTCCTGGCGCGTTGCCACGAGAGCGGCGAGCTGGCGCGGCGCGTCCAGGCCTATACGCCGGCCGAAGTCCAAGTCCTGAGAATCGCGGACGCTTACGTCGCCGGTCTTCCAGGAGAGGTCTTCGTGGAGTACGGTTTGATGCTGAAAGAGAAGTCGCCGGCGAGGACTTTTGTCGTCAGCCTCGTGAACGGCGATTTGCAGGGCTACATCGTGACGCCCGAGGCCGCGGCGGCGGGAGGATATGAAGCCGCGAACAGCCTCTTCTCTCACGAATCCGGCGAGATCATGGCGAGTGCGGCGTTGCGGCTGATCGCGGATCTTGCGCGCGACGCGTGAAGGGGCGCGATCCGCGCCGTGAAGCGAGAGCGCCATTTTTCTATCCATTGATCTCGGCTCCACCCATTTCAAAGCGGCAGTGTTCGACGAAGCGCTGTCGCTTCGAGGAAAGGGCGTGCACCGGGTGGAGCACTGCTACGCTTCCGGCGGGCGAGTCGAGTTGGCCGTCGAGGAAGTGAGCGGCGGCCTCGAGCGGGCCGTCAGGGAAGCGGTCGAGAAGTCCGGCGTCGCGCCCTCGGAGATGCGAGGCGTCGCCGTCGCGAGCCAGGCGCAGACGTTTGCCGTCTTTGGCCCGGACGGACGCGCCAAGACCCGGTTCATCAGTTGGCAGGACACCCGAGCCCGCGCAACGAGCGAAGAACTGGCTCGGCGTCGCGAAATGGCGGACTTCGCGGAGCATTGCAGCTTCGGCGCCCTCGTCCCAGGCCTGCAAGTCTGCCTGATCGCTCATATTCTCCAGACCCATCCCCGACTCATCTCCATGCGCGATTCCGTTCTCTGCCTGCCGACGTACCTCGTCCGGCAGCTCATTGGCGAGGGACGCATCGATGACAATCTGGCCGCCATGAGCGGCCTCTTTTCGCTGTCGCGGAATGATTGGTGGTCGGAAGCCTTGAGCCTTTGCGGACTGACGCGGGACCGTCTGCCCGAGGTCGTCCCGATCGGCGCCGTCGCCGGCGAAACGGGAGCGGTCGCCGCGCCCGGGGGCGAGGGCGCGGGGCGCTTTGGCTTGCCGCAAGGGATACCCGTGATTCTGGCGGGCAACGACCAGACGGCCGGCGCCTACGGCGCCGGGATTCACGAAGAGGACGCCCTTCTCATCACGCTCGGCACGGCGCAGGTCGCCTACGTCTCTCTGAGCGAAATGCCGGCGCCGTCCCTCGACACGATCCGCGGACCCTACCCCGGCGGGCGTTTCTACAAGATGGCGGCGGACAGTTGCGGCGGGAACGTCGTGAATTGGGCCTGCGGACTTCTGACCGGCGGCGACGATTTCGACGCCTTCTTCTCTCTTGCCGCGCAGGCCCCGCCCGGATGCGACGGGCTGAGATTCGCCGCCGAATTGCCGTCGGGCCGAGGCCGGTGGGAGAACATCGGCCTGGAGCACACGGCGGCCCATTTCGCAAGGTCCGTTCTGGAAAGCCTTGTCGAACGCATCGCCGCTCTTGTGCAATCCCTGAACGTGGATCTGAGAGGGAGAAGGGTTCTCGCCGCCGGCGGAGGAAGCCGGCAGAGAGAGTGGATGCAGATCCTGAGCGGAAAGATCGGCGCGGAGATCACGACCGTGGACGCCGATCCGTTGCTCGGGGCGGCCCGGATGGCAAGGGACAGCCTTCGCCCCGGCGCCCGCGCCTGTGGGCGTCAAGGTCGCCGACGGCGACGCCGCGTGGTATGAGTCGATGCCGAAGCGCGCGGGACGGCTCAGTCTTTTCGTTCCAGGGCATCGTCTCTGGCCAGGGGCTGGGGTCCGGAACGAAGGCGTCGAGTTCTTCGTCCCAGATCTTGCGGTCGAGGTCGTTGCGTTCACCCGGCGGCTTCATCGGCGGTCTCGGAAAGGGGCGGTTTCGACTCGCCGATCGGCGCGAGGCTCGCCAACGCGCCCGCGACGATCCCGACGACGAGCGATCCCGGCATGATCCACAGGAAGGTCGGGCCCTTGCTCCCGGTGATGGGCTCCCAATAGGCGATCAGGACGGCGGTAACGATGGCGCAGACTCCTCCGACCCACGCGCCGAAGGTCGTGGCCCTGCGGATGAACATGGCGTGGAAAAAGAGGACGAAAAGGGGCGCGACGAGGAGATTGACGACCCGGAAGCACTTCTCCAGCAAGTTGCCTCCCGCCTGACTCACAAGAAGCGTCAGGACTATGACCGCGGCGCCGATGAGGACGGAAACCCAGCGCGCGGTCTTCACCTGTTCGGTCTCGCGCCTTCTCTTGCCGCGAAAACGGTCGAGGAAATCCACCGTGAAGACGGAACAGGAAGAGTTGACGCCGGCAGAGAGACTGGACATCGCCGCGGCCAGAAGTCCGGCGATGACGAGGCCGCTGACGCCGCCGGGCAAGCCAAACACGATGAACTGAGGGAACAGCTGGTCGGCGTTCGCTTCAAGGGTCTGTCCGTCCGGGATCATCTGCGGATTGGCGCGGAAAAAGGCGAGCAGCGCGAAGCCGAGCATGCCGAGAAGGACGAGAACCGTCGCGTCGGCGCTCAGGGACGTGATGATTGTTCTCCGCGCCGCCTTCGCGTCGCGCGTGGCGAGATAGCGCTGGATCGCCATCTGATCCGACCCGGACGTGCACACGTACCACACGAGCGCCGACACGAAGGCCCATCCAAGGGTCACGCGATGGCCGGTCTCGAATCCGAGTTCGGGCTCCTGCCAGTGCTCGGCCCACGTGGTTGGCCACCACTGGGAGACGCCGCCCAGAGATCGCGTGATGAAAACGAGGGAGAGGACGGCGCCGCCGAAAAGGATGAGCGTCTGCGCGACGTCGGTCCACACCACCGCCCGCAGGCCGCCCATGGAAGTGTAGACTACGGTTATGACGCCGAGCGCGACGCACAGCCACGGCCCCGCTTTAGGGTCGAGGCCCAAAGTGGGAATGAGAACCTTGTCCGTCGTCGCGTAAATGATGAGGGCCATCCAGAGGAATCGCAGGGAAAGGAAGATCGAGGCGCCAAGCATGCGGACGCTGACGCCGAATCGTTTCTCGAGAATCTCGTAGGCGCTCGTGACTCGGAGCCTCATGATGCGGGGAATAATGAGCCAGCCGACGGCCAGAACAACGAAGGGGTAGGCGGTCACTTGGGTGAGGATCATGGGACCGTGCTTGATGAGCTCGCCCGGCCAGGCGAGGTAGGAGAGCGTGCTGAGGAGGCTCGCGAAGAGCGAAAGACCCACGGCCCACGACTTCATCCTTCTTCCGCCCAGATGATAGTCTTCGGCCGTCTTTGTTCTTCTCGCGTGGTACCATCCCACGCCCAACATGGAGAGGGCGTAAACGGCGATGACGACCCAGTCGATGGGGGCGAGCCTCCTGGGCGCGCGTCGCTCGATTCTCAGAATCGCATGGGCGGCGCTGATGCGCACGTCCGTTTCGGGATCGTGCAGGAGTTCGGTCAGAACGGGCAGGTCGTCGTTGTTTCCGCGCACGGCCAGCGCGGCGGCCATCTCGCACTTCCGTTCTTTGTCTCCCGTCTTTGCATACTCGAGAAGGGCGTTCTTGAAAGGCCGCGCCTCGGAATCGTCCCTGGCGTGCACGAGGGCCGCGCTCAGCACATAGACTCGCGCGCCTGAATCCGCGCTCTCGCCGCGCGCGGCGTCTTGGACCGTCTTCAGCGTCTCCGTCGAGACGCTCGGGAGGTTGCGCAGAACGTAAGCGGCGGTTCCTCGCGCCCGCTCGTCGTCGGATTCGAGGAACGCGGCCAGCGTGTCCTGCCCTGCGCCGCCAGCGGAATGAACCAGGCTCCAGCGCGAGTAAGCGGCAAAGGCGCGGTCTGCCGACCCGGCCGCCTTCTCGAAGGCCTCCTTATCTTCCTCCGCCTCCTTCCCTTCTTCTGGGATCGTGTATCCCAGCTTGCCCAGCGTTTCGACCGCATGGAGACGGTCGGGGCCGTCCGCGTCGAGGAAAGCGTTGCGGATCCGGTCGATCCAGGGCTTGCGCTGGTCCGGCCGGAGCCAGGTTCTCGCCAGCACGCGCCAGACGCCGATTCGATACGGCGGTTCCTCGCCGTGCGCCGCAAGCTCGGCTTCGAACGCCTCACGAACGCCTTGAGGGTAGCCGAGCGCGAGCAGGTGTTCCGCGGCGTGCGCCTTGACCCAGCGTTCTTCGTTCTGAAGAGCGTCGCGCAGGACTCTCACGCTCCGCTCGCGCAGTTCAGGCGTCACGCGCGGGCCCTGGGCTGGATCTTCTTGCGCGCCGACGATCGCGGGGAGAAGAAGGCAAGCCAAGAGCGTTGCCGCGACAAAAGAACCTCTCGATGGCATGGACGAAACTCCTTCGGCGGTTGATGGGATGGACGCCGGTTAGCGCTCATTTGCTCCGCAACATGGCGCCGAGACAACAGACACGCCCCCCCCCGCCCGCGGGGACAAGATACCCCGTCACCGCGGGCGAGACGCCCGCGTTACATCGCCTCTTGCGCGCCGACCCGCAGCCGGTTTTCTTGGGGCGACACTATGGCTTCCGCCGGTCCTCTAACTCCCGCCAACGAGCGGGATTCACCAAGCGCTCCGGGATGCTGCAGAAGGATTCCCGGACTTTCTCCAGAAGATCCGGACTCAAAGGGGGCCGCGCCGCGAGTTCAACGTTGGCCCTCATCTGCGCGACGTTGTCCACCCCTACGAGCACGGACGTGACGCCTTCCTCGGCCCGGGAGAACAGAAAGGCGACCTCGGCGACGGACCGGCCCGCCTCTCGACAGAGACGCTCGAACCCGCGCTTGTAAGGCGCGATCTCGTCGAGATGCGCGGGAACGTCCCCCACGGGCATCAAGATGAGACCTTGAAGGAAGACGCTCCGCGCAAAGACGGCCACGCCTTGTCGCTGGGCGCGTTCCAGAAAGCCGGAGCGACGCAATCGCTGGTCGAAGACGCTGCAGGGCACCTGCACGGCCGAAACCCCTTCCACGGAAAGGGCGAGGAGCGCTTCTTCCGGCGTGTAGACGGAGACGCCGACGTGTTCGACGAGCCCCTCGCGCCGCAGCGAATCGAGGTGACGCATCACCAAGCCGTCGCGGCACGTCATGTGCTCGGCGCGGTGGAGGAGATAGAGGAAGACGCGCTCCAGACGGAGCCTGCGAAGGGACGTGCTGAGGACTTCGGCAATCTTGCTCTTTGCCTCCCCTTCGCTCATGTCGGCGAAGCCTTCGATTTCAGGCAACTTGGTTGCGACGAGGATCGCGTCGCGATCGGCTCGACCAGACAGCCACTCGCCGAGGACTTTCTCGCTCTCGCCGTAAGCGTACGCCGTATCAAGAACGTTGACCCCGGCGTCTCGAGCAATATCGAGGATCTCGAAAACTTCCTTTCTCGTCGGCCGGCCCGTCTTGTTCGCGATGCCGTAGTTCATCCCGAACTGGACGGCGCCTAGCGTCAGGATCGATACTCTGCGCCCGAGGGCGTTTGCGTATTCCATCGGAGTCGGTCTCCATCACGAGCGAGGCCCGTCCCGGTCCATGCTCAGTATCGACCATGGGATTCCACGAGGTCGCCCATGAGATGAATGCGATCCTCGTCGGCGCCGGGAGGGACTTGGTCCCCGGCGGCGGCGATCAGACGCGGGCTCCGTTTGCGCGTGTCGAGCCATCTCAAAACGGCATTCCTGAAATCCCCGACATCCGCGCTCGGCAGCCAGAGGTCGGGCGAAACGCCGCCCGAGAGAATCAGATCCGGCCCGGCTTCGCTCCGGCATTCGTCGGGCGTCAAGTCGCCCATCGGCGGCGGGGTCACCGCGTCAATGCAGTCCGCGCCGACGTCGCGCATCATGGCGAGAGCGCCTCGGAGCTTTCCGTCGACGTGCACGGCGACATGCTTTCCCGCGGCGTGCAGTCGCCCGATCGCTTCTTCGTAGTAGGGTCGAGACCATTCGTCGAAGAACCGCGGCGACTGCACGTCGCTGGAGAAGTTGTCGCCAAGTATGACGATATCGGCCGGCGAGCGCGCCAGTAAGCCTATCAGGGAGAGGTTGTTCGCGTTGATCCGGTCCACGGCTTCGCGCACGACGCCGGGCATTTCGCAGACGGCATACGCCGCGGCCTCGACCCCCATCCAGTAGTGCAGCAGTTGCCCCATGGCGCTGTAACCGGCGGGCATATAGACGACGCCGGCGCCGCCGACGCATTCATCCCATCTCGCATAGTTCTCCCATCGCGGCAAGAAGCTCCGGCTGCCGAGAGCGTACGCCAAGACCGCCAGGTCCCGCTCCGTTTTGACGCCCCATTCGGGGATCGCCCACGCGTACGTCTGATCCTTCCACACGCGCTTCCGTTCGATCGAGCCGAGCGGCGTCTCGATGCGCCATCGGATCGTTTGGCCGTCGCCGCTTTTGTCCGTTGCGGCCTTCACGTCGTCCGCATACCGCACGTCATAGAAATGGGCGAGGTTCGGCATATAGAACCCGGCGCCCGTCTTCCTGTGGCAGTCGATCAGCTCCCTCTCCGGTTCCATATAAGAGACACTCAGGTCCCACGGCATGCGGTTCTTGTGGTAGAACCAGTGGGACAGGTCCAGCATGTAGGGGACCGCGTCGGGGATTTCGCCCCGGAAGACGGCGAGGATGCGGTCGCGTTGGTTCATGGATCCGATCCGCTCCCAACCGGCGTCTTACTTCGCCGTGTATCCCCCGTCGACCGGGATATTGGCTCCTGTGACGTAGGCGGAGGCGTCGGAAGCGAGGAATACGACCGCGCCCATCAGGTCGGTGTCGTTGGCCATGCGCCCGAGAAAAGTTCGGGCGCTGTATTGCCTGACGAAAGTCTCGGGCTGGGCATCGGTCCGGAATCCTCCGGGCAGAAGACAGTTGCACCGCACGCCCTTCGCGCCGTAATAGCTGGCGACGAAGCGCGTGAAGTTCATCATCCCGCCTTTGTGAAAGAAGTAGTCGGGATACCAGCCGTGCATCGAGGTCCCTTCATAGATCGCCGGGTCCGGGGCGATCATGCCCTGAATGGAGCCGATGTTGACGATGGACCCGCTTCCCCGCTCGGCCATCGCGTCCCCAAACGCACGCGTCATCAAGAAAAGCCCGGTCGCGTTCACGCGCATGCTTTCGGCGAAAGCCTCGGCCGCGTCGGCGTAGCCTTTCTTCATGGGACGGCTCACGGCGTTGTTCACGAGAACGTCGATCCGGCCGCGGCGGCCGAGGATCTCGTCGCGCAGGGAGAGAATCGACTTTTCCTCGCCTTGGTCGAGGCGCAGCGCTTCCACTTCATGTCCGGCGCGCCGGAGTTGCTCCGCGAATTCGCTCAGGGCCTCCAGATTGCGGCTCGCCATCAAAGTCCGCGCGCCCGCTTCCGCGAGGGCGGTCGCGATCTGCCGCCCGTACATCCCCGCGCCGCCCGTTACGAGGGCGATTTTGCCTTTCAATGAAAAGCGATCCAGCACGCTCATGCTTGGCTTTCTCCTGAAGACAATGCCGCGCCAACGCGCTCCTTGGCATCGAGCCGTCGCGCCCGCCATCATGCGTGGAGTGGACGGCGCGGGGGGAGCCCGCGCAACGTCCCAAGTTCCGCGAAAGCCGAGACCAGACTCCTGCAGTAGGCGCTCAGCCCAACCACGTCCGAACCCATGCTGATGAACCGATAGCCCATCTCCACCAACTCAGGAAGCGCGCGAGGATTCCCCACGGTCCCGGCGAACTTCCCGTTTGACACGGCGGCTTCGGCGACCCGTCGCCGCGCCTCCCCGACCTTCGGATGATCGAATTGGCCCGGCGCGCCGAGACCGTGCGTGAAATCCGCGGGACCGAAGAACAGCATGTCGATCCCATCGAGCGATGCGACGGCCTCAAGATCGTCGAGCGGCTCGGGATCTTCGATTTGGAGAACGATGAAACGTTCCGCGTTCGCCTGCTTGACGTAGTCGGCGAGATCGATGTTGCAGTAGGCGCCGTCGGCGTTGCCGCCGTCCAGCGGCCTTCTGCCGATCGGATGAAAGCGCGTCATGCGAACCACGGCTTTCGCGTCGGCAAGACTCATCACGTGGGGAACCATGATCCCCGCGGCATCGAGCTCGAGGGGCCGAATGTGATCGCTGTAGCCGCCCCGCGACACGCGGACCAGCAGATCGACGCCATGCGCCTTGGACGCCCAAACCTGTTGCTCGATGACCGACCAATCGTTGGCGATATGCTCCATGTCGGTCCAGACACAGTCGAAACCCGCCAGGGCCGCGATCTCGACGGCGCGGGCGTCGCCGAGGTTGAGCTTGAAGCAGCTCACGACTTCCCCGGCGCGGAGTCTCTTCAGGACGCGGCTTGGGCGCATGTGCATGGCGGCTTTCCCCTTCGCAGAAACAGTTTCAGATTTCGGGTTTTCGGTTTGTTTCGGATTTTGGATTTCACCCGTTCGCCCTCAAATCTCCTCGAGCGACACCTCGCGCCCTCCTTCTTCGCGGCTTCGGATGCCGGCGACGACCATGCGCATGAGCTCGACGGTTTCGGCAAAGGGAAAGGGCGGAACGCCCGTTCGCAGGTAACTCACGAAGCCTTCCAGTTGGGTCTTGAAGGCGTAGAGGGTGTCTTGGAACCTCGTCTGGACCGCGCCCGCCGTGCCGCAGAGTTGCAGAGCGCCGAAGGCGCCGTACATGTCGCTCGTCGCAACGACGATGACGTCCGCGCCGGAGCGATGCTTGAAGTGGACGATGTTCCTGTCGCGATCGCCCGTGTTGCGGCACGAGATGAACCCCGGCCCAAGGATCGGGTAGACGGCCTCGAGCGCGTGGATGCCGTACCGCTCCCACGATTTCGGGGTCGTTATACTCGCGAAGCGAAGGCGGCCCAACTCATTCGTCGAGATCCGGTAAGGCATGAACTCCTTGGCGTAGCGCATGCAACTCGAAGACAGAAACGGCTTGCCCTCGTCATGCCATTTCCGGAACGTCGCCAGATCTTGCGCGTTATCGACGAGGGGCTTGTCGATGAATATGGGCAGTCCCGCCTCGATAAACGGTCGGCATCGGTCCACGTGTTCGTGCCCCTTGTCAGTCGCAATGACGACGGCGTCCACTGCCCCGATCGCGTCTTCCGGACGCTCGACGATGTTTGGGATGAGCGAGGCCTTTGCCACGCGCCGAGCGTCTTCCGGGTCGTCCGTCCAGATATGAGTCACGCGAGCGTTCGGAATCCGAAGCGTTTCCTTCGGCTCTTTTCCAAGGTACTCGGCGATAACGGGATAGGGGCACTTGGCCATTTCGTCGGGGTCGTAGCCGTTGAAAATCGCGCTCCAGGAGTAGGGATGGCCGTTGCCGTCCACCATCCCGAGCATGGCCAGGGATATTGCTTTTTCCCCGAAACCAGGGAACCGCGCGTCGCTCATGTCTTGTTCCGCCGCCTCTCCTCGTCGGGCTGAGAAACCCGCCGATCGCGCTTCAAGGCCCCATGCGCATAATGTTGCCGCTGCTTCTTGTCCCGTTGGTGGCGTCATACACGGTGTCAATGGTGTACAAAGGGTCCCAGTCCCGGTCCGGACCGTAGCTGGAGGGCTGCCACGCCTTCCCATAAAGCTCCCTCGTCGGATCGTTGAGGCTCCTGTCGACCTCGGCGCCTTGGCCCCATTCGCGCAGCTCGATCAGCGTAAGGGCGCTCTTGCGTTTCATACTCGTTCCCTCCCCTTCCGCCCCAACTAGAGCAAGCGTTGAAAGCCCGTGTGGGCGACGGGTCCCCGCAAACGCCCAAGGACGGAATCGGTCGCGATCGCCTTGCTCAGTTCGGCGAACACGGCGTCAATGGCTTCGCCGTAGGAGGCGGCGACTTCTTCCGTGTGGGCGAGGGTGGGATAGATGCTGGGGCTCGCGAGATAGCCCCGGTCCAGCATGAGTTGCGTGTAAAGCGTCCGCAGCGCGTCGGCGAGCGGATGATCGAACTGGAAATGGGCAAGACAGGGATAGCCGTCCCCGACCTCGATGGGCAGTCCGTGTTTCTTCCCGTGTTCCCGCCAGAGGGAGGCGACCATGGCGCCGATCTGGGCAACGCGCGCGGGAACGTCCCTCTCGCGGAGCTTGCGGATCGTCGCCAGCGCGGCCGTCGGCCCCACGCCCTCGGTCCAGTAGGTGCTGCTGATGAAGGAAGCGTGAGCGCCCTCCATGGCCGCGCCGGTCCCAATGACGGCCGCGATGGGATGCCCGTTGCCCATCGCCTTGGCGAACACCGCCACGTCCGGGTCGACGCCGAGCGCGAGGTGCGCTCCGCCGAGGCAAAGACGCCAGCCGATCGAAATCTCGTCGAAGACAAGAAGCGCTCCGCAACGGCGCGCGCCGTCGCGAACGAACTCGAGAAAACCCGGTTCCGGAGGATGAGACCGGCAAGGCTCCATGACGACGGCGGCCAGCCGGTCGCCGTGGGCGTCCAGAATGTCCTGAAAGGCGCCACGATCGTTGAATGGGAACGCGAACGCCGTTCCGCGCAGCTCGCGCGGCACGCCGACGGGGTCGAGTCCCGGAAGCAGATGGCCGCGCAGAGCGTCGTTGTCGCCCAGGTTGACGGCGAGATACCAGTCGTGCCAGCCGTGGTAGCCGCAGACGGCGAGGACGGACCGGTCGGTGGTGGCGCGGGCGATGCGGACGGCGACGGCGGCGGCTTCGCCGCCGCTGCGGGCGAAGCGCACGTGATCGGCCCAGGGATGGATCTCGCAGAGGAGATCGGCCAGCTCGACTTCCTCCGGGCAGTTCAGGGTCGAGATGGAACCCCTTTCGATGCGCCTCTGCACGGCCTCCGTGACGTCGGGATCGCGGTAGCCGAGCAGGCACGCGCCGAGGCTCGCGGTCGTCATGTCGTAGTAGCGCCGGCCGTCGAGGTCCCACACTTCGCACCCGCGCGCCTCGCGGTAGTAAGCGGGCCATTGCCCGGGCGCATACATCTCGGGCCGTTTGCTCAGGAGTTGCGTCCCGCCCGGTATGCGTTTCTTGGCGCGCTCGTAGAGGGCTTGGGTTTGCGTTGCGGCTGGCACGTCTCTTTCCTTCCTGTGGCACAGCCGAGGGCGGCTGTGCCGTACTTCCTTCCTGGCCTCGCCTCTTTCCTGGCCTCGCCCTGTCTTGGCCCGGCCTTCAGTAGCCTTTGTCCCAGATGGGCTCCACGTTCTGAGCGATGGTTTCCGAGATCCAGCAGTCGCTGTCAAGCGTCTGATGAATCGACGTCGGCAAGCGCGGCGTAACGGGACCGTGCGCGCAGAGTCGCGTGATCAGGCGCTGCCAGGACACGTACGTCCCGTCGATCGTGATCGCGTTGATGTCGATGCGCGCTTTGGCGGCGATGACTTCTCTCGGTCCGATAGTCGCCGCTTTGGGCGGAACGCGCGCCAAGTCCCCGCTCATCCCGAAGCTCCCGTGCAGGGAATTCTGCGCGATCGTGAAAGGGCTCAGCGTCACAATGCGCGCGCCCATCTGCTTCCATTCGTCGAGGCTTCCGGCGAACTCCGGAGCATCCGGCTCGATGAAGGCGAGATGGCCTGTCCATCCGGGGCCGCTGTAACAACAGTCGGCGCCTCCCAGGTCCTCGATCATCTTGCCGTAGGCGTCGAGGTTCTCATTCGTCGGGCCGACGATGTGGTTCTCCGGGGGGCGCAGATCCTCGTCGATCCATCTGTAGAAATTCCTCTTCATGGCGCGCAGGAAGCCGAAGGGCCAAGTCTCGGGGGCGATCCGGCCATCCTCGTTGGCGTACTCGTCCATGTTGAACGTCCAGAGATGCTTGCAGTCGACGCGGAACTTGTTGATCAGGTGGGCGAGCCGTCGGTATCCGGCGTGGGGCTGCGGCGCAATCAACACGACGCGTTGCCCGGCGTCGGCGGCCGTCTGGATCCGGTGAAACATGTCGGCCATCCACATGAACTCGACGTCGTCGTCGGGAATGACCTGAATGCGGAAGCTGGGGTTCGGATGCTTCGCGATGTCCCCCCGCTTGATGTTCCTCGCCCTCTCGATGGCTTCCTTGTCGCGAAAAGGGATGAACTCCGAGGGGCTGTAACTGAACTCCGTCATCCGTTTGCTCTCCTGATTCCCCGAGCGGGGAACGTCGATAGCGGTTTCGCCGTCCCGCGCTCAGGCAACCGATCTCGTCTCGGGTTACGCATACCGACACTCGCCGCGGACCCAAGTCTGGACGACGTTGAGCGTCTCGTCAAGCAGCACGAGGTCCGCGTCGAAGCCTTCCGTCGCCTCTCCCTTCCGATCGTGGACGCCCAAGACCCGGGCGGGATTGGCGCTCGCCATGCGAACGGCCAGCGGGAGGTCCGCGCCAAGCATCGCGACGGCGTTGCGGACCGCGCGGTCCATCGTCAGGCCGCTCCCCGCCAACGCCCCGGGAAACGAGGAATTCGCGCACGGGGTCCGTGAGTCCGTCAGTCGCGCCGGACCGCCCAGCCGCGCGAACTCGATCTCCGACTCGGCGAACCGGTAGCGCCCCGGAGGCAGACCGGCGCCGACGTTCGCATCCGTGATCAGACAGACGCGGTCGGGTCCTTTGCACGCGAGCGCCATTTTGACCGCCACCGGGTCCACGTGCTCGCCGTCCAGGATGAAGTCCACGCTGACGCGGGGATCGGCCAGCACGACCTCGACCGCGCCGCACGGACGAACGCCCGGGTCGGTCTCGGGCGGCGCGGGGAACACGTCGTAGAAATGGGTGGCGTGACGCACGCCCTTCTCGATGGCCGCCTGGGTTTGACGGACGTCCGCCGCCGTGTGGGTCATGAAGACCGGCGCGCCGCCTCTGGCGAGCAGAGGCAGCAGGTCCAGAATCCCCTCGTAGTCCGGCGACACGCTGAAAATGGCCCGGCGCGGCGCGACCGAGCCGATGAGCGACTGCGCCCTCTCGCGCCCCGAACCGCCGAGGGACGCCGGCGGCAAGGCGCCTGCGAGGGTCAGGAACGGCCCCTCCAGATGAAAGCCGAGAATGAGCGCTCCCGGCGACTCCGCTTGAGCCAAGCGGCGCAGGACGCCCGCGCCTTCCTCCTCCCCCGGAGGAAACAGGGTGGGCAGGAAACCCGTGACGCCGTATCGCGGCAGGAGCCTGGAAATCTCGGCCAGATGCTCCGGCCCGTCGTTGATCAAATGCTCATGGAGGCCGTGAATGTGGAGATCGATGAAGCCCGGCGCGAGGTAATGCCCGGATGCGTCGATCTTCTCCAGAGCGCCCGCATCCCCGCAATGCGCCCTCATTTCACGACCGGGGGCGACTCGTTCGATGCGGCCCTCTCGGCACAGGACGCCGGCGTCCGGCAGAAGCCGATCGGGGAGAACCACCGTGGCGTGTTCGATGAGAATGCCGTCCATGGCAGACCGTCGCCCGACCCCTTCAAGGCCGAGTGTCCTCTTCATTGTGGCGCCGCCTCACGGACCCCGTCCGCGGGAGCGTCGCCGCGCCTCTCTTACTCACGGACCCCGTCCGCGTTGTCGTCCCGTCTTTCCACCGCCAGGGCGGTTTTCTGCGCGCGACCGGGAATGTCGTTGCTCGTCGAGACGAGCTTGAACCGATCACCGCGATAGACGCTCTCGAAGACCGCCAGCGCCGCGCCGTTCGCGCCGTAGACGACGTCCGTCGTCAGAAGCATCGGGCATCCGATCTGGACCCGCAAGCGTTCGACGCACTCGGGCGCGGCTTCAGCGGCCTCGATGCTCTCGACCATGTGGGACGCGTCCAGCCCCTGGCGCTCGAGCCAGATCTGCAGGAAGCTCACGCGCACGAGCATGGCGTCGTCGATCGTATCGGCGTACTCGAGGGGAATATAGGCGCGATCATAGGCCAACGGCTCGCCCGCAAGCAGGTCTAGCCGCTCGGCCAGGAGACATCTTTCCGATCTCAGGAGCCCCAACGCCTCGGAAATGTGCCGCGGCGGGACGACTTCCCTGCGGTTCAGGAGTCGGCGCTCGACGTCGGGCGCCTGGGTGCGCATCGAGCCGGTGTAGTCGATATTGAGGATCGGGAGCTTCTTCGGACGCGAGCGCCGCACGAACGTGCCGCGGCCGGCCTGACGCTCGACGAGCCCCTGCTCCTGCAAGAGGCGCATGGCGTGGCGCACCGTGATGCGCGAGACGTCGAACCGCTCGCACAGCTCGCGCTCCGGGGGCATTTTCCTTCCCGGGCCGGGACGACCGTCCAGGATTTCCTCCCGGAGAGCGTTGTGGATTCTCAGATAGGCTTGAATGGCCATGACCTCGCGTGTCTCGCCGGCGGGAATCTCGGTCGGCGGGAATCTCGCTCGGCGGCGGACAACGGGTACGCTGAAGCCGGAGGGAACTCAAGGTCCCACGCGGATGATGTCTCCTCGGCTTCTCGTTCCGTTGGTTGTGTCATAGAGCGTGTTGATGTCCCAATCGTTGTTGCTCTCGAAGTTGCGGTCCGGCCCGTAGCTGATCAGTTGCCACGTCGTGCCGTTAAGTATGGAATCCGGGTTGTACCAGACCGAGCGCACTGCGGCCTCCTGTCCGGGCCATTCCTCCATGGATTTCTTGTCTCGGTACACGTAGATTCGCTCCAGGTTCAAGTAAGCCGTCTGATTCCAGTCGCTAAGCGTGTCATTGTTGAAGATGTCCTTGAAGATCGAATAGCTTGACAGGTAAGCCACGGGCGAGGTCAGCGGTTTCAAGCGATCGGTCCAGTCGACATAAGCCCCGTTTGCCGCCATGGGCGGGTACTTCCCGTTGTCGGAGCAATACGCTTCCAGACCGACGGCAATCGAGCGCATGTCTCCTACAACGCGGCTCACCTTCGACCGCACTTGCGCCTCCAGGAAATTCGGAACCGCGATGGCGGCCAGAATCGCGATGATGGCAACGACGATCAGGAGTTCGATCAACGTGAATCCCGCCGCGCGCCCCTTGTGAATGCGCCTCATCATTTGGCCCTCCCTCCGTGAGACGGCATTGGTCCCGCGTTGCACGGTCCCATTCATAGGGCGACGCCATCGCCGACCATGCCGTTGCTTGGCTCATACACGCTCCGAACGTCGATGCCGAGGACGGAGTTGTCGCCGTCGCCATCGCAGTCCGAGCAATAGGCATAATGTTATAACCAATTCTCCCGTGTCAAGCCCTTTTTTCGTCGATCTGCTCGGCCACGCTCCGTGGCCGTGTCCTGGGCAAGGTCGCAGTCAGGGGGTCCCCCCCTTTCCCGTGCCAGGCCGTGTGCTGCCGCCCCAGACGAGAAGCGACGCAAGGACGGCCCATGGAGCCAGCGATTCCGCAACTTCTGGCTTTTCCCGCTCCAAACCGTGGAGCGACCGTCCTTGACTTGGCCTGGCGCCGGATGTAGCGTCGGTTCTGGAGCGCCCGCGTTGTCGCGGACGGGGGCAAGCGAGCAAGAGCGGAAACCGGAGCGCCGGTGTTCCAAGGGAGAGATCCATGGAAACAGTGCCAACCTTTATGCGAAACAGAAACGCCGCTTTCACCTTGATCGAGCTGCTTATCGTCGTCGCCATCATCGCGATCCTGGCCGCTATCGCGGTCCCGAATTTCCTCGAAGCGCAGGTGCGCTCGAAGGTCGCGCGGTCCGTGGGCGACATGCGCATCATCGCCACGGCCATGGAAGTGTATTTCACCGACAACAACGCCTACCCCCCTTACACAAGCCCCGAGAACCCGGCCGGTGAGAATCGCTGGCGTCTCAACCATCTTTCCACCCCCATTGCCTATATCACCAGCGTCCCAGCCGATCCTTTTGCGGACATGTACTCGGATGCGGCCGCCTGGAGGTGGCACCGCGACGCCTATGTGTACGCGGAGCTCAAGGACTGGGGCGTGGGAAGAACTTACAACGAGGCCCGAGCCAGAGGGCAGCGCTGGTTCCTCTCGGGGAGAGGCCCGAACCGCATTCTCGACGCGCACTTCTACATCCCGGGCGGCGAGACTCAATACGACGCGACGAACGGAACGGTGAGCGCGGGCGACCTCGAGCGGTTCGGTCCCTGAGAGGGCGTGTGAGAAGGAGACGGGTTGATGACCTGCCCGCCGGCAGGCGGGAGTGGCACGGGCGTGCTGCCCGTGGACTCTTGAAAAGAGGCGAGCAACCTGCGCACATAACAGCCGAGGGCGGCTGTTCCACAATTCCCGCACCCCCTCTGGGACAATCCAGCGGGGCCGGCCCGTCGACCGCCCTCTGTTCCTCTCAATCATTCTGCCCGCAATCGTTTTGCCTCCGAGCATTCTGCCGCGGATCGGTCCGGGTGGAAGTTCCGCCTCGGACCCCGCTGGAGCGGTCTCTTCGGCAAAACGATTGCGGGCAAAATCATTGCCGTTCTCTCGAGCATGGGAGTAGATTCGGGCGGAGGAGCAGGCGGGAGTCCATCTCCCCTGTCTCCTTTCCGCCCGGCGGCCCAAGACGGGGAACGCGTCGCGCGAGGGCGGAGCCCTGCGTTGGAGCCAAGTCCTGTGGCGTCCCAGAGGGAGAGCAATCGCGGACGGTCGCCGTCCGTTCGCGGCTCGTTGCGTCCCCCCAGCCTGGGCGACGACGCGCGGCTGGTGGCGTGGTTGGCGTTGCGCGAGGTAGAGCGCGACGACAGGGCGGACGCGCAGGAGACGCTCGGCGAGTTGGCGCGTCGGGCCGGGCTGGACGCTCGCGACCGGGCGTTGGCATTCGATCTGACGCAAGGCGTTCTGCGATGGCGGCGGCTGCTCGACGCGGCCATCGCGAGTCTGGACGGTTTCGAATCGGCTCGCATCCCCTCCCCCACGCGCGACGTTCTGCGCCTGGGAGCCTATCAGCATTTCTGGCTCGGGAAAATCCCCCGGCACGCCGTGGTTCACGCCACGATCGAGGTCGCGCGGAAACGCCTGGGCGCCCGAGCGGCGGGCTTTTGCAACGCGGCGCTCCAGCAGCTGTTGCGGCAGCGTCCCGACCGCGGGTCCGCCTTCGACCTGCCGGCGGCGGGACTTCCGCTCGACGCGCGCCACTCGATGCCGCGGTGGCTCGTTCGGCTTCTCAAGCGCGAGCTCGGCGCGGAGAATCTCGAACCGGCCCTTGCCCGGCTCAACCAGCCCCTTCCCCTTTTCGTCCGATGCAACCCCGCGATCGCTTCCCCTGAAGAGGCGGTCCGGATCCTCGGGGAGAGCGAGATCCGAGCGAGGTCGCGATCGGACCTGGCGCCGCGCTGCGTGGAGATCGAGGGTGCCGCGAGCCTGCTGGTCGACGCGTCTCTCTTCAAGAAGGGCGGACTGACAATCCAGGACCCCTCGGCCCAGCTGGTCGCGGAGTTCGCCAGCGCCGAACCGGGGATGACGGTCGCGGACCTGTGCGCCGCGCCGGGCGGGAAAACCGCCGCTTTGGCCGAGGCCATGGGGGGCGTAGGCCGCCTGATCGCGTGCGACGTTTCCGAGGAGCGCCTTGCGCGTCTGCGTGAGAATCTCGCGCGTCTCGGGCATCAGGACTTCGTCGAGGTTCGGATCATCGAACCGGAAATGGCGCCGGCGGGGACTTCGACGGCGGAGATCCGGCCGCCCCTCGCTCCGGAAGGGGGCCTCTGCGCACAACTCGAGATCGGCCCCGGCAGCGCCGACCTCATCGCTTGCGACCGCGTGCTTGTCGACGCGCCCTGCTCAGGCCTTGGAACGCTCCGGCGCCACCCCGAGATCCGCTGGCGCGTTCGCCCGTCGGACCTTGCCCGCATGGCGCGGATCCAAGGCCGAATCCTCGACCGGGCCGTGGTCCTGGTGCGGCCGGGCGGATGGCTCGTCTATGCAACGTGCAGTTTCGCGAGTCAGGAGAACGCGGAAGTCGTCTCGGCGTTCCTGGAGCGCCATCCAGGTTCGTTTCAGACCCTGCGCGCGGAACAAGGGCTTCCCGTCTGCCTATCGAAAAGGATGGGGCGGGATGGATGGATGCGAACGCTCCCGCATCGCGACGACATGGATTCCGGGGGCGCCGTTCGGTTGCTTCGCATTGCCTGAAAGGTGGCATGGGCGTCCCGCCCATGTTTTTCCCAGGAATCCACGGGCAGGATGCCAGTACCGTTTAAGGGTTTTCCTCGCTTAGATGATTGATTTTAGGAGGGTTTCCTGAGATGAGTGGGTGGTTGCTCGAGTTTTTTGGGTTCTTTGAAAGCCCTGCCCGCTCCCATTCCCGTTCCGAAAGGAGAATGCCCATGAAACCCTCCCAGCCCCATATCATGCTCCATGTGCGTTCCAGTTTCCAGCGGTTTTTCCCCCCTCAGACTCAGAGAGCAACTGTGGCGCTCCGCTCAACCCTCCGATTACGCCTTTCGACTGAGTCCCTTCGGTTTCATCGAAACGCTTCTCATGGCTTACGTCTGCCGCCTGTCGGGGCTGCGCGAGATGGTCGAGCGTTTTTCGTCGCGGCTCGGCACGGCGAATTTCTCGACCCTGTCGCACGCCATTCGGCGCGCTTCCTCGCTCCGGCTGGTCCGCCTGCTGTGCGACTTTCTGGAGTTCGGCGGCCAGCCTCGGGCGAACGCCCTGATCGCCCTCGATTCGATGGCGATCACGCTGCCCAAGACCCAACGGCATCGCTGCAAGAAGTTCAACGACAAGACGGTGGGCGGCGGCGTTCTGTGGGCGTTTCTGTTGGACGCGGCCAGGGGCGTCAACCCCGTTCGCGTCCTCAAGACCATGCAAGGCGCGTGGAGCGACGCCCGTCAGATGGAGGGGGTCGAACTGATCCTGAACGGCCCGATTTACCTGATGGATCGGGGGTTTTTCAAACTCGCGTTCGTCGAGCGCATGCTGCGCGAGAAAGTGCGTTTCATTATGCGCCTGCGCAAAGACGTCGCGAAGCGCCACGAATTGATCCGCGCGATCTCGCAACCGCGATTCATCGGCGGCAAGCGCCTGACGCTCGACGCCCTTGTGGAATTGGGCGGGCCGAAGTCGAAGTCCCATCCGCGCGCGCGGCTGCTGATGGTCGTCCTGCCGGACGGCGAGGAGTTGTGCCTCCTGACGGATCGCCTGGAGTTGAGCGCGGAGACGCTCCTGGCGATGTACAAGCGGCGTTGGGAGATCGAGGGTTTTCATCGGCTGGTCAAGGACGTTTTGGGATTCGCGCACCTCTACAGTTTCGACCAGCGGGGGATCGAGTTCCTGCTGCGCGTGGCTTTGCTGCTGGCGCTGCTTTTGTATCTGGGCGCCGACGGTTTCGACGGCAAGACCTTGGAACTGCTGCGTGTCGGGCTGCGCCGGCTGCGCCGCGCCTTGGGCCTGACTGCGATCTGGCGACGCAATTCGTGCATTCGGCCCAGGAGCGCAAAGAAGAGGGGAAAGGGCAAAAACCGTTAAACGGTACTGGCAGGATGCCCGTGCCACTCCCGCCTGCCGGCGGGCAGGTCATCAACTTGTCTCCTTTTCGCACACGCTCCAAAGGTCCTCGCGGCGCGAGGCAACCGCAAAGGCTCGGGTTGAACGGAGCCGCTTCGCGCGTGCGCGAAGCTTGGGATCTTATCGGGTCCGACGCGCCCTACCGGTTGATTATGAGCGCCTGGGCGCCGGTGTCAAGCGCGAAGAGGGCCGTTTCGGGCCGGGGCGGAATCTTGTCCGCTCGCACCATTCCGTGGCGTTCTGGAACATTTTGAGCCAGGGCGAGACTTTGAGCGAACGCTTCCAATCTTCGGGCATCCAAGCCCACTGCCATTTCAGGAAAGATCGCTCGGGGTGGGGCATCATGGCGAGGTGGCGGCCGTCGCGCGAGCACAGACCCGCGATGCCGCGAGGAGAACCGTTTGGATTGAAGGGATAGGCTTCGGCGATCCGGCCGTCGTCGTCGACGTAGCGGACGGGCGCAAGACCGTCGTTCTCGATCTGCTCGAGAATCCCCGCGTCCGGGAAGAAGGCCCGGCCCTCGCCGTGCGCCACCCAGATGCCCAGAGTCGCCCCTTCCATGCCCCGGAGCATCATGGCGGGGCTCTCCTGGATCCGAACCGTCGCAAAGCGGGACTCGAACCGGTCGGAGGCGTTGCGCACAAAGCGAGGCTGCTTCTCATCCGCTATCCCGCGCCATGGCGTCCAGCCAAGAAGAGCGAGGAGCTGGCACCCGTTGCAGACGCCCAGGCTGAAGGTGTCGGGTCTTTTGTAGAACCGCTCGAACTGGTCCCACAGGCTCGGATTGAACCGGATGACGCCCGCCCAGCCCTTGGCCGAGTCCAAAACGTCGGCGTAGCTGAAGCCGCCGACGAACACCACGCCGCGAAAATCGGCGAGGCCGATCTTCTCGGTCAGGAGGTCGGTCATCGTCACGTCCCACGGCTCGAACCCCGCGGCGAAGAAGGCGGAGGTCATCTCCCGGTCGCCATTGCTCCCCTCTTCCCGGATGATGGCGACGCGGGGCTTCGAGGGGGCCTCAAGAAGAGACGGGGGGGTAGGCTCGGGAGTGAAGGGGACCGCGAACCGCGGGCCGGTTCGATCCCGCAGCCCCGTTCGCTCCTGCTCGACGCAGTCGGGATTGGCCTGCAGATGATCGAGCTGGAAGCTGGTCTCCTCCCACAGGTCCCGAAGGTCCCTCATGTCGGCGCTCAGGATCTCGCGCCCCCCGTAGCGGATGCAGACGGTTTTCTCCGCCGTCGTGGCTCCCAGCGGCGCACACGGGACGTTCCTTTGCCGAAACGCATCCACCACGCGAACCTCATCCTCCGGGCTGACCTCAAGAACGAGGCCCAGCTCTTCACAGAACAGAACGGGCAGACAGTCCGTCCCTTCGACTTCGTCAAGGTCCACCTCAAAGCCGCAGTTTCCGGCGAACGCCATCTCTAGAAGCGCGGCGACGAGTCCGCCGTCGCTGCGGTCGTGGCCCGCCGTGATCGTTCCCCGAGCAATGAGTTCCTGCACGGCGCAAAAGGCGCGCTTGAGCAGCCCCGCGTCTTCCAGATCGGGCGTCTCGTCGCCGATCTGGCCGAAGACGTGGGCCAAGGCCGATCCGCCCAGTCGGTGTTTCCCGCCGCTGAGGTCGATGCAGAGAAGGCGGCTGCGGCCGGGCAACTTGAGATCCGGGGTGACGGTTTGCGTGATGTCCGGGCAAGTGACGTAAGCCGAGATCACGAGGGCGCCGGGCGCCTTCACGGTCTCTTCTTTGCGCGCGGCGCGGGCGGTTGCTCGCGGCGCGTAGGCCGCCATCGAGAGGCTGTCTTTCCCCCCGTCGACGGCGACGCCGAGCTCGAGCATGACATCGCGCATCGCCAGGGCGGCGTCGCAGAGGGCCGCGCCCTCGCCGGGAAGCTTCGCGGCCCACATCCAATTGGCCGAGCACTTGACGTCTTCCAGGGCGCTCACGCGCGCCCACACCAGGTTCGTGAGGGCTTCGCCGACGCACATGCGCGCCATGGCGGCGGGACTCACCAAGCCTTTGACCGGCTGCTCGCCGATGGCGATGGCGGCGCCCGTCAGGGCGCCGGTCGCGGCGCCTGCGGCGGCGAAGTGACTCTGGGCGATGACGGCGACGTCGGCGACCGTCAGCTGGAGGGGGCCCGCGCACTGTTGCCGCGCGATGAGGCCCGTCACGCTGCGGTCGACCTTCGTCGTGAGGAAGCGCTTGGAGCCGACGGAGAGAAGACGCAGGACCCGGTCGAGCGCCTCCGGGACGGTGAGTCCGTCCGGCAGATGGAGGGGTTCGAGTTTCGGCGGAATGCGTTCGAGCGGAAACGTTTTCTGGGGCATGTCGCCCAACACCGTGCCGAGATCCAGGTTGACGGGAGTCGAGTCGTCGAGTTCGTCGTGAAGGACGATCTTCCCGTCTCCCGTGATCCGTCCGAGGAAGGCGACGGGCGCTTTTTCCCGCGCGCAGAGCGACCGAAAGAGATCCGCGTGTTCAGGGCGAAGAAGGAGGGCGTCCTGTTCCTGGTACTCGGCGCCCCAGATTTCAAGAACGGACAGCGTGTCGTCGCCGACGGGGATCTGGCGCACCTCGATTGTGGCGCCCGCCGGGTCGACGATCTCCTTGAGGACGTTGCAGTTGCCTCCGGCGCCTTGATCGTGGATGCTGACGAGGGGATTGCGGTCGCCGAGTTCCACGCAGGCGCGGATGACGCGGTTGACCTTCTGCTCCATCTCCGCGTCGCCGCGCTGGACGGCGTTGAAGTCCAATTCGGCGACGTTCTCCCCTTGCAGCATGCTCGACGCGGCGCCGCCGCCCATCCCGATCCGGTACGCGGGGCCGCCGATCTTGACCACCCACATCCCCCTCTCGGGATGGCCCTTCTCCACGTGGCGAGCGTCGATCTGACCGACGCCCCCCGTGAACATGATCGGCTTGATCCATTCCCGACGCTCGCCGTTTGGGAGTCGCAGGCCGAAGGCGCGCGTAAAGCCTTGGATGACGGGTTCGCCGAATTTGTTGCCGTAGTCGGAAGCCCCGTTGCTGGCCTCGATCTCGATCTGGAGCGGCGAGGCCAGATTGTCGGGGTACGCGAACTCCGCGTCTTCCCAAGGAAGGGGGTAGCCGGGGATGCGGAGATTGCCGACGCAGTAAGCGGCCGTGCCGGCCACCGCCAGGGAGCCGCGGCCGGTGGCATGAACGTCGCGGATGCGGCCCCCCGTGCCGGTCTCGGCCCCGGGGAAGGGCGCCACGCCGGATGGGAAGTTGTGAGTCTCGGCCGTGAAGAGGACGTGATAGCCGACGTCGGCGGCCGCGAAAGGGCAGGGCTCGCCGGGGCGGGACGGGACAATGGTTCTGACGGGAAAGCCTCGGATTGCGCTGGAGTTGTCTCGGAAAGCGATGACGCTGTTGCGGGGATTGGATGTCAGCGTCTCTTGGATCAGGGCGATCAGGCGCTTGGGGATTTCCTGCCCGTCGACGACGAGTCGTCCCTTGAAGAACCAGTGGCGGGAATGCTCGCTGTTGGACTGGCCGATGTCGAAGCACTCGACGTTCGTCGGGTTGCGGCCGACGCGATTCAGGAAGAGATTCGCGTAGTAGTCCAGGTCCCAGTCGTCAAAGGCGAGCCCCATCTCCTGGTTGATTCGCTCCAGAGCTCTTCTGCCCTCCTGGAGAAGAGGGACCGCGAAGAAAGGCGCCGGCTCGATGCCGGTTTCAAAGGTCGCGAGGGGTTCGGGATAGCGGCATTCCGTCATCCGATCGTGGACCTCGGCTAGGAAGGCCGATTGCTGGGATTCGGTGAGGGGTGAAGCGGCCCTGAGCAGAAACCGCCTCGATCGCTCGATGCGCCGGACCTTTGCCAGTCCGCAGGCGTGACACACGGAGACGGCATTGGTGGACCACGCGGTGGTGAAGTTCATGCGGGGACCGACTTCCAGAAGGAGACCGGACGTCTCAGGGGCCGCGTCGTTGCGCAGAAAAGAGCCTCCCCCAAACAGAGTCGGCTCGAAAGTCTCGCTCAGGAGCCAGGCCAGCGTGCGGAACTCCTCGGAAGTCAGATTGCCGTCCGCCTGGACGTTGAAGCAGTACTCGGTCGCGATCCGACGGATGTCAGGCGAGACTCGATCCCTGGCCGCTTGGAGCAGGGCGTTTGTCCGAGCGCGCGAGAGAGCGGGGGCGCGGTAGAGATGAAGCAGAGCCATCAGCGACCTCAGTTCGGGTGGGATTATAGGGGGGCGGACAAGGCAGGGCAACACGAAAGAGGGGGGAACTGCGCGCATGACAGCATCGGGAAAGCCGGCGACGATAAGGCTTCCGTCACGCCGACCGACGCTGCGGGTGCGACGAAGATCCCATGCGCATCACACGCCGTTTCTGCGGGGCGAACAAGTCGATCGCGCGCGTCTGCCGCGGGTTTCGTCCCTGTCACGCGGTCAGTGCTTCCTGGGGTCCTGAAGCGGTCCCAGACTCATCGCTGCTGCGCGAGGACGAAGCCGTCGCGGCGGGGCTGGTTCATGAATTCGCAGTGGATGCGGGGCGCCGAGATTTCGTCGATCTTCTCGACGATGTCGGGGGGCAGCTCCTTTTCGGCAATATCGTAGATCTGGGTGAAGTGCTCGGGGCGCGAGCCGCCCAGGATGATCGTGGTGGCGTAAGGTTTCGCCATCAGCCACAGAATGGCTAACTGATTCATCCCGAGGCCCTGGTCGCGGGCGATGCCGTCGAGTTCCTTGACGACGCCTTGGCAGATCTCGCTCTCGAGGTAGGGCCACATGATCGACATCTTCTCGCCGCGGGTCCCCTCGGGGGCCTTTCCATGGCCGAGGTATTTTCCGCTGAGGATGCCGTTGCAGAGCGGGCTGTAACACATGATGGCCACGTTGAACTTCCGGCAGAAGGGGACGGTCTCGCTCTCGATCTGCCGGTCGAGGATGTTGTAGTTGGCCTGAACGGAGACGATCGGTTCCAGGTTCCGGGCCTGTGCGGCGCCGATCATGTAGGCCATTTGCCACGCGTAGTGGTTCGAGACGCCCACGTATCGGATCTTGCCCTGTTTCACGAGCGTGTCCAGCGTCGCCAGCGTCTCCTCGATCGGCGTCTCTTCGTCCGGATGGTGAAGTTGATAGAGGTCCACGTAGTCGGTCTTCAGGTTGCGCAGACTGCGCTCGAGGGCGCTGATGATGTTGGTGCGGCAGTTGCGCGTGACGCTGCCGTCGCGGCACTGTCGGCGGAAGACTTTCGTCGCGATGTAGACTTTCTCGCGCTTCTCGGGCGCGAGGATCTCGCCCAAGGTTTCCTCGCTCTTGCCGTAGCTGTCGGCCGTGTCGATGAAGTTGACGCCGCGGTCGATGGCTTCGTCCACCACGCGGGTCGACGTCTCCAGATCGAGTCCGTGGCGGCCGCCGAAAGTCATGGAGCCCAGGCAGAAACGGGAGACTCTCATCCCCGTGTTGCCGAACAAAACGTACTTCATCGGCTTGTCTTCCATCCTCTTAGGGCGCATCCCCTCGTCTCCTTCCATTCTTGCGGGGCGCCTTCAAGCCGCGCCCTCGCTCCGGCGCCGCTTTGGCGGCGGAATAGCCGTGACTGGCAGCGGGACGCGCGCGGGGCGCGTCCGCGCGCGCCGTAAGGCGGGCGCCGTCTCGCACCCCGGCGCCGGGCGGCAACCCCCATGGTCGCGCAACATACCCCGCCGCGCAGGCGTAGTCAACGGTCACGAGAAGCCGCCGCCTGCGGGGATCGCGGGACCGCATCCGCCAGACGGACCGTCCGGCTTCGTGGCGCCGGCTCGCGCGGGGCGCGTCCGCGGTCCGTCATACGCCGGCACTGGAACTCGCGATCCGCGCGAGGGCCTCGACGATGATCTTCTCATCTCCCTTGAGAAGGGTCCGCATGTCGAGCAGGACCTTGTCGCCGGCAACGCGTGGAATGATGGGGGGCTCGTTGCCGCGAAGGAGCGCGGCCAGACGATCGGGGGAATGGGCGCCGCACGCGACCGCGAGAACGCAGGTTCGGATCGGCGTGGCGGGAAGCGTCCCGCCGCCGGTCGCGCTTTGGGCCTCCTCAAGCGCGACGTTCAATGCGACGCCGCGCTTGACGATCCCCTTCTTGATCCGGGTCGCCCTTCGTCTGAGTTCCGCCACCGGCGTTGCCAGCATGCGATAGGTGGGATTCGTTTCGGCGAGCGTTTCCGGCGTCAAGAAGAGGCGCAACGTGTGCTCGAGAGCCATGTTCGTCAGCTTTCCCACGCGCACCATGCGCGCCAGAGGGTGCTTCTTGATCTGCGCGATCAAATCCATCCGTCCCACGATGACGCCCGCCTGCGGGCCCCCGATCAGTTTGTCGCCGCTGAAGCAGACAAGATCCGCTCCCGCCGCAACGCTGTCCTGGACCGTGGGTTCCCGCGGCAGGCCGTAGGCCTCGAGGTTCACCAAGGCCCCGCAACCGAGATCATCGACCAAGATGAAAGGGCG
>Ga0315285_10001304_pt1 | contig 26115 bp, 27 predicted proteins | sample YL17G09_36_MG_FD_203698 | JGI IMG/M metagenome (GOLD analysis project Ga0315285, IMG submission 203698) | Sediment microbial communities from Yellowstone Lake, YNP, Wyoming, USA - YL17G09_36 | ecosystem: Environmental > Aquatic > Freshwater > Lake > Sediment | place: USA: Wyoming | collected... | reverse complement strand
GGCACCTGCGTGAAGGCCTGACGCTGGAAGTCGTCGTGGCAGACGCGGGCCGCGTGCTCGGCCCGATCTGGGCGGTAGTACGGCGTCCCGACCGGATACATCGAGCCGTGGTAGTCTTGCGGGAAGGCGGCCTTCACGTACTGGTGGAACGCTCCGTAGACGTCGGCTCGGTGGTACGAGGGCTGCGCCAGCGGACACCAGTAGTGAGGCTTGTCGCTCCCGTCCTTGATGCGCTGGCAGTAGCGCAGAGCAACGCGGGCAGCTTGCTCTCCAAGGTTCTCGAACTCTCCCTCGACGTCGCTCATGTAGCCGCTGGCACCGAACACGGTCAGGGCACGTACCGCCTGCTCCGCCTCGGCCTCCCAGCCGAGCTTCTGGTCGCCGTAGAACACACCGCTCTGGCCGTACACGAACTGCCACAACCAGACGTCGACGCCGGCGGACCGAATCGCCTCCACGACAGCACGGCCGCGCTGCTCGTCCCAGAAGGTACCGAACGGATGGCCACCGTCGGCGGACTTGATGACGACACCGCTCAGGCCGTAGCGCTTGGCCTTGTCAGCGATGCGGGCAGGGTCCCCGCCCTCGGAACGATTCAGGTTCCAGATGAAGACGCGCTTGCCGTTCATGCCATCTCACCAGCAAGGCTGGCGCCAGGCGTTCAGGCTTAGGCGCTTCTTCATTGACATGAAGCCCATAGCGTTCGCCTCAGGGCAGAAGCTATCCGTGGTTCCGCTGTACTCGACCTCAAACACAGCCTTGCATGCCTCAATGAACGGTAGCACGTCGCTGCATTCGTCGTACTGGAAGCACTGCTCGACGATAGCGAAATCGAAGAGCGGCTCGAGATCAGCGACCTGCTCCAGGTCATTCTTGAGCCCAGCCGACAGGCCCCGCTCATGGGCGGCGTTCGCAAGCCATGTGTTGTACGCGATCTGGTCACTGTAGCCCAACGGGAAGCCGGTGTTGTTCCCATAGCCGTCCACGTTGTCGAACTCGACGCCGTCGAACCCCTTATCGCGGCAGAGGTCGAGCCGCGCTCCCATAATCGGGCCGAGCACGTCCAGTTGCCTAATGTCAAGCCACCGCTCTCCCGGCCAGCCATCAAGGTCATTGCCCAAGACCGACTCAGGAAAGTCATCGGCGTCAGGTCGCCAGTCCTCCCATGATCCGGCGCTCATGTAGCAGACCACCTTGCGCCCCTGGCCGTGCAGAGTATTGACGACACTTGCGCTGTTGTCGAAGAGGTCTATGTCCCACATCTCGGCAGCGACAGAGAGATTCAGCGGGGTGGTAAGCTGCCACTGCCAGGTGGTGTGCTGTGGGGGATTCCACCTAGGCACCGGTGTTACAGTAGGAGTGACGGTGGGTGTGGCGGTAGATGTAGCAGTAGGAGTCGGTGTACTCGTTGGCTCAGTCCATTCGATGTGAAGTTTCGGAGCGTACGTAGTACTGCCGTCATAGGCCCACCCGCTGACAGTCCGCGTATGGCTTTGATCTAACCAGACCAGCACCAGACTGTTGCCCGACGACCAATCAGGTCTAGATATGACTTCCTGAATGGCTGAGGAGATGTCAGCCGATTGCTTATCGTAGCCAGGACCCCACGGCGGCACGGTCCAGTCCACATATGCACCCGTCATCGGACGCGCATCCAACTCAGCACGGGTTGTAAACGTAACCGTGTCATCTGAGTCCTGCGCCCATATCCGCGTAATACTAGTGCCAGGAACGGTACCAGCACTACGGAATGTGAGGTAGGAACTAGTGATGGTGGCACCTTGCGGAATGGCTATGTCCAGCAGGCGTGCAGCACCTCCGCCCAGGTCACCATGGTAAGCAAGCGAAATGCCTGGATCGGTCAACAGGAAGTCGAGTGGCGTCTGGCCGTAGTTATGGATGGTGCCATCGTCGCTCGATGCCGCAACCTGAACGTCAAGCGATGCGACAACTTGAACGTTAACCTCCCGTGTGTGCTGGTGAAGCCGTGCCGATGCCGAACCCGCCGACGCCAGCGCGAGGATACCGACAGCCAATATGAGCAGGAGGAATCCCCTGTTCCCCACCTCATGCCTCCTTCAGCAGCAGATACAGCGGGCGAAGCCCAACAAGCAGCCCCATGGAGAATAAGGCAGGCGAGCCTTCACCGAGAAAGGCAAGGTGGCATTCGCTCAGCCCCTGATCGCTGAGGGCTGAATGACCAGGCAACCCACGGTCGGAGTGAACGGCCTGTTCTCGCTGTCCTTGCCCTCGAGCTCGTGGTAGTACGTGCCTGCTAGAGCGAGCGTATCCGCCTCATCAAGCGTGATCTTCACCAGCCCCGCCGTCGGCGGAACGAGCACCTCGGCGCCATGATCGCTCTCCTTCGACACGAGCGCGGGCAGGCTCTTATCGGGCCGCTTCTTCACCACCCACACCACCGTCGCCGGCCCACTGAGATTCTCCGGCGTACCATCGGGCTTCAGAATGGCGATCGTCAGCTCCTTGTACTCACCAGCCCACATCTCAAAGTCCTGGCTCTGCTCTGTCATGTTTTGCCTCCAAGCGCCACCGCAGTCTCCTTCTCCCCGAGCAGCTGCGCCTCCACCTGCATCCCGCCGAGCAGCTGCGCCTCCACCTGCTTCTCCCCGAGCAGCTGCGCCTCGGAGGCGATCAGGTTGGCTACCACCCTGACGGCACCAAGCTCCTCCGCACTAACGATGCCCATGGGCAGGAGCGTGACGCCTCCTAGAACGATCGCCGGAGTCCCTAGAGCCTCCGCCGACGGGACGCCAGCCGGGCTGACGAACAGCAGAAGCGTCGGCTGGCCAAGAGCCTCACCGGACGCGATGCCCGGTGGGCTCAGTACGACACCACCAGGGGCAGCCGCCGGGATGCCCAGCGCCTCGCCGCTGGCGACTCCGGGCGGCATCAGTGTCAAGCCGCCGAGCACCAGCGTCGGTTTGCCCAGCGCTTCGCTTGACGCGATGCCCGGAGGCCCGAGGTCCACATCACCGGCGAACGCGGCGGCGGCGCCGATCTCCTCGGTAGAGGCGATGCCCGGCGGCGAGACCGTGATCCCACCAGGCACGGCGGCCACGGCCCCGAGGGCCTCCGAGGACGCGATGCCAGGAGGTAGGACGACCTGTCCAACGTAGACGCTGGGCTGGCCGAGCGCCTCGGAACTAGCAATCCCAGGAGGCGATACGTTGACGCCACCAAGAGCGATGGCGGGAACGCCGAGCGCCTCTGCCGATGCTATCCCAGCTGGCACTAAGGTCTGGACCAGCGTGGGCATCCCGAGCGCCTCCTCCGAGGCCACGCCGGGCGTCTGCAGGGTGACGGCACCGAGCCCGATGACCGGAGTACCGAGGACCTCCGCGCTGGCTACTCCTGCTGGCTCCAGGATCTGCGGCGCACCTCCAACCGAGACATCTGCTATGCCCAGCGCCTCGGCGGATGCTATCCCACCGGGGAGCAGCGCCACACCTCCAAGCCCGATCACAGGCGGCCCCAGCTCCTCAGCGGAAGCGATGCCGGACGGCAGCGCCGTCGCGACGGTGGCCGGACCGCCAAGAGCCTCTTCTGACGCGATCGCCGCCGGGAGAATGCTTACTCCACCGGGGGCGATCGATGGCGTGCCGAGCGCCTCGGCGGAAACCACTCCGGCGGGCTCGACGGTCTGAGGAGCACCACCAACCGACACCACAGGCGTGCCCAGCGCCTCTTCGGAGGCGATGCCGGAGGGCAGGAGCGTAACGCCTCCTACAGCGATCGCGGGCTCGCCGAGGGCTTCGGCGGAGGGGATTCCAGCCGGAGCAAGAATAGGGGCCATCGTGTAGACAATGTGGAGGCGCGGGCACACCGTCGGTGAGCCGTCGTACGAGTAGGCGTAGCGTATGTTCGTGGGGCTCATGCCTCTGACGAACAACACTAGGCTGTTGCCATAGCACCAACCCGGTCGGGAGACGATCTCCTGAATGACGCTAGCCAGATTGGGCGTCTGATACTCGTTGGGCGGGTAGAAAATCGGAATAGCCCAATCGACGAAACTAGATGTTCGGGGCCTGTCATCGAAATCGCCACGGGTGGAAAATGTGGCAGTATCGTCGGATGCCTGACCAGCAATACGAGCTGAGGCCGGTCCAGTGCAGTACTGAGTGGGACTAACCGTTATGTACGCCGAGCTTATCTGCGCTCCCCATGGAATCTTGACACCCAGAAACCGAGCGCCACTCTCCTTGTATGTCCCACCCTGGGTGAGCACGAAAACAGCTGTGAGGTCGAGCAAGGTGTCGTAGGCAAAGCAATCATCACTACTAGCCGCGACCTGCACATCGACCGCACCAGCGGGCGGGACAACCACTAGAGAGCCGAACGCCTCGACAGAGGCGATGCCCGCAGGCTGGAGGCTTACACCTCCCAGTTGCAGGGCTGGGGTCCCGAGCGACTCAGCAGAAGCGATACCAGCGGGGCTGACAGTCAGAACGATTGCCGGGCTACTCAAGTCTTCGGCCGAGGCGATGCCGGGAGCAGCAAGAATCACACCGCCGAGAGCGATCGCCGGCGTACCTACAGCCTCCGCAGAAGCTATGCCCGACGGCTCCAGGGTGTACATCGCGACGGGCGCACCGAGCGCCTCCGCCGAGGCTATCCCGGGCGGTTCTAGCGTGACGCCGCCAGGCACAAGGCTGGCAGCACCTACCGCCTCAGCCGACTCGATTCCAGCGGGCGCCACGGCAACGCCGCCGCCCCCGTTGTACTCAATATGCAGCAGCGGCGGGTCGTAGGTGGCGTGGTCCCAAGGAGACCCACTGCGTCGAGCATTAAGGCTCGAGGCGTTGTTATACAATATGAACTGCATGTGCGCGCCACTGGAATAATCATAACTATTGAGCAATTCCTGGACGATAGCCGAGATATCAGGCGTGTCGTAGAGATTGGCTATGGTCCAAGTGCCTATGGCGTTCCAGGGCACAGAGGCACCTGTCAAGACAAGAGCATCAAACCCAGTGTGGTTCACTGGGGCCGTTGGAGTCGCGGTATCGTTGCCGTAGATAAGAGCATTAACGGTAGTTGTTGACATGGTAGAAGCGGCCACCACTGTGATATGGCAGTTGGAAACAGTCTGACCAGGTGGGATTGTTACTAATGGAAAAAGACATCCCCAGTGTTGATCTGCTGCGGTAATGTTCCCAAGGTAAAGGGTGGTGGTGGTGCTGGAGAAGACGTCTCCACGGTCGCTATAATCATTGTTGCTGGCATCTACCGACACCTCTACAGTCGGGTCGAGCTCAATCGGGAACACCAATCCTGTCGTGTCCAGGCCGACGGTGATCTTCCCGCCCGCGAAGGAGATGGTGGCCTCGCGCTCGATGCCTTCAGCGTCCACAGCAGAGGGCTTGCGGATTCGGGCTATGGGCACGCCATCGGCTAGGAGCAACTGGCCTTGCCGTGTGAGGCCCACGAGGGAGGCGGTGAAAGCAAAGCTAGTAGGAGCATTGGCGTTCTTGAGGACAGCGACGAACTTGAGGGTGTCCGGTGCCGTCCTGATCCATACGGCGAAATTGGGGCGATCCCAGAGGAGGTAGTTGGGGCCGCGTTGGTGGGTGCCGAGCGCGGGCAGGCCACCCAACTCAATGTAGCGCGTCAGGTCGTGGCGGTTCGGGTAGAGGCGGCGCTTGCCAGCGCCATCGGCCCGCAGCAGGTAGGGCGTCGCTGCCGTCTTGACGGTGAAGCCCTCGGCGCCATCGTCAACAAGGGCATCGTCTATCTCTTGCCACGCGCCCTGATCATCCGCGTAATGGAGGGCGCCAAGACTTGTATCTAGGACATAGCGCCGCCTGCCATCGGGTGTGTCGGCCAGACGGTGCCTGATGAACCGCTGGCCACGCTCCACAACGGCTGCTGCCCCAGCATGAGCAGCCAGAACAGCAGCCCGGATCTCTGCCGCTCGGTTAGCCATCGGGTTCCTTATACAGTTCCTACCCGCTCATTCATCGCGTGCTATCAAGAAAATGGGCAGACCAGCAGATGCCGGACTGCCCAAGAGCTCCCGCCGGACTAAGGTCAGCCCTGCTGCCCCCAGTCACCCATCAATCAGATCGCGCCTAGAGCTTCCTCCGATTCGATAGCAGGCGCCGACAGGACAGCACCCGGGTCGTCAGGCGGAGGGACCGCCTCGGCCAGAACGAGCGCCTGCCGTCGAGTGCTGGCTGCTCTCAGCGCGGAACGGATGTCCTCGATCTCGGTCACGATCGGCACCCGGGCCTCAGCGATCTCCGCATCGACCGCAGCCAGACTCGCCGACGCCTCGGCCAGGGCGGCCCTCGCCTTCTGAACAGCCTCAGCGAACAGCTCGCGCTGGCTGTTCACCTCAGCCAGTGACTCCCGCAGGGCTTCACGGCGGGCGAGCAGGTCGGCGATCTCCGCCGTCACCTCTTCCATGTCAGACATGCCCATCACCTCCCAGGGGGCTCGGCTAGCACGGTGGGCACGCCGAGCTGTTCCTCAGACTTGATACCTCCGGGCATTTGTGTCCGGAGCGTTCGGTTGCTGGTGGCCTCGACCAGGGCTTCCCTCTGGATATCGGGGTCCCTTGTCAGGCCAAAGGGGGCGCCGGCGCGGAGGAGGATGGCCTGGTCGAAAGCGATCTGCGCATGCTTCGCGTACGCCTCGGCCATACCCGCCACCTTCAGCAAGGCACGCCCCACCAGCTTCGCCTTGTCCCACGGTATCTCCGTCGTCACGGCCCCAAGCCGCAGCAGCACCATGTGCCCCTGCTGCGCGACGTGGACGTCGCTCGCGACCTGAAGCTCCGAGCTGCCGATGAGGACCGCCCCGTCCTTAGCGGACTGCGCTGCCACAGCGGCCGTCCGGAACAGGGCTCGCCCCACCGCCTTCGCCTTGTCCCATGGCATCTCCCAAACCCGCCGATCTATGGCCAGCACCACGTGGTGCGCCTGCTGGCGGACATTGACGGTGGTGACGGCCGAGAGCGCGCCAGTTGCCATGCTCAGCTCCTCGCACAGGTGCAGGTCGGACAGTGCGGCGGCGGCAGGTCTTGGAGCCGGATGCCTGGCGGGTCCTTCTTCCTCACGGTCCACAGCTCCAGGTTCTCGGGCCGGTTGTCGTCGCGGACGCCGTTCTTGTGATGCACACGCTCCCAAGAAGCCAGCGGGCGGCCGAGAATCTCAGCCATGACCAAGCGGTGATCCCGTAGCCAGCCCGCCGCTGTCTTGACGAGAACATACCCATCACCCATCGGCCTCTTCGTGCCGATGGCCACTGCCCTACACCGAGCCGAGCAGAAGCGCCGCCAGCGCCCATCCCAAGGTATCGGTGCTCCACACCGCTCACAGATCTGCGGCCTCGGAACTCGGCGGAGGACGCCGGCGCACTGGTGGCTGCATGTCCTCGACCCGTGGCGAGAAACAAACTCGTTACCGCAGATTTCACACCGCCGGGGCTTAGGGGGCTTATGCCGCTGGATCGCCGCACACTTCCTAGAGCAGGTCCGAATGCGTTCCTCTCTCGGCTTGAACACCCGCCCGCACACAGGACACGGCCTCCGCCGAGCGCCTGGTTTGCACACCGTCTCCCAGAAGCATTGTCTGGAACAGTATCGCCCGCTCGTGTGGCCCTTGGGGTGAAAGTGGCGACCGCAGACGATGCAGACTCCAACGCCTCTCCTACCACATTCCGAGCAATACTTCTGGCGATTGCTTCCAGGCTCATAGGCTCCCCCACAGACCAGACAGACCTTCGTTGCCATCGGTGCTCACCTTCCCTTCTTAGGAAACAGTGTAGCACCTAATGGGGGATATGTCTACAGCTTGAATATCTTAGGCGACGCGGCCGCCCACTGCAAAGTGATGTTGCCTCCGTTGGGCGTCACTGGGTTGCCGGTGAAGTCGTCCCACAGCGCGATCAGGAGCGATGTGCCCTCGGTGCCGCTGTCCATGAACAGCAGGATCAGCTCGCAGACGTCACCCGTCACCGCCACGAGGACCTGGTCATCGGCGTCGGCCACTCCGAGCACGTTCGTCTTGGTCGTCAGCGCTGGCCAGTTGGCGATCAGCGCTGGCACGCGGGCGGCGGCGGGCACGTCGGCGATGTCGTTGTCGACATCGATGGATTGCGTGTAGTCGGCCTGGTCAACCAGCCCTGCCCTGATCGTGTTGGCGTCCCAGTCCAGGTCGCCAGCTAGGAAGTGCTGCCGGCCTTGTCCGTAAAGCGCGTTGGCCATTGTCAACCTCCTCCCGCTCTCGCGGGGATATCGCAGGTTCAGCATCCCGAATGTATATGGGTGGTGTGGGGAACGCTAAGGACAGCGTGTCACGACCACCATCCGGCCAGGCGGCCAAACCGGGCCGCTATCAGGACGACGGCACTTGGATTCAATCGGCCCCGCCATCAGTACAGCCCTCCGGTGAGCACGCCGAGGAGGCCGGGGGCCTTTACACCCGCAGTCAGCATCCCGGCAGGGATCGTGATATTGGCCGGTAGCCCGTAGGTGGTGTCGATGCACTTCACCACTTCGGGGTAGGGCGGGAAAGCCGCGATCGTACCCGCTGCGGCATTCGCCTGGAAGGCCATGTAGAACTGCTCGGCGGCGCTGCCCGAGTAGGGTGCCACAAAGTCAGTGTTCCGCCAGCCCGTCGAGTCGATGGCTGTGGAAGCGGAGACGGCAAGCCGGACCCCTGCGGCGCTGTACAAGCCCACATAGTAGTCAGCGGCGCCGGTGCTCGCCACGTAGAGGCGGCATCCCGTGATTTCCTCATCTGAGTTCAGCCAGGCAGGGATCAGGTAGATGTAGCCTTCCAGTGGCGTGAAGGCTGAGGCGGGATCGGGCAGGGACGGACACGGCAGATAGGCGGGCGTGGGGAGCGCCCCCGGACCTCCGGTCACATCGCTAAGTTTCCGCGTCAGGGAGATGGGATCATGGAAGATGAGTTCAAGGCCGGCATCACGACTGACCCAGACACCGGCCTCTTCCAGATAGGCGAAATCGGTCTGATCCCATGCCTGCGCCGAGTCCACGCGGGCCAGGGCGGCGGCCAGGGCTTCGACGAACTGATTGAAGTGGCGGACATCCGATAGGAAGAACGGCGGGACGGCGCGTAGATCTGTCATGAGAAGGCCATCCCTCCGTCGAGAATCAGGGCAAACCCAGGCGGCACAGCCCCGTAGTAGCCGCCGTTCTGCATGATATAGCAAGAGTACGTGTTGCTGGACATGTTGATCGTCTGCGGGAGGCCATAGATGGGAGCCCCTGTGTAGTAGACACGGGAAGCCATCGGTGCCAAAAGGGTCGGCTTCACTATCGGCCCCCACGGATAGAGCGGACAATAGAGGAGCCAATAGGTGCGATCCGCCAGCAGGTCGTAGGGTGCCGTCAGCAGAATCGTGTTCTCGCTGCTGGGCACGAGGACTGTTACCGGGCTGGGGGCGAGGAGTTGCATCGTCGCCTCGTCGCTGTAGATTCCGTACTGGACCGTGCCCGGAGACCCACCGAGAATGCCACAGTACATGCGAACCCCTATCAGCCTCACCGTCTTTAGGAAGCGAATAGGGATCAGCGTAGGTGGCCCAACGCCCAGAACGTTGTTACCTCCTTGGCCCCATGTCATCGGGGTCGCATAGTTGCCCGCCAATTCAGTGAGCAACTTCGGCCCTGTCACGGCGTCCGTCAGTTGAAGGTTGACCCCGCTCCGGTCTAGCAGGGTAGTGGCATCTTTGAGTCGCAATTCCTCGAAGATGGCGTAGAGCTGGTCGGTATCCGTGATCCCGATGGTGGCCAGCGCCTCAACGAGCAGGTTGTACTGCGCCGTCGCGTTGCAGGTGTCGCCGTTAGCCAAGGTCGGTATTGCTGCCACGTCTACACCTCAAAGTCGAACGGTACGCCGCCAGCTATCCGGCCAGCGATCGCGGGCACGAAGACAGTCGCAAAGGTGCCAGGGATGGCGATCGGGTTGGGCACACTGAAACTCCCCACATCTACATACTTGGCGTTGTGGCCGCCCACCGAGTTGCCGACTACGGGATAGGTCTGGGTAGCGTTGAAAATCAGCCCTAGCCACACGCCATCTCCGGCGGCCAGGTTGATCGGCGTTGACAAGGGCACGATCACGTTGGCATAGGCGACTGGGTCCGAGAGGTCGATGGTCGGGGTATCGCTAAGGAGATCACCCGCCGGATCGTAAACGGCCCCCATGACACTGCCGAAGTTGCCCGAAAGGCCAATGCCGATGTGGCCTATGATCTGGAGTAGTGTCTCCGCCTTCAAGCTCGTGGCGTAGCGCAGGTACATCCTGTTGGCCGTTGGCGCCGTCGAGGAGTTGCCAACGACCAGATCCCCAAGGTAGGGCGGCGAGGCGAAGTTGACCGTGCCCAATCCTGCCAGCCGCACTTCCCCGCCTACCGAATCGAAGATCACGAGTTGGCCCGTGTCTGGGTCCCGCTTCAGCCCCGCCGTCTTATCGGCCCCGATATAGATGGTGTCCGGCCGGATGCTGGCCTGGGTGTCGGTCAGCACGCGCAGCACGTACACCATCGCACGGTAGATCTTGTTCAGGTCCTCCGCGCCGAAGATGTCACCTTCGGGCTTCGTGGGGTCGCCAACGTCCTTGAGGGGTAGTATTGCTGTCATGCTGCCACCATGTGCTGCTTCAGCTTGTCGCTGAGGTCCTGAACGGTCTGTACCTGGCTCGGCTGCCGGTTCGAGAGCTCGAGCACGGCGCTATCGAAGCCATAGTTGACCTTGGCGATGCGGAGCACCTGGCTCGCCATCTCCGACGGGCTGCCGTCGTAGTAGTCTGCGCCCCAAACGGCGGAGCCCCACTTCGGTATCTGGCCCACGGCGTCAGGGTTCACCACGACCACCGCGTCGCCAGGTTTCAGGTCCTCGATGTCATACCCCTTGTTGTCCGTGCCGGGCCCGTTGTTGTCGATGACGGTCACGGTCGCCCGGAAGTCGATGGTGTTCAGGCTGTCAAGCAGGCTCTCGGCGATGCGATCGGCTACCTCCTGGTCGGTGATCCTGTCGTCAACCTCGACCTTGACCAGGGGGTTGCTAGGGTCGTACTCGGCCGCCGTCGCTGTGGCCGTAACACCCGCCCCATAGAGGACAACCTGCGTGCGCCGCTGCGTCGCCGTCTTGGTGAACTCGACCTGGCTGACGTGGCGACCGATGGTGAGGGTATGATCCGCCACAGTGGGCGTAGCCCTGAATAGCACCTGGCCGTCGGGCCCGACGTAGTAGCCCCAGGCGGCGCCGGCCAACGTGGTGATGAAGTCAAAGACCTCCTTGAGCGTCTGCTTCTCGAAGGTGTGGGTGAAGGTGGCGCCTACCAGCGCTGAGGTGGGGTGCCAGGCCAGACCGGGGACGTAGCCCTTGTCCAGGAACCAGCGCATCATCTCCGAGGGATCGGTGTCGGTGAAGGTCTGGGGCCCGACGAGGTAGGAGTCGGCGAGTTTGGCGGATAGGGGCACCAGGCCAACCTTAACGACTTCGCCCTGGGGCTGGACTGTCACGGCGTACTCATCGATCCAGCCGCGCCAGATCACCAACTCATCGGCCCCGGTGTCGGCGTCCAGGATGCTCACCGTGACCATCTGGCCAATGCCGATGTCCTGGGTAAGCGTCGGCTCGCCGAGTTCGCCGATCTCTCCCAGGCGCCGCGGCAGCGAGAGGTCGATCATCTCTGGCCCGCCGTTCAGGGACATGCTGAACTCGGGCACCGGCGCATCCTCCCACTCGGCCGCCAGCTCGTAGGCGTCGTAGCGGTCGCGCCCCCAGACGGCGCCGCCCCAATGCGGCAGGGGCCGCGTCTTGTAGGAGCGCCAGATGGCAGTTTTCACGAAAGGAACCTCGCCGTGAAGTCGGTCGTCACAGAGAGCGTCGGCGGGCTGGTCGCCAGGACGTGAAGTTCAAGGGCGTTGTTCGCCGTGCGCGGGTCAAGGCTGGGGTAAGCACCCTCCGTGTTGGCGGCTGCCACGGCATTGATCGTGGCCTCGAAGAGGGAGGAGTCGATCACGATCACGTCGGCCGCCGCGAAGGTCTTGATCACGGCCAGCTTGAGGGCCGACGACAGGCTGTTGTTGATGACCCAGAGCTTCGTCATCCCATAGGGTGAGGGGCTGCTGTAGACCTCGAAGATGAGGTCAAAGGTCGCGAATGCCGTCCAGACGCCAGCGTTCGTCCCTCGACAGGTCTGGCCCTCGGCATAAGATGCTGCGGATGTGTCGCAGGCCAGGTCGTAATAGTTCACGGCATCGGCCCCGCCGGAGCGCTTGACGACGACGTGATACTGGACACCGCCAGTCAGGGTCGGCGGCGTGGTGAAGTAGAAGGTGATCCAGCCGTAACCTGTCGATAGGCCCGAACCCAGGACGGCTTCGCTGGTCCCATTCGTGACCACGGTGTTCGACGGCTTGCCTGAGTTGTCTGTCTCTATGTAGGCCACCAGATTATCAGTGGGGCTACCGACCTTCTTGAGGTAGAGGCGAACCTTGCCCAGCGGCCCTGTAGGAGTGATCTTGAAACCCTGCGACCACTGCCAGGCCGTTGCGCTTACCCCAAGACCGGCGTCCGTGTCATAGTTGGCGATCGCGTAGGTGGTAAGGAGCGTGGTGGTGGGCACCGTGATCGTGAACACCGGCTCACTGTAGACCGTGCCCCCGGGTGGTATCGTCCAGGCGTACTTGTACTCGTTGCCCGCCACGAGGGAGAGGAGTTTGTCGCTCTGTAGGTCGTTGGACGGCGCATCGGCGACCGCGAAGGGCTGCGCCAGGAAGAAGTCAGCCTCGTACTCGGCAAGGATGGGGCGGGCGCCAGCATTGGTCGGTCCCCTCAGCACGGCGGGGCCTGACACGAAGTGCCTCGCTGGGCCCGACAGGAACGGCTTGAGCTGCTGGTTCTCACGGGAGAAGGCGAGCGCCAGCGCCTCCCACTTCGCATCGAACTCGGACGGCGTGTCAGCGACAACCGCCCCTCGCACAGTCACCACGCGGGAAGCGTATCGGCTAGCGAGCAGCTTCGCGCCTGGGGCCCGGGCAAACTCAGCGGAGAGGCGGTCAGCCGGCCCGCTGAGCAGGCCGTCCACTCCCATGACGAGGTAGTTCAGGCCATCATCGAAACAGAAGCTGCCGAACGTCCGGTACACGTGGCTCATCAGACGCCTCTCGCCGCTCTTTCCTGTAACTTCCCTGCCTCCCGCATGATCTCCCGAACGAAACTGGGGACGTCCCGGACGCCGGGCAGCTCGAGATGCTCGATGTGAAGCTGAACCGCTGCCGGGGTCAGGGGCACGGAGGGCCCGCCCAGTATCGCCTGCAGGCGAGGCGTCTCACCGTGCGCAAACACTCGCGTGTTCGGCGGCGCCCAGATCAGCTCCGGCCCGTGCTCACCGACCAAACTCAACCCGCTCGCGATTCCTCCGGACTGAAAGCCCTCCGGGGCGTGAATGCCGTTCAAGATGCCGGCGGCGTAGGCGGCCGCGTCCCCAAGGTTCCACGTCTTCGGGCCCGCGTAGCCTGTCGCGTCTCCGAGGGCGTAGGTCTTGGGGATCACGTAGTCGCCGAGAGCCGCGGCCTGGGCGAGGTTCTTCTCCGTCACTACGGCGGACGAGTCCCCGAGGCCCCGCGTAAAGAAGCCGAGGTAGTCAGTAGCGCCATGCACCGTTGTCCCAAGGTTGTCGGTTTCTTTGACCGTGTTGGCGGTCGCCAGCGTCTGGATCCCTGTCGCCCAGGTCAGGGCATCAACGTAGCCGGAGTACGTCCGGATGTTCTCCGTGATCGTCGCGACCATATCCTTCAGCTCGCGCTCAGTCGGCAGCGTCTGGTCGGCGAGAATGGCCCGATCCTGCATCACCCGATGGTCAGCCGTGTACACACTAAGCTGCGCCTGGAGCGCGGCGATCTGGTCACGGATCGCCTGAGTCTGCTCCTGGGTCGCGCCGGCCGCCTCCTGAACCGCCAGCTGGTACTGCAGCGTGTCGATCTGCAGCTGCAGGTTAGCGGTCTCCACTGTCGGGCCGCTGAGGAGCTGACCAAGGGCGCCCTGAAGCTGCCCAACAAGCTCTGTCCCGATGCTGTACGCGAACTGAGAAGCTGCGGTACGGCCTTCACCGAAGCTCGTCCGGACCTCCTGCATCGCCAGCTCGAAGTCCAGGGCCTGACGGCCAAGACCCTCATTTCCAATCTGGACGCCAAGGTTGTACAGCTCGCGCACGCCGGCCTGCGCGTAGCCCGGGATGTCCTGGAGCTGCAGCAGGAAGAGGTCCATATCGACCATCAGGCCCCAGATCGTCTGCTTCAAGGCCTCGCGGGCCGCGATCTCGTCAGAGAACGCTTGGATGGCTGCGCCCTGTGCCGGCGCCAAGCCGAGCTTCAGCGTCTCGACGAGGTTCAGCGTGCCCTCATTCGCCATCTGCGCGGCGGCCCAGAAGCGGACCGTGGCGTCTGTGACGCCGTTCTCGTCCATCGATTGCCGCAGCTTGATCAGTTCGACGGTAGCCCGATTCGCTGCCTCGGCGGCGTCCTCCTCGGCCTGGGCCCGCGCGTACGTGAGTTCGATCGCCGCCTGCTGGGCAGGGTTCAATCCCGCCTTCAGCGCCTCTTCGAGCGAAACCACGCCATCGCTCAGGAACTTCCCAAGCTCAGTGTTCAGCGCCTGCACGTCGCCCTGAGCAGCGGCCAGCAGCACATTGAACCCGAGCAGAGCCGGGTCAACACCAGCGTCGATGCACGCGTAGAGCAACTTCAGCAGGTCAACCTGGGCCCGCCACGCCTTCTCGCCGGTGGTCAACTCTGTAGCCGTGGCATCCATCTCGGCCCGGGCAGCGACCCAGGCGGGTATGCCCTGCGCTGCGGCCTCGGCGAGCGAGATAGCCCCGTCCTCCAGGACGTCCTTTACCTCGTCGACCTTGGCAGCTGCGCCACCAGACGCGCTGCCGGCGCCAGACACGGCGTTCTGGAAGTCGGAGACGCCCTTCGTGGCGGGTACCGTGGTCATCGCCAGTTGGCCCACCCCACTGACCAGCTTGCTTACGATATCGCCGAAGGGCCCGGGCACATTGGCCGCGAAGGACGGCATGTTGAACTTCGCTACGGCGAACGCTATCGGAACAGTGACGCCCGCCTTCAGCAGGTCCATGAAGCGAGCGATCTGGGTGGCCGCGAGGACGTCGAGGAGCGGCAGTACCTGGAACATCATCTCCGTGGGCATGGCGTAGAGCTGCTTGGTGATCTTGTCGATCTCGGCCGCGGCGTTTTCACCGAGCGCATCGAACAAGCGCTGGCCGAGGATCTTCATGCGGAGCGTGACGTCCTGCGTGAAGCGCCCCATCGCTTCGAGCTCGGTGTTGACCGCCTCCAGCTCGCCTGCAGGCGCCGCGTCGCCGAGAGCTTCCAGCTCGTTCTTCCGCTTCTCCAGCTCAAGCTGCCGGAGGCTCAGGCCCATCTTGGCCAGGACAACCGAGGCCAGGTTGTCCATCGCCTTGCCTGCGGTCTCTATGTCGGTCAGGAACGCCTGCCACTCGCCCGCAGCACGCTCCACATCGCCCTTGTGGCCGGTCAGCGCAAGGCCCACGGCGTTGATCTTGCCGGCCAGCTCATGCCAGTCGTCCTTGATCTTGTCCATCTGGACGGCCTGCCACTGGGCCTTCAGTGCATCGAGGTCGCCGCCGAGCACGTCCAGCAGAGGCGGATACTCTTCGATCAGCGCGAGCAACTCTTCATAGCTCGGAGTCAGGGCGAGGATCTGCTCCTTGTGCCCATTGATGGCCTCGGACACCGCCTCCCACTGCTGCACGTCGTCGACGCCCTCGTCGCGCATCCGGACTGCCTGCCGGATCGCGCCCTCCAAAAGCCGCCCGTAGTGGTCCAGGGCCGCAGCGTTGGCATCGACCTCCGTCGGGCCGTTCTCCATAGCCACGCTCACGTAGTCGGCGGCCGACCCGAACTTCTTCAGGTACTCCGCTGCGACATCGGCGGCGTGGCCAGAGCCGGTGATCATGTCGATCAGACCGTAGCCAAACGCCACCTTCGCGATCGCGTCGAGGGCGATGAAGCCTATGGCGATCGCAGCGATCGCCCCAGGCAGGGTTAAAAGCACACCTCTCAGCGCGGTGAAGGCGGTCGAAAGGGCAAACGCCCCGGACGCGGCAACGCCCTCGGTAGCCGCCAGACTCAGGAACACGCCGATCGTGCCCGTCAGGCCGCTGATAAGCGAGGTGAACACACTGACGGCGGCGGCTGAGCGAAACAACAGAAACGCGGCCGTTGCAAGGCCCACCACGATCGCCAGGTCCTTCATGTCGGTCCCAAGGATAGCCGCAAGCGCTATGACGGCGGCGGCGGGGGCCGCGACGGACAGCAGACCGGTGCTGAAGCCGAGCATCGCCACCGCCGCACCAGGAGCGGCTGTCGACAACATGGCGAACGCAGTAATCAGCAGGCCAGCCATCATCAGCGCCGGGCCCAGCGCAGCCACCATGCCAGCGGCCACGACGATGACCTTCTGTACTGGCTCGGGAAGGGCCTGGAAAGCCTTAACCAGAGCCCCGAAGGCGTCGGCAGCCTTGCCAGCCGCCGGCACGATCAGGCCAGCGACGATCGGCAGGATCATGTCGCCGAACTTCAACAGCTCGGTCTGCAAGTTGACTAACATCTGCCTCATCTTGAAGCCTGGGCCTTCGGTTGTGGCGGCCAAGGCGACGGCGAGTTCGGCCTCGATCGTGTCGGCAAGGTCGGCGAACACTTCCTCGGCCATCCCGGCGTTCTCACCGAGCAGGGCCAGCAGGCCCGTCAAGCCCTGCACACGGGGGAAGATCTTCGCAAGCGCCTCGGTGTTCCCACCGACCCGGTCGTTCAGCATCTGCAGCGTGGCGAGGAGGCCCTTCTCCTTCAGCGTCGCCTGGAGCTGCTGGAAGCTGAGACCCACCTCGGCCAGGGCCTCCGCCTCTTGACGGGCCGGCTTCACCATGGACTGAAGGATCTGCTTTAGGGATGTAGCCGCCTCGCTGGCGGGCATTCCGAAACGGGTAAAGAACGCCAGGGCTGCGCCGACCTGCTCGAAAGACACGCCAAGGGTGGCGGCTATGGGGATCACCTGGGCCAGAACCGGCGCGAAGGACTCGGCCTCGCCCTTGCCCACGCGCACCATCGCCACGAGGACCGACGTCGCCTGAGCCGCGGACAGGTTCGACGCACCGTAAGCGTTCATAGCCGAGGTCACGGCATCGGCGATGATCTGTGTTTCGCCCAGGCCTGCAGCAGAAGCCTGCGCCGAGGCCCTCAGCACATCAAGTGCGTCTGCCGCGTCCACACCGGAGGAGGTGATGAAATACAGCGCCTCAGCCAGCTCCTTTGGCGACCTCGCCGTCTCCCCGCTGAGGGCGTAGATGTCCTCCTTCCAGGCGTTCACCTGTTCACGCGAGATCCCCACCAGGCCGACGATGTGGTTCAGGCTGTCCTCGAAGTCCATGCCCATCTTGATGGCGCTGACGCCGATGGCGTCGAGTGGCGCCGTCAATCCGGTGAGAGCAGCGCCAGCCCCCGTGATCGAAGAGCCCAATCCCTTGAGGCCCTTGTCGAGCTGGCTCTGGTCGGTCGTCAGTTCGAGGACGGCCTGCCCAAGTACCTCAGCCATCACTCAATCCTTGACAGCGCATCGCTAGACGTGTTACGTTGCCCTGGCCCCGCAGGAGAGTGACCAGGAGTCGTCCCATGCGTTTGCTTTTCGTGATCATGGCCCTAGCCCTTGTCTTGGGAGCCTGTACGGCGGAGAAGTCTGGCACGGTCGAGAAGTCCGGCAAGTCCGGCAAGACCGGACTCACGTCCTTTGTCTCCACCGACGGCACGCGAAAGTGCGAGGCATGGAAGGACGGCAGCGAGTACCAGGCCGCCTGCGTCTCCACAAGGCCGGAGATGTTCCTCCGCGCCGCCGAGCGGAGCAAGGCCGCTGGCGGGGTTGGCGCCTACTGCGAGCACGGGGAGGTCAAGGACCAGCCCGGGTTCTACTTCGTCCGCTGTTCCGCTGACGAATCGCTGGCGGACTTCATCAAGTAGCCTCACTCGGCCTCTCCCTCGTGAATGCGATCCCCTTGCTGGCCAGGAACTCCGGGGAAGGCGGATCGACTGGAGACCCGCCACTCTCCGCCCGCCAGTCGTCCTGGAGACGGCGGGCGTCGTCCTTGTCCAGGTTCCCTATGCCCAGGGCCACGATGTTCGTCATGCTAATCGACTCCCGGGCCTGCAGCCTCGGCATCTCCTGCGCGAACGCCCTCAGCAGCACCAGCGGCATCTCCAACCAGTCGAGCGGGCTGCCGCCGTAGAACCGCTGGAGGGCCGGGATTACACGACCCCAGCCCGCTTCATCAGCATCATCAGCGGACCCGCTTTCCCACTCCGTACCTGGCAGCCTAAAAAAGTCATCCAGATGTCGCTCAGCTGGCCCGGCTGCAGCTTTTCGACTACCTCCTCGGGCAGATCAGGGAGCGCCGCCTGCGCAAGACCACGCAGGCGCTGGATGTACTCCGCTTCGTCGTCCGCCGTCGGGTCCTCGACTGCCTCAAGGGCCTCGCAGCGATCGGCCAGCCTCTTGACGTGAAGCCGTTGCTTCAGGCCCCAGGCGTCGCGGTTCGCCAGGTCATAGGAAACGCCGTTGATGCGGACAAACGCCCCCGCCAGCGGGTCGAGCTGCTCCAGGACCAGGAGCGGCTCAGGTGGTGCGGGGGACTTCTTGGGGTTCGCGTCCTTCTCGGGGGGCTTGGCCTTGTCCGTTGCGGACTTCGCCATCTGTGACCTCCTCAAAAGCTATGCCGTGAGCACGGCAAAATCGCTCTAGCTCCTCCATGCGCCGTCGGGCCTCCCGACGGTGGAACTGCTGCTCCTTCTTATGCCAGCGCGCCTCATCTAAGAGACGGGCCGCCTGGACAGGAATCATCCGCCGACCGCCAGCCGCTGGAAGTTGGTCAGGACGCGCCGGCCGAGTGTCGGATAGACCACATCCGCTGCGCCCCGCAGCGTCCCGTAGCGGCGTTCGAGGTAGATGAAGTACGGACAATCCCACGATCCCCAGCTCCCGCCGGACTTGCTGCCGAAGGCACTCGCGCGGCGGAGCACCTTGATGCTTTTCTCGGCCCGGCCCGTGCGGTTGCGCCAGCCGCGGTGGTTCATCTTCGCCTCGCCAACGCAGGCATCCATCGTCTCGTTGAGGCCCGCGATCGAGGCCGCCTGGGCCCGGTGCGTCAGGCGCGGCCCGTTGTAGCTCACGAGCCGCAGCCTGAGGATGCTGGCCATGGCTAGGGCAGCGGCGCGGCGTCCATGGCCACGAGGTGGCCGAAGCGCTCGGCGGGCGTGGCAGCGTTCGGGTCGCTGATGACCTTCCACTCCGTGTCCAGAACCGCCATGTCGTCCGCCAGGAACTTCACCGCTGGGTTGCCGCTCTGGGAGACGCGGGTCAGCTTGTAGTCGAGACCCAGGCTCTCGCCGCCTATCTGCACATCCAGGTATGGCGACGGCGCCCGGATCAGCATGGCGATCTGAGCCACCGACGTGCCCTGGTACATCGTGACCGTGCGATAGCCAGCCGTGCCGGAGCCGGGCGGCGTGTCGACGACAGTCACGTTGTTCAGGACCTTGGCGAAGTTCTCCAGCGTGAGGTCGACCAGCGCGAAGCTGATCACCATCGACTCCTCTGTCCTGTTGATCTTGGCCGGCGCTGTGTCCTGGTCAGCGCGCAGCTCCTTCTGTGTCTGGTTGTGCTGGGCATTGACGCCGCCCTTCGTCCGCCCCAGGCGCACCCAGTTCCCTGCCGGCACGGCGTTGATGAGGGGAAAGGCCTCGCCTACCGGGGCCACATAGACCTCAGCGGGGCCAGCGATGATCTCAAACGGTGATTCGCTCACGTAACTCCTCCTCCTTCAGATGCACGATGGCGATCACTCCGCCAAAAGTGAAGGGAGAGACTGCCACTGTCGACCTCTTTACTGACACAAACAGCCGCGACCTCCGGGCAGTCGCGGCTGCGCTACTCTGGACTCTAGAACGGCGGATTAGCTACGTCTCACCCTCGCCTGGCACGGGCTCGGGCGCCATGCTCTCCACGGCGCTCTCGGCGGCGGTACCTTCGCTCCCAAAGGCCCCCGCGGCATCCGTCCCGGGTGCTGAGCTCGTCTCCGGCGCATCCGCGCCCGGCACCGGCATCTGAATGTAGGGCCAGCCTCTCTCGGGCTCAGGCGCCGGCTCGGGCCGCGGCGCATCCGTCTCCCACTCGGCGCTGGGATCCAGGAGCAGACGCTGCGCCACGTCCATGTCTACCTCAAGCGTCTCGCCCTTGGCCCACCTGAGGCCGGAGGTCGGATCGTCGAGGATGCCACACGGGCCCACATAGGTCATGCGTGCTTGCTTCTTCATGCCGCTACCACCTCCTGGGTGCCCACAAGGGCCTCGACCACGAGCTTGTTCTCCTGGATGCCTGGCACGAGGGCGCCCTCCTCGTCTGCGGCCAGCCCCGTCGGACCGCCGCGCACCTCACTCCAGTGCACCAGGTACGACTTGTGTGTCGAGGGCTGCTCGACCACGCGCCGCCCCTTCTGATGGAGGCAGGCGAACACGGCCCGTCCGATGGCTGCGGCCGCGAAGTCGCTCGTCGCCAAGCAGCGACAGGCCATGCGGTGGCGGATCAGGGGCAGACCGGGCTCCGTCCGCTCCCCCAGGCCCTCCTCGTTGAGCGATACGCACCCCGCCTGCTGCTCCTCATAGGATACGGGGCCTACCGTGACGCCGCCGGGGGCCGCCTCCTGGATGCCTGGGTCCGCGCGGAGCAGTGCCCTCACGATCTCCGGAACGCTGGGGATATCGTCGCTCATCGCAGACTTTCGGGCGCTCGAAAATGTCGCACCACTACCGGACCTCCCTGCAGTCCACCTCCAGGTGGTGGACGCTGCCGTCACCGTTACACGGCTTCCGCACCAGCAGCACGTTCAGCCCACTTGCAAGAACCTGGCCAGAGGCCGTCTTCACGTCGATCGTGTCCGCCTCGGTCACGTCGGCGTCAGGGCCGAAGTACAGCCGGTGCGAGGCCAAGACCGCCTCCCGCGTGAGCCCTGTGCTCACCTCGCCCTGGCGGCGCAGGTCGAGGGGCCTCAGGCGGCAGGGCTCAGCCGTGAGCTTGGGCGAGAGAGACCCCGTGGGCTGGCCGTAGCCGTCGCGGGCTTCGCCTTTGACGAAGGTGTCCGCGCGGTGGGTGAGCAGCGACCCGAAGGACATGGGCTACCTCTCTGCACGTCCAGATAGGGCGACGGCGCGCGGATCAGCATGGCGAAGAGGGTGCATCAGGCACTCTTATCCTGTACAATAAGAGCGCAATGAAGCTTGCGACGACAGTACGAGTGTCGCCCCAAGACCCCAATGCGCTCCTCTCCATGATGGAGAACTTCAACAGCGCTTGCAACTGGCTCTCCCGCGTCGCCTTCCAGGAGCAGACTTTCCACTGGCTGCCCCTGCAACGTCGCGCCTACCACGAGCTCCGAGAACGCTTCGAACTGAGCAGCGCGCAGGCGATGGTTGCCGTGCGCAAGGTTGCCTACGCCTACTCCGATAAGAGGCGTCGCCACAAGATCGCGACCTTCCGGCAGCGCGGCGCCATCCCCGTCTATCGCCATGCCTACAAGCGGGATGGAACCGTGCGCTTCTACGGACATCGTATGCCCTTCATGGCCCGCCCCGATGTTGCGCTGTCTAGCAAGCGAGAAGCGAAGCTCGTCTACAGAAACGGCGGCTTCTTCCTGTTCCAAGTGATCGACGCTTCTGAGGCCACACCGCTGGAGACGCAAGACGTGTTGGGGTGTGATCTGGGCATCGTGCGCCTTCTCACTGACTCCGACGGAGCGTTCTACTCCGGCGCAGCCACCGAAAGTGCCCGTCGCAGGCACGCCCATCGAAGGCGCAACCTTCAGCGTAATGGAAGCCGCGCTGCCAAACGGAAGCTGCATGCGATTTCGGGCAGCCAGGCCCGCTATCAGCGGAATGTGAACCACGTCATTTCCAAGCATGTCGTCGCCAAGGCGAAGGACACCCTCCAGGCCATCGCGCTCGAACGGCTCGACGGAATCCGCGAGGGAATCACTGTGAAACGCCGCCGCCAGCGGGCGCGACATGCCAACTGGGCCTTCTTCCAACTGCGGTCGTTCATCGAGTACAAGGCTGCCTTGGCCGGTGTGCCTGTCATCCTGGTTGATCGGTACCACACCAGCCAAACGTGCCCCAAGTGCGGCTCTGCCGAGAAGGCCAACCGTGTCTCGCAAGCTCAATTCCGTTGTCGGTCGTGCGGCCTCGCTGGGAATGCCGACCACATCGCAGCCCTGAACATCAGGGCTAGGGCGCTTGGCAATGCGCCGATGGTCGCGGCTTAGGCCAGCGACAAGAGTGTGAAATACTCAATTGCCCTTCACTTCGACCCCGCCGACGTCTAGGACAGCCCCCCTAGAGCCGGTGTGCCTGGAACTTGACCTCAACGCCGCCGCCCACGACATCGACATAGACGTAGCCGAGGTCGGCGCCGCTCTGCTGATTGAACGTCTCCGGCGGGAACGGGCCCACCAGCCACACGTCGCCGGCAGCCATCGGGCCGACCGACAGCTCGGCGACGGCCAGCCCTTCCTCCACCCGTGGGGTCTGGACCGTCACGGTGTGGGCGCCAGCGCCGCTGTTCCGGATCAGCAGCATCACCGCGCCGTCATTCGAGAACTTCGCACCGTCAGTCGTATGCGGGACTGTGTCGGCCGCCGTGAGGGCGGAAACCCCCGTGCGGGTCACCTGCACGACAGGGACGTTTGTGCGGGCCATCTGCTATACCTCCATTCAGAAGATGATCTGGCCACGGCCGACTTTGCCGGCGCCCATGTACAGCTCCAGCCTGGCCATGGCCTCCGGTGGTATCAAGCTGACGGCTTTCCCGTCGCTCTCGCTCCGCGTGTAGGAATAGTCGCCTATCTTCTCGCCCTTGATGCCGGCCACGGCCTGGCCACGCTGGCGATACATCGCTGCCGCCGTGAGCGCGACAGCCTCTCGGACGGGAGCCGGCACCTCGTTCGAAGCCGTGTACGTCACGACCACGCGGTCGTAACTCACGGGCTTGACGTCCACCGACAGGAGAGCGTCTCCCAGCCCTCCCCGCCGGCGAGGGAAGGCGGGCGCTCGCTCAGCGAAGGCCTCCACGTCGCGCACTAAGCGCAGGCGGCCAAGGGGATGCAGCGAGTACTCGGCAGTCTGCAGATCACGGCCGCTGTCTGCCGGCGTCAGGTAAGCTCGGACCGTCAGGCCCGACGGATTCTCGTCCTTGAGCGTCAGGAGGTCCCCCTGGCGGATGGCGGGAAAGGTCTCCGTCACCGGGCCGAAGGCATCCCAGTCGCGGCCCGTGACGCGCTTCACCTCTTCGGTAGCATCGTCGAGGAACGGCTGCAGAACGGTGCCGGGAGCACTATCCGCGCTCTCATCCAGCCAGCGGCGGACGTCCATGGTCGTTGCCAGACTCATCACCAGGCTCCATGCGCGAGAGCTGCGCCCAGAACGACGCAGCCAATCGACACCAGCACACCGATGCCTCCCCAGATCATTTTGCCCGTCAGACCCACGCCGGCGGTGACACCCTCGAGCTTGGCCTTCCAAAGCTTGAGAGCGCTGACGTCGCCGTTCACTCTCCTCACTTCAGTCTTGACCAGCTCCTTGATCTCGCCGTGGTCCACGGTGTTCTGAGCAAGGGCGTCGTTCACCTGCCTCATCGCGGCAGGGAACTCTACATCCCGGAGGTGGCCGAGCGTTCCCTGGACTCCGCGTATCGCTTCTTCAAGGCTCTCCAACGTTGCCACTGGAGCCCTCCTAGTCTGACGGGACGAACGTCACGTCACAGGCACCGCTGAACATGGCCCGGATGCCGGCCGAGAAAGCGACGCCGATCTCGATCACCGGCGGCGGCGCCGTCGAAATCAGCACCGTCATCTTGATCTCATCCGTGTCCGTCAGCCCGTTCCGCAGCGTGATCGTCCGGTTGGCCACGGGAGGTGTGCCGACGATGATGCGGTGCAGGACAGCCTCCTTGGAGCGGACCTGCACCGTGGCGCCGCCAGCCCCACCGGCGACCGGATTGCTCGCGGCCAGGGAACTGTACAACACGTCATTCAAGGTGGGCATCGCGGCCCTCCTTCTACGTCGTCGGCAGCGCCAGGACCACGACCGCGATCGCGCCGGCGATGGCCGTGCCGGTCCCGTTCACGACCGTGCAGATGCCCGCCTTCGTCGCGGGCAGGACGCCTGCACCCAGCAACACGGCACCCGCCGACCCAGTCACTATTGCCGCGTGCAGGCCCTCGTGCGACACGTCCCAACCGAGCGAGAACGACGGCTTCGTCGTCCCGCCGGCCAGCGTCTCCGTGATGATCGCCATGACCAGCACGGCGCGGTCCTTGGCACCGTCGGCCGCGATCAGCGTTACCGGCGAGGCGTCAGCGTGGTCGACGTTCACGCTGGCACCAAGGCCTGCTGCGATCGCAGCAGCCAGCGCAGCGCCCTGTGCAAACTTGGCCGCCGTGAGCGTGCCGTCAGTCACCTTGGCGGCCGTCACCGCGCCATCGGCAAGCTCGGCGGTACTCACTGAAAGAGCAGCAAGCTCCCCGGCCTGAATGGAGGCGACGATGGTGTCGACGAGCTCGCCGATCTCCGGCATGACCGGGAGCCCGCCCCCGCCATAGCCGTACTTGGCGACCAGCGCTGCCTTCAGCGTCTCTAACTGCGTTGCCATTGGCCCGTTTCCCTTCACAAGCGGGGCTGCACCGCTTTAGCAGCGCAGCCCCGCGTCTCAGCGACCTGTTGCGCTAGGCGATCTTCACGCGCCGGGCGTGAGCGTGCAGCTTCTCCCACGGCACCTGGACGGCCATCAGGCTCTCCAGGAGGAAGTCGTAGGAGGCGCGCGTCCGGCCCAGCTCGATGAACGTCACCAGGTTGTCCACGGGCTGCCCGATCGGGTCGACGAGGCTCACCACAGAGGCGCCCCGGTCGTTGGGGTTCAGGTTGACGAAGAAGATGTTCTCCTCTCCAGTCGCCAGATACCTCTTGCTGGCAGCGCCGCCGGGCCGCGTCAGGTTGGCCGTGTCCGACCAGGCGGCCACGTTCCCCGTGATCTTGCCGTCGCCGTCGCGGGTCTTGCCCGGGATGGTCGTGTACAGGTAGGCCGTGCCGGCCCCACCGTCCACATCCGAGCGGTAGACCTTGTACAGGAGGGCCAGCGGGTCAGCCACCCAGGTCAGGTTGGCAATGTGCTCCGTCGCCCCCGACGTGCAGTTGCACTCGGCTGCGGCCCGCTGCTCGCCGTTCTCGTAGACCGCTGCCACCTGGTAGCGGTAGACGCCGTTCGGCAGGGCGCCGCCAGTGGCGATGGCCGCAGCCAGGGTCCCCGGTGCCTGGGCGGAAGGCTTGACGTAGTCCGTCTCCAGGATCGGGTAGCCCCGGTAGAGGGTCATCCGGAAGCCGCCCTCGAACTCCACCGTCTGCACGTCGCGCCGGGCTAGGGTCTGGAGACCGGAGATCTTCGACACCATGCCCTTGCTGGCGATGAAGATGGCCGGGTCCCTGTCAGCGCCACGGAACGCGGTGGCCCCGTCGATGAGGTCATCGAGCAGCTTCAGGGTGATGACGGCGTTGTGGTCGATGATGTTGGTCACGATCTGCCGGTCCAGCCCGTCGGGGATGTACGGGTCCGCCGACGCTCCCCACAGGATCGCGAACTCGGCCTGGTTGGACATGGCCTCCACGCCGGACTTCTGCTCCTCCACCAGCGAGTCAATGAAACGCTGGGAGGCGGCCCGCTGGAAGCCGGTCACGGCGCCCCAGTAGTGCAGAGGCGTGAGCGTGACCGTGGGCCGGTCGTAGGTCGACTGGACGGCGCCGGCACGGTTGTCGACGAGCTCACCCTCGAACGCGGCCGCGCCGTGGGCCGTGCGGCGGACGATCTCGTGCACCCGCCCCTTGGCCTGCTTGATGGGCATCAACTGGAGCAGCGGCTGTAGCCGCAACAGCTCCTCGACGAGGGCCGGCTCCAGGTCCTCGGGCTGGAGCGCCGTTCCCGACGCGCCT
>Ga0315285_10001302_pt1 | contig 26124 bp, 25 predicted proteins | sample YL17G09_36_MG_FD_203698 | JGI IMG/M metagenome (GOLD analysis project Ga0315285, IMG submission 203698) | Sediment microbial communities from Yellowstone Lake, YNP, Wyoming, USA - YL17G09_36 | ecosystem: Environmental > Aquatic > Freshwater > Lake > Sediment | place: USA: Wyoming | collected... | reverse complement strand
TCCCAAACTTCTGCCGGATCGAGTTCTCGATATCCGCTCCCACCTCCGGATTTTCCTTGAGGAATTTCATTGCGGCTTCCCGTCCCTGGCCGATTCTCTCTCCTCGGTAAGAATACCAGGAACCGCTTTTTTCCACTATCCCGAGCTCGGACCCGATGTCGATGATCTCCCCGACCCGGGAGATGCCTTCCCCGAAAATAATGTCGAATTCCACCTCCCGGAAGGGCGGGGCCACCTTGTTTTTCACCACCTTGACCCGGGTCCGGTTGCCGGTGACCTCTTCCTCCGCCTTGAGGGCCCCGATCCGGCGGATGTCGAGGCGGACGGAGGCGTAGAATTTCAGGGCGTTTCCGCCGGTGGTGGTTTCCGGGTTGCCGAACATCACCCCGATCCGGAAACGGATCTGGTTGGTGAAGATCACGGTGGTCTTGGACTTGGCGATGATGGCGGTCAGCTTGCGCAGGGCCTGGGACATGAGCCGGGCCTGGAGCCCCATGTGGGCATCGCCCATCTCGCCCTCGATCTCGGCCCGGGGGGTGAGGGCGGCCACGGAGTCGATCACCAGGACGTCCACCGCCCCGCTCCGGACCAGGATCTCGGTGATATCGAGGGCTTGTTCGCCGGTGTCGGGCTGGGAGAGCAGGATCTCGGCGACGTTGACCCCGAGCTTCTTGGCGTAGCCCACGTCCAGGGCGTGCTCGGCATCGACGAAGGCTGCCACCCCGCCCTTTTTCTGGGCCTCGGCGATGATGTGGAGGGTGAGGGTGGTTTTGCCCGATGCTTCCGAGCCGAAGATTTCAATCACCCGGCCCCGGGGCACGCCGCCGACCCCTAAAGCTATATCCAGGCCCAGGGAGCCGGTGGGGATGACCGCGATGTCTTTGATGACGGCCCCTTCGGCGCCGAGCCGCATGATTGAGCCCTTCCCGAATTGCTTTTCAATCGTGCTGACCGCCAGCTCCAGCATCTTGTCGCGGCTTGCCTCGGTTGCCATTTTTCCTCCCTTATTTTTTTAACTGAATCGGTAAAGAGTAATATATCAAATTCCGGGCGAGTAAAGAAATAGGGGGCAGGGTTCGAGGACTCCGTCCCGGAGGGGTTCAAGGGTTCAAGGGTTCAAGAGTTCAAGAGTTCAAGGGTCGCTCGCGTTCTCGGCCCATTACGTCATTCCCGCGAAAGCGGGAATCCATCTATTTAAATACTGGATTCCGGATCAAGTTCGGAATGACAAATAAAGAAAATAGATTTTCACGATCCTTACATTTATTATTAAAATTTGGTTATTCGCCCGCTAGGGCTTGCGTGACCAGCGACGTATATATCGCGCCGCCCGGCCGGAGGTCGCTTTTATAAAGGATGACCTCCCGGACCTCGAATTCGCCCAGTTCGGTTTCCTTCGACTCCTCGACCTGGCTGATGACGGCGGCGAGGCCGGAGGGTGATTTTACCCGGCCCAGCGTCAGGTGGGGCGAGAAGGCTCGGGATTCCACCGCGTAACGCAGGCGGACCAGGCCGTTCTTGAGTTCCTGGTGGAGTTTCTCGGCTTCGCTCCCAACTTCGAGGCCCGCCCAGAAGACCCGGGGGCGGTGGAGATTCGGGAAAGCCCCGAGGCCCCGGACCCGGCAGGCAAAAGGGCGGCAGGCCGAGCCCGCTTCCTTCAGCATCTCCCCGAGGTCCTTGACCCCGCTTTCCTCGATTTCCCCCAGGAAATGGAAGGTCAGGTGGATCCCCTCCGGGTTGGTCCAGCGGACCGAGCCGGTCTCATGTTTGCGGAGCTCGGCCTGGATATTTTTCAGCTTTTTCCTGATCCCCTCCGGGATCGGGGCAGCGATAAAAGTCCTGATCATATTATCTCCCTACTCACTCTAATAATTTCAAATTTCAAAGTTCAAATGTCAAATCAAACCCCAAGGTCAAAGCATTTAACTTGATAATTCCTCGCGGCTTGCCGCGGGGAGGTTCATTTACCAAATAGTTAAATTCAAATTCTTTCCGTCATTCCCGCGAAAGCGGGGATCTAGAACAAGGATATTGGATTCCCCCGGATCAAGTCCGGGGCAGGCTTGGTCAAGCCCGGAATGACAATATTTTAATTAAGATTATCAGAATCATTTCCCCCTGAAAAACTTTTCTTGGCCAGCCAGGGGACGGCGGGCTGAATTGACCAGGCGTGATCCCGGATCTTCTCAGCCTGAATATTTGCAATGGTATTGTAAATAAGCATTGCTTTATTACATAATAATTGTTATTATGCAATCATGGCCGAGGGATTAATAAGCAGGCTCCTTCAGGTTCCGGACCGATCTTTTTTTCTCTTCGGGCCGCGGGGGGTCGGGAAAAGCGTCTGGCTGCGGCAAAACCTGCCCCAGGCCCACTACTTTGATTTGCTTGATCATTCCCTTTATCTCGAACTTTCTGCTTCTCCTCACCGCCTCGAGTCCCTGGTCGGGAAAGCGGCGCGGGAAAGCTGGGTTGTGCTGGACGAGATACAGAAAATCCCGGCGCTCTTGGACGAAGTCCATCGCCTGATGGAATCCCGGGGATGGTGTTTCGCGTTGTGCGGCTCTTCCGCCCGGAAACTACGCCGGGGCGGGGTGAATCTGCTGGCCGGGCGGGCGATCACCCTGGAAATGGAACCTTTCGTTTCCACGGAATTGGGAAAAAAGTTCGATCTTAAAGCCGCCTTGCAGTGGGGCTGTTTGCCCTTTGTGTTCAATGAACCGAAACAGGCCCCCGATATCCTGGCCGCCTACTTGAATACTTATATAAAGGAGGAAATCCGGGAGGAGGGCTTGGTTCGGAGGGTTCCTCCCTTTCTCCGATTCCTTGGGATTACCGGACAAATAAACGGCCAGATCCTCAACGCTCAAAACATCGCCCGGGAGGCCGCCGTGCCGCGGAGCAGCGTGGAAGTCTACTTTTCAATTCTGGACGACACCCTCCTGGGGTATTTCCTGCCCGCATGGCAGCCACGCTTGAAAGTGAGGGAGGTGGCCCACCCAAAATTTTACTGGTTTGATCCGGGGGTGGCGCGGGCCGCTGCCGGGCTTCTTCACGATCCCCCTGATCGGACCTGGTTGGGTAATGCGCTCGAAACGCTGGTTTTCCACGAATTGCGGGTCTTCAACCAAACCCGGGGCAGGCATCGCCCGATTTCCTATTACCGGACGATGGCCGGGGCGGAAATTGATTTTATCATTGAAACCGGCAAGGCCCGGAGGAATTCCCCTCCGCGGGTTGTCTGCGTGGAAGTCAAGCTGGCGGAAAAGTGGGACCGCCGGTGGGAGCGGGCCATGCGCGATCTGAAAGGGCAAAAACAGATTCGGGTTGACCGAATGTTCGGCGTTTACACCGGTTCCCGCCGGTATCATTTCGACGGGGTGGAGGTTATGCCGATCCTGGATTTTCTGCAGGCCCTTCATGCGGGGTTGGTGTTCTGAGAAAGAATATCTTTAGTTGGTACAATACACGGGCGGCTTTCCACGGCCGCCCGTGTACGGAGCCTTTACGTCACCCCGCGAAAGCGGGGATCTAGAACAAGGATATTGGATTCCCCCGGATCAAGTCCGGGGCAGGCTTGGTCAAGCCCGGAATGACAATCTATACAACGGGATTTACGAAGTAGTACTCACAGAACCCGAAACTCGAAACTATTTTCCGAGCCCGCGCATTAGATTACCAGAATCATTTCCGCTGGGGAAACTTTTCTTGACCGGCTGGTTTAAAACTGGCGGAATGATTTTATAGCTCTATAAAGGCGGGTTTTTTCCGGCCTAGGATCGCCCGATAATTTCCAGGAAATTTCCCCCACCCACTTGTTCCAGGTCTTCCCGCGAGAGGCCGAGACCTCGGATGATTTTCACCGTCGGACCATAATCGAAGCGGTCATCCGCCACGTGGAAATACGGACCGTCGGTTCCGAACAGGCACTTTCGGGCCCCGGCCCTGCTGACGGCCATTGCGGCGGATTTTTCATCCACGTAGGCCGTGCAGGAAAGGTCAACATAAACATTCTTTTTCTCCCGGGCATAAGCGCAGACGGCCGCGGAATACGGAATCCCGGCGTGGGCGTAAATTATTTTCAATTTCGGAAAGCGTTCCGGCAGGAGCTGGAAATCACCGTTAGCGTCGGCGCCCAGGTGGATGAGCAGGGGCAGACCTTTTTCAGCGGCCAGCGCGGCCGCGTCAATTAATTTTGATACCGGGTAATTGTGCCAGTATGGATGGGCCTTGACCCCGATTATCCCCGGGGTCTTTAAAACCTTTTCAATCTCGGCGATGGGATTTGCCGGCCCGTTCGGGTTCACAAAGATCCAACCCCAGAAGCGGTCCGGGTGAAGGGACACCGCGTTTCTCACTTCCTCATTGGGGGGCTGGGGGATGACCGGGTAGCGCCGGCCGCCCACATCCACGGTGCCGTCGGCCTTGACCATGTTTTTATAGAAGGCCGCGGCACCCCGCTGGGCGAGGCCGGTCTCGCGGTGGATCAGCCGCTGGAAAAGACCGGAGAGCTGGGCGAAGGGAAAGGAGAGCGAAAGCGGGGGACAGAGCCGGGGGATCAGGGCTACCCGCTCGACCCCCGCCGCGTTTATGCCGGCGATCAGCCCGGGCAGGGAAACCATCGATTCATCGAGATGGAAATGAATATCGATCATTATCTATTCGTTGATAGCAAAGAGCAAAGGGCAAAGGGCAAAAAACAATGTGGAATTCGGAATGGCCATAAACTGCTAACCGAGGATTAAACATTTCGTATATAGGATTTGTTGAGTTTGTTGGGTTCATGGGGGTTTGTTTGGTTACTTGCTACTCTCTGCTCTCTACTTGCTACTGGCAGCGCAGCCTAAAGGCTGCGGCTACCTGCTACTTGCTCCATGCCCTATGCTCTATGCCCTATGCTCCAGCAAGTAGCGCCGCAGCCAGTCCAGGGCAACCGCAGAGGCGAAGATCTTGATCCGTTCCCGGCCGCCGAAGAGAAGCTCTTTCCGGGTGAAGACCCCTTCCGGGACGGCCAGGCCGAAGTAAACCAGTCCCACCGGCTTTTCCGGGCTGCCCCCGGTGGGCCCGGCGATGCCGGTGGTGGAAAGCCCGATCTCGACCCCGCTGTTATTTTTCACCCCCTCCGCCATCGCCCCGGCGACTTCCGCGCTCACCGCCCCGAATTTTTTCAGGAGGTCGGGGGAAACCCCCAGGAGCTCGACCTTGGATGGGTTCGAGTAAGTCACGACCCCGCGCTCGAAGTAATTGGAGCTCCCGGGAATCTCGGTGATCCGGTGGGCGACGAGGCCGCCGGTGCAGGATTCCGCCAGGGCGAGCTTCCAGCCCTTTTCGGCCAAGAGTTTTCCGACGATAGATTCCAGGCGTTCCTCGTTTTCCCCGAAAAGATGGCTCGAGAATTCCGAGCGCGCCCGGGAAACCACCGCTTCCAGGGCCTTCCCGTCCTCGGATTCGAGGTCGATCCAGATCTCCGGGAAATAAAACCGGGTTCCCACCGTTACTTGCGGGAAGGACCGGGCCAGCCCGAAGATGATGGCCCCCACCCGGGCCTCGGAAATGCCGAAGACCTTGAGCGTCCGGAAGGTTGGGGGGGGAGGAAGGGAAAATTCTTTCTGGAGACGCGGGATGATTTCCTCCTGCAGGACGGCCGAGAATTCCCGGGGAACGCCCTGGAGAAAGTAATATCGGATCTGGGATTGCCGGTAGAAAAATCCCGGGGCGGTTCCGTGGCGGTTGGGGATCACCTCCGCGCCGGCCGGGAACTCGGCCTGGCGGCGGTCGTCGGGGGCGGTTTTCCGGCTCAGGTTCTGGAACCAAGCCTCGATATTATCCCAGGCCTCCGGGTTGAATACCAGCTCCCGCCCGAAGGCCCGCGCGGCCGCCCCGCGGGTCCGGTCGTCATCAGTTGGGCCCAGGCCCCCGCCGACGATTACTACTTCCGCCTTTTCCGCGCCCGCCCGGAGGGCCCGTTCGATGGCCTGGTCGTCATCCCCGACAATCTCGAAACCGACAACCTTGAACCCGATCCGTCCCAGCTCCCGGGCGGCCAGGGAGCCGTTGACATCGGCCACGCTCCCGCGCACCAGCTCGTTTCCGATTAATAAAATGATTACTTTGGGCCGCGTCATATAAAAAGGGTTCAAGGGTTCAAGGGGCCAAGGGTTCGAGGGTTAATAAGAAATGATCGAGGGCTCAAGGGGAGGAGGGGCAGAGGGGAGAAAGAATTAAGAATTTTTATCATCTTTTTCCCCCTGTTTAATTACTTGAATCCTAGTGTAGTGCGTCTAACGCTTCTTTACATTTAACTTCGGAGCCGTTGTTCATGTTTTTCTTTTAAATGCTAGTAAAAAAAGGGGTCATTCCCACGAAAGTGGGAATCCAGATCAAGAAAACTGGATTCCGGGTCAAGCCCGGAATGACAATAAAAGTAAAGGGACTTTAGACGCACTACACTAGAGAAACCAGAACCCTGGAACCCTCGGCCCCTAGGACCCAGCTATTCACTATATTAATCCGCCATGGTCAGGGCGGGGAAAACCCAGAGCAGAAGCCGGAGGGAGAGGTTCGCGAAAATCCCGGCCAGAAGATCGTCGGCCACGATGCCGAGACCGCCCGAGAGCCGGTTATTCGCCCACTTCACCGGCCCCAGCTTGACGATATCGAAGAAACGGAAAAGACCGAACCCCAGGATCACGCTTCCCAGGGTGAAGGGGACGAGGAAAAGGGTGACCGTCATTCCCGCCACCTCGTCAATAACGATCTCCCGGGCGTCGTGCTTTTTTAAGATAACCTCGGCCCTTCCGGCCACCCAGACGGAAAGCGCGGCGAAGGCGAGGAGACTCAAGGAATTGAAATAGACTCCCGGTCGGGCGAAAACCCAGGACAGCGGGATGCCGAGGAGGGTTCCGTAGGTGCCGGGGGCGCCCGGGATCAGGCCGAGCCCCAGGCCGGTGGCAAGAAGCAGGATTAAACGGTCAAAAAAAGGCAAACGCAGAACCTCCCCACGTTAAATCTTAAATCCTAAATCCCAAACCCCAAATAAATCCCGAATATCAAATCCTAAACTTTAAGCCCAAAACCAAAAACTCGAAACGATTTTAACTTGTAATTCCCCGTGGTCTTGCCACAGGGTTACCTTATTTCCGTCATTCCGTACTTGATTCAGCCTGCCCCGGACTTGATCCGGGGGAATCCAGTTCCTATTAAATGGTTCCCTGCTTTCGCAGGGACGGCGTCTGGATTCCTGCTGGAGTTTATCCCGCACTCTGATGCGGGACAGGAATGACATTTGACTTAGATACCCCGCGGTCTTGCCGCGGGGAGCTTCATTATTTGGATTTTGGTCATTGGGATTTGCTTGGGATTTAGAGATTGGGATTTGGGATTTGATCTATTACCCCACCCATTTCTTCAAAAGCTGGACCACCTCGGCCAGGGGCCGGTGGGGAGGGAGAAGCTTGAGGCCGGTCAGCTCGGACACCAGCCCCAGGTACATGTCTTCCGCCACTTTTTTGAATTCGGGGTCAAGGCGCGGGGGGAGGTAGCCGCGGTCCTTGAGGATGGCCCCGATTTTCCGGCCCGTCCGGTGGGCTTTCGGTTTGGCCTCCGCGATCATTTTGAGAAATTCCGGGTGGCGGCGGCGGTAGTACTGCCGGATGGGTTCCTTGGAGATCTGGATCCCGTCCTTGACCAGACGGAGCTCGTCCGGGGTGATGGCGTCACCGAGCAGGATGCGCTTCCGGACCCGGAGGAATTCGAATTTCCCGTCCCAGAGTTCGATCCCGGCCCGGGCGAAGCGGTCCTTTAGAAAGACGGCCAGGAGAAAACTGGTTTCCAGGAGCTCGGCGAATTCCGGGTTGGTGAGGCCGGAGAAGTTCAGGGCGAGCTCAGGGGAGAGGGCCCGGTCGCTGGGCTCGAGCTTGGAGAAACATTCCCCCACCGGGCGGGGGAGCCAGCGGCCCTCCTCGACCCGGTCCACCCCCAGGGTCTCGAGGTATCGCGGGTTGGCCTTGACCCGTTCGAGGAGGGAACTCCCGGTCGGGGTCCCGAAGCGGAAGACCACCTCGAGCGGGATCAAGAAATTATCCGCGCCGTAATGAAAACGGTTGTAATTCCAGACCGGGGATCCCTCGATCTCCCCCCGCTCGGGTTTCAGGATCTGGACCGCCCAGACCTCGATCCGGCGGCAGAGGGTTTCCAGGCGGGGGGTCCGGGTCAGGGGTTTCCCCGGGGGGATGATCCCCCGGTAATGGGTGGGCATCCCGGATTTCTGAAAACGCTTGAGGAGCGGGGATTTCAGGAGCCGGGTCCGGAATTCCGGGTCGGAGATGTTCGACCAGACCGAGGAGCCGGCCAGGGCTTTCCATTCCCGGGGGTCGGCGAGGCGTTCAAAGAGCCAGGCGGTCATCAGGGCCAGGGCTTCCCCTTTTCCCTCCAGGCGGTCGGGCATCTTCCCGTAGTCGAAGACGGAGAAATCGTCGGTGAATTCAAAGAGGAAACGCCCGGGGCGGGCCGGGGTGGGCGGGGCGAGGGCGATTAGATTCTTGACCGAGCCCCGGTAAACGACGTTTTTAGCCGGTTTTCTCATTGGTGATCGGGGCGGTGATGGGGGCCGGAGCCGCATCCGGTGCTGGGGTTGGAACCGGTGCCGGCGCGGGGTCCGGGGCCGACGAGTTTTCCCGCCAGTTAAGCGTGACTTTCCCCGGGGGCCCGGCGATGGAGAGGGAGAGGGAAACCGAGGAGACTTCCGGGGCGGCCGGCGGGATGGTGAAGCGGACCAGGTAAACCCGGGACCAGGGATTGGCCAGGGGGTAGAAGCGATTCAGGAATTCCTCCTTCCACCGGAGCCTCTGGATCGAGGTGGCGCCGATCTGGGCGCCGTTCCGGAAAAGGTGGACCCTCCAGGTGGAATCGGCCTTTTGCAGGTCGTTGGTTTCCGAAAGGGTGGAGTTGACGACCAGGATGAAATCCTCGAAGTTTTTCGCCTGGTCCAGCTCGGCTGCGAGGTATTTTTCCTTTTCCGCCGCGCCCAGGTTGTAAACCCGGGCGTATTCTTCCATGTACATTCTGCGGAAGGCGGCGCTCCGGTGAACTGCCTGGACGTCGAGCTTGGTTTCGAGACCCTGGTAGAGCTTGGCCTCCTGGGTATAGCTGGAGAGAGCGTCGGAATAATCGCTGCTCGTCGGGTGGGTGATCCCCAGGCCGGCGCAGCCGCAAAGGGCGAGGTAAAGGAGGAGGGCGCTAACCCCCGAGAAGTTCTTCCCGATTGAAAATGGCCTCGAGTTCATAACCTTTCTCCTTGAGTTTTTCTCTTCCGCCTTCTTGCCGGTCCAGGAGTGCCATCACCTTGACCACCTTGTACCCGGCTTCCTCGGAGCGGGCGATCGCCCGCAGGGCGGAGTCACCGGTGGTGACCACATCCTCGACGATCACCACCCGCGCCGCCGGGGGGATATTCTTCAGGCCTTCCAGCCAGGCCCCGGTGCCGTGGCCCTTGGCCTCCTTGCGCACGATGAAGGCGGGCAGGGGGTCTTTCTCCAGCTGGCTCCAGAGGGCAACCGCGCTGACCAGGGGGTCGGCTCCCAGGGTGAGCCCGCCCACGGCATCGGCCCGGAGGGGCAGGGCCCGGATCCTCTGGTAGAGGAGCTTCCCGGTGAGGTAAATGCCCTCCGGGTTCAGGGTGGTCTGCTTCCCGTCGACGTAGTAATTGCTTTTTCGCCCCGAGCTCAGGGTGACATCCCGTTTTTCCAGCGAGAGCTTGCGGAGAAGCTCTAACAGCCGGGTGCGGTCTTTCAGGGTCTCTTCGGGATTGAAGGGTTTTTTTCTGGGCATGGCTAGATCTCAAAAAGGGTTAACTGAGGCGAGCGCGCCTCGGTGAAAAATTCGATCGGGTAGTTCCCGGTGAAGCAGGCCACGCAGTAATCCTCCTTCTTCCCCCCCACCGCCCGGTAGAGCCCGTCGAGGGAAAGGTACCCCAGGGTGTCGGAGGTGACATACTGGTTGATCTCGGTCACGGTGTGGGAGGCGCCGATCAGTTCCTGCCGGGTGGGGGTGTCGACCCCGTAGAAACAGGGATGGGTCAGCCAGGGGGAACTGATCCGGAGGTGGACCTCCTTCGCCCCCGCGGCCCGGACCATCCGGACGATTTTCCGGCTGGTTGTGCCCCGGACGATTGAATCGTCCACCACTACTACCCGCTTGCCGGAGAGAAAGTCCCGGACCGCGTTGAGCTTGACCTTCACCCCGAAGTGCCGGATGGACTGCTGGGGCTCGATGAAGGTCCGGCCCACGTAATGGTTGCGGATCATCCCCAGTTCGAAGGGAACCCCCAGCTCCTGGGCGTAGCCGATCGCGGCCGGCACCCCCGAGTCCGGGACCGGGATGACCATGTCCACCTCGGCCGGATGCTCGCGGGCCAGCTGGCGCCCGAGCTCCTTCCGCACCGCGTAGACGTTTTTCCCGAAGACCAAGGAGTCGGGTCGGGCGAAATAGATATATTCAAAGATACAGTGGGCGCGGCGGGGGGATTCCTGGACCTTGAAGGATTCCACCCCCGCGGGCGAGATCACCACCACCTCGCCCGGTTCGACCTCGCGCAGGTAATCCGCCTCGATCAGGTCGAGGGCGCAGGTCTCCGAGGCCACCGCCATCCCGCCCTCCAGCCGGCCGAGGACCAGGGGCCGGAAGCCGTAGGGATCCCGGGCGGCGATCAGCTCGCGCTCGTTCTGAACCACCAGGGAATAGGCCCCCCGGACCTGGGCGAGCGCGGCGATCAGCCGCTCCACCAGGGAGCTGCCCTTGGCCCGGGCGGTCAGGTGGACGAGCACCTCGGTGTCCACCATAGACTGGAAGATGGAACCCTGGGCTTGAAGCTCCTCCCGGATGTTCATGGCGTTGACCAGGTTGCCGTTATGGGCCAGGGCCAGCGGTCCCCGGTCGAGCTCGACCACGAAGGGCTGGATATTTTTCAGGAGCATCTTGCCCGTGGCCACAGTGGAGTAGCGGTTGTGCCCGATGGCGATGTGACCGGGGAGCTCCTTCAGGATTTTTTCGTCGAAGATGTCCGCCACCAAGCCGAGCTGGCGGTGGGAGTAAAGGAAATTCCCATCGGAGGAGACGATCCCGGCGCCCTCCTGGCCCCGGTGCTGAAGGGCGTAGAGGCTGAGATAGGCCAGGTTGGCGGCCTCCGGGTGTCCGAAGATCCCGCAGACCCCGCATTCCTCCCGGAGCTTAAAATCGTGTTTCGGTCGGCACCGGTTTCTCATCGCTGGGCTCAGATCCGGTACTGGAAATTCAAATTCCACCGGTAATCAAAAAGGTTGAGGAAAAGAAAGCTGGGGGAATCCACGGGATAATTTTTCCCGACGACGGGAACCTCCACGGAAAATGAAACCGACGAGGCCGGTGAAGGCTTTACCCCCGCCACCGGGGTGAGATTGAAATAATATCCTGACCCCATATTTCCCTCGATAATACCTTCCCGCCAGATTCTGAATTTGCCAATATTAATATAATTACCGGAAACCCCCAGAGTCAATTGCCGGAAATTAGCATAAGCCCCCGCCCGGGCCCGGAATTCGTCGCCCGGATCGGAGTTGATGTTCAGGGTTTGCTCGTTCGTGGTCCGGGAATAGCTCCCGGAGAACCGGAGGCGGTAATCGAGGGAAAAATCATATAGCAGGTAGGGGGCGGCCCCCTGCCCGGTAATTCCGAGATAAAGATCGTTCTGCCCGTCGCCCAGGTTGATCTGGCCCCGGTCGAAATTGACCCCGTTGCTTCCCACCCGGAGCTTCCCCGCCAGGCGGGCGGCCAGGTCCGGGAGATACCCGGAAAGGTTTGCCAGCCGGTATCTGGTTTCCAGGGTGACATCCCCGATCCCGGTTTGGTGAAGATCATAGGGGATGGCCGAGATGCTGGTATAAGTCGTGGTTACCCCTCCGCTGTAGCACTCTCCGATGATGTCTTCGACCATGTAAAAGCCCGAGTAATCCCGGTGGACCACGGGAAGGGAAAAGCCCAGGGTCAGGCTGTTGGTCAGGCCGTAGGAAAGATCGAGCGTGCTTTTCCCTTCGCTGAACTGGAACCCGCCGGAGGCTTCTCTCCCGGTTTTGTTTTTGTCGAAGTATTTTCCCCCGCTGAAAAAGCTGAAATCGAGCTGGGTCTCGATCTTTCCCCGGTCCAGGACGATCCCCGGGAGGACCGGGGGGGCTTCCGCCCGGGCCGGGGAAAGGAAAAGGCCTGCGATGGCAAGGCCGGAGGCGATAACCAGGAGAAATAATTTGTACGCTTTCATTATTAACAAAGAGGTTCAGGGACCAAGAGAGCAATCAATTGTTATTGTAGTTGCCCGATTTATTTATCCCGACGAAGGGGCTTGTCCCGACAGCGGAGGGATCGGGCTAAAAAAATATCTCCACCAACCGAGCCCCTCGACTTCGATTGGGACAGGCCTCATGAATGAGGCAACTACAAATTTCCCTCTCCGGGAATCGTTGGGCGCCCTCTTAAAATTTGAAATAATTAAGGAGGGGAGCATTTCGCTCCCCTTAAGTTTCTGAACCCGCAAAACGCGCCGGGCTTCTCCGGAGGGAGAAGCCCGGCCATCCGAAATGGGGATTAATCTTTTTCTGTGTACTTGAAGGAGACCTTGACCCGGGCGCGGAAAGCCGTCACCTTCCCGTCGTCAATCTTGAGGTCAAGATCAGAGACCTCGGCGATCCGGAGGTCCCGGAGGGACTTGCTCGCGGTCTCCACCGCGTTCTTGGCCGCGTCTTCCCAGGATTTCTTGCTGGTTCCTACGAGCTCAATAATTTTGTAGGTGCTTTCTGGCATGGTATTTCCTCCTTTTAGGGTTGGTTTTACCCTCCCAATCTAACAAAGACTAATTATAATGCAAGCTGTTTCGGGGCGCGGCCCGTAGGTGCCCGGGCGCTTACGTCGGTGGATCGGGAAAGGCCGGAGGCCGGGTCTTATTTCCGTCGCCACCAGAGGAGGAGAAAACCGATGGTGGAGCCGACCGCGAGCAGCAGGATGATCCAGAAAGCGAAGGACAGGTGCGCCAGGGGGATATTCACGTTCATGGAGAAGATCGAGACCACCAGGGTGGGCACCATGATGGAGATGACGATGATGTTCAGGGTTTTCATCAGGACGTTCAGGTTATTGCTGACGATCGAGACCCGGGCATCCATCAGGCTGGCCAGGATGTTGGAGTAGATTTCGGCCTGCCGGAGGCACTGGGTGCTTTCGACGATCAGGTCATCCAGGAACTCCAGTTGTTCCTGGTTAAACCCGAGCTTGGCGGCGTTGAGCTTGATCTTTTCGATCAGCACGTTGTTGGAATTGATGGCGTTCAGGTAGTAGACCAGGCTTTTCTCTAGGGTGAAAAGGTTGATCAGGTACCGGTTTTCCATGGCTTGGTTGATTTTCTGCTCAAGCTCTTCAGAGATCATGTTGATGACCTTCAGGTGCTCCAGAAAGTGGAAGATGGAGCGGAAGATAAGCCTCAAGACAATGTCGGAGAGAGAGGAAACCCGGGTGAATTGCTTGCCCTCAAAAAGGCAGACATCGCCGGCCATCACGATAATCAGGCGGTCGCTGAAAAGGAAGGCCCCGATGGTGGTGGACTTGAAGAGGAGCTGGTCCCGGCCGGAGAGGTTGGTGGGGCGTTTGAAGATGATGGCGAAATGGTCCGGCTCGATTTCAAACCGGGAAGACTCATCCGGGTCGAGGGCGGAGTTGAGGGTGTGTTCATCCAGCTTGTAGGTGTTGATCAAAAGCTTTTTTTCGGCTTCATCCGGGCTGACATAAACGAGGATCGGGCTTTTTTCCTCGGTGGTTTCCGTGACCCGATCATCGGAGATCTTGTATCTATTCAACATTTCCCTGGTTCCTCCCTGTTATCCATCCTGCCGATTCCAGGTTGCCAAAATACAATTTAATTGTCGCAAAAAAAATCAGCTAATAATAGGGGTATCGCGGAAAGAAAATAATTGGCCGGCAACAAATAGCAAACAGCAGATCGCCAGTAAAAGGTGAAAGATCAAAGGTCAGAGGGAATTTACGAATGTCCCTCGTAGTAACTCGGGATAAAACGATTTACGAATGACGAATAAAGAGCAATAAATCGTCAATCGTCAATCCCTCCGGGCCGTAGGCCCTACAGGGCCAGAGGCTGCAATCGTCATTCGTAAATTAACCCAATGCTCTTTGCCATCAACACAGCCTAAAGGTTTGGTATCCTTGACAACTACCTATGTTTCCTGTAAAAATAACCACGTTTGGTTGCCCATATCTAATATTCAGAAAGGAGGAGTGGGCTAATGTCAGTAGGTAAAGTAAAATGGTTCAATGAGAGCCGTGGTTACGGTTTCGTTGAACAGGAAGGCGGCCAGGATGTGTTTGTACATTTTTCCGCCATCCAGGGTGACGGCTTTAAGACCTTGAAAGAGGGCGAACAGGTGGAATTCGAAGCCACCCAGGGCCCGAAGGGTTGGCAAGCCACGAAGGTAGTTAAATTATAGCGAAAATAAGTTGTAATTTGACACCGAAAAAGCCCCGAAGCCGGAAACGGCTTCGGGGCTTTTTATCGGCCTCCGAAAAAAACCATAGCCTTAAATGAATTTACCAAAGCGGATAACCCGCCATAACTTCCGACTTAGCTAATCCTACTACGCTAAAGCTTCCGACTACGCTAAAGCTTCGTCGGACAGGTCGTAGGACAGGGGCTAGGTCGGACGGGTTAGCGACGGCGGGCAAAATGTAAAGGTACCGTAGGCTTCATCTGCGGGAATCATTTTTTGCTACACTATATCGGGGGTTTGGGGTAGATATTCGTGAAACCGAGAACACACAAAATGTTATTGGGATTTTTCGGAGGATTGATGATTTTTCTGGGGGTCTGGGGGTTGGGCGAGAGCGCGGTTCCCGGGTCCTCCGACGGGTGGATCAAGCCGGCCCGTCACGAGGGCCGGAGGTTTTACAATGAAAACCCGGACGCTCTGCCGGGTTTTTTCGGAATGCTGAAATGGGCAATCAACCGCCATCCCGGTTCCTGGCACAAGTACCGTGATTTTCCTCCCGGCCCCCCGCCCCCGCGGGAGGTCGGGCCGGGCGAACTGCGGGTAACCTTCATCAACCATTCCACGGTTCTCATCCAGATGGACGGGCTCAACATCCTCACCGATCCCATTTATTCCCGGCGGGCGGGCCCGGTGACCTGGGCGGGGATGGGGAGGGTCCGGCCCCCGGGGATTCGCTTCGAGGATCTCCCCCCCATCCACGTGGTGCTCCTGAGCCACAACCACTACGATCACATGGATATGCCCACCCTGGTCCGACTGGAAAAAAGAGATCATCCCCTGGTGCTCGCCGGACTCGGTAACTCGAGGTATCTGACCGGGGAAGGAATCATGAATGTGCGGGAATTCGACTGGGGCCAGGGGATCGCCTTGAACGATTCCGTCCGGGCCACCTTTGTCCCCGCCCAGCATTTTTCCATGCGGAAGGTTTACAACCGGGACGCCACCCTCTGGGGAGGTTTTGTCCTGGAGGGGAAGGGGACCCGGGTTTACTTCGCCGGGGACACCGGTTGGGGGCCGCACCTGGAAGAGATCCATTCCCGCTTCGGGGATTTCACCCTGGCGATCCTGCCCATCGGGGCCTACAAGCCCGAATGGTTCATGGGGCCGGCGCACCTCTCCCCCCGGGACGCGGTCCGGGCCCATCAGCTCCTGAAAGCCCGGGTCTCCGTTCCGATCCATTACGGGACCTTTCAGCTCGCGGACGACGCGGAGGAGGAAACCGCGGAGGAGCTGCGAAGGGCGATGAAGGCGGCGGGGATTTCCGACCGGGCATTCTGGATCCTGGGTTTCGGGGAAGGACGGAATGTGCCGATTGTAGATTGACGAATGATGATTGACGATTGCCCCAGACTTCGCCCGGTTAAGAGGATGGGCGTCTCGCCCGTCCGTATGCGGGGCAGGATGCCCCGCCTCCCTCTGGGCTACGTCGGGCTCGCAGAGCTCGGCTAGAAAATAACGAAGGTAATCAGGGTATCAGGAAATCAGGGAGTGGAGATCAGGACATCAGGTTATCAGACGAAGCAAATTAAATAGTGGTAGCCGCAGCCTTTAGGCTGCGCCAAAGAGCCTAAAACAATCGTGTCGATCCTTAAAAGAAAATTCGGTCGGTCGGGGCCGGAGCTCACCATCCTGGGTTTCGGGGCCATGCGCCTGCCCGGTTTCCGCACCGGGGATTTCGAGGGGCACCTGGAGGGGGCGGTCCAACTCCTGCGCCGGGGGATTGAACTCGGCATCAATTACATTGATACCGCCCAGCTCTACGATGCCGGTCACTCCGAGATCGCGGTAGGCCAGGCGATCCAGGGGGTGAGGGACCGGGTTATTATTTCCACCAAGATCCTGCCCAATCTGGTTTCCAGCGCGGATCATTTCCTGGCTTTGTTTGACGAAAGCTCGGAGCGCCTGCAGACCCAAAAGATCGATATTTTTTACTTCCACGGTCTTTACTGGAAGCAATTCCCCGGCCAGTTTGCCTCGATGGGTTTGCTAAAAACAGTCGAAAAACTCCGCGCGGAGGGCCGGATCGGCCTCCTGGGTTTTTCCAGCCATGACCAGCCGGAAAACATCGGCCGGCTGGTTGACACCGGCGCCTTCGACGGGATGCTGGTGCAGTACAACCTGGTGGACGAGGCCAACGCCGAGGTCATTTCCCGGGCGGGAAAAAAGGGGATGGGGGTGACGGTCATGGGACCCGTGGGCGGGGGGCGGATGGCCGGCACCGGGCCCGACTTCACCCGCCTGGTTCCCCCGGAGTTCGGCGACGCCCCGGCCCTGGCCTTGAAATTCGTGTGGTCGAACCCGGATGTGACCAGCGCCCTTTCGGGGATGGAATCCGAGGCCGTCCTGGAAGCCAACGTGCGGACGGCGGAGAAGTTCTCACCCCTAACCCCGGTCGGCCAGACCGAGGTGGCCGCGCTGAAAAAGAAGCTCGATAAACTGAAGGAGATTTATTGCAGCGGCTGCGGTTACTGTTTACCCTGCGAGGAGAATGTCAACATTCCGGGTATTTTCAGCCTCTTGATCTGCCACCAGGTCCTGGGGGCGGAAAGATACGCGAAGGATATGTACCGCTTAATCGGGGTGCTTCCGATCATCCCCGGGCGGGACGCCACCGCTTGCATCGAGTGCGGCAAGTGTGAAGACAAATGCCCGCAGAAGATTCACATCATTGACCAGCTGAAACGCACTCACGAGCTTCTAACGAAGTAAGTCATTCCAGAAATTTCCTGTTGGACTTTCCCCTCCCTGGTTATCTTGAAAAATCCTTTCTCGGACCTTTGAGGACGCGGCCCTGGCGGATGGATTCAGACCGGAGGGGGCGGCCGACGATCCGCTCCACCATCCGGCCGATGTCCAGGACCTTGTCCACGTCCAACCCCAGCTCGATTCCCATCTCGTCCATCATCACCACCATGTCTTCCAGCGTGGCCAGGCCGACCCAGCTCGGGTCCTGGTAATAATATTTGCCGGTGCCGGCCACGGGCACTCCGTCCACGAAGTTGGCCGGCTGGCCCCCGATGCCCTCGTAACAACCTTCGAAAATATCTATCCCGGCCTGCATGGCGGCCAACACGTTGGCCAGCCCCCAGCCCCGGGTCACGGCCAGGCTGGTCTCGGTCAATCCCATCACCGCGCCGGAGGAGGCGACCCGGAGGTCGCAGGCCAGGGCCAGCTCGAGCCCGCCCCCGAAGGCGAAACCGTTGATGGCTGCGAGGGCGGGCAGGTTGAGGTTTTCCAGCTCGGTAATGGCGGAATTAATGGTATGGATAAACCGGCGGACATCGTTGTCCGGCATGGTCCTTCTTTCCGCCAGGTCGGCCCCGGCGGAAAAAGCGGGTTTTCCCGGCCCGGCGGTCCCGGTGATGATCAACGCCCGCAGCTCCGGGTCGAAGCTAACGGTCTTGAGCGCGGAGCCGAACGCGGAGAGCAGCTCGAAATTGAAACAATTCATCGCTTCCGGCCGGGTTCCGAAACCGGTTTATCTGGTTTCCAGGAGGGATTCGAAAACGTGTTTGGGCAGGCTGGCCGAGCCGATGTAGGTGATATTTTTATTGGGCAGATCGTAAAGCTCCATCATCGGCACCGGGGAATAATTGCGAACCTTAACGTAGCTGACAATCTTGGGGTAGACCTTGAAGATGCCGACAAAGATGGAGGGCTTGCCTTTAAAGGGGAAGGAAGCCACCACGCTCTGGGAAGCCGGATACAGCTTGACGTTGTACCGGGTTTGCAGTCCCTTGATTTTATCCAGGTCTTTTTCATCCAGGATGCATCCCACCAGGCTCCGGAGCTTGTCCTTCGCCACTTCCTGGGGATTGTCGTAATAAAGGCCAAACCCCCGGGAGGGTTCGAGGGATTCTTTTTCCTTCAGGTCTTTGTGAATTTTATCCATGACCGGCCCGACATTTTTGTAATCGCCGATATACTTTTCATAGACCAGCCAGAAAGGCCCGATGTTTTGTTCCGTGACCGTAACCGTGGCGAACATCCCGTAATAGGTGAGAACCGAGATTAAAACAATAAACAAAACTCCAATCAAACCTAATACGTACTTCATTGATACCCCCTTCCGTTAAGTGATCCTCCCCCTCTGACTTCATCCCCCCTTTTCTGGGTAAGGCTCACCGGATAAATTCAGGTCTACTTTATCATATTTGAGGTTTTCTTTTAAATGGGGAGGGTTTTTCCGCTTCGGGTAGCCGGCCGCCAGGATCGCCTCCACCTTCAGGTGCGGGGGCAGGCCGAGTAATTCGGAGATGTATTTTTCCGCGGTTTGGTTTTTATCGTGATCCCTTAAACGGATCTGGATCCAGCAGGCCCCGAGCCCCAGGGATTCCGCCGCCAGCCACATGTATATGGAAGCGATGGAAGCGTCTTCCACCCAGGTATCGGTCTGGCCGGGATCCGCGCAGACGACTATCCCGAGGGGGGCACCGGCCAGGAAATCGGCCCCGTGCGGTTTCGACCGCGACAGCTTTTTCAGAAGCTCCCGGTCGGTGACCACGATGAATTCCCAGGGATCCAGGCCGCGGGAAGAGGGGGAACGGAGGGCGGCTTCCATGAGCAGGTCAATTTTTCCCGGTTCGACCGGCTTTTTCAGGAATTCCCGGACGCTCCTCCGCTTCCTGATCACATCCATGAACATCATCATTCACCCCCCATTTGGGCAAAGCGCAAAGGGCATGGGGCATAGGGTAAGAAGCATGGAGCAAAGAGCAAAGGACATAGAGCATAGGTTTTATTGACGAATGACGATTTACGATTTACGAATGAAAACCAAAACAATCTTTTGCCTGCAATCGTCAATCTGCAATCGTCAATCGTAAATTCCCTGGCATTTTCTAACCACCCAGCAACCTAAACACCTTTATTTTCCCTCATTTGGGAACCGGCGCGCTCGCCTTCCGCCCGTAGACCTTTTCGTAGGCCTTGCAGAAGGGGCAGATCCTTTCGTCGATTTCCTTGACGAACCAGAAGAAAAACCCTTTTTGCTTGACCCGGGCCTTCTTGCAGACGTAGCACTCCACGCATTTCTGCGCCATTTTTTTGTCTCTTTCGGTGACAGTTGTCTTGGCCATGATTAAATTCCTCCTTTTGCACCGCCTATTTTACAACAGAATATCACTACTGTCCCGTTAATAAATGAATAAATTCAACTGGTTACAAGACGGTTCATCTTTAAATTTTTCCTCGGTAGAGCTAAGTGCCTGTAATATCGAGATATTTTCAAAAAGCGAAATGGAGAGAATTTGGAGAATTTCGTAAGGGCTTTTATCCAAGTGCAATTCCTTCTTGATAATGGCCACCAGAACATAAACGCAGATGGCAATCCAGATTTGGGTTTTGACCGCGTTCTCGGATGTACCATAAAAAGCCTTGATCCGCAAATGTGGCTTGATCCATTTGAAGAAGAGTTCCACTTGCCAGCGGCATTTGTAAAGTTGGGCAATGATCAATGCCGGCAACGTAAAGTTGTTGGTGAGGAAAACGAGGCGTTGGTTGTTTTCGGTATCGCAGAAGGAGACCCGCCGAATCGGAGCCGGATATTCAAAATCCGGATTCTATCCTTTGTAATAATAGGAATATTTGCCAGGGAAGAGGGGTAATGAGGGTGCCCAACGGTTACGTAGTTGCCCGATCCATCTTATTTTTCAAATTTCTAAACGAGCCTTTCTTTTTTGGTAGCCGCAACCTTCAGGTTGCGTTTTTTCCACGGTAATTTTAGGGACAGGGAAGTTTTGGCTCCCGATTAATCTATGGTTCTCTCCGTCAGGATGCAGCAGAATGAAAATCCCCCTCGGTCCCCCTTTTAACAAAGGAGGATATTTAATTCCCCTCTTTAGTAAAAGAGGGGCAGGGTCTCCGACCCGTAGGGACTACCCTCCCTCCGGGCTGGAAGCGGGGCTGGAAGCGGACCCGGAGGGGGAGATTTGAAATAAAGATTCCCTTTACGGGTTTTCTATTCTTTGCTCCCTGCGCTTTGCACTCTCATCCATCATCCTATGTTCTGAATATTTCGATCGGAATCTTTTCCCCCTGCTCCCGCAGGTCCTCGATGAACCGGGGGATGAAGCCGGTGGAAACCATCTCCCCCAGGACCTTCCCGTCCGGATCGTAGCCCCGGGGTTTGAAAACGAAGATGTCCTGGAGGGTGATGATCTCGCCCTCCATCCCCTGGACCTCGGTGATGTGGGTGACCTTGCGGGTCCCGTCCCGGAAGCGGCTCTGCTGGATGACCAGGTCGATCGCGCTCGAAATCTGCTCCCGGATGGCCCGGACCGGGAGCTCCATTCCCGACATCAGGACCATGGTTTCCAGGCGGGCGATGATGTCCCGCGGGGAGTTGGCGTGCCCGGTGGTGAGCGACCCGTCATGCCCGGTGTTCATGGCCTGGAGCATGTCCAGCGCCTCCCCACCCCGGCATTCCCCCACCACGATCCGGTCGGGGCGCATCCGGAGGGCGTTTTTGACTAGGTCCCGGATGGTCACCGCCCCCTTGCCCTCGATGTTGGGCGGCCGGGCTTCCAGCGAGACCACGTGCTCCTGGGGCAGGCGCAGCTCGGCCGCGTCCTCGATCGTGACAATCCTTTCGTCGGAGGGGATGAAGGCGGAAAGCACGTTGAGCAGGGTGGTCTTCCCCGAGCCGGTCCCTCCGGAGATGATGATGTTCTTCCGGTGGTGGACGGAAAGGCGCAGGAATTCCCCCATTTCCCGGGTCAGGGAGCCGAAGCGGACCAGGTCTTCGATCCCGAGCGGATCCTTGGAGAATTTGCGGATCGTCAGGGTCGGGCCCTGGATGGCCAGGGGCGGAATGATGGCGTTGACCCGGGACCCGTCCTTGAGCCGGGCGTCCACCATCGGGGAGCTCTCGTCGATCCGGCGCCCGAGGGGCGAAACGATCCTTTCAATCACGTTCAGGATCGCCCGGTCGCTCGAAAACCTCCGGCCGGAGAGAAAAAGCTTCCCCCGCTTTTCCACGTAGATCCGGTCCTTCCGGTTGACCATCACCTCGGTGATCTCGGGATCGTCCAGCAGATCCTCGAGGGGGCCGAGTCCCAGGGCCTCGTCCAGAACCTCCTTGGCGAGTCTTTCCCGGGAAAGTTCCGGCGGGATGGAGTCACGGTGTTCTTCCAGGATTTTTTCCAGGACCTCCCGGGTCCGGGCGCGGATTTCCGCGGAGGGTTCCCGGCCGAAGTCCATCCGCTTTAAGTTCAGTTGTTCGATCAGCTGGCGGTGGAGGTTTTCCCGGAGGGCAAAGGCGCCTTCGTGGTCTGCTTCCGGGGTGGCGGGCGGTTCCGGGGAAGGCGGGGATAAGTGCGGCTGGGCGTCAGCTGCCGCCGGGCTGGACCCCGGGATTTCCAGGATTTTCAGGATTCTCGAGCCGACCCGGATTTCCTGGCCGGGCTTGACCTCGGCTTCCGGAGAGATTTTTCTCCCGTTGACCAGCGTTCCGTTGGCGCTGCCCAGGTCCCGGATCCAGGCCTGGCCGTTCCGGCCGAAGAACTCGGCGTGCTGTCGGGAGACCCGGGTTTCGGGGATGACCAGGGCGCAGTCCGGGCTCCGCCCGATCAGGATCTTTTCCCCGGCCAGCTTCCTTCTTTCGGCGGGTGTCCCCGAGGCGCCGGGGCTGATTTCAATAATAATTTCCAATTTTATTTTATCCTTAGTCGGAAAGCCGGGGCTTGATCTCCTCCTCGATCCGCTGGAACTCCTTCTTCATCTTTTCAATCCTTTCCTTTCCGATCGAGCCGGGGCGCACCAGGCGGGGGGTAACGAAGATCAGGAATTCGGTCTTGTCCCGCTGGAACTTGCGCGACTTGAAGAGTTCCCCGATGATCGGGATCGAGCCCAGGACCGGCACCTTTTCCACCGCTTTGGCGTCCCGGCTGGAAAAAAGCTCTCCCAGGACCAGGGTTTCGTCCTTGGCCATATTCACGGTGGTTTCGGATTTGCGGGTCTGCACCGCCGGGATCGCGGTTCCCCCCAGCGAGACCGCGTTGGCGAAATCCAGGTCGCTGATCTCGGCCCGGATGCTCATGCTCACGTTCCCGAACCCGTCGGTGACCGGTTCAAAGCCCAGGCTGACCCCGTAATCCTTCCACTGGATGTCCACCTCCCCGAGCCCCTTGGAGACCGGCACGGGGATCTGCCCGCCGGCCAGGAAGCTGGCCTTGGCCCCGCTCTGGCAGATGATGATCGGGTTGGAGAGCACCCTTCCCAGTCCCCGATTGACCATCAGGTTCAAGGCGGAGCCGAAACCGGAGATCAATGAGGCCTGCCAACCCTCGGGTGGAGTCCCTTCCGGTCGCAGGGAGCCGACTTTATGCTCCCAGTTCCAATTGGCCTGGAGGTTGATCAGGTTTTGCCAGTCCATTCCGACCGCTTCCCGGAGGCCGCGGGAAACCTCCATGATTTTCACGTCGATCTCCACCATCGGCTTCAGGGAAATCTGGTTTTTCTGGGCCAGGTTAACGACGAGGGGATAGAGTTGAACGGCCTGCTCGATCCGCTGGTAGTCCCGGTCGGACAGGACCTCGCCTTCAATCACCACCTTGTCCCCCACCACCCGGACGGCCACACCCTCGGCGTCCTTCAAAAGCGCCTTCACGTCCCGGAGGATTATCTCCGGGTCTCGGGTGAAAACCCGGATCAGTCGGGAGAACTTTTTTCCGTCTTCAAGCCAGATGGTCAGGTTGGTGGAACCCTCGAGGAGGCCGGTCACCATTACCTGCTGGCGGCCGGTGATGACCTTGACGTCGGCGATGGTAGCGTCCCCCACCGCCACCTGTTTGAGCTGGGGGAAGTCCAGGATCACGCTCTGCCCCACGGTCAGGCGGATGCCGGATTCCTGGGAAAAAACCGGGGGAGTAAACAGGAAACCAATGATTACGGCGGGGAGGAAAATATATAGAAATAAGAAGGAGGGGAAGTGTTTTGTCGAGTTATTTCGCCGGGAGGGGATATTTCCTGAAAACAATTCTCTGGGTTTCGATATTTTCATGGTTTTTTCCTTCCCTGAAAATCAGCGTTCCCGGCCCTTGATCACCCGGACATCCCTTTCCCGCTGGATGGTGGCACGCCTTTCGACCTTGTATATGTCTTCCCAGGTAATCTTGGGGATCTCCCCTTCCGAGGCCAGGTCGCGGTTGTTTCTGAGGGCCAGAGAGAGTTTGCCCCGCTCCTGGGCAAAAACCAGGATCTCCGCCTCCAGGGGGGTGACGGAAAGGGTCACGGTCCGGTAGCCCACGTTGGGTTCGGCGGCGGCGGTCCCGAAACGGTCGCCCACGGCCAGGATGGTGACATTCTGAAGCAGGGTGATCGTGGCTATCCCGGTTCCCTCTCCTCCGGTTTCGGTGGAAAAGGTGCCGAGGATATCCACCGCGTCGTTGGGACGGATCAGGTTGCCGACCGAGCTCGCTTCATCCACCGGGATGGTGATCGCCCGCTCCTTTTCCCGGACGATCTCGGAAAGGGCGACCCCGGATTGGGTTACCCCCAGGTCGGACCAGAGCAGGGGCGAGTTCTTTTCGATCCGGTAGCGGGTCACCTGGCCCAGGACCAGGTCGAGATCACGGGGGGTGAGGGCGTTTTTATGCACGTAGCGCTCCGGGATCAGTTCGGTTTTCAGGAGGTCCTCGGTCAGCTTGGTGTTGGGGGGGATCGAGTCCTGGGCCGAGAGCACCTTGATCATCTCCATCCCCCGGGTGATGGATTGCTTCATCTGCCGGAGGTAGAGATTGATCAGGACGACGGCCGCGATTCCCAGGACCAGGGCGATCACGAGTTGAATCTTTCGGTTCATGGCAGGCCTCCTTAAAGGATTAAGAAACGGTTAAAGAAATGTGCCTCCACCCAGGCCCAGAGGGTCCCCGCGGCGATGGCGAGGCCGTAGGGCACTTTCAGGCTTTCCGCCGAGTCGAGGGGGATGGCGGTGGTTTTCGGGATAAAGAAAGTGAAAACGGTGATAAAAATGTTTTTTAAGCTGCGGATTAGGCGCTTTTGCCAGACCAGCTCGATCAGGGCCATGGCCCCGCCGATCAGGATGGAATAGAAAATAGCAGGGACGATAAAAGGATACCCGGCGATCGCCCCGACCGCGCCCACGAGCTTCACATCCCCGCCGCCGATCCCGCCCCAGAGATAAATCAGGAAGAAAACGCCGAAGCCGATCAGAAAACCGACTCCGCTGGACCTCGCGCCGGCGAGCCCGAAAAAGGCCGTGTTTAAAATCAGGCCCAGGGCGAGGGCCGGGAGCGTGAGGGCATTAAAAATCTTATGATACCGGATATCGGTATATCCGGAGGCAACCAGGAGCGCCAGGAGGATGAGATCGGGAAATGTGACCGGAGAAGAAGTCATTTGGCGCTCGATTTCGAAAGAATATTTATAGGGGCCATATATTTTCTTTTAAGGAATCGGGAGTCCGACCATGAAAGTGAGAAGCCCGTAGTAGCCGCGGAGGGCGGAGAAAAAGAGGGAGAAAGCGGCGCCGATAACCAGGGCGGCCAGGACCGTGGCCAGGAGGTATTCCACCATGGCTTGACCGTCCTGAGAAAAAAGAAGGGTTCGAGGGGTCGAGGACTCCGTCCCGTATGGGACTACGTCCCGGAGGGGTTCCAGGGTTCGAAGGTTCGAGGATTCGAGGGTAGCCGCAGCCTTTAGGCTGCGTTCGGATAGCCGGGAGCTTATTTTATTAAAGGTTTTTAAAAATCTTTTCTTCATTTCTTGCTCTTTTTAACCTTTGAACTTTGAACCTTGAACCATGAACCTTTTTTCCTATTGCGTAAGCATCGCCGCGGTAATCAGAACGCCTTCCTCTTTGTCTTTGGCGATTCCCAGGGAGAGCAGGGACTTCGCCTTGCCGAAATTCAGGAAATTGCCGGACCCCGGGCGGCCCAGGGTTTCCCATCCCTCCCGGGCCAGCATTTCCGCGTACGATCTCCGGGCATTTTCGGGGGAGCCGGCGTAACGATAGACCGCGATCTCGAGGAGGGGAGAGACCCCGTTACCCTGGATGGAGACAAGCCTCTGGGAGAGAGGCAGGCGGGGTAAACCGGCCGGGTCCCGGCCGGGGGCGTCGTTTCCGCCAGGGGCCAGAAAATTTTTCAGCCCGAGACCTGAACTGGAAAAGGCAAAGACGTCAGTCCCCGTATCTTTCCGGGGTAGGACCAGGAAGGCGGAAACCAGCTCGGCGGGGTTGAACCCGCTGGCGATTAGTTTCAGGGCCTGCTCGCGCCCGGCGGGGAAGCCGGCGAGGAATCCTTCCTTTTTCCCGCCGAGGACGATGTCCCCCGCCGCTTTTTTCAGACGAGACCAGATCTCCGGGGATTTATTCTTTTCGGTCCGGCCCCGCCCGACGGTGATAATGCCCCCGTTGACCAGGAACTTTCGGGGCCGGTCCCAGGAGGTTCCGGGGATGGATCCGGGTTCAAGCCTTGGCGTGACTATCCGGTCGGTGACCGTGGCCCGGCTTTCCTTGATTATGGGGTTCCAGGTGACCCCGAACCAGACCATCCCGGCCAGGATCATAAAGGATAGGAAAGAC
>Ga0315285_10001301_pt1 | contig 26127 bp, 28 predicted proteins | sample YL17G09_36_MG_FD_203698 | JGI IMG/M metagenome (GOLD analysis project Ga0315285, IMG submission 203698) | Sediment microbial communities from Yellowstone Lake, YNP, Wyoming, USA - YL17G09_36 | ecosystem: Environmental > Aquatic > Freshwater > Lake > Sediment | place: USA: Wyoming | collected... | reverse complement strand
GAAACTACCCCTGCAGTCTTTGTGCAGATTCTGGAGCAGATTTTGTAGTAGAAAATCCAGTTTTGGATGGAGACATTGATCTAAATAACATTAATATATCATCGGAAAAAATAACATTTGAATTTGTCGTACCTAAGTCCGCAAAAAAAGGAATTTCCGAGCTCGGTTTGTACACTTCCGGCGGCAAGTTAGTAGTTGGAAGTTGCTTCCCTAAGATCGACCTCGATACCAGGGTTGAGCTAAGGGTGTTAGTCGAAGTTTATAGAAAAGATTTGCCACACATATAAATTTTTTTAGAACAATTAGTATCAGCTAAACCCTATGGCATTTAGCCATAGAATACCGCTGAAGGAATATAAATGGCAAGTTGTATAGAATATCTTCAATATCATATTGTGTGGTCAACAAAGTATAGATATAGATTACTTAACTCTGATATAGTTGAGATCTTGAAACAATATTTGTTGAATAAGCAGAGTAAATGGAGTTATGTTGTAAAGTCTATTGCTATTGAAGAAGATCATGTTCATCTGCTAGTTCAAGTAGTATTAAGTCAAGTTGACCTGAATAAACTAATTGCAAGATTAAAAGGAGGGAGTTCCTTCTTGCTCCGGAAGAAATTTAGATTTCTAATGAGTTATCCAGCATTGTGGACGCCAAGTCACTTTGTTGCCTCTGTTGGTAATGTTTCTGATAAAACTATTGAAGCGTATCTGAGCAAACAAGGGATAGAAGAGAAAGAAGTTGTTTCAAGAACTTTCAAGTACAAAGTAATATCAAGTAAAACAAAAGAGAGAAAACTAAAACAGTATTTCAAGGCTTGTTTGAAAGGAAAGAAAGAAAAGGCTCCTTCTAGTATTCTGCAAGATTTTAATCTAATCAAGAGGAAAGAAAATGAGTTTGGTTTGTATCTACGTGCTCAAGGATTAAAACTTGAAAGAAGAAATACAAAGAAAGCAAAATACTGGTTGAGATTTTCTGGTAGTAGGTATGAAAAGTCTTTTTGGCTTGGACTGCAAGGTAGAGATTTACCAGAAGATTGTAAGATATATGATTCAACTATAAGAGAGAAAGGAGGAAAGTTTTATGTTCACTTATCTATAAAGCAGGAGAGAATGATTAAGAGAGTAAGAATTGATAAAGTGATTGCCATAGATTTGGGTATTAATCATCCAATAACATCTGTGATGTTGTATGATGGGAAAGTAAAAAATCATCATTGCTATGGTAAGGAGATAAAAAACCAAATTTACAAAAGAAGCAGAAGAGCCGCTCAGTTACAACATTCTGAAATGAAAAATGTAGGAGAAGGAATAGCAAAGTTCACAAGAAGAATAAATGAGTTTGTTCATCTGTACACGAATGAAATTGTGAAACAAGCAAAAGAAACAGATAGTTCGATTGTAATTGGAAATCTTCGAGGAATAAACGAGATCTGGATTAAAGGAAAAACTGGTAAGAAAACTAGAAGAAAGGCCAATAAAACTCCTTACGGAAAAATAATGAGCCAGCTCTTCTACAAAGGAACGCTCGCTGCTATTCCTGTTGTTTTTGTAAATGAGGCTTATACATCTCAAAGATGTAGTAAATGTGGGTTAATCAAGAAAACCCAAAGAAAAGGTGAAAGATACCTTTGTGAATGTGGTTATCAAAACCAAGCAGATGTGAACGGGGCAATCAATATAGGATCAGTTGCCCTGGCAAATCTACTGAGCCAAAGTCATCCGGCTTTAATACACGAAAGTGCGAATGCAAGCCTATGAGCTTTAACCATAGGTAAATGACTGAAAGGAAATAAAAGATGCCTGGAGATCAAGGGAGTCAAACAGTTAGCATTATATTCCACGCCTCTGCACAATCTTCTATTGTGAATCGAAGGCATAAAGATACGCGGATGTTAGGGATATACAAAGGAGGATACGTAACTATCGTTCCTCCATTAAATGTCAGTCTGTCACCACTTGTGTGTGAAATATCAGATGGCACACACCAGGTTCGAGTAGAAACTACTGAAGCTGTGTCCTTGCCCGTAGCAAAGGCAACGGAATGGGTTGTTCTTCGATGGACATATACCGGAGTTGCTGCTGCTGATTACATGGCAATTCTTGCAGTTGATTCTCCACTAACAAATGATATTGTAGTTGGGAAATGCTCGTTTGTGGATCCTGGAGTCCTTCAGGGCTTTGACTATGGTGAAAGAAGTGATCCAGATATCCAGCATTTATTCCTTCGAGTTGAGTCTACGGGAGAGACGGAACTGAGAGTTAGAATACGAGGTGGAAGGATTCAAACAAATAGTGGGGTAGTAGATATACCAGATCAAAAAAGTGACCCACCATTTACTCGTCCCACTTCAAATAGTAAAGTATACCTTGTATATGTTACTGCAGCAGGTGTTATTGCAATTGATAGTTCCGGAACAGCATCTGCTACTCCAGTGGCACCCAGTTATAAAGGGAAACTAGTTCTTGCAGAAGTAACTCTTGCAAGTACGGATACAAGTATTACTGCAAGTATGATAGAGGATGTTCGAAATTTTATTACCCAGCCTGTTGTTCCTGATGATATATATATTACAAGAGCAGTTGATGGAAAATTAACAGTGGTTCGTTGCTTTAGAGACTATATTTTGATTCGGGACGTTAAAGCTCCGGGAACTCAAGGAGGTACTTTTACCTCTGGTGCTTGGCAAACACGCGATTTAACTGAAGAGACTTTTGATGATGGGGGGCATGCCGGATTAGGGGCTAACCAGATTACATTGGCTGCCGGAACATATGAATTTAGAATTCAAGCACCGGCATATGAGGTAGGTGGTCATCAAATCCGTTTGTATAATGTTACAGATGCTACAGTAATTGCTTTAGGAAGCAGTGCTCGTTGTGGTTACCTAAATATTGGTTATAGTATTGCTGTTGGTAAGTTTACAATTTCTGGCTCAAAGGTGTTAAGAGTTGAGCATTATGGTGAAGTAACTTATGCTACAACAGGGTTTGGAAGATATGTTAATAATGGTGGTGTTAACGAGGTTTACACGATAGCTGAATTTTGGAAAGTTGCTTAATAATAGGAGGAAACAAACGTGGGTACAACCGATCGCGGCTCGCAAACAATAGTTCATCAATATTTTGAAGAAGCTGTTGCTAGTCGGTGGGGTAAAAGGCATAAAGATATTCGACCAAGGGGGATCTACAGTGGAGGATATCTTACAAAGGTAATTGACTCCGAGGTTACATTATCTCCTCTTGTTGTTGAGATAGGAGATAATGATCTTCAGATAAGTGTTAGAACAGCAGGTATATACACACTTAATACTACTCCTACATTAGACTCTGGTTCAATAGCCCCAGCTACCCCATATATAGTTTTAAGATGGAGTTATGTTGCTACTCCAGGGAACTATATGGAGATTCACGCTATTGCTTCGGTAACTCCTGCTCTAGCTAATGATATCATAGTTGGGAAGTGTGTATTTGTAGGTTCTACCCTAACTGGTTTTGATTATACTGATAGAACTTTTTTGAATGTTCAGAATTTATTCCTAAAAGTTGAGCCATCAGAGGCTAGTGAACTGTATGTTAGAGTAAGAGCTGGAAGAATCCAAAATACTACAGGTTATGTACCTATAGCAGATCAGAAGGTAGGTCCTTTTAGTGTTCCGGGTGATCCAAACTCTAGGATTGATCTAGTCTATGTAGATACAGATGGAACTGTTGGAATACTTCCAGGTGATGCATCACCTACACCATCTGCTCCATCTTATGGGGGAAGATTAGTTCTTGCAGAGGTTAAAATAGTACATGACAGTGATAGTATTCCGGCAAGCCAAATAACTGATGTTCGTTCTTTTATTACTAATTCGACACCTGTAGTTTCTGGGATTTTTGGCAGTTGGGCAGCTAGAGAAAATAACACAGTATACCAGGCGGTTACGGATGGTTTCGTATGCGCATCTTCTTCGGGAGGGGCCGGCGCAATGGTTAGTGGATATACCGATAGTTCTAACCCGCCTACAACTTTGAGAGCACAGAACCAGGATGGCTCCACTACGAATTTGATGTTTATAACAATGCCAGTCCGAAAGAACGATTACTGGAAAGTAACAGGCGCCGGCACAATTTATTGGATAGCATTAGGAACATAATTAATGAGTTGTGTAATAAATCATAGTAAGACTACTAGAATAGCTATCCCAACTAAATGCAGCCTTTGCCAGGCTTCAAACATAGCATCAATTCTTTCATCTAGTGAGTGGCAAGGGAAGCGATGTTTCATAATTGGTGGAGGTCCTAGTTTAGAAAACTTTGATTTCCATAAACTTGATGGAGAATTAACCATTGGGGTGAACAAAGCGTTTACTGCTTACTCTCCAACAATTAACTATGCAATGGATCTGAGATTCTATGATGCTCTTAATTCTCCGGATAAAAAGGATCTTAAAGCAGTTGAATTATATAACAAATGGGTTGCCTATAAGGGAATAAAAGTTTTCCTTAAGAGATCTGAAAAAACTAGGTTTGATTCAGGCATATATGTTGTTAACTCTTTGCCAAGTAAAACTATAAGTTTTGATCTCAAGAAAGGGATATGGGGTGGAAATAACTCGGGATTTGGGGCACTCATGTTAGCTGTAGCTCTTGGATCGAAAAAAATAGGCTTGCTGGGATTTTCAATGAAAGTGGACGAAAAGAAGGGTAGAACCCACTGGCATGAAGGTTACCCGGATCAGAGTCTACAAGCACTGCCCAAAAAATTGCAAAGTTTTGCTATGTGTTTTCAGGAGTTTGCACCTTCAATAGCGTCGAATGGAATTGAAGTAGTAAACTTAGATCTTGATAGCGCTTTGGGTTGTTTTCCAAAAGATTCTCTAGAAAATTTCTTGGTGAGAAATATTTGTAAAGTATAATTATATTATATGAAACGAGGAAAATACATAAGAACGAAAGAATGTAGAAAGAATAAAGTGGAATGTTAACTAAAAATGAACAGATAAAACAAACAAGACTACAAACACGAGAAAGAAGGAAGAATCAGGTCTGTAAAGTGTTCGAAGTGAAGATAGACAAGTCTCATCTCTCAAGAGGGAAGAAAGATTTTCTCAAGATGCTTTTTGTTGAGGCAAAGTGGATGTATAACTATCAACTTTCCTTGGAAGATTCCTTTAGTTTATCCTACAAAACAAAGGAGGTTGAAGTTCTAAACAAAGAAAGGCAGAAAGAGAAGCGAAAGATAGAATGTTTGTCTGCTCGGATGAGACAAGCTCTAGTTGAAAGAACTAAACAAAATATTCTAAATCTATCAAAAGCTAAAAGAAAAGGAAGCAAGATAGGAAGATTAAAGTTTAAGAGCCAGGTAAATTCTATTCCACTGGAACAATATGGAATGACTCACAAGATTCTAAATAGAAGCTATGTAAAGATACAAGGAATGGGAAGAAAATCCCTTAAAGCAATAGGACTGCTCCAGATTCCAAAGGAAGCTGAAATAGCAAATTCTAATCTAACCCAAAGAAATGGGGACTACTATCTAAAGATAACAACGTTTTTACCAAAAGAAGAAAGAATTAAAACAGAAAAGTTTATAGGTCTCGACTTTGGAATTAAAGATTCTATCACTGATAGTGATGGTAATAAATACAATTTTCAGTTTCCAGAACCCAAACAGCTAAAGAAAGCTCAGAGAGAGGTAAGTAGAAAAAGAAAAGGTAGTAACAATAGAAACAAACAGAAACTGGTTCTAAACAAACAATATGAAAAGATCACAAATAAGAAAAAAGATGCAAGAAACAAATTTGTATCAAAAATAGTCAAAGAGAATGACTTGATTGTAATCCAGGATGAATCTATAGCAGGATGGAAGAGTAGTAGAATGAGAGGTTTTGGTAGGAAGATACAACATTCGATCATGGGAGGGATAATTTCTAGTTTGAAAAACAAACCAGAGACTCTTGTGATTGATAAGTTCTTCCCTTCTACCCAGATCTGTCCTGTTTGTGGAGCTTTGAATAAGCATGAGCTTGATCAAAGAATATACTCTTGTAGTTGTGGATACTCTGAAGACAGAGATATTCATGCTGCAAGAAACATTTTGAATGAAGGTCTAAAACAACTTGATAGGGAGCCTATCAAGACAATACCTGTGGAGAAGTGGTCCTCTGGGACCTTTGGTCCTAAGACGTGCTTCGTAGAAGCAGGAAGCCTGTGGTTTAGTCATGGGTAGCTCACAAATCCCCAGAAGATATAGGATGGGTAATTTGATAGGGAAAGCAAGGTCCTCTTCAATTATTTCACCTATCCCTAAGCCTACCATACCGGTATCTGAACCTACTCTTCCTATAGATGTTCCTTCTCAATTACCAAATCAAGAAATAGAATACACTCCTCAAAAAGATAGGGGGATTTCTAGAGTTTTTGTTGTTGGTGGAGGTCCTTCACTCAAAGGTTTTGACTTCTCTTGTTTATCAAATGTGGATACTATTGTTGTTAACAACGCAGTATTTGATGTACCAAACCCAAAATACTTTATAACAGTAGATTATACCTTTATTAGAAAAGTAGGTAAAGACAAGTTGAAGGCCACACCATCAATTAAATTCTTTGTTGTTGATAGATCGTACGAATCAATTAGAAAAATAAATGGTAAGTATGTTGATACCAGATTTGGTCTAGTATACGAAGATTTGGACATATTTGATTATATTGTTGAGTCTTACAGACAAGATGAATTTGGGTACAGGTTTGATGATTTTAGAACAGGATTAAATTCAGGTTATTGTGCTCTACAGCTTGCAATAATTCTGGGTTACAAGAATATTTACTTGCTTGGTTTTGACCTATTATTAGTAGGAAGTAAAACCCACTACCACTCCGGGTATGGTTCTGGTTTGAAACCATTTAACAACAGCCTCGATGTATATTTTGAGAATTTTAGAACAGGACTTGAACAGTTAAAGAAAGATAATATAGTTAATGTTTATTCGTGCTCATCAATTAGTCGTTTGAATAATATTATCTCATACACTCCTATTAGCGAGGTTGTATGTTGAATGAATTAGTCAAAACCGTTATTCTTCCAAAAACTGGCTTGAATTTTCGATATTACAAAACTCATGTACAGTATGTTCGGTCTATACTGGATTTTATTAGAGTTCCATACACGCTGGAGGGCTCAGTAAATGAGGGGGAAGTTCAATGTGATAGAGGTACTAAATTTTTATTAAAAATTAACGATAAAAAGATAGTTGTTGATTTTTCAGATCATACTGATTATTTAGCTAACTGGAGTAATTTTGATGCTTATTTTAAGTTTCATTATACAAGTGGTGTACATAGTGGTTTAGGAACAATTTATCCTTTTTCTCCAGTAAGTTTTTATGATTGGGACCAGTATCAAAAACTTCTTTCTGTAATAAAATATACCTGCAACTCCGATTTTGTTATTAATATGCAAAGTCCGGGAGGAAATGCAACAGAACGACGTCTACTGGTTCAAGCAATGCTAAAAGACAAATATGGTAATAATGCACATACCCATCATGCAATTCAAGTAGCCTACTGGACAAAAATAAATGATTGTCTTGTTCATGTTTTTGTTCCAGGAGCTCGTAATGATATGTTGGATAGAGGACATATGCAATACTTAGCTTTTGGTTGTTGTACAATTGCTCCACTAATAGTTGATGAATTGCCCTACGGGAAAAAGATTATATCCGGTATTCATTATGTGGAATGTAGAGCGGACTACTCCGATTTAATTGAGAAAATTGAGTGGTGTAAGGAGCATAGAGGAAAGTGTATTTATATTGGCAAAAATGCTCAGCAACTTTTCGAAGAGACTAGCACGCCCCAAAAACTGTGGCAATGGATTTTGGAGAAGATATAAATGATCAGTTTTATTGCAACATACAGAAATAGAAATAACCAACTTGAAGAATTTATAAAATCTTTAGATAAATATTATCCTTCATCTGAAATTGTTATTGCAGAACAAAAAAATGAAAAAGCGTTTGTACAAGGACAGCTTTTTAATTTAGCCTATCCTCATAGCCATGGAGATATGATTGTTTTAATGGATATAGATATGCGTTATACAAAGAAGGTAGACTTTCTGGAATCCATGAACAAACTTAAACATCCTTTCATAGGTTATAATCAGATATTAAATTGTAATATTACCGGTAAAATATCTGGTATAAGGAATGGGAGTAGCATTTCTCTCGGAGGTTGCTCTGTTTTTACACGCAGTCAATTTGAGGCGTCTTCAGGATATTCAAATTTAATGTGTGGTTGGGGAGGGGAAGACGATATTTTAAATATCCGTGTTAATGGTTTTAAAAGAATTGATAATACTCTTTTACATATTGATCATAGCCGCCGAAATATAGGTGGGCAGGACCATGATATAAATGTCCGCTTGTACAAAACAGAAAGAGAAAGAAATAAAGAATTGGATGGTTTTAGACAAACTGTAGGAAATCTTGTATACAAAGAAGTTAAGGATAATGTTATGCACCTAGGTTTTGATGGAATAGGTGTTGTGCCAACCTTTGTATATAAAAATCTACTAAGGATAAGTTTGCAATGATAATAAATAAAGAAACACATTTTAAAATTATAATACCTATGTTCAATTGTGAAAAATTGGCAATTTCATGTATTGATAGTGTGTTAGTACAAAGGTACAAAAATTGGCGAGCTATTATTTGTATTGAACCTTCTGATGATTCAACATTTGAAGTTGTATCAAAATATCTTCTTGAAAAAAATGACAAGAGAGTATTGTTGGTGAAGAATAGTATTAGAAAACACGTTCCTAAAAATCATATAGATTGTATAAAACTAAGTAATCCGAATAATGAAGATGTTATTGTTTTGCTTGATGGAGATGATCGTTTCTATGAAGCCGATGTTTTAGATCACCTTAATTCTGTTTATAGGGATGATTCAATATGGATAACTTGGGGGAGTTATATTTTTGACCATGATCACAACAAAAAAGGTGGGGCCTCCACGCCCAACGCTATTAAAGATTCAACTAATAGAAGATTGTGGGGATTTTCCCATCTAAAAACATTTAGATACTTTTTATGGAGAGGTATCAAAGATGAAGATATGAGAGAGCTTCAAACAGGTAATTATTACACTGTCGCAGGGGATATGGCTATAATGTTTCCTATGGTAGAGATGGCTGGGAGGGCACATTCAAAGTATATAGATAAAATACTCTATATCTATAATCAATCTACTCCTTTTAATGATGAAAAAATATACTATTCTAAATGTAAAATCTGTAGTACGGAGATAAGGAATCGCACTCGATATAAAGAAAAAACAAAAGAAGAATTACTTTTGTGTAAAGGAATACTATGAAATTTAAGTGTTTGATTTTTAGTAAAGATAGAGCTACCCAGCTTTTGGCCTTGTTGGAATCATTAGAATTTATGTGTGAGGATTTTAGTGAATTGAGTGTGACGGTGTTGTATAAAACTTCATCAACCCAGCATGAAGAGCAGTACAGCACATTAAAATCTTTATATGCTAATATTGATTTTAGGCAGGAAAGTAATTTTGAGAAAGATGTTGGGTGTATTCTTTCTAATGCTGAGTATATTCTGTTTCTTGTTGACGATTGTATTTTTATAAATTCATTTAGAATTTTAGATGTAGTAGATACCCTTGCCAAGCATCCTGATAGCATTGGCTTCTCTTTAAGATTGGGAAGAAACATATCATATTGCTATCCTTTTGATTGTATACAAAAACAACCAACATTTAATGAAGTTGATAGGAAGATGTTGAAATACAACTGGCTTCTATCGGAATATGATTTTGGCTACCCGATGGATGTTTCGAGTTCTATATACAGGGTAAAGGACATTTTATTGTTGCTATCAGAAACTAAATTTAATACTGTTAACGCCCTTGAGGGGGTTTTATGGGCAAAATGTAAGATTTTTAAAGACACAAAACAATATCTAATTTGTTTTGATACGGGTTGTGCATTTTGTAATCCTTTAAATGTTGTTAGCTCTATACGCACAAACAAAAACAGAAGATCAAATAAACAAGAGTATAAAATAGATTCGTTGTTTGAAAAATTTAATCAAGGATATAGGATAGATGTAACAAAGTTTTTTAACCTAGTTCCAATAGGATGTCATCAGGAATCTGATTTGACATGGATCAAAAGAGATGAATAAGAAGGATACTGTTGACGTATTAAAGAGATTTAGTTCCATTGTTATTTGGGGGCTTAAATCAGATACAAATTCTACTCATAGATATATACATAACCATTTTTTTACTATTTTGAAAAAACTTGGTTTAAATGTTGTTTGGTGTAATGATGAATTTATAAATAATGAATTTATTAATTCAAATAGTTTAGTAATAGCTTATAATCTGGCTTGTAAAAATCTTAAATATAGGAAAGAAAATTATTATGCTTTGTTAAATACAGTAGAAATATTAGTTGAAAATATTGATTGTAAAAATTATCTTAGGTTAAGAGTATATGGTGAAGTTCCTATAGATCAAGGTAGTGATATTTGGTGTGAGTCAACTATTTTTAATAAACAAAATCATATGCTTTATCAATCATGGGCGACTGATTTGCTTCCTGAAGAATTTTTAAGTCCTATTTTTAGTGATACCAATAAGTTTTATTGGGTTGGAAGTATATGGAATGATGAAAACAATGCAGGAAACATTGTTAATATAAATATATTGCAAGAAGTTTTAAAAAGAAATAACATAGAATTTATTCATTGTCAAAATATAAGCGATGAAGAAAATATAAGATCTATAAGATCATCAAGAATAGCTCCAGCAATAGGTGGAGAACTTCAAGTGGTTAGGAGTATGCTTCCTTGTAGATTGTGGAAAAATATATCTTATGGGCAATTGGGAATAACTAATTTACCAAAATCTTTAGATGTGTTTAGCGATAAAGTAATTTTTAATACTAATATTGAAGAACTTATAGATAAATCACTTTCTATAAATGAAAAAGAATATAAGGATATGACGGCTTTTCAACAAGAAATTGTATCTGAAAGTCATACATATTTAAATTGGTTTTATAATGTTGGAAGAGCTTTTAGTGAATTAGAGATTGTATGAAAGAATTAATAATTAAAGTTTTTTGGGGTGGACTGGGGGATCATTTATTGTATTCACCTGTTCCAAGATTAGCAAAACAGATTCATGGGTATGATAAGGTTTTTATTTCTAATCATTCAGACTACAGAAATCTAAATACCAAAAAACTCGTTTGGGAGTACAATCCGTTTGTCGATGGTTTTAGCGATAAAGACGCACCATATGCAAATTTTTCAACGGTGGAAAAGGGTAAAAATCTTTTGGATGCGATTGTGGATTTCTTTAATTTTCCAGACGATGGAATACGATTCCGCGAGCCTGAACTTTACTATAAACCAAAAATAATTTCTGAACTTAAAGATGCTGTTGTCTATGATCCTAACTATATTAGTTCGATGAAACATCCATCTTCAAAAGTTGTTAATGAGTATTTTAAGACAAACAGCATTACTATAACACATCAGATGAAATGTTTGTTTAACAATTCATCTATCGGTGGGCTACCTGAGATGACAGCGGATAGTTTGGAACATTTTTGTGATATAATATTTTCGTGTAGGATGTTATTTTGTTTTGTTTCAGGAACAGCAACACTAGCTTCTGCAATCGGGAAAAAAGCAAATGTATTTTTTGATGAAGGTACAAATTCAATGTTTCTTCATTCTAAATTGAATTCATATATAAAATTAACCGGTTGAATTGAAGGTATTTTGATGTTAAGTATACTTTGTCCATACAGAAACAGAAAACATTTTTACGATGATTTTATCTTACATTATCAATCATTTTTTCCTACTGCTAAAATATATATGCTTGAACAAGATGATACAGATCTTTTTAAGCGTGGACAATTGATGAACGCTGCCTTCAACTATCTGTGTAGAGATGGTGCTTCTCTAGATAATATGCTTTTTGTAGATGTTGATATCAGAATAAGTTACATGATTGATTTTGAGGGACTTTTGGCTCAGCACAAAACAGTGGTTATTCCATACAACAATCTTCAACTTTACTATTTGAAAGAAAAGGGTGTTTACATATCTGAAAACAAACCATCTTATTTTCTTAATACTCCAGATGGTGGAGTAACTTTATTTACTAAAGATATATTTTTGAAATGTAATGGATTTTCTAATTTGTATGTTGGCTGGGGCCGGGAAGATTCCGATTTTGTAAGAAGGAATAAAGTTACACGCGTTCCAAATATGATGATTCATCTGGCTCACGAAAGACATCAAGAATGGTTAAGTGATGCTTTCAAAAGAAATGATTTGAATTTTAAGAATCAGACCGACTTTGTTCATGATGGTTTTAAACAAACTATTGCTGATGTTACAATTAGAGAAATTCAAAAGAACATTTATCATTACAAGATAAAAAATATAGATGTTGTGCCCGATTACAAATATATAGATAGATTTACTATAAGGATACCATGATGGATGTTTTTGATAAGATTGTTTTTTTTGAACTTAGACACTATGGTGATTTACATATAACTCGTGCTTTTGTGCGATACGTAATAGATCATATTCCTGCACAAAAATATGTTTATGTTTTGACAGCTAGTCCAAAGGTATTTTCTGATTTTCCAGAATTGACATTTGAAAATTATGACGAGAACGTACACCTTTTTTCAGCTTATTCTGCTTGGAAGTTAGTGGATAATATATTGTATATTAATACCTCCTGCGGTACGAATGAAATGGCTTTTTACAAAGGAACAACTATACAAACAGCGCATGCTATCTTTAGTCATTACTTAAAAGAATTTTGTGATTATACACTACCAAATGATTTGAAACTATTTATTCCAACAATAGATTTCAATAGTTTTAAGATAAAGAATGTTGACATTTTTATGGAGCAATATAAAGACAAGAAAAAGATTCTTATTGTTAATGGCGAAGGTCAATCTGGTCAAGTTATAAATTTTGATGTTTATCCACTTATTCAATTGCTTTCCTATAGACACCCAAACTATATGTTTTTTGTTTCAAACATTCCTACAAACGGTGTTTACGTGCATAACACAATGTGTAAAATTGTGTGTCCATTAGAAAAGAACATATTTTATTGTAAGAACATAATCAACATTGATGAGAATGATATTATTGAAACTACCTATTTTAGTCTTTTTTGTGATATGATAATAGGGAGATCTAGCGGTGTATATACGCTAAGCATAGAAAGGAATAATGTGGTAAACAAACCAAAAAAATTTATCTGTATTAGTTTTACGGAACGGGATAAAGATTTAGGGCTCGTTGGTATTGTGCCTAGTTTGGCTAGCAATTTTATATGGAGTGATAATTTTAATTTTGGTAGTATGTTAAATGTTATTGAAAGTAATATACTATAAATGGACATTATCAATATGTGTAAATGCAGAATTTCAAACTCTAAAATGTATAAGTTATTCTCGCTTGGTGAATTATACATTTCTGATTTTGTTCCAGTAAATTCTACTGATGAACCAAAAAGAGCTGATCTAACTCTTTGTTTTAGTGACAAGTCAAAGTTAGTGCAGTTAGAGAAAAGTCCCTTGACCAAATTTTTGTATGGTAAGTATTGGTACAGGTCCGGCATAAACTTTTCTATGAGAAATGCCTTGAAGAATGTTGTAGACTCAATTTTTATCTATACCAGCATCAAAGAAAATGATGTATGGTTAGATATAGCAAGTAATGATGGAACCCTTCTAAGTTTTGTTCCAAGTAATATTATTAGGATAGGAATAGATCCGGCAGAAAACAGTTATAAAGATGAAGCTATTCGATATAGTGATGATATTATACAGGACTACTTTAGTGCTAATGTTTATAAAAAAAGTAGGTATGGGCACAGAAAAGCTAATATTATTACGACTATAGCTATGTTCTATGATTTAGACAATCCCGGTTCTTTCTTAGATGACATAAACGAAATTTTGGATGATGACGGGTTATTTGTACTTCAGTTAAGCTATACCCCCTTAATGATAAATCAACTCGCGTTTGACAATATATGCCACGAGCACGTTTGTTACTATTCCCTTACCTCATTGAAGTACTTGCTGGATCAAAAGGATCTAAGAATAGTGGATTGTGAACTTAACGATGTAAATGGTGGAAGTTTTAGATTATACATAAAGAAAAAAAAATCAAGTATTACTAATTTTAAAACGACACCTTTTAGGGATGTTGCTGATTTTAGAATACAATCATTATTGCAGTACGAAGATAATAATGGATTTAATACGGAAGTAACATACCTAGATTTTTATAGAAAGATATTGAATCTAAGAGAAGAAACAATAGGTTTTATTAAGGATCAGAATAAAAAAGGGAAGACTATTTGGGCGTATGGAGCATCAACAAAAGGCAACACATTATTGCAATGGTATGAGCTAAATTCAGATATGATTCAGGGAGTAGCTGAACGATCGCCGCATAAATATGGTTTGAAAACAGTTGGAACAAATATTCCAATTTATTCTGAAGAAGAAATGAGAAAAGTTAAACCAGATTATCTACTTATACTGCCCTGGCATTTTGTAGAAGAATTTAAGAAAAGAGAAGAGGAATATTTAAAATCAGGCGGGACTTTTATAGTTCCGTGCCCAAAATTTGAAATTATTAGGTAAAAAGAATAAAATGACGTATAAAATTGCCATGGTATATTTAAACAAAGATTACAATGTAGGCGTTGGGGCCGGGTATATTGCTTCAACTATTCAACAGCAAGGTCATTTTCTTACATTCTTTGATACAACCTATATAAGCTTGGAAGACATTATATTAAATTTAAGCACTAATGAATATGATTTTTTGTTGATTTCGGCGAATACGATGTTTTATAAAGATGCCGTTAAACTAGCGGTAGAAGCGAAGCGCGTTAATAAAAATATTAAAATACTTCTTGGGGGCATTCATGCAACCATTTTAAAAGGAGGTATTCTTGAAAATTGCTCGTACATTGATTATATTTGTATTGGTGAAGGGGAAGAATTTGTTGTAGATTTTTTGAACAAATATAATACACCAGCATTACATACTATTCAAAATTTAGGGTATAGAGACGAATCAGGAGTTATTAGAATAAATTCCGTAAGAGCGTGTACTGATTTGAATAAATTACCACTTTTTAAATGGGATTTATTTCCTGTTCCATCCATAGTTAATCCGGGTCCTTTACCAGGTTTTTGTTATGTATTTGCTACCCGTGGGTGTCCATATAATTGCACTTATTGTTGTAATAGTTTTTGGCTCGATTTATATAAGAGTAGTTATTTAAGGAAACGAGATATAAACAAAGTAATATCGGAATTGTTATATTTAAAAAACACATATCCAGTCCATACCTTTTATTTTGCTGATGAGATGATTTTGTTTGATATGCAATATACGACAGAATTGTTACATAGAGTTAAAAAAGAAATACAACTTCCGTATGGGTGTATGGCAAGAGTAGAAAAGATTACGCCAGAAGTCGTGAATTTATTTTCTGAAACTGGTTGTAGATATGTTGGCATGGGAATTGAGTGCGGGGATGAGATATTTAGAAAAACATTTTTAAACAGACACATGTCCAATGAACAAATAATATGTGCGTTTACAGAACTTAGAAAAGTGCCAGGCTTAAAGATTGCATCATATAACATGAAAGGTTATCCGGTCGATTATGATTGCGAGTTGACGAAAAAAACGTTGGCCTTAAATGATTTAATAAAACCCGACTTTATGGGTATGTCTATATTTTATCCATTTCCTGGAACTAAACTGTACGACTATTGTGTTCAGAATGATAAAATAGATTATAAGAAATTAGTAACCATTACGAATTATTATATTGAATCAGTTTTGAAAAATTGCAATATTACAGGATCCTAAATGGAAACAATTGGTAATTTAATAGACAAGTTAACTATAACCAATCTAAGAATATGGATGTTGGAAGACATAAAACGAACATCACAAGATGATCATGAGATTGCTGATGCCACAAGAAAAACCAATATTTTAAATCAACAAAGAACGGATCTAATACAAGAAATAGATGGATTTATTTTGGGTCTTTTAGATGGAACTAGGAAAATGAAGAATTATAAACAAGGAGATACTAAATCCTATGGAAAACAATATAAAAGAATGGATGGATAGGTATAATCCATTTAATTCCGATAAAGTTTTAATGTGGCGTGAGAATTTGGAGGGTTGTGCTAAAAATAATTTTCTTCCACCTGTTACTATAGATATTGATCCTTCCGGAAGGTGCAATCTTAATTGTATCTGGTGCAATTTTTTAGATTATAATAAAAAATGTCATCTTGATATTTCAGAAGAACATCTTTTAAAAATAGCTGATTTTGCAGTTGAATGGGGTGTGAAATCAGTGCATGTTCTTGGTGGTGGAGAACCATTAATGAATAGTGGTACTAATATGTTACTTCTTAGATTAAAAAGTAATGGTTTACAATCAGGATTAATTACCAATGGAATTTTATTAAATGATGAAATTATTGAAACAGTAGCTAAATCTTGTAGATGGGTTGGTATTTCTATTGATGCGGGAACAAAAGAAACATATGAGAAAGTTAAAAATACTAAAAATCATATACTTTTTGATTTAGTTATTAATAATGTTAGAAAACTTTGTGGTAAAGTTAAAGAATTAAAGACAGAATGTTCTGTTTGTTTTAAATATTTACTTCATCCAATAAATGCAGATGAAATTTTTGAGGCTGCTAAATTAGCAAAATCTTTGGGGGTTAATGATTTTCATGTAAGACCTGCTGGATGGGAAAATGTTAGCAATAAAAACATAAAGAAATTTAATTTTATTGGTGTGTTAGAAAGCATAGATGATCAGGTTAGTCAATCTTTTTTACTTGAATCTAATTGTTTTCATGTTTATGGGATTGGACATAAGTTTTCTTCTTTAAAGCAAAGACAAATAAAGTATTCAAAATGTTGTGCTTCACCTATTGTTTTGATATTTGGAGCTGATGGGTATTGCCATATTTGTGGAGATAGAAGAGGACAGAAAAAACTTATTTTATGTTCTCATTATCCAAACGTTGAGAATGTTTTAAAATTTTGGAATTCAGAAGAGCATAAAAAGATTATACAATCTGTAAAATTAGAAGAATGTCCAAGGTGTGTTCTTGGTCCTTATCATGAAATAGTGGAAAAGGTTTTTATTAAAGATCAAATGTGTAGGTATTTTCCATGAAAAAGATTTGTGTACTTGGTTACAATGGTTTTATAGGAAGTAATGTTTTAGAAGTTTTAAAACAGAATTTTTCTGTTAATGAATCAGATAAATATGATTTTCTTGTTAATTGTGCTGGATTTTCTAAGATGTATGAGGGAAATAAAAACCCGGATAAAATGAGAAATGTTGAGGATTCAATACTTGAAAAAATTAATGGTATTTCTTTTGATAAAATAATACATTTATCCACTATATACATTGAGGTCTATCCACAGGATGTATATAGTAGAATAAAGGTGGAAATGGAGGATAAGATTTTATCAAAGTATGAAAATGCCACGGTTTTAAGATTAGGGGGTGTGCTAGGTAAAGGTCTAAAAAAGAATGTTGTTTTTGATTTAATTACTAACGGGCCGTTGTATGTTACTTCTGATTCATTTTATAACTACATTTCAGCTTATGAAATAGCTAATATTATCTCATATTTGATTAACAATCCTATTGCCGGCATTATCAATGTTGGGTCTTCCAAATCAATATCTGTGGCGGACATTGCAAATATTCTTAAGAAAAATCCAATTTACGGTAATAAAAAAGAGACAATAAATTTTGATATTTCAAGATTACAGCATTTTTACAAGGTTGGAAGTAGTAGAGAATATGTAGAAGAGTTTTACAACAAAACCTTACAAGGAATTAAGTCGGTTAGACATTATAATGAGGGGAAGAAATGAGTTTTGAAGACGCTATTCATAGTTTTGTGACACCATTCCCTACTAAGATGAACAAAGATAAATATGAATTGCAAAATCTTTCATTAAAGAAAGGGATATTATTTTCTATATTACCTAATATAATTAAATTTTATAGAGGAAATGGAGTTGTTGATATTGGTTCCAATACTGGGATGTTTATTGAATGCTTCTTGGAGCATTTTCCAAATGCTCAAATAATAGCTTTTGAACCAGTTAAAAGATATTTTGATTATTCTATTGAAAAATTTAAGGATAAAGAAAACATAATTATAGAGAATTTTGCATTAAGTGACGAAGAAAAAGAAGATGAGATATTTGTAGCTGAAATCAATATTGGGTGGAATACCTTAATTAAAGAAAAGGTTGATGCGGACAATGCAGGTAGAAAAGAAAAAATAAGAAGTATTTGCTTTGATAGATACTATGAAGAAAATAGAATAGGCAAGGTGGATATACTGAAAATAGACACAGAAGGTTTTGAGTACAAAGTAATAAAAGGGATGAAGAAATTTCTTAAAGAACAGAAGCCTGCAATAGTTTGTGAAATAGGCTGGGGTTGTAATCACCCCCATTGGAATGAGGAACTTGAAGCATTTGATTACTTATACTCTATTGGATATAGTAGAAGTCGGGAAGATTATATTAGAGGCTTGAAAGAAACTACAGATGTTGTTTTTGAGTAAATTCGTGGGAAGCCTCAAATTCTGTGGATCCCCCCAAACCACTACAATGGGTTTATGACATTGCGAGAGGACACTATTCTGTTTGTATTTTCAACTTCAACTCTGGAAGAAAGTATAGGCGATGATATTAGACAACCTTATGACAAGTGGAATATCTGGAAAGTTGAACAGAGGTAGGTGAGCGAATGTGGATTGTAACTGCATATTATACACCCAAGTATCAAAAACACACGAATCGGCTTGTTGAGTCTCTCGAAAGATTTAACATTCCTAACGATGTTTGCCTAGTTAATGATCTAGGAGACTGGTATAAGAATATCCAATTCAAACCTGTTTTTCTTCAACAAATGTTGGAAAAACACGCACCAAAGTCGATAGTATATGTTGATGTAGATGCAGAGTTCCTTAGCTATCCTAGTTACTTTGATGAACTTGATTTGCTTGATGTTAATATAGCAGTTCATGTTTTAGACCACTCAAAGTATCGGAGGAAACAGGTCCCTCCAGAAATGCTAAGTGGTACAATTTTTCTAAAGAATACAGAGGAGGCTCGTATAATTAATAGTGCGTGGAAGCAGGAATGTGATAAGAACCCTCAATTATGGGACCAGCGTGCATTAGCTATAGTTCTAAAGAATCATGCTTATAGTATACTTCCTGCGAGCTATTGTACAATCTTTGATTATATGTTAAGTGTTAAAGATCCTGTAATAAAACATTATCAGGCTTCTAGAGAGTTTCGGAACAAAGAAATTCCCAAAAGATTCTAGGTAGAGAGAGTATAATAATATAGTACAGAGACCAGGAGTGATATTATGAAGATAGTTGTTTTAGGAAGCTCAGGAATGTTAGGCTGGGCCGTAGGAAAATACTTTCTTGAAGAGTACGGTGAAGATAATGTTTACTTGAGTTATCGAAACCTGATGCATGCTTACGGGAAGAAGTATTTTTACTTTGATGCTAAAGCTTGTGCTCTGGATTTTAAGGAGCTATCCTTCAGGTTGAGCCCGATAGTATCTGAAGGGGATTACATTATCAATTGTATAGGAGTAATCAAACCCAATGTAGAATCTGTAGGGGTTGAAAACACAATACTTATTAACTCGGTTTTCCCCTGGGTTTTAGCAACTTTTTGTAAAAATACTAATACCAAACTTATTCAAATTACAACTGATTGTGTGTTTTCGGGAGAGGTAGTTCGAGCTCATTTCTACACTGAAAATGATCTCCACGATCCCCAAGACATATATGGAAAAAGCAAGTCACTTGGGGAACCGACAAATTGTATGGTATTGCGAACAAGTATTATTGGGGAAGAGTTTCATGGAAATCTGAGCCTAGTTGAATGGGCAAAATCACAAAAGGGAAAGGAAGTAACAGGTTTTGGAAATCATCTTTGGAATGGAATTACAACGAAAACATATGCAAAAGTTTGTGATGCAATAATCAAGAACAACTGGTACAAAGAAGATGTGTTCCATATCTTTTCCCCTGAATATGTTGATAAGGATAGATTACTTCATCTGGTTAATGACAGATTTAACTTGGGGTTAGAGATCAATCGAGGATTTGCTCCTGCGATGGTTAATAGAGTTTTGGGAAGTGTAAAAGATTTAGTGAGTAACCTAGGTATTCCTTCAATTGAGAAGCAGATTGAAGAAATGTAATTAAGGATAAGGAGAAGTCATGATCCACGAAACCATCAAGCAAGGTATTTGTGACGACATCGCCAATGGTTGTTCAGTTAGTGAAGTAGCCCAGAAATATGGGGTTAGCAAAAGAACGGTTTATCGTGTTAAGTCAGGAGTGAAGGGGGAAGGTATAAAAACGGTATCTCATGATTTGGAAGTGCGAGAGCTCAGACGGGGATTAGTAGACCAAAGATCAAGATACAACGTTGCACTAGATGAAGTAAAATCTCTTCAAGAAGAACTCCGTCAATATGAAAGTCTTACAAAGTTAAGCTCTGTTCTTGTTCCAGCAAACTGGAAAATTGAACCTACCCATAGAAAAGAGGTAGTAGCTTTTACTCTAGCAAGTGACTGGCATATTGATGAGAATGTGGACAAAGCTGTAGTTGGTGGGGTTAATGAATACAATAGGAAAATAGGAAAGGAACGGATTGAGTGGTATTTCAAGTATACCTTAAGGCTTCTCAATATGTGCAGGAAGGAATCTGATATCAGAAGGCTTGTTATAGGAGCTTTAGGGGATTTTATGACTGGATGGATTCATGAAGAGCTCAAAGAGGATAGCTCGATGACTCCCCCTGAAGCTGTAGTTGAAATATTTGAATTGTGGATCAATGGATTACATTTCCTCCTTAATGAGGGGGATCTTGAAGAGATAGATATGGTATGCTGCTGTGGAAATCATTCTAGAATTACGGATAGAATCCAAACTAAAAAGTCTCCTAAAAAGACTTACGAATGGCTGTTATACCAGTTTTTAGCTAAGTGGTTCGCTATGCAAGGAGAGACTCGAATTAAGTTCAAGCTTCCGCAAGGTTACTTTAACTGGCTAACTGTGTTTGATAAAAAGTTGAGATTTCACCATGGAGAGAGAATAGGCTATCACGGTGGAGTTGGAGGGATACATATTCCATTAAGGAAAGCAATTGCCCAGTGGAATAAAGCGCAACATGCTGATTTGGATATTCTAGCGCATTGGCATACGCGGGAAACCAGCAGAGATTATGTTATTAATGGATCGGTTATTGGCTACTCTGAGTTTGCTGAGCTTATCAAAGCGGACTACGAACCACCACAACAGAGCTTCTTTATTTTACACCCAAAGTTTGGGAAAACAGCCGAGTTCCCTATCGTGCTTGCAACGCGGCAATCCGAGCTTCGGAGGCAGATGTAAGAGATAAAGAGATAAAAAACTATAGTTAATTGGAAAAGGATAATATCAAAAAGTCTCACTTCCTTCCGCGGGGGCAGGGTAGTAACGGATGCTATCCTGCTTTCGTCTTTTAATCTCTAACACCTTCTGTAATGGCATAACACTTTATACACACTACCCTTTTCCTTGATTTAAGGAGTTATTTTGTTCTGCTGCAGATGCGATAGGTAAAAACAGGTGTTTCAACAACCCCTTACAGCCTGTTCAAGCCAAATAAAAAAGCCCGGCGGAGAAACGTTCTCAATACCGGGCTACTTTAATTGTGTTTGTTAGTAGTAGCAGCACCCCACCATTTTATTTTGATCGTGGTTAACCTTCAGATACACAAGTATTACCTTCTTCCATATCCCCGGTGGAACCCGAACCCTTCTTCTCACCATCACTCTCTCAATTTCCTGTGCCATGAGTTCCAATATCAATCCACGTCATCTACCTATGGCTAAAGCCGATAGGCTTGTCTCTTTATTTACAGAGCTGAGAAGGTTAGAATGACTCAGTAACCCATTGTGCTCTGAAAAGAGCAAAATGTTTTTGGCTCCATTTAAATCTGCATTTTGTTTCCTACCACAATCTTTGCATACAAGTAGACTTTGTCTTGGTCTTTCCGTATTTAGTAAACCACAAAGACTACAAGTCTTACTTGTATTCTTGGGATCAACGTAGAGAACATCAATACTATTCAATCTACACTTATAGTCTAGAAAATTCTGGAACATCCTGAAAGGAAAGACATTGTTCAACAGATAGTTCAAATTTCTTCCTTTGGAAGTTCCTTCTTTTCTTGAACTCGACTTTCTTATATTAGTTAAGTCTTCTAGTACAATTCTGGAACCTCCAGTTTCTATTAGATACTTAACTAACTGAGAAGTCAAAGTGTGAATTTCATTCTTTGTATAGTTTATTATCTTTTCCTTCTGTTTCTTCTTTCTATATTCAACTTTCTGATGGACAAATCTCTTTAGAGAATATCTTTTGTTATCTGACAAAGTTATGTTTTTCAAATTGATGTCTATACCAAGCTTCTTATCTTTTACTTCATCCTTACACCCCACCTCACAAATGAAATAAGCTTTCCATCCTCTAGATATTTTCTTTATCTGGATTTCTTTAATTGGAACACCCTTGATCTTTTCTATTGTTCTCAGCCCTTCTAAAGGGTAATTTCTCTTACAAATTCTTACCCAAGCGTTGTAGTAGCCTTCAACAAACTCCACATTGAAGTTCTGATAGTCAAAAATCAAAGGAGTAGTTATCTTCTTTGTTTTGTATAGTTTTTTAGCTTTAACACTACCGAGAACTTTGTCTCTAACATGTTGAACTAGCTTAGCATACAAGAATGGATACTTATCTCTTATCTTTCTATAAGTAGCTTTGTGAATTTCATTCTTTCTGAACTCTTTGTGTTTTCTTATCCACATCAGATAGTATCTAGAGATAACCTGAGCATAGTGATACTGTAATTCAAGAAACTTGAGTTTCTCTTTGTTTCCAACAAGATTGCAATGATATGTTAGCTTCATTTTACATCATTATACCGAGTGACCTGGTGTACATTAGTATTTCAACTTCTGTATTCTATGGCTAAAGCTCATAGGTTTTAGAAGTCAGTCCACATAATTCCTGAGAACTACAATTTCTGACCTCTTCAGTGATTCCACCCGCTTTTCCATTTGAGACTCGTTAGCATTTTGGGACTTGTTAGCATCCCTTTTCTTCGTATACTCAATAGTAACACCGTTGGGTGATTCACTGATTACTTTAGCCCGGTTGTACACGGCACGGGTAGTTCGTATAAATACGAATTGTGAAGCCGGGGTATTTACGGCTGGAAATCCAAGCGGACCACTGGTCCATGCCGGTTTTCTTACACTAAGGTCTTCTCTTGCAAATTGAACTTCCATTTTAGTTCCCCTTTCGAAAAGTGGTTTATTTTGGTCTTTATTCACCAAAGTATCTCTTTGCTTTATTTCTATCTTCAAATAATATGAGCACGCCATCTTTATTCTTCGGATCCGCAGCAACTGTTTCGTCTATCCTCTTTGCAAAATTATCCCAATATCGTTCTTGCATCTTCTCTTTTAACCTTCCTTAAGAAATTGTTCACATCTTTTCCAAATTCGACGACATTTTATTACTTTTAGTGCCTCCGCGTGTTTGTAAGAATTCTCCCAAAATTCTTTATACGTAGAGAAGCGATATTTTAGTGCTTCTTTTCGTTTGTTTTTTAGTAAAAGATGCAAGGCATATAATTCTGCTATAATCTCTCTTGCTATGAGGTTTGTAGCCTCGTATTTATCAGTACCAATGTGTTTGTGGTGCCGGCGATGTCCTATTTCGTGAGTCAGCGTTCCTTCTTTACCTTCAGAAGGTAGAAGGGAGGATATGGAAATTTCCCCATCAAAACATTGCTGTCCTTCAAACCATTCGTGGTGTGAATGGTCATACATGCCTCGCCAAAAATCATGGTCGTGATATTTTATAGGACAGTCACAATTCTTAAATAGTTGATCAAAGAAGTTGGTCATTTTGGATTCTGCTAATTCTGACATTTACTTTGCTCCAACTGTTTTATGCCCGCTTCCTGACCTCGTGGATATGCCTTTGCCCGTTCTACACGTAAACCAAAGTCGGCTAAATACATATCCTCTATAGCCTTAAAACTATCTATGTGCCCGCCCCAATTGCCAAACAAACTATGGTGCATAACATGGGCAAGCTCATGGCATACGTAATAAATCCAATAGTTTTCTCTGGCAAGGCTATCCAGCGTACTACGCTCAAATGCCCATTGCGGAATTGTTATTGAATAACCGCTTTTAGGCTTTGTTGCCCGACCACACTGAATATCTTTTATTCTCAATTCTACTTTCATAAGCCCTTGCCTGTCTTTGCAGCTCCCCAAAAACTTTGTTTCTGTTCCTCTATGTAAAGTATAACCTATTTTCGAGTAGATACAAATAAAAAAAGGTAAAAAACTAAGAAATACTCGATTCCCATTGTAATCATTATAGACCTTATATCCCCTACTCCAGTTATTCTATCTTTACTACTCTATCAATAGGCACAGGTTATTTACATAGTGATTATCGATTCTGCGTTAAATGAGATAGGTAGATTAAGGTGATAGAAGGAGCCTCCTCATGGTTTACTCTCTTGTCTCTTTCATAATTTACCTGGCAGGGTTTGAACCTTCGACCTCACGCTTATCAAGCGTGCGCTCTCCCAGCTGAGCTACAGGTGAGTAGCTACTCCTCATTTACAAGCTTTCGATTTTTGTTCCTTCTATCCACAGTTTATATAAAAACTTGGTCTGTACAAACTTCTTGGCATAGGCGTCTACTCTTCCTGGTTTCCAGTCAGGATGTTTTTTCTTGTAGTATACTTTTATATTGTCGTATAGTTCTCGCCAGTAAGGGGTTTTATTTTTGATGATTCCTTGAACAAAGTTATATAATGCTTGTTTTAACTGTCGACTATAGTCGTAGTTACCTTTCTTTGGTATCATTCCAGCGAAATGTCTTATAGAACTCTTACTTGGAAATCTAGAGAATCTTCTAACACTTCCAATAATTCCTGCAGCTGTAACAGTACCAACTCCTTTTATATCTTTCAGATATCTTACCCAAAGAGGAGATTCTTTTAACAATTTGAGTAGCTGTTTTTGTATTGCACTAACCTCTTTATCTAGTGATTTAATTGTGCTTTTTCGAGTATTTATAACTTTTTTAACTTCTTTTTCGGGAGTAAGTAGCTCGAGTTTGTGCTTGAAAGCATGTAGTTGATTCTTTTTTCGGGTTCTATCTTCGACTATCTTATAATATTCACTGAACAATGCCGAAACCTTTAGAGTTGTAATGTCGAGCTTTTGATATTCATGAAATTCTTCTGGGTGAACTTTCACAAGAATCCCAATAACTTTTGCAGAGTTTTCATCATTTTCTGGTAAATTCAATTTTTCTCGATACTCTTTTACCTTCTTGCCAAGAATCGTAAAAACTCTGTGACCATACTTCAAAGCCATTAACTTGAAAGTATCCCCTCCACTTTCCTCAAGATAGAAAAAGTGTTTATCTTTCAATTGATCAAAAAATCTATCAAAGGCTTCTCTTGAAGGAGATATACTTACAAGTTTGTTAGTTTTAACATTACAGATTTGGAAGTTCTTTTTAACTGCCCAGTCTACTGAGTACATTTTCCATTCTCTCAAAAAGTTTGTAAAATAAGGGGAGGGAAGTACTAGATCCTCAGCATTTCCTTTGGGAAAGTAGGCCCTTCATAGCATTCCCTCCCCGGATATTTGTGTTCATAGAAGACGAGGCCTCTTTGATACAGCTTGCTCATTTCTCAGCACTAGCACCGGACGGAGATACTTCAGGACTACCTTCAGGAGTTGGGTTGATAATCTCTTTAATCTCATCTTCATATACACGTACTTGAGCTTCAAGTAGATGTTGCAGATCATCCCTTAGATCTTTAGTCGTAGTGGAATAT
>Ga0315285_10001299_pt1 | contig 26135 bp, 20 predicted proteins | sample YL17G09_36_MG_FD_203698 | JGI IMG/M metagenome (GOLD analysis project Ga0315285, IMG submission 203698) | Sediment microbial communities from Yellowstone Lake, YNP, Wyoming, USA - YL17G09_36 | ecosystem: Environmental > Aquatic > Freshwater > Lake > Sediment | place: USA: Wyoming | collected... | reverse complement strand
CCCTCAGATTTCCTCGCTTCCCGCGCGAATGCGCGGGTCCACGACCCCGTAGATCACGTCCACGGCAAAATTCACGAGCACGATGAAGAAGGCGATCAGCAGGCTGACCCCCTGGACCACCGGCAGGTCCCGCTGGCCGATGGCCAGAAAGACCAGGCGACCCAGGCCGGGCAGGTTGAAGACATTCTCGATGACGATGGCCCCGGCCAGAAGCTCCCCCATCTGCAGCCCTACGATGGTGACCACCGGGATGAGCGCATTTCGCAGGGCGTGTTTGTAAACTACGACTCTCTCCGCAAGCCCCTTGGCTCTGGCTGTTCGGACGAAGTCCTCCCCCAGAGCCTCCAGCATGCAGGAGCGGGTGAGGCGGGCGAGCACGGCGGCTCGAATGAGTCCCAGAGAAAGGGCGGGCAGGAGAAGGGATTTGAGAGCCCCCTGGGGGCTCTCCATCCAGGATTTGAATCCCCCCGCCGAAAACCATTGGAGGTAAACCGCGAAAAACAGGATGAGAAGGATCCCGGCCCAGAAGGCCGGGACGGCCAGCCCGATTTGGGAAAAGACCATCACTCCGTAATCCCCGGGACGGTTGCGGTGGAGAGCGGCATAAATCCCCAGGGGAACGGAAAAGACCACGGCAAAAAAAATGGAAAGAAGGGCCAGGGGGAAAGTTACCGCCAGGCGGGACAGAATCAACTCGCTGATGGGCACGTCATAGGTGATCGAAACACCCAGGTCTCCCCGCAGGACCCCGCGCATCCAGTTCCAGTACTGAACCGGCAGGGGAAGGTCCAGTCCCAATTTGTTCCGCAGGGTCTGCAGGTTTTCCGGAGTCCCCTGGATCCCCAGGATGATCTGGGCCGGGTCTCCGGGAATCACCTGGAGGACAAGAAAGATCACTCCCGATACGAGGAGAAGGGTGGCGAAAAGAATCAGGAGGCGTTTAATGAATTGGTAGGCCACGGGAGTCACAAGAACGGTTGGAGGAGCGCCCTTCGGGCTCGAGGACCGGCCCCCGAGGGGAGCCTCGAGGAGCGCTTCGCTTGAGGCAAAAGCATTATTTTTCTGCCTTTGCCTCAAGTGAGCAAAGCGAACGCTCCTCAAGGCCCGCAGGGCCGGTCCTCAAGTCACGCCCCGGGCGTGACGCTCCTCGAGCCCCTTCGGGGCGGTCTATTTCTGAATGTACACCTCACTGGCATCCACGACGATGGTGGGATAATCCTTCCACCAGTTCATGACTTCCTTCTTCATCCCCGGGAGCGCAGGATTAATGAAGAGGTACACGTTGACGAAATCATCGGCCAGCATCCTCTGGGCCTGCTCGTAGATCTTCTTCCGGGCCTGCTCGTTCATCTCCCCTTCCGCTTTCTTGATCAGCTCCAGGAACTTGGGGTTGCCGTAGCGGAAATAATAGTTGGGGCGGCTGTAAATTTCGATGTCGAAGGGCTCGGCGTGCCCCATGACGGTCAAATCGTAGTCGGCATTCTTGAAGACCCGGTCGACCCACTGGCCCATGGGGATTACTTCGATGACCAGCTTGATGCCTACCTTGGAGAGCTGGTCGGCAATGACCTCCCCCGACCTCCGGGCATAGGCGTAAGGCTCGGGCAGCTTCAATACAGCACCGAATCCGGTTGGATATCCGGCCTCTGCCAGAAGCTGCCTGGCCTTTTCCGGGTTGTAAGGATAGAGTCTGCTCAGGTCCACATAATAAGGGTTGGTGGGGTCCATGTGGCTGCCGATGGGGGTCCCGTAACCGGCCACCGCCCCCTGGATGACCGCTTCCCGGTCGATGGCCAGGGTGATCGCCTGCCGGACCTTGGGATCGTTGAAGGGCTTGCGGGAATGATTCATGGCCATGATCACGTCGGTGGTGGTGTGCCCCTTCAGAACCTTGAAGCGGGCGTCCTTCTCCAGGGCGGGGGCGTTTTCCGGAGCCAGGTCGTAGGCAATCACTTCGATGTCCCCGGCGCGCAGAGCCGCCAGCTGAGCGCTTGGATCGGAGATGAATTTAAAGGTCACCTTCTCCAGATACGGAAGGCCTTTCACATAATAGTCGGGGTTCTTGGCCATGATCACGCTGTCCCCGCGCTTCCACTCGACGAATTTAAAAGGCCCCGTCCCCACCGGCGCGCTCTTCAGCCGGTCCACGGACTGCTGGGAGACGATGACGGCATCCCCTCGGGCCATGTTGAAAAGGAAGTTGGAATCAACCTTCTTCATCTTGAATTTAACCGTCGTCGGATCAACCGCCTGGATGGATTCGATGGCTTCATAATACATGCGGTAGGGGGCGGCGGTCTTGGGGTCCAGCAGCCGTTGGAAGGTGAATTTCACATCCTCCGCCGTGCAGGGGTTCCCGTCATGGAATTTGATCCCCGAATGGAGGACGAAGGTGTACTCCTTCCCGTCTTTAGAGACACTGTAACTTTTGGCCAAGGCGGGAACGACTCTGCCGTTCCGGTCCACCTTGAGCAGGCCTTCCAACAAGTTATAATGGACCACCCGTTTGATCGCCGCCGAGGGGTTCGTCGTGGGGTCCAAGCCCGAGGGTTCCGCTGCCAGGGCGATGGTGAGCGTACCGCCGGGCACCGGCTTTTGGGCCTTCGCTTCGGAAGACAAGACTCCCCAAATGGCGAAACAGAAAATGACCGACAAAAGGGCCGTCCACATTCTTCTTTTTACTTGAATTTTCATTTTAGAATTTCCTCCTGCTACCTCTTTGTGCATAGTTTAATTCACTTTATCCCTTTTTTTGCTATCCCCCGCCACGGGCGACCCGCCGGGTCGCCCCTACTTTTCTCTATGCTCTTCGCTCTATGCTCTATGCTTTATTTCCCCCCCCACGATGGTCATCTCCACCGGGATGTCTTTAATCTCCTCCGGATCGACCTTCCGGGGGTCTTCTCCCAGAACGACCAGGTCCGCCAGCTTGCCGGGAGTGATCGAACCCTTGATGTTTTCCTCGAAGGAAGCGTAAGCCGACGCCATGGTATAGAGGGAAATGGCCTCATCTACGGTAATCCTCTGCCGGGAACCCAGTGATTCTCCGGCGGAACTCCTCCGGGTCACGCAGCTCTGGATGGCCAGCAGGGGCTCGTACGGCCCGCAGGGGTTGTCCGAGGCGCCCGACACGGCGATGCCATAATCCAGAAAAGAACGATGGGCGAACATCATCTCCACCCGCCCGGCCCCGTAATAGGGGATCATCTTCTCGCCGTGGTGGTAAATGTAGGATCCAAAGGGAGTCACCAGCAGTTTAAGCTTTTTGATCCGCTTCAATATTTCGGGGTTCACCACCGTGCAATGCTCCAGCCGGTGGCGATGGTCCCTCCGGGGGAATTCCTCCAGTGCTTTCTCAAACCCGCCCAGAGCCATTTCGATGACCCGGTCCCCGTTGGCATGGACGCAGACTTGGAAACCCGCATCATGGCCCTGGCGGATCAAATCATGGAGGACCTGCTCCGATTCAACGGCCAGGATTCCCCGGTCCTCGGACCCGATATACGGTTCGGACAGGTAGGCGGTGCGGCCGGCGATGGCCCCATCCGCCAGAATCTTGACCCCCCCGATCTTCAGCCACTCATTCCCGAATCCGGTCCTCAGGTTCAAAGCCCGAAGCTGGGGCAGGTACTCGATACTGATGAGCATGTAAACCCGCAGTTTCAACTCCCCCTTTCTCAACGCTTCCTGATAGGTCTCCAGGGTTTGGGCGGAAACGAGAGCATCGTGTACGCTCGTGATTCCCGAGGCCAGGTAGCGATTTCCGGCCAGGCGCATTCCCTTGACCCGATCCTTCAGGGAAAAGGGCGGAATGATCGGCGGCTGGCCGGTGGTCCCTTCAAAAACGAAGGCAAACTCAGCCTGTTCATAAAGAATGCCGTTTAATCCCTCCGTGCCGCGGTCGCGTCCGTAGGCGCCGCCCTTGGGATCGCGGGAATCCTCCCGAATTCCGCCGGCTTCCAGGGCTTTGCTGTTTACCACCCCCCAATGGCCGCTGACTTGCTGGATAAAAACCGGGTGCCCCGGGGCGACTTCATCCAACTCCCAGCGGGTCAACACCTTTCCGGCCTGGGTTTTAGTATCGTCGTAACCGACTCCCCGGATCCATTCCCCGGGGGGCTTCCGCTTGGCTTCCTGCAGTACGGCCTTCTGAATGTCGGCAATGCTTTTGCAGCGTTTCGGGCTGCAATCGATCTGCAGGAGATCCGTGCCATACTGGGACAAATGCTGGTGCGAATCGATAAAGCCCGGGGTTACCGTCCGCCCCCGAAGATCGATCCGCCGGGTCTTGCTTCCGGCGAGCGCTTTCGCATCTTCATCGCTTCCCGCTCTCAGAAAGCGCCCATTTTTAACGGCCACGGCCCGGGCGGAAGGCTTTCGGGGGTCCACGGTGATGATATTGCCGCCCCATAGGATGAGGTCGGCAGCAGCGTCCACAGGAATCTGATGGGATTTTCTTGGCTTCGACATTTAATCACCGATCATGCTAAGAGCTGATTTAAATCGTTATTCGTTACTCGTTATTCGTTATTTGTTACGTGTTAGTTGTTACTTGTTACTTGCTCTTTGGTCATTGCCCATTGATCATTTCTCCATGCTCTCCGCTCCCTGCTCCCTGCTTTTACCCCGCCATCGTATCCGCGTAATCCAGGACCTTGTCGATCACCGCCAGGCCTTCCCGAAGTTCATTCTCCTTGATGCACAGCGGAGGAGCCACGAAGAGGAAGTTCCAGCGCACCGTCGTGAAGACCCCCCCTTCGAGAAGCCGTTTATTGATCTCCTTGGCGATGGCCGCGTCGGCCCCCATGGCATTCCATTTCACCAGGGGCTCCCGGGTCTTCTTGTCTTTGACCAGCTCGAGGGCCCAGAATAGCCCGATCCCCCGGGCATCCCCGAGGCACTTGTGCCTGGCTTTCATGGATTCCGTCTCTTTTCGAATCACCTCTCCCATGGCCACCGCGTTTTCCATCAGTTTATCGTCCCGGTAGACTTTCAGGGTAGCGATGGCCGCCCCGCAGGCCAGGGGATGGGCGTTGTAGGTCAGCCCGGCCCAGAGCATCTGCTTGTCCAGGACTTCCATGATTTTCCGGGAAATGGCCACGGCCCCCAGGGGGACATACCCCGAAGTCAGTCCTTTAGCCATGGTGATCATGTCGGGCACCACATTCCAGTTATCGATGGCGAACCACTTGCCGCACCGGCCGAACCCGGCCATGACCTCGTCGGCAATCAGCAGAACCTTGTTCCGGGTGCAGATTTCCCTGAGCCGCTGCATATAGCCGTCCGGAGGGACGATCAGCCCGTTGCTGCCCACCACCGACTCCACGAGCACCGCGGCCACGGTCTCCGGGGTCTCGTACATGATGACTTCTTCTACGGATTCGGCGCAGCGGAGTTTGCAAGCCGGGTAGGTCAGGCCGAAAGAACAGCGGTAGCAGTAGGGGTCGAAGACCCGCACGACGCCGGGCATGGCCGGCTCCACCGGGGGACGCCGCGGGTCTCCGGTTAGGGCGATGGCTCCGTAGGTCGATCCATGGTACGACCGGTACCGGGTGATGATCTTCCATTTTTTGGTGTACATGCGGGCGATCTTCACGGCGTTCTCGTTGGCGTCCGCCCCGCCAAGGGTGAAGAAGAATCTCTTCAGATCCCCCGGAGTAACCTCCGCCAGGGCCTTCCCCAGGAAGGAGCGGGATTCGTACGCTACCCCTGGAGCGACAAAGCAGAGCTTCTCCGCCTGGTCTTTGATGGCCTGGACCACTTTGGGATGCTGGTGGCCGATGTTCTGATTCATGAGCTGGGAAGTCATGTCGATGTACCGCTTCCCGTTTTCATCCCACATGTGCACGCCCTGGGTTTTGGTGATAACCAGGGGATCCAGGGCCGACTGTACACTCCAGGAGTGGACCACGTATTCTTTGTCATACCTCTTGACGTCGCTTTGGCTCATATTTTCTCCCTCATTGGAATTGAATTATCAAAATGGCGGACCCACGCGTCATAGTTACTAATGAGGCGATAATTATCTGGACGGGGATTCCGTCTTTTCATCATCCTGGATTCCGGCTTCCGCCGGAATGACAACAAAGAATCATGCCTTTCTAATGTTCGTCACTCCGGCGAAAGCCGGAGTCCAGTTCGAAGTTTTTAAAAGGCCACGCGCTCCAATTAATGTTTAGACGATAATGGACTCCTTAGTAAATAAGGAGTTCAAAATAACTGGATTTCGTTCTTATACCATCAACACGAGCCGATGGCAACGGTTTCTCCATTAGTATTTCACTTCCACCAGGAAAAGCCCCTGCGGCGGAGCGGTCATTCCCGCCTGGCGGCGGTCCCGGGCGCGCAGAACCTGCCCGAACTGTTCCGGGGACCGTTTCCCCTTTCCCACCTCCACCAGGGTGCCCACGACGTTGCGGACCATGTGCTTCAGGAATCCGTCGGCTTCAATGGTGAAGTGGAGAAAATCGGTCTCTTTCTCCGACCATCCGGATTGAAACACTTCCCGGACCGGGTCTTCGGTGTCCGCTTCGGCCCCCTGAAAAGAAGTAAAGTCCTGCTTCCCGAGGAGAAGGCGGGAGGCTTCCTCCATGGCCCGGACATCCAGGGCCCCAGGAACACGCCATGAATAATTCCGGAAGAGGGCGGAGGGAACCTCGCGATGGAGGATGACATAGCGGTAGGTTTTCCGCTTGGCCCCGTGCTGGGCGTGAAACTGGAGGTCGACTTCTTCGGCGGATTGAATGACGATATCGCGGGGAAGGAGGCTGTTCAGCCCCCGATGAAAACCTTCGACCGGGATGGTGGAAGTGGTTCGGAAATTGGCGACCTGCCCCAGCGCGTGCACCCCGGCATCGGTCCTCCCGGAACCGGTTAGGTGGAGGCGCTGCCGGGTCATGATTTCAATTTTTTCTTCGATGACTTCCTGGACGGTCAGCCCGTTGGGCTGAATCTGCCACCCGTGGTAATTCGTACCGTCATACTCGATGACCAGCTTGATATTGCGCATGACCCCGCGGGGTGCTTGGTAGGGGCGCACCCCGGTGTGCGCCCCTGAATTGGGCAGGCATCCCGCCCGGGGCGGGACCCCCACATTTTACATTTCGGCAATCAGGGCCGCGCCCATTCCTCCGCCGACGCAAAGAGTGGCGATCCCGTAACGGGATTTGCGCTTTTTCATCTCATGGAGGAGAGTGACCAGGATGCGGGCTCCGCTGGCGCCGATCGGATGGCCCAGGGCGACGGCTCCGCCGTTCACGTTGACTTTCTCGATATCCCAGCCCATGGTCTTGTTCACATAGACGGCCTGGGCCGCGAAAGCCTCGTTGGCTTCGATCAGGTCCAGGTCTTTCACCGCCAGGCCGGCTTTGGCCAGGGCTTTCTGGCTGGACGGAACCGGCCCGGTTCCCATAATGTCCGGGGCGACGCCCGCCGTGGCGTAAGCTTTGATTTTGGCAAGGGGCTCTATTCCCAGCGCCTTGGCCTTCTCCGCCGACATGACCACGATCGCCGCCGCTCCGTCGTTGATTCCCGAGGCGTTGCCCGCGGTCACCGTCCCGTCTTTCTTGAAGGCGGGCCTCAGCCCGGCCAGGGCCTCCAGGGTGGTAGTGGGGCGGGGATGCTCGTCCACCTGGAAGGCCACCGGGTCCCCCTTCTTCTGGGGGATCGGGACCGGAACGATCTCGTCTTTAAACCGCCCTTCCTTGATCGCCCTTCCGGCATTCTGCTGGCTTCGGAACGCCAGGGCATCCTGATCCTGCCGGGATACGCCGAATTTTTCGGCCACGTTCTCCGCGGTGATCCCCATGTGGTAGCGGTTGAAGATGTCCAGGAGCCCGTCGTGGATCATGCCGTCGATCAAAGCTCCGTCATTCATGCGGTAGCCCCAGCGCGCTCCGGAAAGCAGGAAGGGAGTCATGCTCATGGACTCCATCCCGCCGGCCATCACAATCTCCGCGTCCCCCGCCTTGATCACCTGCGCCGCCATCATGACTGATTTCAAGCCCGAGGCGCACACCTTGTTGATGGTGGTGGCCGGGACTTCCTTGGGAATCCCCGACCGGATGAGCACCTGCCGCGCCGGGTTCTGCCCCTGGCCTGCGGTGAGCACGTTCCCCAGGATGACTTCTTCCACCTGTTCCGGTTTGATCTTCGCCCTCTTGAGCGCTTCCTGAACGGCAATCTTTCCCAGCTCGATGGCCGGGATGTCCCGCAACGCACCGCCGAAGGTACCTACCGCGGTACGAACCGCACTGGCAATGACCACGTCTCTCATATTTTTCCTCCGTTGCTGATGTTTTGAACTCAATCAATGTTTCCAGGCCTTGGGAAAAGCCTGGATCGCAAGTCGCGAGAGCGCAAGGCGTGAGGGCGTAGAAACTTGCTTAAACCCCTGGCGTTCTCGCGACTTTCGCCTTGCGCCTTTTCGCTCTCGCGCCTTGCGACTTGCGCTTTACGGCATTTATGATCCTTTCTCTGAAATCTTGGCCAGCTTTTTGGCCAGCTTCTTCTTCTGCTCGATGTTTCCGGACCGCATGTACATCACCTTCTGGGCCTGGGGGGAGCCGGCGCCGTGCATGGACTCCACCAGGGCGGTCCCTCCGGTCATGTTCTCGATGAGCCGCAGGAGGCGGATGCGGTCTTCGGTGGGAACGTCGTTCACCCCTTTCAGGTACTTCTCCACGTACTTGCCCACTTCCGGGCTTTTCAGGTCATCCTCGAACGGAAGGGTGGCGATGATTCCGCCGGCCACGTCGTGGGCTAGGCGGGCCACTTCGTAAATGTTCTTGCTCACATTGTACTTGGTGGTGTTGGCCAGAAGGGTGTCGGGTTCCCAGTTACCCGCCTTGGTCTTGTGGCCCATGGCCGAACAGGCGATGCTGCCGGTGTAGATCGTCTCGGCCAGGTGGGTCATCTCCGCCAGCTTGTCCCGCACGTGAGAGGCCTGCGAGGTCCCCTGGTAATCGGCAGCCAGGGCGGTGGCTCCCACTAAGACGTCGGTCAACCCCCCTTTGCATCCCCCGTAGTTCTGCCGGTGCAGGGAAGCGAACCTTTCCACCAGAAGCCCGGCGAATTCCACCTCCCCGCACATGAAGACCCGCTCCCAGGGGACGAAGACGTCTTCCAGGACCACCAGGGCTTCTCCTCCCACCAGCCCGAATTCCGGGTTTCCCGCGTCCATCCCCTGTTCCAGTTTCCGCTCTTCGTTGGTCTGCCGCCCGAAGATCATGGTCACGCCCGGGGCATTGACCGGGACCGCGCAGGAGATGGCGTAGTCCTTGTCTTCCGGCCGCAGGGCCTGGGTGGGCATGATGAGCATCTCGTGGGAATTCACCGCCCCGGTCTGATGGGCCTTGGCCCCCCGGATGACCACCCCCGGGTCGGTCTTTTTGACCACGTGGGTGAAAAGGTCCGGGTCCGCCTGCTGGCTCGGGCCTTTGGAACGGTCGCCCTTGGGGTCGGTCATCGAACCCACCACCATGAAATTATTCTCCTGGATGTAGGCGATGAACTTCTTCAGGCGCTCGTGGTAGGAGGTCCCGTGCTTTTCGTCGATCTCGTAGGTGACGCTGTAGAGGGAGTTCATGGCGTCGAACCCCACGCAGCGCTGGTAGCAGCTCCCGGTTTCGTGGGAGATCAAACGGAGCATCTGGACTTTCTTGATCAGATCGTCCCGGTTCTGGTGGACGTGGGTGAAGCGGTTGATCTTTTTCCCGGTGAAGTGGGAGGTCGCGGTCATGAGGTCTTCATACTCCGGCTTCAGCGCCAGCTCGTAGGTCTTGGAGGCGGCGTTGATGTGGGGGACGAACGCCGGGTGCGCGGTCACATCCGCCACCCGTTTCCCCCGGTAATAGACCACATGGTTCAACTTTTTCAGGCTGTTAATGTAGTCTTCTTTCGTCCGGATCATCCTCAATCCCCTTCCTCAGACCAAATTGGAATGTTGGAATAATGGAACGATGGGAAATTGGAATGGTGGAAGGCTGGAATATTGGGTCAAAAAGCATTTTTTTCTTAACCCATCATTCCATTTTTCCACTATTCCATTATTCCGGTCTTTCCTTCCATCATTCCATTATTCCATTTTTTTATTATCTTCCCTTCAGGATGTTACTGGATATGACCAATCTCATGATCTCCGAGGTCCCCTCGTAGATCTCGGTGATCCGGGCGTCCCGGAAGTGGCGCTCCACGTTGTACTCCTTGATATAGCCATACCCCCCGTGCACCTGAATGGCCTTGGTCGCGATCCGGCTGGCCGCCTCCGAAGCGAAGAGCTTGGCCATGGCCGCTTCTTTTTCATACCGCTGCTTATGGTCCTTGAGAAACGCGGCCCGCAGGGTCAGCAGGCGGGCGGCATCCAGCTCCGTGGCCATGTCGGCGATCATCCACTGGATGGCCTGAAGCTTGGAGATGGGGGCGCCGAATTGCACTCTCGTCTTGGAGTACTCGACGGCCGCTTCCAGAGCCGCCCGGGCGATCCCCAGGGCCTGGGAGGCAATCCCGATCCGCCCGCCGTCCAGGGTATTCAGGGCCACGTAGAAGCCCTGCCCCACCTGTCCCAGGAGGTTCTCTTTGGGGATGCGGCAGTCCTCCATGATCAACTCCGCCGTTCCCGAGGCCTTGATCCCCAGCTTCTTCTCCACCGCCCCCACGGAAAAGCCCGGCGTTTTGGTGTCCACGATAAAGGCGCTGATTCCCTTATTTCCCTTGCTCTTGTCGGTCATGGCCATGAGCACGCAAGAGTCGGCCACGTTTCCGTTGGTGATGAAGTTCTTTTTTCCGTTGATCACCCACTGGTCGCCCTGGAGGACGGCCGTGGTCTTCTGGGCTGCTGCATCCGAACCGGCCTCCGGCTCGGTCAGGCCGAAACAGCCTAGTTTCTTCCCCGAGGCCAGGGGAGTCAGGAACTTCCGTTTCTGTTCTTCGGTGCCGAAGGTGTTGATGGGATCGCAGACCAGGGAGTTGTTCACCGACATGATGACCCCCACGCTGGCGCAGCCCCGGGAAATCTCCTCCATGGCTACCACGTAAGAGACGATATCCGCTCCCCCGCCGCCGTAGGTGTCCGGAATGGCAATTCCCATCAAGCTCAGCTCGGCCATTTTCTGGACGATCTCCGCAGGGTGTCGCTCGGTCTGGTCCAGTTCCTGGGCCTTGGGTTTGATCTCTTGATCGGCAAAGTCACGGGCCATGGCTTGAACCATTTTTTGCTCTTCGCTAAATTCAAAATTCATCCGTCCGCTCCTTTCCTCGTTCGTCTTTTGGGGACTTTAAAGGACTTAACATTTCAATGGGTTCTGACAAACATTTTCCCCCGTAACCGGCGCTATTGTAATAACTTCCCCCTAAGAATGTCAAAGGTAATTTGTTTAAGGTGAGTCCCCCGGCGTAGCTGAATGTTTACTTTAAGGAAATCTTCTGATTCTTCCCCCTTTGGCCATGGTTTATATCCGGCGTTTTTTGCCCCCCCTTATTCAACTAATCATATTTATTTGCTTTTCACCGTGGACACGGGATAGACCTGCCATTTCCTCCACGATATTTTTCAGTCCGGGCCACTTTTGTTTTTAGTCATTCCCAAAACCTTCTTAGATGATTGAATTTTTTAGTTTTTTTGACGATAAGGTTAGGAAAGAACCCAGGCATACCGGGCAGGTCCAGGCAGCCTGCAAACATTTCCCTTGACAAACATAGGAAACCAAAGGTATTTTTTCTACAGGCCGGTTAGGCATAGACCTTGCATAAAAAAATTATTAAAAATTATGGGGGTCAACGATGGAACGCAATAAAAAAACATTGATCACCGCGCTGGCAGTTCTATTGGGAATGGGGCTCGGGGGGGCGGTGGGCAAGACGAGTGCCCAAACCGGCCAAACCTTGGCCCTTTCAGGCCAAATGGTTCAGGATCGGGTTCGAGCCTGCGGCTTCGTCACTTCCCAACCTGTCCCCTACCTGGGGACCATCGTCGGCAGCCAGGATGCCAGCGGCAATCTGAGCGAAGGGGACTACATTTATATCCAATTGGAACCCGGGATACAGGTAAAACCCGGGGATCATTTGACCATCGCCCGCTTCTCCAAAGAAGTTACTCACCCCGTCACCAAGAAAAAGTTTGGCCATTCCCTTTATTTTCCCGGCCGGGTGGTCATACTGGACGGAAAAGGGCCCATCGTGTCGGCCATGATCGAGAAGTCCTTCGCGACTGTCATCCACGGCGATTGGATCATGGTTTCCCCGCCTTCCACCCCCCCGGCTATACCCATCCGGATGCGGGATGGACTTCGAGGGGTCATCCTCGCCGCCGCCGAGGAAGAGGAAAACATATCGGAAGGGGAGGTTGTTTATATCGATCGAGGGGTTTCTGACGGGATCATCGTAGGGGATCTCTTTTCCATCTATTCGCTCCCTTACTACACCAAAGAGGCGTCAGACAGCAAGAATAACCTGCCTCTATGGAAGTCGGGGGAAGGGGTGGTGATCTACGTAACCCCGGAGACCTCAACCTTGCTGGTCACGCATTCCAACCAGGCCATTTACGTCGGGGACATTGTCGTTTCAGGCAAGGGGAAGTAACTACCTACGTCTTGATTCCCCCCGGGAAGCGAAGCCCCCGGGGGTCTAGCGGACTCAGGGATTGTGGCGAGGAACTTTCCACGATCCCTTTTTTATTGAGTTTTCTTCCCATGCCGACAAAGGATTTTTACCACTGGGTAGCGCTGTCCATGGCCCCTGGAGTGGGGAGCGTCCTGTTCAAGCGCCTCACGGAGGCCTTTGGAAGCCCGGAAGGAGTCTTCCAGGCCAAGGCCAAAGACCTGGAACGGGTTGAAGGAGTCGGCCCCAAGGTGATAGGGGCCTTGAAGCGATTTCACTGGAGGCACCAGGTCGACAAAGAGCTGATCTCGGCGGAAAAAATCGGGGCCCGGTTGGTGACCTGGACAGATGAGGAATATCCCTTCGGGTTAAAACAGATCTACGATCCGCCGCCCCTGCTTTATGTCCTGGGGGCGCTGAAACCCCAGGACCAAAGGGCCGTGGCCGTAGTCGGTTCCCGCTACCCCACAACCTACGGGGAAATGTTCGCTGAAAGAATCGCCCTGGGCTTGGGCCAGCGGGGCGTTACCGTGGTCAGCGGGTTGGCCCGGGGAGTCGATTCCGCGGCCCACCGGGGAGCCCTGGCGGCCGGCGGAAGGACCCTCGGGGTCCTGGGATGCGGGATCGATCTCATCTATCCTCCGGAGAACAAAAAATTGTTCGGGGAGGTGGAAGCCCAGGGGGCGATCCTCTCCGAGTTTCCCCTGGGGACGCCGCCGGAGAAGGACCACTTCCCCATTCGCAACCGGGTGATCAGCGGAATTTCCATGGGAGTCGTCGTGGTGGAAGCCACCTTGCGCAGCGGATCTCTGATCACCGCCCGGTTTGCCCTGGAACAGGGCCGGGAGGTCTTTGCCGTCCCGGGGAACGCCGATTCAGCCCGCAGCGCGGGGGCGAACCGTTTGATCCGGGAGGGGGCCAAGCTGGTTACCCGGGCGGAAGACGTCTTAGAAGAGATCCCCCTGCTTTCTTTGCCCGGCCCGCAGGAGCCGCCGCCCAAACCCAGGCTGACGGAGGAAGAGGCCAGGGTCTTTTCGGCACTGGGCCCCCAGGCCATGCACATCAATCAGGTGATCGCCGGGAGCACCCTTCCCAGCGCGCGCGTTTCGGCCATTCTCCTTTCCCTGGAACTGGCCGGGCATGTCCGGCAGCTTCCGGGAATGCGGTTTATTAAAACAGGAATATAGCCACAGAGGGCACAGAGATCACCGAGAAATAAAAAGGGCATAAGATACAAAAGCAATTTAAGACCCGGATAAAACCCGGGGAGATGAAAAATGAGGGGGAAAATTTTTGAAATTTGCCCCCTCGTCGGACAGAGATCGCAGGGAGGTCTTCAAAAAACATTGACAGAAGAACAATTTGGGTTATTTTAAATACTCTGTGTTCTCTGTGCCCTCTGTGGCAAAAAAAATTCTGGAGATGAAATGGCCAAGTCGTTAATCATCGTCGAGTCTCCGGCCAAAGCCCGGACGATCTCGAGTTATTTAAAGGATGAATACGTCATCAAGGCCTCGGTGGGCCACATCAAGGACCTTCCCGAAAGCCGCCTGGGGGTGGACATCGACAACGGGTTCAGCCCCGAGTACCAGGTCATCCAGGGCAAAGTCAAAGTCCTGAAAGAGATCAAAACCGCCGCCCAGAAGGCCAAAGAGGTGTACCTCGCCACCGACCCGGACCGCGAGGGAGAAGCCATAGCCTGGCACATCGCCGAGGAAGTCCGCCGGCCCGGGGGAAACATCCATCGGGTCCTCTTCAACGAAATCACCGCCCGCAGCGTCCGCGAGGCCATGCTCAAACCGGAGCGGTTGAATCAGAACAAATTTGAAGCCCAGCAGGCCCGCCGGATCCTGGACCGGCTGGTGGGATACATGGTCAGTCCGCTTCTCTGGGACAAGGTGCGCCGGGGGCTGAGCGCCGGGCGGGTGCAGACCGTGGCCGTCCGCCTCCTCTGCGAGCGGGAAGAGGAAATCCGCAAATTCGTCCCCCAGGAATACTGGACCCTCGAGGCTTCTCTGGAGGGGAAGAACCCGCCCCCCTTCAAGGCTTATCTGTTGCGGATCGATTCGGAAAAGGCGGAAATCAGGAATGAAACCGAGGCCCGATCCATCAAGAAAGACTTGGCCTCTCTTCCCTTCAGCGTCAAGCAGGTCGAAAGGAAGGAGCGGCGCAAGAACCCGCCGCCGCCTTACATCACCAGCCAGCTCCAGCAGGAGGCCTGGCGCAAGCTGCGCTTCACGGCCAAGAAGACCATGTCCATTGCCCAGCGACTCTACGAAGGAATCGAACTCGGCCAGGAAGGGCCCGTCGGGCTGATCACTTACATGCGCACGGATTCGGTACGGATCGCCCCGGAAGCATTGGCCGTCGTTCGCCAATTCATCCAGGAGAAATACGGCGCGGAGTACCTTCCGGAGAAGCCGAATTATTACAAAAGCCGGAAGACCGCGCAGGAAGCCCACGAGGCCATCCGCCCCACCTCCATGAAATATGAGCCGGCGGCGGTGAAATCTTTCCTGACCAAGGACCAGGCGGCTCTCTATGAGCTCATCTGGAACCGCTTCGTGGCCTGCCAGATGAACCCGGCGGTCTACGACCAGACCACGGTGGACATCGGGGCCGGGAAATATACCTTCCGGGCCGCCGGTTCGGTTCTCCTCTTCCCGGGCTTCATGGCCCTTTACATCGAGGCCGTGGAAGAGAACGGCGAGGGAGAAGATAAAGAAGGAAAGCTCCCCGAGCTGACCGAAGGCGAAGCCCTGAAGGTCCTCGAGCTCCTGCCCGAACAGCATTTCACCCAACCCCCGCCCCGGTACAGCGAGGCCACCCTCATCAAGGAACTGGAGGAGAAAGGGATCGGCCGCCCTTCCACCTATGCCGCGATTCTCGACAACATCCAGGAGCGGGAGTACGTGGCCAAGGGGAAGGGACGATTATTCCCCACCGACCTGGGCTGCCTGGTGACCGACCTCCTGGTGGCCCATTTCCAGGATATCTTCGACGTCCAGTTCACCGCCCAGATGGAAGATGAGCTGGACAAAGTCGAAGAGGGGGAAATGAAGTGGACCCGGGCCCTGGAGGATTTCTACGACCCCTTCCAGAAGGACCTGGAAAAAGCCAAGGTGGAGATGGAGGACATCAAATGGAAGGGGATCTCCACCGACCTCACCTGCGACAAATGCGGCGCCCCCATGGTCATCAAGCTGGGCCGCCACGGGCAGTTCCTGGCTTGCTCCAATTACCCGGAGTGCAAGAACACCAAAGAGTTCCAGCGCAACGAGGCTGGTGAAATTCAGGTGGTGGAGGCGGAACCCGTGCAGGAAAAATGCGAAAAGTGCGGCGCTCTCATGGTCATCAAGACCGGGCGGTTCGGAAAATTCCTCGCCTGCTCCAACTATCCCGAGTGCAAAAATACCAAGAAGATGATGGTCAACGGAGAGGGCAAGCTGGAGGTCGCCCAGGACGAGGTGAGCTCCGAAGTCTGCGAGAAATGCGGCTCCCCCATGTTGGTCAAGAGCGGACGCTTCGGAAAATTCCTGGCCTGCTCCAAATATCCCGAATGCAAGAACACCAAAAGGATCGGCGCGGCAGGCAAGGGGAAGGGGGAAGCCTCAACACCGGACCCCACGGGGGAAGACTGCGAGAAATGCGGCTCCCCCCTGGTGTACCGGAAAGGCCGCTTCGGGACTTTCATCGCCTGCAGCAATTACCCGCGCTGCCGCTACACCAAGAAAATCGCCAAGGGCGAGGAGCCGGCGGGTGCTGCAGCAGAAGCTACGCCGGCGGTCAAGCCCGACGGGAAGAAACCGGCTGAAAAAAAGGGGGGGGAAAACAAGGAAGGAACGGGGAAAAAAGCCGGAAAGAAAATGGCCTAGCCCTGCCTTCGTAAGCTATCCGGTGTCAGTCGTTCATTCTCGGTAGTATGGCGTCTGTTGTCAGCCGCTGTCTTTCATCTCCTCGCCGCTTCCTCCCCCGACAACTCTTTCCCTACTCGGTCTCCTCCAATCCCTTCCATCTCTTGGCCTTCAGCCAGGGAAGATTCGGCAGAATCAGCAGGGCAATAGCCGTGATCATGAGGATGGCGGAGAGAGGCCGGGTGAAGAATATGGAGAAACTCCCATGGGATAGCGCCAGGGACTGGCGAAGGTTGTTTTCCATCAAGGGACTCAAGATCATGGCCATGACCATCGGAGCGGCTTCATAACCATACTTTTTCATCAAATATCCGATGACCCCGAATATCACCATCAACACCACCTCTTCCGTGCTGCTGTTGAGGCTGTAAGCCCCCACCACGCAGAAGAGCAGAATCAACGGGAAGAGGATCACGTAGGGAACTTTCAGGATCTTCACCCAAAGGCCGATCAAGGGAAGGTTTAATACCAGGAGCATGGCATTCCCGATGTACATGCTGGACACGACTCCCCAGAAGATATCGGGGCTGTTCTTGATCAGCAGCGGGCCCACCTGCACTCCGTAGGAAAGAAGACATCCCAATAACAGGGCCATCCCGGGGGTGGGGGGAATGGCCAGGGTCAGGAGGGGAACGAAAGCTCCCCCGATGGCCGCGTTGTTGGCCGTCTCGGGCCCGGCCACCCCCTGAATCATTCCGGTCCCGAATTTCTCCGGATGTTTGGAAAGTTTCTTTTCGACCGCATAGGAGGTAAAGGAGGAAATCACCGGCCCCGCTCCCGGCAGGATCCCCAGGAAGAACCCGATGAGAGTCCCTCGGATAATGGGCCCGATGGATTCTGCCCAATCTTTTAGGTTGGGGAAAAGGTTCTTGATCTTGGTGTTGAAGACTTCCTGGGTCAGGCCTTCCTCGATATTCAACAGGACCTCGGAAATCCCGAAAAGCCCCATCACCACGGGAACGATTCCCAGTCCGTCATACAGAATTCTGACCCCAAAGGTGAATTTCGGGATGCCCGCGAAAAGGTCAACCCCGATGGTCCCCAGGAAGATTCCGAAGGCGGCCATCATCAGGGCTTTGATCATGGAGCCCCGGGCCATGAAGGTCAGGACCACCAGCCCGCAGCAGATCAGGGCGAAATATTCCGGGAAGCCGAAGGCCAGGGCGACTTTGGCCAGCGGCGGCGCGACCATCTGCAGGGCCAAGATGCTCAGGGTTCCCCCGATGAAGGACCCCAGGGCGCTCATCCCCAGGGCGACGCCGGCTCTTCCTTTGCGGGCCATCTGGTAGCCATCCAGACAGGTGATCACCGAAGCGGCTTCGCCGGGGATGTTCACCAGGATCGAAGTGGTGGACCCCCCGTACATGGCGCCGTAATAAATCCCGGCCATCATGATCAGGGCGGAAACCGGGGGGATATGCAGCGTCACCGGGAAAAGAAGAGACATGGCCGCGACCGGACCCAGCCCCGGTAAAACTCCCACGAGGGTTCCGATCACGCAGCCGGCAAAACAATACAGAAGGTTATTCAGGGTGAGAACGATGGAGAGTCCGTAGAATAAATCCCCAAATCCGAACATATACCATTCCTTTGAGGCTGCTGCAAAAGTCACTTACTCCGTCATTCCGGCGAAAGCCGGAATCCAGAATCGCCTGAGTCCCGCCTTCGACGGGACTGGATTCCGGGTCGCGCTTCGCTTGCCCGGAATGACGATTTCTCCTTGGTTTCAAGAGTTGTGCAAGAACTCCCTTTAAAAGATCCCGAAAGGTCCTTTGGGCAACTGGGATTTCAGGCCTAACTCAAAAAGGCAGAAGAATGCCGCGGAAGACGCGAGTGATCCCAGCAGGGCCACCGGCCATCGCTGCGGTTCGATGACCCTTAAGAGGAACACCAAAAAGACAAAGGTGCTCATCAGAAAGCCCAGATAATTCATGATCACGGCATAGCCCAGCAGGGCCAGGACGGTCAGCACCATCTTCCGGCCCCTGCTCTTGTTCATCCAAAGGGGGGGGCTTTTTTCATCAGAAGAGGGAATCCGGCGGGATTGGAGATGAACGACCAGCGCCAATACCCCCACGATCAGCCCGGCATAAAAAGAAAGAAAACCGGGACCCGGATTGTGGAAGGTTCCCAGGGAAAGCCTCAGGGAACCGGCACAGATAAAAATGGCGATTCCCAACCAGACCAGGCTGCTCCATCGATCTCGTCCCATTCTCCCCTCTCTCCAGGGCTGACCCCCCATACAAAATCCCCCCTCCCCCCTTTCAAAAAGGGGAGCGGGGGGATTCCTCAAGGGGATGCCAGTTTTGCGACGACTACATTCTAGACGAACTTGTAGGGGCACGATGCATCGTGCCCCTACGATCCACGGTAAGGGCCGCAAAAACTACTGCATCTTAAGGTCTAAGGTGGCTATCGTCTTGCCCCAATACTCATCCTGGGACATGAGGAATTTAGCAAACCCTTCAGCCCCCGTGTAATTGACCACCATGCCTGCTTTGCTTAAGGAAGCCTCAATGGCCGCCCTATGCTCCTCGGACGCCTTCTTGGCGGCCAGGGCAAGGGCTTCGACCACCTCTTTGGGGGTCCCCTTGGGGGCCAGCAGGCCATACAGGGAGGGAACAGTCACTTTATACCCCAAATCCAGGGCGGTAGGCACATTGGGCAGGGCCGGCACCCTTTTGTCGCTGGATACCACGAGGGGCCGGAGAGTCCCGGCCTGAATATGGGGAAAAGCCGGCGTAATCTGGGAAGAAACCGCATCGGTGTGCCCGCCGAGGATCGCCGTAACCGCAGGCCCGCTTCCCTGGGCGGGAATCAGGTTCAGCTTGACCCCCGTCTCCTTGAAGAAGGCCTCGGCGATGAGCGTGGTGATGCCCAGGGCCCCGGAGCCCGAAACGTAGGAGATCTTCCCGGGATTTTTCTTGGCCTCGGCAAGCAGCTCTTGAATATTCTTCCAGCGGGCCCCCTGTTGCACGGCAATTACGTTATACCCCCCCGCCAGACCGCAGATCGGAGCAAAATTTTTCAGCGAATAGTTCAAGCCCTTCTGCGTGCGGGGGACAATGACCAGGCAGGATTGCTGGGAGCCCATCAGCGTGTAGCCTTCCGGCTCGGAGGTAGCCACGAATCCCGCCCCCACCGCCCCCGAGGCTCCCGGTTTATAGACAAAATTCAGTGGCTGCCCCAGGTATTGAGCCATCTTCTCCGTAAAGGGGCGAAGATTATTGTCGGTGTCTCCGGGTGCGAACGGAATGATGACGGTGATGGGCTTGGTGGGAAACTTTTTCTCCGCCGCGGAGCTTTCCCCCGTGCCCGAGAGAAGCAAACCCAAGACCATCATCCCAATCCCCAGAAATCGCATCGCCTTCATGATTCCACCTCCTGTAGAGTTAAAAGGGTCCTGCCCAAGCAAGCTCTTTCAACGGCTCTCCAGATATTTTTGGGTGGCAGGAGGAATTCGTATCCTAAGTAGTGACCGAAGACCGGCATCTATTCATAAATGTATATTTTCTTCCCTGGCCGTTGTCAAGTTAAATAGTCCTACCAGACTATTTCCCGCCCCTCACCTCCACCCCCGCGAGTTTCTCCAGGGGCCGGATCACTGCGGGATGGTACTTCTTGCTCTCTCCGCTGGCCCCGGCCAGAATATATTGCTGCGCGGACAAGGCGCCGAAGTGCAGGGGGACGCGCAATTGATTCCCGGTGGAAAGGGCCAAGCCCAGATCTTTCAGCATATAGTCCACGGGAAAGACCCCTTCCTCAAACTTTCCTTTCATCACGTGGTTCTTGTAATGGTTCTGCAGGACAAAGCTGTTTCCGGACCCGCTGGAGAGGGCTTCAAAAAGGATATCCGGTTTCACTCCGGCCTTTACCCCCAGGACCATGGCCTCGGCCAGCGCGCAGGTCGTAACCGCCACCATGAGATTATTCACGATCTTGACCACTTCGCCGCTGCCGATATCCCCCACATGATAAATATCCGACCCCATGGCGGCGAGGATTTCTCGATGCCGGTCAAAGATTTCCTTTTTCCCGCCCACATAAATCACCAGAGTGCCACCGACCGCCGCCGGGACCCCTCTGGCCACCGGGGCGTCTAGCATTTCCACTCCCTTTCCCCCCAGAACGGCGGCGATTTCTCTCGTGGTGATCGGATCAATCGTGCTCATGTCGATCAGGATGGAACCCCTTTGAATGCCTTCCCCCACTCCCTTCTTCCCGAGGACCGCCTCCTTCACCTGGGCGGATGCGGGAAGCATGGTGATGACCACCGGGCATTTCTCCGCCACTTCCTGGCAGGAGGCGGCCCTGGCTGCACCCGCGGCCAGCAAAGGTTCCATTCTTTCCGGAAGGACATCAAACACGGTGAGGCGAAAGCCCTTCTTGACCAAATTCTTGGCCATCGGCCCTCCCATGGCTCCCAATCCGATGAATCCGATCTTTTCCATCTTCAACCCTCCTGCAAAGATTGTCTGATTTCTCATGGTCGGTTACAAATGAAATTGTGCGCAAGCTGATAACGGTTTGTAGGGACAATCACGCGAAACGCTTGATGGTTGCCCATCCTGCGGGCGGCCACAGAGGGCCGCCCCTACAATATCCTCTTTGCTTCCGGCTTGGCCAGGAAGGGGATCAACCTTCTTTTGAAATTCCCTCCTGTCAGGGCTCGGCAAAATGGAATCCGCCCCACTTCTCAGCTTCCGCAGGGATTGGTGGACCTTTCCAGATCCGCACAGCGCCCGGATGGTACGGGAGGAGAATGCTCAAGACGAGAAAAAAAAGATCGGGAGAACAAAGGGGAGATCAGCCTCCAAGGTAGGCCTTACGAACGTAATCATTATGCAAGAGCTCCTCTGCCTTCCCCTCCAGGGCCACAAGGCCCGATTCCAGCACGTAAGCATACTCGGAAAGGCGCAGGGCCATCCGGGCATTCTGCTCCACGAGGATGATCGACATCCCTGCTCCGCTGATTTGCTTGATGATCTCGGCAATGCTTTTCACCACGAGCGGGGCCAACCCCAGAGAAGGCTCGTCCAGCAAAAGGTATTTGGGCTTGGCCATGAGCGCCCGTCCGATGGCGAGCATCTGCTGTTCTCCCCCGCTCAACGTTCCCGCGATCTGTTTCTCGCGCTTCTTCAGAACGGGGAAGTACCCGTAGACCCGGTCGATATCTTCCCGGACCTCCTGCCGTTTTTTTCGAAGATAGGCACCGAGGCGGAGGTTTTCCAAAACGCCCAAGTCGGCGAAGACCCTCCGGCCCTCTGGACTGAGGGCAATCCCCTGGCGGATGATCTCGGAGGTGTCGAGCCGGTCGATCCGTCGGCCCCGGAAATGAATTTCCCCCGAGGCGATGGGCTTTAAGCCGGTGATCGCCTTGAGGGTGGTGGTCTTCCCCGCGGCATTGGGCCCCACCAGGGCGACGATCGAACCCTCTCTCGCCGAGAGAGTGATCCCCTTGAGGGCTTGCGTCTGCCCGTAATTCACTTCAACCTTGACCAGCTCAAGCAAGATCCAGGTCCTCCCCCAGATAGGCTTTGATTACCTCTGCGTTCCGCTGAATCTCCGCGGGGGCACCCATGGCGATCAATTGTCCATAATTAAGCACCAGGATTCGGTGGCACAATCCCATGATGACCTTCATGTCGTGCTCCACCAGGATCATCGTGACCCCGTTTTCGTTAATCTTTTGGATCGCGCTCATCAGGTGCAGCCGCTCATCATGATTCAAGCCGGCCGCAGGTTCATCCAGCATGAGCAATCGGGGATCCCCCGCCAGGGCAATGGCCAGCCCCAGAAGTTTCTGGTACCCGTAGGGAAGCGACTTCGCCTGGCTGTCCCGCAGGGTCTCGAGGCCCAGGAATCGGAGCAAATTCTCGGCCTTTTCTCCTTGCGCCTTCTTTCCTTCGCGAACCGCCCGGGTCATGAGAAACTCAGGCCCTAAACCCAGAAAGTGGTATCCCAGTTGGGCCCGCATCATGTTTTCCCACACCGTCGACTCCCCGTAGGAAACGGTGGACTGGAACGTGCGCACCAATCCCGTCTTGGCGATCTGATAGGGCGGTTGGCCGATGATATTCTTGCCCTGGTAGAGGATTTTCCCCGCATGAGGGATGTACAGGTTGCTGATCAGGTTCAATAATGTGGTTTTCCCCGCACCGTTCGGGCCGATGGTCCCCAGAATCTCCCCTTGGCCCACGGAGAAGGTCACCTGATTGACCGCCATCAGCCCGCCGAATCGCTTGGACAGTCCTTCCACTTGAAGCATGGGGGTCAAGGCCGGGTTTCCTTTCGAGCCTTCCTGGCTTCCCTTCCCTCCGCGATTTTGTTCAGCACGCCCAACATTCCCGAGGGCATGAACCAAAGGGTTAGGATCAGAATCAACCCGTAGAGCACCCTTTGGTATTCCACGAATCCCCTCAGGAATTCCGGCAGGGGGACCAAAAAGATAGCGCCCAGAATCGGCCCCGTGATCCCGCCCATCCCTCCCACGACGTTGATCACGATGAGATTGACGCTCTCCCAGAAGGTGAACGATTCCGGCGAAATATACCGGTAATAGTGAGCAAAGAGACTCCCCGCCAACCCGGCGAAAAATCCCCCCGCGGCAAAGGCGAACATCTTGTGCTGAAAGGTATTGATTCCCGTAAATTCGGCGAGGTGCTCCGTCTCCCGGGTGCAATCCATGGCCTTTCCGATGGAGGATTGGTAAATTCTTCGGATGACAAAGAGGGTGATGAGCATCACCGCCAGCACCAAATAATAATAGGAGGCTTTCGATAGGATCGTGATCGTCATCCCCGGGAGGACCGTAATCTGGGGGGGCGGGATATTGATGATGCCGGTGGGTCCCCCGAAGGGATTCACCAGGTTTACGAAGAACAACCGGACGACTTCTCCAAAGGCAAAGGTCACCAGGACGAAGTAGACCCCCTGGAGCTTCAGGAGTAAACGCCCGACCAGAAGGGCGATGGCCGCCCCCATCAAGCCCGATACCGGAAGAGCCAGCAGATAAGGAAAGCCCAGCCGCAGGACCGCGAGAGCGGAGGTGTATCCTCCGATCCCCATAAAGGCGGCATGGGCGATCGATAATTTCCCGGTTTTGATGACCATATTCAGGCTGACGGCCAGAATAATGTGGAGATACGTGCTGATGATGACGTTGAGGTAAAACTCGTCAGGCCAGAGAATGGGTATGAAAAATAGGGAGGCCGCCAGCGCGAGGATGGCGAAATTTTTACCTCTTGGAGTCACCTTTCCTTCTTCCTTTTCAAATCCAGCCCGATCCCCCCGGAGAACGGAGTCCCTTCCTTAACGAGTCACCTGGGAGTGTCCAAACAGGCCGGAAGGCCGAAACAGCAGGATGCCGATCACCAGAATAAAGCCCAGCATATCGGCGATCGCCTTGCTCGCATAGGTGCTGACAAAACTCTCCGCCACGCCCAGAATCAATCCCCCCAGGAACGCACCGGGGATGCTCCCGATCCCTCCGAGAATCACCACGATGAATGCCTTTACCTGAGGCATGATCCCCATCCAGGGATTCAATTGGAACAAGGGACCGATGACCGCCCCGGCCGCGGCCGCCAGGCCCGTGCCGATGGCGAAGGCCAGGGGATACAGACGATTGATCCGTATCCCCTGAACCCGGGCAATCTCCGTATCCAGGGCAATGGCCTGAATGGCCAGGCCCAGCTTGGTCCGTTTCAAAAACAGGTAAAAACCCGCCATCAGCAGAAAGGAGAGCAAAACAACCATCAAACGTTCCACCGGGTAAAACATGGAGCCCATCTTTAAAACCCCCGTAAACACAGGGGGGATGGAGAGATCGTAGGGGCCCCAGGCCACGAGCCCGAGATTCTGCATGAGGATGGAAAGGCCCAGGGCCATGATCATCCCCTCCAACTCTTTATCGCGAAATTTCCGGAAGATCACTTCTTCGGCCAGGAATCCCAACAGGCCAATGGAAATGACCGCAATGACCGCCGCGAGAAAATAGCCGATCTCCAGTTTCACGATGGCCGTGAGGACCAAAAAGGCCCCCAGCATGTAAAATTCGCCATGGGCGAAATTGACGATGCGCAGGACCCCGAAGATCATGGTGAATCCCAGGGCCATCAGGATATAGTTGGTCCCCAAGGTCACCCCGTTAATGATGACCTGGGGCAGCAGGGTGTCGCCCAAGGGCTATCCTCCCTCTTCTCGCCTCCGGCTCTGATAAACGGCGGGCCGCCGGGATCGGCCCGGGTTTCAGAAACTTACGGGCTTGCTTTCCCGAGAACGACCTCCTTCCCGTCCTTGACGACCATGACGTAGAAGGGGAACTTGACCTGATGATCGATCCCGTAGTCCGCTTTCCCCGTCCAGCTCATCGGCCCCGTGTACACCCCATTAAAGGAGAGACCTTCCAGGGTCTGCCGAATCTTCTCCGTATCCGTGACGGTCCCGGCCTTCTTGATCGCCTCAAAGAGCCACAGGGTCCCGTCATAGAATTGGGGGGTAAAGCCATTCATGGGCGGGGGAAATTTGGCGTTATACTTCTTGTTGATCTCTTGGATCTTCGGGTCTTCGGGGTTGATGGGACTGTAATAGATGAAGCCTTCCATCAATTCTTTCCCGGCCACTTTTAACATTTCGGGAGTGCCCGGTCCGCCGACCTTGATAATCAGACCTTTATAACCCATCTGGCGGGCCTGTTTCACGATCAACCCGCAATCCCCGGGGTTGGACCCGTCGAGGTTCAGCACGTCGGGTTTCAGAGCAAAAATTTTGTTCAGGATGGGCATGAAGTCCACCGTCCCGCGTTCAAAGTAATCGCGGAGAACAATTTCATGGCCAACGGCCTGGTGGGCCTTCAGATTAAATCCGGTGACTTCATATCCCGTTTCATCGTTGGGCCCCAGGATGGCCATTCGTTTGGCGTTCGGATACTTCTCCTTCAGGAATTTCAGCATGGGGAGCGAGAATTCGGCCATCGTCATGGTGGTCCGGAATGAAAAAATCTTTTTCGAGCCCAGAAATTTCGTGGTAAAACTGTTCCCCACAAAGAGAACCTTGTTGGCCTCGGTGATTTCCTGGGCCGCCAGTCCCGCCGCCGATCCCATCGGGCCGATGATGAATTTCACCTTGTCCATAAAAATCAGACGGTTGGCGGCGTCGGCTGCGGCTTGCCCCTGGTACTTGTCGTCGTAGGGGATGACCCAAATCCTGTATTTTTTCCCGGCCACCACCAAACCGCCTTTGGCATTCGTATCATCGGAGGCTAATTCCGCGCCGGCCCTCAGGGCCAGCCCCCAACCCGCCCCCGTGCCGGAGAGAGGCGCAATGACTCCAAGCTTCATGACCTCCTGCGCCGCAGCCTGGTTATAGCCAAAAAGCAGGGTAACCAATAAACAGGCCCATAAAGTGATCCCTTTTTTAGTCATGCCCATTTTCTTGTCCTCCTCTCTTTCTTGATTTCGCTGGATTCTTTCATACCTTCTTGCCGGGACGATGTCAATAAAAAAACCTAATGGGACACAGATGAACTTAGCGCGGCTCCGCCACAACCAAATAGAAGGAAAACCTACGTTATTTACGGAAATTGTAGGGGCCACCCCCAGTGGTTGCCCATCTTGCGGGCGGCCA